>LKMJ01002759.1_pt1 | contig 16258 bp, 19 predicted proteins | sample 643391 | NCBI WGS metagenome assembly LKMJ01 (sample SAMN04112250, study PRJNA286221) | soda lake metagenome | biome: soda lake; feature: Kulunda Steppe; material: water; isolation source: sample PL-Br10 brine of Picturesque Lake | place: Russia: Kulunda steppe | collected 2010-07
GGCTCAAAAGCGCTCTGCGCCGGCAAGGCGGCGAGAATGCGCTCACGATAGGCCAGCGCGGCATCCGTGGTGGTAACCGGTGGAACTAGGTTTGGCATAATAATGGCCCGCCCAAACCGTGCGGCACTGTAGCCAACCACATCCTGCAAGGCCGCGCCATCACGCAAATGCAGGTGCCAGTCATCCGGCTGAGTGATCGTAATCCTATCCATTGCAATAGTGTACCAGCCCAAGAGTGCTTGATTCTGCGCTTCTTCACGCCGATCATTACGGTTTTGGGTTCGAGAGAGCATTCATGAGCGAAATTAAGAAGGTGGTGCTGGCCTATTCCGGCGGCCTCGATACATCAGTGATCCTGCAATGGTTGCGTGATCATTACCAATGCGAAGTGGTGACGTTTACCGCGGATTTAGGGCAAGGCGAAGAGCTTGAGCCGGCACGGGCCAAAGCCCAGCAGCTCGGTGTGGAAGAAATCTACATCGACGACTTGCGCGAAACATTCGTGCGCGATTACGTCTTTCCCATGTTTCGGGCCAATGCCATTTATGAAGGGGAGTATCTTTTAGGCACCTCTATTGCGCGGCCTTTAATTGCCAAGCGCCAGATCGAGATTGCCCGTGAAACCGGTGCTGATGCCGTGTGTCATGGCGCAACGGGTAAAGGCAATGATCAGGTGCGCTTTGAGCTTGGCTACTATGCGCTCGAGCCCGGTATCCAAGTGATCGCGCCATGGCGCGAGTGGGATTTAAACTCGCGTGAGCGACTGCTGGCGTACGCTGAGGAGCGGGGCATTCCTATCGAGGGTAAGCAAGAAGGCGGTGGGTCGCCTTATTCGATGGATGCGAATTTGCTGCATATCTCTTATGAAGGCGGTGTACTAGAAGATACTTGGACGCCGGCGGAAGACAGCATGTGGCGCTGGAGTGTCAGCCCACAACAAGCCCCTGATAATCCCACGGAAATTGATATTGAGTTTAGTGGCGGTGATCCAATTGCCCTTGATGGGCAAGCCATGGCGCCGCACGACCTACTGGCCGCGTTAAATGCAATTGGTGGGGCAAACGGAATTGGGCGCATCGACATTGTGGAAAATCGCTATGTGGGGATGAAGTCGCGAGGCTGTTATGAAACACCCGGCGGTAGCATTTTGCTGCGAGCACATCGGGCGATTGAATCGATCACGCTTGATCGGGAGTCGGCTCATTTAAAAGATGCCCTAATGCCGCGCTATGCCGAGCTGATTTATAACGGTTATTGGTGGAGCCCCGAGCGTGAAGCCCTGCAGGCGTTAATTGATCAAACCCAAGCGCCGGTTAATGGCACGGTGCGCTTGCGCTTGTACAAGGGCAATGTGGATGTGGTGGGGCGTCGATCCGATAACGACAACCTGTTTGATGCCAGCATCGCCACCTTTGAAGACGATGCCGGGGCGTATGACCAAAAAGATGCGGAAGGCTTTATTAAGCTGAACGCTTTGCGTCTGCGGGTGGCGGCGCGTCGTCGTCCGTCTTCTGTTTGAATTCGCAAAGGTCATAAATGAGGCAGGCACCGCAGCGTGGCTTACGAGCCACGCAAACATAGCGGCCATGCAGAATCAGCCAATGATGGGCATCCTTCAAAAAGGGTTTGGGGATGAGCCGCAATAACCGGTCTTCCACGGCACGCACGGTTTTGCCCTTGGCAATGCCGGTGCGGTTGGCAACGCGGTAAATATGGGTATCGACTGCCATTGTGGGCTCACCAAAGGCCGTGTTGAGCACGACATTGGCGGTTTTGCGGCCTACGCCAGGCAGCGCTTCGAGCGATGCGCGATCGCGCGGAATCTGGCCATCATGCTCGGTAAGTAATGCCTGACAGGTCGCAATAATGTTTTTCGCTTTGCTGTTAAAAAGCCCGATGGTTTTAATGTACTCACGCAAGCCATTTTCGCCTAAGGCATGAATGCTGGCAGGCGTATTGGCAACGGCAAACAGCTTGCGAGTGGCCTTATTTACTCCCCGATCAGTGGCTTGTGCCGATAAAATAACCGCTATCAGTAGCTCGAATGGCGTGTTGTATTCCAGCTCAGTCGTGGGGTTGGGGTTAGCCGCCTGCAGGCGCTCAAAAATGGCTTGGCGCTTAGCCGCATTCATGATGGATCAGACCCTGAGTTGTTCTGTCGAGCCTGACGCCGCGCACGCAGGCGTGCCAGTGCTGCCTGCGCGGTCGCTTGACGTACCGCACGATCGGGCAGTGCCGGCCGCGCATGACGCCCCCGGGTAGTCTCTCGGCGTTGTTTACGCAGGCGTTGCTTGCGTGCATTGAATCGCGCTCTTGCCCGATCCCGCCGGGCCTGTTGCTCGGCTTCGAGTTCTTGGTCACGCGTGGTGGGGTGCATATAAATGCAATCCACCGGACAGGGTGCCAGGCATAGATCACAACCCGTGCACTCTTCAGTGATTACGGTATGCATCAGCTTGCGAGCGCCCAAAATTGCATCAACAGGACAGGCCTGGATGCATTTGGTGCAGCCAATACAGACTGCCTCGTCAATCCATGCCACCCGCGGGGGTTGGTGTTGGCCATGAACCGGGTTGAGTAGCTTACTGGGCAGCCCGAGTAGCTCGGCCAGCGCATCGATGCCTTCCTGCCCACCGGGCGGGCATTGATTGATATCGGCACGGCCACCAGCAATAGCCTCGGCATACGGGCGGCACCCTGGGTAGCCACATTGCTCACACTGCGTTTGCGGCAGTAAGGCGTCAATCTGATCCGCTCGGCTCATGTGGCAACTAACGTTTCTTTCGAATCTTCGAGCATTGCCTGAATGGCGGCCGGGTCAACGCGCGTTGCCAACGGCTTGTAAGGGTTGATGGCATGCGATAGCAGCGGTTGACTGGCATCCTGCCATTGCATCGGCGGGGTGTTTAAAAAGGACTCTGCTTCTGCGCAAATGTTCGGCAATACCGGCTTGAGATATAGCATTAAAACGCGGAATAAGTTAATACCCGTGGTACAGACGGCAAGGACCTGATCTTGTTGCTCAGGGTCTTTAATGCCAACCCAAGGCTTTTGCTCGTCAATATACTGATTAGCCTCGTCTGCCAGCGCCATAATGTCACGCACCACGCGAGCATAGGCGCGCGCTTCATAATGGCCGCTTAGCGTTTCGGCAGCAGCGCTGAAGTGACGAAAAAGCTCCGGCGAATCGAGCCGCTCGCCGAGCTGCCCCTCAAAGTGTTTATGAATAAAACCCGCACATCGGCTAGCAATGTTGACAAGCTTGCCAACCAGCTCGGCGTTAACCCGCTGTGCGAAGTCTTCGAGGTTAAGGTCTAAATCATGAACCCCAGCCCCCAGCTTGCCCGCAAAGTAATAGCGCAGGTATTCCGGGTTGAGATGCCGCAGATAGGTCTCAGCCATAATAAATGTGCCGCGCGATTTCGACATTTTTTGCCCATCAACGGTGAGAAAACCGTGCGCGCAAACCCGGGTTGGTATGCGAAAGCCGGCCCCTTTGAGCATAGCGGGCCAGAAAAGGGCATGAAAATATACAATGTCTTTGCCGATAAAGTGATACAGCTCGGCTTTGCTATCTGCACCCCAGTACGCATCAAAATCTAATCCAATGCGATTACAGAGGTCTTTAAAACTCGCCATATAGCCAATCGGCGCATCCAGCCAAACATAAAAATACTTGCCCGGCGCATCCGGAATCTCAAAGCCAAAATAAGGCGCGTCACGAGAGATGTCCCAAGCACGCAGGCCGGCTTCAAACCATTCCTGCAGTTTATTGTTGACCTCATCCTGCAACCCTTCGCTTGCGGCCCACTCGCGCAGCATGGGTTCAAAGTCTTGCAGCCGAAAAAAGTAATGCTCAGATTCTTTTTGTACTGGCGTTTGACCCGAAACAACCGAAACCGGATTTTTAAGCTCATCGGGTGAGTAGCTTGCTCCGCAGGCTTCGCAATTATCCCCGTACTGATCGTCAGCGCCGCAGCGCGGGCAGGTGCCTTTAATGTAGCGATCTGGCAGGAACATCCCTTCGCGCTCGTCATAGGCTTGGGTAATGGTTTGCCGCTCAATCCAACCACCATCGCGCAGGCGGGTGTAAATGAGCTCAGCAAAATGCCGGTTTTCTTCTGAATGGGTGGTGTAGTAGTTATCAAAGCCAATGCCAAATCCGGCAAAATCGCGCTGATGCTCCTTGCCAATGCGCTCGATAAGCGCCTCAGGGGTTAGCCCGAGCTCCCGAGCTTTGAGCATAATCGGTGTGCCATGCGCATCGTCAGCGCAGACATACCAGCACTCATTGCCGCGAAGTTTTTGAAAGCGCACCCAAATATCCGTTTGGATATATTCCACAAGGTGGCCTAGGTGAATGGGCCCATTGGCATAGGGCAGCGCACTGGTCACTAATATCTGTCGGCTCATACGGGGTATTATGCCAGAGCTCTGAGCACGGCGGTGACTGCGCCTTCTTGATCGGTTTCGCCCACCGCCACACTCATGTCAGCGTAGCGTCGATAAAGTTGTTCACGTTCCTCGTAGAGATCTTCCAAGGTCTGATGAGCCGCGCGTGCAATGCCGCGGGTATCAAAGTCGGTAATCCGTTCTCGAATAACATGCATCGGCACCTGCAGATGGACAATGACGCCATCAGCGGCCAATGCCGCCATTGCCTCGGCGCTGTAAACCGCACTCCCACCGGTGGCGATGACCTGATCATGACAGCGCAATGCGCTCAGCACCTCGGCTTCGAGCTCACGCAATGCGGTATGCCCCTCACGATCAACAATAGCTTGAAGGGTTTGCCCTGCCCGAGCCTGTATTAGTAAATCGGTATCGATAAATCCCTTGCCCAGTCGGCGCGCGAGCAACACACCAACGGTGCTTTTGCCGGCACCAGGCATTCCGATTAGAACCACGTTGGTTTTTTTGGCGATATACATTCGCCTAATTTGCCCGTCTGGCAGGGTGACCACAAGCCCCTCGCGTATCAACCTCACAGGCTGCGTGTTTTCTGTTGCGTGGCGCGCGGGTAAACTGCTGCGCTGAGTCAATGGATGGGATGACACATAAAGAGGGGCAAGCATGGCGACAATCACGCGTGAAGCCGTTGAAGCTGCACTGGCAGCGTGGACAGAACCAAACTTGGGCACAGATCTAGTCAGTGCTGGGGCAGTCGAGTCGATTGATGTCAATGCAGGCCAGGTCAGTGTTGCACTGCGACTGGGTTTCCCGATTGATCGTTATCGGCCGGCTTTAATCGCCGCCGTGCAAACGGAGTTGGCGCAACGCTGCGGGATCGAAAATGCCACAGTCACGGTCGACTGGCAGGTATCAGCCCGACAAGTGCAAGGGGCGCTAAAGCCGCTTGAAAACATTCGCAATATTGTTGCTGTGGCCTCAGCCAAAGGCGGTGTCGGCAAATCGACTAGTGCGGTCAACCTTGCTCTGGCTTTGGCGCAAGAGGGCGCGCGTGTTGGCATTTTAGATGCTGATATTTATGGCCCAAGTCAGCCTCGTATGATGGGGGTGTCTGGTAAAAAGCCCGATAGCCCGGATGGTAAGTCGATAACCCCGCTAGAGAATTATGGCGTGCAGGTTATGTCTATTGGCTTTCTGATTGAAGAGGACACACCGATGGTCTGGCGTGGGCCGATGGTGACCCAGGCTCTCACGCAGTTGCTCAACGAAACGCGCTGGGAGGCCTTGGATTATTTGATTATCGACATGCCGCCGGGCACGGGTGATATCCAGCTCACCCTGTCTCAAAAAGTGCCGGTGGCCGGGGCTGTGGTGATCACAACTCCGCAAGACATTGCTACATTGGATGCGCGTAAGGGCGTGAAGATGTTTGAAAAGGTCAAAGTGCCGGTGTTGGGTATTCTTGAAAATATGAGCATTCATTGCTGCTCTCAGTGTGGGCATGAAGAGCATATTTTTGGCGCCGGTGGCGGGCAGCGTTTGGCCGATCAGGAGGGTGTTGAGCTGATTGGCTCGATGCCATTGGATATTTCTATTCGTGAGCAGGCGGATGCGGGGCGGCCAACCGTTGTTTCCGATCCTGATTCGCGTGCCGCGGAAATGTACCGCGAGGCAGCTCGGCGCACCGCTGCGTTGCTCTCTCAACTCGATCCGGCGGGCGCGAGCCGGTTCCCTAAAATTGTGATCGATGATCAGTAAAGAGGCAGTAGGATGAGCATTAAATCGGATCGCTGGATTCGCGAAATGGCGGGCCAGGGCATGATCGAGCCCTTTGAGCCGGGGCAGGTCAGGGATGGCAAAGCTGGGCGCGCTATTTCGTATGGCACATCAAGTTATGGCTACGACGTGCGCTGCGCTGATCAGTTTAAAATCTTTACAAATATCAATTCTGCGGTGGTTGATCCCAAGAATTTTGATGAGTCGAGCTTCATTGATGTGCAAGCCGATGTTTGCATCATCCCGCCTAACAGCTTTGCGCTAGCAAGCACGGTGGAGTATTTCCGTATCCCACGCAATGTGCTGACGATTTGTTTGGGTAAATCAACGTATGCCCGCTGCGGGATTATTGTGAATGTGACACCGCTCGAGCCAGAGTGGGAGGGGCATGTCACGCTCGAATTTTCGAATACGACAACGCTGCCGGCTAAAATTTATGCCAATGAGGGTGTGGCGCAAATGCTCTTTTTGGAGTCTGATGAGGTGTGCGAGGCGTCTTACAAAGACCGAGCTGGCAAGTACATGGGGCAGCGCGGGGTTACTCTTCCTCGGCCGTAAGGCCGGTTAAATCGCTGAGTACTAGGCGGAATCGACGGGTATCTGCATCCCATTGTTCTGCCTGAACCGCCAAATAGCGCAGCGCGGGTGCGGCCCACAAAAAGGTTTCCCGCCCGGTGGTGGTGTCTTGCCGGCGCACGCGTATGGTTTCGTATTGGCCCATGGGCGTTTGCACGGTCTCTGTGCCTTCTACGGTGACTTGCCAAGTTTTGAGCCGGCCGCCATCAGCAATTTTATAAACAAACTCTGTAGCCTCCGGATGGTGATGCAGATCATGCATGACCTGTAAGGGGCCAGTGACCCGATCGATCGTGTTATCGGTAATGTCCATTTCCCAGGGCCAGTCAGCCACATCATTAGTCACGGTCATGCCGTCACGATCAAAAAATAGCTCGCTAATGCCGGCACGGGAGTCGCCCTTTCGATCATAGCGATAATACTCTGGCTTAAATCCGCCTGCTTCTATACGCCCCTCGCTAAGCTCCCGGACTTGTGTGTTGACAAATAGCCGGGTGATGCCGCGTGCCCGGGTATAGAGGCTGTACCGGTAGTGATTTGGCTCAATCGGGGCATAGGTAAGGGTGGCCGCGCCAACATTGATGCCGCCCTTGCGCACGATATATTGCGCTTCAAATGCGGGTAGATTCATCGCTTGCACCGTCTGAGCGCCGCTCATCAGGGCGATGGCGGTTATGAGCAGGAGGTGTTTCATGCCGCAGAGGTGGCAGGCACCAGCAATGGGGTACAAAGCGGCGCTTGGTCAAACTGGATTTCGTCTTTGTGAAGTGCAATGCGACCCGCAGCGAACCAGGCAATTACTTGCGGATAGAGCTGATGCTCGGCGATTTGTACCCGTTTTTGCAGGACTTGCGCGGTGTCATTGGGTTTAATGGGCACGATTGCTTGAGCGATGATCGGCCCGGCATCGAGCTCGGGTGTGACAAAATGCACGCTACAGCCATGCTGGGTATCACCCGCGGCCAGTGCGCGCGCATGGGTATCCAGCCCGCGGTAGGCCGGCAGCAAGGAGGGGTGAATGTTGATTAACTGCCCGGCAAATTGACCGGTAAATGCGGCGCCTAGGACGCGCATGTAGCCGGCAAGCACGATCAGTTGTGGGGAAAGTTCCGCCAGATACGCGGCGGTGCTGGCATCGTCTTTAATGACCGCCGATGGAATGCCGGCCTGGCAAGCACGCTCTAAACCCAGTACGTCATCGCGGTTGCTGATGACACCGGTGACCTTTCCTTTGATTAACCCGCATTGCGTTGCGTCAATAATGGCCTGCAGATTGCTACCACTGCCTGAAATCAATACCGCAATGGAGTAGCTCGGATTGCTCATGCGGTATCGCTCTTCGGGCCAACCTCGCCTAATACCCACGCTGTCTCGCCAGCCGCTTCGAGGCAGATTAGTGCCTGCTCAACCGCTGCAGGCGGAACGATCGCAACCATACCAACCCCGCAGTTAAATGTTCGCTGCATCTCAGCCGTGGCAATCTGCCCTTCGCTTTGAAGCCATTGAAATACGGCTGGCCATTGCCAGCTGCTTGCATCAACTCGGGCCTCTAGGGAATCGGGCAGCACACGAGGTAAATTTTCAGGCAATCCACCGCCGGTGATGTGGCAAAGGCCGTTAACGGGCACTTGTTTAATGAGCTCGAGCAGCGATTTGACGTAAATGCGTGTGGGTTGCATAAGCGCTTCAATGAGGGGTTGGCCGTTGATTTGTACCGCCTCAGGCTGCTGGACCTCCGCCAACACGCGGCGAACCAAAGAAAACCCGTTGGAGTGAACGCCCGACGAGGCGAGGCCAATGAGCTGATCTCCGGGTTGAATAGATTGCCCGTCGATCAGGGCCTCCCGTTCAACAACACCAACACAAAACCCGGCGAGGTCGTAGTCTCCATCGCTGTACATGCCAGGCATTTCGGCCGTCTCGCCACCAACCAGACCGGCGCCTGCTTGCTTGCATCCAGCGGCAATTCCGCGAATAACGGCGGCAGCCACTTCGACCTCCAGTTTGCCGGTGGCGTAGTAGTCTAGAAAAAATAAAGGCTCCGCGCCTGTTACGATCACGTCATTAACGCACATTGCCACTAGGTCAATGCCCACGGTATCGTGCTGGCCCGTCTCGATGGCGAGCTTGAGTTTGGTGCCAACACCGTCAGTGCCTGATACAAGCACAGGCCGTTTGTACTGGTTAATTGGGAGTTCAAAAAGCCCCCCAAAGCCCCCAAGCCCACCGAGCATTTCAGGCCGACGTGTACTAGCCACATCGCCGCGGATGCGCTCGATTAATGCAGCGCCTGCGTCAATATCGACACCGGCATCACGATAAGTCAGCCCTTGTGGGTCAGAAGATTTGCTCAACAGTCCCTACTCCAAAAATCGGGTTAACAGGTCATTACGTTTATCCACTCATGGTACCTTAAGGTAATGGATAGAGTGATGGATTTTGCGGTGAAGGCAGTTTTGGTTTCGTGGCTGCTGGGCGTTGGCTTAAGCACGGCCGCTGCCGCTGAAGTGAGGGTGCAGCAAGATCGCGTTGAGGTTGTGGTAGCCGATACCAGTGATGGCGCACGGGTGGCTGCCACACAAACGGCGATTGGCGTAATGTTGATGCAACTCAGTGGGCTGCAGGGAATGCTCGGCAGCCCGATGGCTAGCGCAATTGCTGCTGACGCAGAGCGGTATGTACTCGACTTTAGCTACATCACGGCCGAGGAGGATGCCTTGCGGCTTGCCTTGCGGCTGGACGTGCCGGCGCTGCGCCGCCTGCTCGTTGAGCGCGGTATCCGCATCTGGCCAGAACGTCGGCCATTGGTGCTGGTGTGGCTCGTGGAGCAAGTAGGTAATCGCAGAGATTTTGTGACTGCTCCTCAATCGCTTGAGTGGCTTGATCAGTTGCGGGAACAAGCGGCTGCGCTGGGCCTGCGGTTGGTCTTCCCGTTACTCGACCTTGAAGACCTTCAAGCGGTGAATGTCACCGATATCGCAGCGGGATTCCATGGTCCGATTCGGACGGGTTCTGTGCGCTATGATGCCGATCGGATTCTAACCGGCGTTATAGAGCATGATCCCAGCGCGGCGGCATCCTCGATTCGTTGGACACTGTTGGATGAGGTGCTGGTGATTCGGCGCTGGCAGGACGAGGGCGAGAGCACCGTTAGCACGCTGAGTCGACTGATGAGAGATGACTTTGCCTATCGTCCCCATCTGCAATCGCGTGAGCAGATGGAAGTGGTTGTGAGCAATGTCGGCTCTTTTGCCGCGCATCAGCGTCTTCTGCAGCGGCTCGAAGAGATCGAGGGTGTGTCGCAGGTCAAGCCAACGGAGGTGATCGGTGAGCGTGCCAGTTTCCTGCTGATTTTGTCGGGGGGTGCCGAGCGAGTGCGAGACTCGATAGCACGCGACCCTCAGTTGATGGCGGAAGGTGATGGCTACCGATACCGTTAGTCCGGCTGAGCAGTTAGCGCTGGATTTTCGGCGTGATCCTGGCGCAACCCTGCACTCCTTCGTGGCACGAGGGAATGAGCAAGTAGTGGCGCAAATCGCTGAATTGGCCGCTCCGACACGCCCTTTTTTTTACCTCAGCGGTGCGCCGGGCAGTGGCAAAAGTCATCTGATGCAGGCGGCGTGCGATGTTGTTAGCCGTCACGGTGGGACTGCCGCGTACGTTCCTTTGGCTGATTTTTCGGATCGTTCTGCGCAGTGTTTGGAGGGATTGGAACGACTGGACCTCGTGGCGCTGGATGGCTTGGAGTTGATCGCAGGCGATGCGGTATGGGAAGAGGCCGTGTTCCATTGCTTCAACCGCTTGCAGGATAGCGCTGGAACGTTGCTAGTAGCTGCCAGCGGCACTCCAGAATCCATTGGAATCAGGTTGCCTGATCTGGTTTCTCGGTTGCAAAGCGTGTTGCGCTACCGGTTGCGGCCACCTGATGATGACCAGCGCCGAGAAATTTTGAATCATCAGGCCAAACTTCGGGGGCTGACGCTTCCGGCAGCGAGTGTGGATTATTTGCTGCGTCGGGAGGTGCGTTCGCTAGGGAGTTTGATCGCAACGCTTGATCGGCTTGATGTGGCCTCGCTTCAACACGGCCGGCGCCTGACCGTGCCTTTTATCCGCGAGGTTCTAGACGCTCGTGATTAAGCATTTGTTTTTGCTGCCTTGTGTGCCTTTTTGCCCCTTCTTAAGATGAGCATGGTCAGGCAGAGGTAGGTCATGGCAAGAACAAGCTCTACGCTGCCAAGCCACGCTGTCATCGCCGCGCCAGTCGCCGCCATAATGCCGTGAATGAAGTAGGCAAGGCTTAACATCCCAGTCCACTGCAAGGTGTAACGCCGCCGATGTAAGACACCGCGCAAACCCAGCAGCAGCGGCAAAACCATGATTAGCAGCATGGGCGTGCGTAATGCGGGTGGAGGCGGTGCCAGCCAGAGATACCAGAGCAGTAACAAAGCAATGAGCCCTACATAGCAGCCGGCAGCCAAGCGAAAGGCCAGTGAGCTTGCTACATGCGTTGGGGTTTCATTATGCGAGGCGAGTTCGCTCATTGGCTAGGGTTCCCTTGTTAAGCGTATTGCTGCATCAGCAACGCGAGCACCGAGAAGTCGGCAAAGCCCAGCCTCGGTCTCATCAAGCGCGCGATTTTCCTCACCACCAGTCCAATGACTCGCGCCATAGGGCGTGCCGCCACTGCTGGTAACCGCGAGCGCTGAATCGGGGTAAGGTAGCCCCACCAGGTACATGCCATGGTGGAGCAAAGGAATCATCATACTGAGTAGGGTGCTTTCCTGGCCGCCATGCAAACTCGAGGTGGAGGTGAATACTGCCGCCGGTTTTCCGTTGAGCCCGCCGTTCATCCAGAGTGCGGACGTTTGATCGATAAAATATTTGAGTGAGGCGGACATATTGCCAAACCGGGTTGGGCTGCCAAGAATAAGACCGCTGCACTGAGCAAGCTCTTCAACAGTGGCGTACGGGGCGCCGGAATCAGGCACCGCAGGGGCAACCGCTTCGTTGACACTTGAGACCGGTGGTACGGTCCGCAGGATGGCATTTACGCCAGAAACCTGCTCCACGCCTCGCGCAATCTGCCTTGCCATCGCATGCGTTGCGCCATGACGGCTGTAGTACAAAATCAGAATGTCTTTAGGCATTCTCAATCATCCCCGCTAAAATTGATCAGTGTCAACTTTACCGCGTAGCCGATCCATGGAATTATATGCCCGAATTCGTCGGACCACGGCCGGCCCAGAGGAGTATCATGAAGGGTTTGAGAATTGCGGCATTGTTAGCCGCCTTAGTGTTGGCTGGAATGCCTGTTATTGCAGCGGCAGAAGGAGAGATCGAGGCGGGGCGAATCAAAGCCTACACCTGTCTTGGCTGTCATGGTGTGGATGGGTATCGAAATGCCTATCCATCCTATCGAGTGCCGTTATTGGGCGGGCAGCATGCGGCTTATCTTGCCGATGCGCTGCGAGCGTATCAGTCCGGTGACCGGCAACATCCAACCATGCGGGCATTGGCAGTAACGCTGAGCGAGCAGGATATTTTGGACATTTCGGCATTTTTTGAGTCGGCTGGAGCAGGGCGATGATAGGGCGGCAGAATAAACAAAAACTTGGGGTGTTAATGGCAGCTCTTGTTGGCATGTTCATTTCAGGTGCGGTGGTTGCACAGCCGATTGGGGATGTGAATGCCGGGCGTGAAAAGTCTCAGGCCTGTATTGCATGTCATAACGCAAACGGGGTGTCTGACAACCCGGCCTGGCCAATTCTGGCTGGCCAGCATGCCGATTATTTGGTGCATGTGCTCCGAGAATACCGGAGTGGAGAGCGGGTCAACGCAATTATGAATGGGCAGGCTCAGGGCTTGAGTGATGAAGATATTCGCGACCTGGCCGCCTTTTATGCCGCGCAAGACCCTGCGCTTAGCGTTGTGCGTCGGGGCCGTGCGCGTCGTTAATTAACGACTGATACCCGCTGCGGAAATCTGGATAGATCCATCGGTAGCCGCTAGCGTTGAGCCGTTTATTGCTGCAGCGGCGCCCGGCACTCTCGCCATGGCTTGGTTCCGGTGCCGGTGCACCGAGCTGCTCGGCCAGCCAGTGCATGATCTCGCACTGAGTCACCGGTGTACTGTCGCTGGCCAGATAGCAGGGCGCAGGCACGGCCAATTGGCCAATATGTTCAAGCACACCCACGCAGTCTGCTTCATGGATACGATTGGTATACAGCGGCGGCTGTGCTTGGCAGGCGCCACCGGATTGCACCCGCTTTAACAGTTGCTCCCGCCCCGGGCCGTAAATCCCTGAAAATCGAATGCTCACAAACTCGCCTGAATAATCGTTGGCTAACTGCTCAGCTTGTAAGAGCCGTTTCCCGGAAAATCGCTGCGGCTGTGTTTCACTGCTTTCGTCCACCCATTCTCCAGCGGTTTGTCCGTAGACACTCGTGCTTGAGACAAACATCACTCGAGGCAGCGGGCCGGGGTTTGCCGAAATTGCCCCAAGCAAATGTGATAGCCCATCCACATACGCTTGTTGATATCCCCTGTCCGTATATTCGGTGGGTGTGAGGATGTAGTAGACCTGATCGATAGGCGAGGGGAGCTTGGTGCGCAATGCATTAGCCTGCTGCAGATCCCCCTGGATGATCGGGATGTCTGAGTGCTCCGCGCTACCGGTGCGCCGCAGACCAAAAACGGTATGCCCGGCTCGCGTTAGCTGCTTGCCTAGGCGTTGGCCGATACGTCCATAACCAGCAATCAGTATGCGTTTGCCTGCCATCGCTTTAGAATACCGTTTTCAATGGCGATGAGGATAGGGCATTGACCGCAAAGCGATTAGCGCGGTGTCGAGCCACGTTAGACCGGCGTCAGCCGGATCTGAGCGTTATTTTAGATCAAGTGCATAAGCCGCATAATCTCAGCGCGATTATGCGAACCTGCGATGCGGTAGGCGCTTTTAATGTGCATGCCATTCAGCGCAGCAGTCGTTTATCGGTGCATCAGCACTGTGCCGCAGGTGCCGGGGAATGGGTGAATCTGAGTGTTGCTAGTGCGGTGGAGGAGGTAGTTGCAGCGCATCAGGCGCAGGGTGTTGCGGTGTATGCGGCGCATTGGTCTGAGACGGCCGTTGATTTTCGTGCAGTGGACTACACTCGCCCGTGTGCCGTTTTGCTAGGTGCAGAGCGCTGGGGCGTTAGCCATGAGGCAGCGGCGCTGGTTGATGAGCATATTACGATTCCCATGGTCGGTCTGGTTGAATCGTTGAATGTCTCAGTTGCTGCTGCCGTGATTTTATTTGAAGCACAGCGGCAGCGGGCCGCCGCTGGCATGTACGATGCGCCGCGGCTTAGCTCTACTGAGTACGAGCGCATTTTATTCGAATGGCTGCATCCAAGGCTGGCTGGTCATCTCAGTCAGCGTGGCGAGCCCTATCCCGAGCTAGATGCCGATGGCGATCCAATTTTATCGAGTAAAAAAGTACTGACCGACTCAACGGGTATCTCTTGAGGCTCACTATCGGTACGCCCGCGATATTCCAATGTCCCGTTTTCAAGGCCGCGTGCGCCAATCACGATGCGGTGAGGAATGCCAATGAGCTCCATGTCAGCAAACTTAACGCCAGGGCGGGCGTCACGGTTATCCCAAAGCACGGCTAAGCCGGCCGCTTCGAGTTGGTCATGGAGGCTGGTGGCCGCCTCTGCCACGGCGGGTGAACGATTATCACCGATGCTAACGATTGCGACATCGAAGGGGGCAAGCGGAGCTGGCCAGATAATGCCCTGATCATCGTGATTTTGCTCAATTGCAGCTGCCACGATACGGCTGATACCGATGCCGTAGCAGCCCATCATCAGTGGCTGCTGCTGCCCGTCCTCATCCAGAACGCGGGCATTCATTGCCTCGCTATATTTGGTGCCGAGCTGAAAGATATGACCCACCTCGATACCCCGATAGATTTCAAGTTGGCCCACTTCACAAAGCGGGCAGCCCTCGCCAGCGCGGACGGTACGCAAATCCGCCTGCGTTGGCAGTGCAACATCGCGCCCCCAATTTAAGTTGATCCAGTGGTAGTCCTGACGCCCCGCACCCGTTGAGAAATTCAGCAGTGTGGCAGCCCGACTATCCACATACTGGATCAGCGTTTTGGGGAGTCCGATTGGCCCGATAAATCCTCGCGGCACACCGGTAGCCTGAAGTGCCTCCTCGGGCTCAGCCAAGCGCACGGCTTCCGCATCAAGCGCCTTTGCCGCTTTGATGAGGTTGAGCTCATCATCGCCGGCTACAAAGAGCACGGCGGGCTTCTCATCGGCCATAACGACTACGCTCTTGAGCACCTGCGCGGGGATGATTCCCAGCATCTCGCATTGCTCAGCAACGGTGTGAATGCCGGGTGTCGGCGCCTCCGAGGCAGCGGGCATCGCGGCTGGCTGCTGCGCGGCGGGCAGGCGGCTCGTTGCAAGCTCGGTATTGGCTGCATAGTGGCAGTGTGTGCAGCAGGCGATTTCATCCTCACCGGAATCGGCAAGAACCATAAACTCCTCAGAGACACTGCCCCCAATGGCGCCGCTATCCGCACCAACTGCGCGAAAGCGCAATCCGAGTCGCTCAAAGATGCGCGTGTACGCTTTTTGCATTTCATCGTAGGTGGCCTGTAAGGAGCCCTGATCCAAATGAAATGAATAGGCGTCTTTCATAATGAATTCCCGTGAGCGCATCACGCCAAAGCGCGGGCGGCGTTCATCACGGAATTTGGTTTGAATTTGGTAAAATGTGAGCGGCAGCTGCCGATAGCTTCTTAGTTCGCGCCGCAGCAGATCAGTAATTACCTCCTCATGCGTGGGCCCAATGCAAAACGCGCGATCATGCCGGTCGTTAAGTCGCAGCAGCTCATCGCCATACACCGACCAGCGCCCCGATTCCTCCCAAAGCTCAGCCGGTTGAACAGCGGGCATTAAAACCTCAAGGCTGCCGATGGCATCCATCTCCTCCCGCACAATTTGCTCAACATGACGCAAAACCCGCAGCCCAAGCGGTTGCCAGGTGTAAAGTCCTGCGCCAAGGCGGGCGATGAGGCCGGCTTTTAGCATAAGTTGATGGCTGATAATTTCAGCGTCAGCCGGGGTTTCCTTGTTGGTGAACAAGGGAAATTGCGATGCGCGCATGGTTAGCGTTCCTGTAGCTGCTCATTAACTCTGCGTTATAGGGTAGCTGACGCTGAGACGGGCGCCCAGTCCTTGACGCGCCGAGGCGCGCACAGTAGCTTTGAGCGCCTACTTCATTGGGTGCCGGGCGAAAGGGGCCATGCGACATATTATTTCCATTCTGGTTGAGAACGAGTTTGGTGCGCTGTCTAGAATTGCTGGGCTATTCACTGCGCGTGGGTATAATATTGATTCGTTGACGGTTGCACCGACTGACGATGCGTCATTATCACGCATGACCCTGGTGACACAGGGCGATGAGCGTATCGTTGAGCAGATTCTCAAACAGCTCAACA
>LKMJ01002760.1_pt1 | contig 16252 bp, 19 predicted proteins | sample 643391 | NCBI WGS metagenome assembly LKMJ01 (sample SAMN04112250, study PRJNA286221) | soda lake metagenome | biome: soda lake; feature: Kulunda Steppe; material: water; isolation source: sample PL-Br10 brine of Picturesque Lake | place: Russia: Kulunda steppe | collected 2010-07
CGGTCGGAGAGCAAATAGAGGTCGTCAGCGTAAATGTCGCTCATTCCCTCATCGAGAATTTCCTTGTAGCCGGGCGGTCCCATACTCATCAGCGAGACCGTCCCGCCGTGTTTGACTTTCGTCTGTAACGCTGCCCTGAGCGCTACCTTGTCATTCGGATTCATCACCGTCGGCGTCTTTCCACGTTCAAGATGCCCGTCCTCGTCGAAGGAAACCTTCCCTTCGCGAAAGTCGGGGACTCCCTTGGTCAGTGTAACCATGTGCATTTCTATCACTACCCTAGGTTTCATGCCGTCGCTCTCACTCCTAAACCTTTCGGGAAACGTGGCTTTCAGAAAGAATGAAACGTCTGTACTGGTGGTTATCTCGAAGCGATTGTTCACAGCAAAAAAATCGGAGAACGGTGCCGAATCAGATACGGCCGGCGCGGCCTGGGTCAACATCGATTGCATCGACTGGACAGACGTCGACACAGAGCATGCAGTCGATACACTGTTCTTCGTGAGTTGGGTGGGCTTTGATTTCACTTTCCGGATGGCCGGGGGTGTCCACCCACTCGAAGACGTCGACGGGACAGTCTTCGAGACAGGCTCCGTCGGCCAGACAGATGTCGAAATCGACGGCGACGTGTGTGCCATGAATCCCTTGCTTTTCTTCGGTCAGTTCGTCACCGTCTGGTGACCAGATTGCGACACCGTCGTTATCTCCAATCTTTTCGTAATTTTGCTCGAATTCCGGATCGATTGCCATTGGTATTAGTTCCCACTCAGGGCGGCTACTTAAATCTTTGACCGGAGGGGAGACAGTTGCTGCTTTGGTAGGGTGGTGGACGTTCAGCTTACCCGCCGGAGCCTTTTCGTTCATAGAGCCCTGAAATAACGTATGTCCTCTGACCCAGGCAATGTCGGGCAGGAGTTTACACGGTACGGTGACACACTGTTAGCTGTGTTGTTTGCCGCCGCCATACTCACCGTTCTTGTCGCTGTCCCCCTGTTCGGTATCGACCTTCAGATTAGTCCCGGTGCAATTGTTGCACTGCTGTTCGTCGGCTTTGCCATCGTGACGGTCTTCTCGTCGGTGAAGATTGTCGAGGCGTACGACCAAAAAGCACTGACAGTCTTCGGGAAATTCCGTGGACTGCTTGACCCCGGGATTCACTTCGTCGTGCCGTTTGTCAACCGAACCTACCGGTTCGATATGCGAACGCAGACGCTCGATGTCCCCCGACAGGAAGCGATTACGCGAGATAACTCGCCAGTGACCGCCGACGCCGTGGTCTACATCAAGGTGATGGATGCCGAGAAAGCGTTCCTTGAGGTTGATAACTACAAGAAAGCGGTCTCCAACCTTGCACAGACGACGCTGCGTGCTGTGTTGGGTGATATGGAACTTGACGATACGCTGAGCAAGCGCCAACAAATCAATGCGAAGATTCGACAGGAACTCGACGAGCCAACGGACGAGTGGGGGATTCGTGTCGAAAGTGTCGAGGTTCGCGAAGTCAACCCGAGTCAGGATGTCCAGCGAGCGATGGAGCAACAGACCTCCGCAGAGCGCCGTCGCCGTGCCATGATTCTCGAAGCACAGGGTGAGCGTCGGAGCGCAATCGAGACGGCACAGGGTGACAAACAGAGTAACATTATCCGCGCGCAGGGTGAAAAACAAAGTCAGATTCTCGAAGCACAGGGTGATGCGCTCTCGACAGTGCTGCGAGCGAACGCTGCCGAATCGATGGGTGAACGCGCTGTTATCGAGAAAGGGATGGAGACGCTCGAAGCGATTGGTCAGGGCGAGTCCAACACGTTCGTCCTGCCACAGGAACTGACCTCGCTCGTGAGCCGGTATGGTAAACACCTGCAGGGCAGCGACGCCAAAGAAAACGGTCACGTGCTGGAAGCGCTGGATTTCGACGAGGATGCCCGAAGCCTGCTCGGACTCGACAACATCGAGGAGATACTCGCACAGTTCGAGGATGAAACGCTGGATGCACCCGCAACGAGCGATGCAGGCGACGGAGAAGCCGAGCTAAAGAGTGCCGAAGAAGTGTTGTCCGAGATCGACGAAGAGGGGCGATAGCTGGAGAGCATCCGCGCCGGAGGCGCGGTTCACTGAACGCGAGGCGAAGCCGAGCGTTCAGCTTTTTTAGCGTAGATTTTTGTGACGAGTGGTGCCGGAGGCACCCGAGTCACAAAAAGGTACTAACCAAGTGGTTTTTACCCGTTCACGCTGAACGCAGGAATATGAGCTTCGAAAAAGGAGACACAGTGTTGTTTTCGGACAAGCACAGCGAGTATGACGGCGAAGTTGGCGAGATTGCGCAGGTTGCAGAGACGATGTTCGGCGACGAAACCTATACCGTCAGCTTCGAGGACGGACAGGAAGCAGGCATTCCAGCCGATTCGCTGGAAGCGGCAGATGAGGAAACTGACGATTCGGAAGCTGAAGACGCCGAGGCGGAGTAAGACAGATGTCCTCGATTCCGTTCCATTATATTGACCTCCGGGCGTTCAGTTACGTCACGGAAGACGAACAGCGGGTCGAGGACGCACTCAGGCAGTTTCTTCCCGAGGAGTTCGAACTCGACCGTGCGACATCGGAAGGGCATTACGGCGACCGCATCCTGATTCTCTCGGCACGCGTCGAGAACGCAAAGGGAATTCGGACCGTGCTTGAAACGGTTGGCGACCTCGCAGATGAGGAGTTCGCTCGGATCGAGGCTGAACTCGAGGAGCGGGTGACGGAAAACTGCGAGTTCTTTTTGACGCTCGACAAGCAGGCCGCCTACGGCGGGGAGATTGCGCTTGGCGACGGGATTACCCTCCGCGGAAAAGTCGAGGCCTATCCGGCGAAGAAGGAACACGCACTGGAAAACGTCGAGGAGACGCTCTCGGACGTGAGTTAGATGTACGAGGGGGTTCACGCCCGGCCGGATGGGGACAGTACGGTTTCGCGGATGGCCCTGGCTGCACGCGAATACGGATTTTCCGGGATTGTCGTCAGAAACCATGGCGACAATCCAGCCTCGTATGACCCGCAGAAAATCCGTGATGAGTACGATATCGACGTCGTTCCTGCGGTCGAAATCCGGTCAGATAACCCATCCAGAGCAGGTGGTTTCGTCGGTGCGCATCGTGATTCACAGACCATCGTCTTGGTCCACGGTGGAACTCCCGAAATCAACCGATTTGCCGTCGAGCAACCGGCCGTCGATGTGCTCGCACACCCGATGGCAGGGGAGGGTGATTTCAATCACGTGCTCGCACAACGAGCGGTCGAGAACGGCGTTCGCATCGAGTATAACTTTGCACCGGTGTTGCGCTGGCAGGGTGGCCGGCGCGTACAGGCGATACAGAAACTCCGGAAGTTACACGAGATTCTCGAAACGTACGAAACCCCGTTTGTCGTGAGTGCAGACCCACAGAGTCACCTGCAACTGCGCTCTCCGAGAGCACTGCAGGCTGTTGGCGAGGAGATTGGGTTTGAGGCAGCGGAAATCGCCGATGGATTGGCCGAGTGGGGCGTGATTGCGGAGCGAAACCGGGAGCGACAGGACGACTCGTTCATCCAGCAGGGTGTCAGGCGGGTTGACGAGTGTGAGAAGTAACTCGCAGTTATTGTTACTCGTTGATGCGTTCGAGATACTCGTTGACGACAATCTGTCCTTTGGCGGTGAGCACCGGCCCGTGCTGTCCCGATTCGATGAGGCCCTTGCTATGAAGTGCCTGCAAGAGCTGTTTGACGCGTTTAGGCTCGGTCTGGAGTACGCCAGAGAGCGAGGCGTCGGTGTCGCCAACGGTGTAAATCGTCGTGAGTGCCTCAGTTTCCGGTTCCGACAGGGTAAGCTCGCGAAGCGATTCCAGAATCGGCTGGTACTGCTGTCTGAGATAGCGACCGAGCAGTGAGAGTTTTCGCGGTGATTCAACGGCTGCTGCGGTCGTCATCGCCTCACCGTCGTTCATATGGCTGACGACGATAACTGGTCGCTCTGTTCCCTCAATTGGGCGCTGTTCGCGGCTGAAATCGACGACGGAATCGAGTGAGATGGTGACTGGCCCTTCCTCGGTATCGATTTTCACAGCCTCCGTTTCCAGTGCAAGCAATCCGGCCCGAAAGTCGGTATCGAGGACGCGACCACCAACTTTTTCGGGATGTTTGAGTTTCGTGTAGGTACCGTTCAGGATGGCCTTGAACAGTACACTGTGAAATTTTTTCACGGTATCATCGGGTGCGGCGATGACAGCCGTCGTGCGTCGGTCTGCGTGTTCGTATGCCACTGTAACCGGTGTTCCGGGAAGCGGGTCGACAAACGGCGGAAGGGAATCGACAGTGACATCGAAAATCTGGTCGTGTGAGAGAACAAGTTTCTCCTCCTCGCTCTGTGCGATGACGAGTTGGGCCTCGTTGAGGAGAACACGTGCTTTCGTCGGTTGCTCCCAGTCAGTTTGTTCGGCGGTAACGTGTGCAACGAAATCGGCAAGGACTGATGGCATTTCGGTCTGGTATCTAACAAAGCGGGGAGCAGCCTCTTGATAGTGTCGACTGATTGGTCTTTCCCGTCTGTGCCTGCCGGACTCCGAAGCCTTTTGCTCGTCACCGACATAGAAAGAGCCAACAATGGGTATCGGTGGCTCAGACCTCTACAGACAGCAGATTCTCGACCACTATCGGAATCCCCGGAACTACGGCGAGCTAGAAGAGCCGACCCTCTCTCATACCGGGGAAAATCCGATGTGTGGCGACACCATCACGATGGATATCGTCCTCGACGACGACGAACAGAAAATCGAGCGGGTTGCCTTCAGCGGCGACGGCTGTGCAATCTCACAGGCATCTGCATCGATGCTTTCGGAGAAGCTACAGGGAGTTGCCATCGAGGAGCTACGGGCGATGGACCGTGACACCGTCATCGACATGCTCGGTGTCGATATTTCGCCGATGCGGGTCAAATGTGCCGTGCTTGCTGAAAAGGTTGCTCAGGACGGTGTCGATATCTATCTTGGCGAGAAAGATATCGATAAAACGACGACCGAAGACTGACAGCGGGCGCTCCCCATCAAGACTGACTTTCAGCACTTTCTTTGGAAACCGTCATCTCACCGGCTTCGAACTGCACGAGGCAACCAGCGTAGCGAAATTCGACTCGCTCGACATCATCGACCAGCATAGCGAGTGCGTCAACGTCAACGGTACGGTACAGCGGTGGTAACTCCTCTGGCTCTTTACCGGTCTGCTCGGCGACGGCAAGCGTAATCTCTGTGGTTAATCCCATTTCGTTCACCGCCCGCTCCGTGGAAATACAATGCCGCAAGAGTGACTATACACGGTGAATATCGGTATTTCTTTCTGCTTCCTGAACTGTCCTATAGTTTCAATATGTCTGACATTCATACTCATACCCTGGATTATTCGCCTCCACTGAGCGAGCAATCCCGTCCATTCGTCACGTATTTATTCCGATATAACCAACATCTCTTTGCTCCCTACTGGGAGAGGTCAGTTGGAAAGCGGTGTATCTAGGTGCAATCTTTCCAACTGGCGCAGTTTTGCACGCGATTTGCCGATTTGGCCGCATAAAGTAAGTATATTCGGGTTTTCCGCGACTGCGAAAACGGATCAACCCAGTCTCAGACGGACCTTCGTGAGTAGTTTCGGCATGGCTCCAGCAAAACGGACCAACGCAATTCAACTGGAACCACACGGCGGTACAGCGTCACGAACCTCCGTCTCAGTGGCTTCGTCCGAGGACCGACTCGTCGTTGTTGGCGAAGATGATGAGTGCAGTAATCTCACTCTCGATATCGAAAAAGTCGTGTTCGGTCCCCTGCTCGACATAGAGCACATCGCCTTCCTCGATAGTGTAGCGTTCGTTTCCGACGTAGGCTTTTCCAGTGCCGGAGATGACGTAGTAGAGTTCGTCGGTTTTGTGGGGGGTCTTCGGCTCAGGGTTCGGATATCGGGCGAGTTCCACGCTCAGCGACTCCTCGCTCAGCACTTCGAGATAATGGTTGTCGCCCTCTTCGAGTTCGGCCAGCATGTCGGCGGTCGAGACGTTCGTCATCTGTATATGCTTCGTTTGGGCTCCATATCGAAGAACGCGTTGTTTTCTTACCCGTCCAGTCGTTCGATGACTTCGCGGATGTCGGCGTGCTCTTCGACTTGCTCTTTGATTTTCTCACGTTCGCGGACGTCAGCAGCGGTCGCATCGTAGGCACGGACGTACTCGGCTCGTGAGTGTTCATCGAACGCATGCTTGATAGCAAAGTAGCCGTCGGGGACGACCGTCCCACAGACCTTGCACTCGACGCGGTTGTGGTCGCGGGCTTGATGGACGATGAGGTCTTCGACGCGCTCGAACGGTTCGTTATCGTCGCCTTCGATTGCACACTCCCAGGGGGCCATTACCGGGAAGTGTCTCCCTGTGAATAAAACTGTTCTGTCGCTGTCTCCAAAATTGGAGCGTATCGGTTACTCAAGCAGCGGGCGGTGTGCGTTCAGTGCAACAAGCCCACAGGCAAGCACTGCCGCGCCCATGGTCACTGGCGGGCCGAGCAACCCACCCAGAGCAAACGGGATGACAGCCACGTTGTACGACAGCGACAGCCCGGTATTCTGCCGAACCCGTCGGGTAGCTGCCCGGGAGAGTACGAACGTTTCTCTGACAGCAGAGAGGTCATCGTTCACGAGTGCAATATCGGCGGCATCAGACGCCAGTGCTGTTCCGCTGCCCAGTGCAATCCCGAGGTCGGCAGTTGCCAGCGCCGGCGCGTCGTTGGTTCCATCCCCGACCATCGTCACGTGACCATCCGCCTGTAACTCCTCGATTGTCTCGATTTTCCCCTCCGGAGAGATATCCGCAAACACCTCATCTACGGCGTCGTGTGCCCCGAACCGCCGTGCTGCGCGCTCGTCATCGCCTGTCAGGATGACCACTGAAATGCCTGCCTCGCCCAGTGCTGAAAAGACTGGATTCCACTCCGGCCGGGATTCATCGCCGAGAATGATGACACCGTCAGCTGACCCTGCTCGCCCGACAACGACCGGTAACCGTCCAGTATCGCGCGCCTCTTGGGCCTGCTGTTGTACCGATGAACTGACCTCCCAACCGTGGTCGATAAACAGTGACGGATGCCCGACGAGATATAACTCCCCGTCAATCTTGCCGCTCACGCCGCGAGGGTGTGTTTTGAACTCGCGTACCGCAGGTGCCAGTGCATCAAACGATTCCGGTGGGCCGTCAGTTGTACCCCCTCCGTCCTCCTGAATCGCCCCGGCGCTCTGTGACCGAACAGCCTCGACTATCGCCGCACCGGCAGGATGGCTTGCCCGTCGCTCTATTGTCGCCGCAGCCAGCAACAACTCCTCGGAGAGGTCGGTTTCGACCACCTGCATCTCCCCCGTTGTGAGCGTCCCGGTCTTATCGAACACGACCGTATCGGTCTCAATCAGGCGTTCGAAGACGGTTTCGTCGAAGACGACAATGCCTCGACTGAGTGCGGCCTGCAGGTTCGTCGCCACGGAAAGCGGCGTTGACAGTCCAAGGACCCACGGCGCAGTGACGAGGACGACCCCCAATGCCCCGAAAATGCCAGCAAGCACACCACCGCCCGTACTCACCTGCCAGAGCCCAACAAAGACTGCAAGCAGACCAACCACTGGCAGGAGAACGCCTGCAAGTCGGTCAGTGCGTCGTTGCAGGCCGTGCGTTGCGCTCTGCAGTTGCCAGACTGCAGTCGTCAACCGGTCGATGCTGCTCGTCGGCGGGTCGCCAACCTCGACGATTGCCGCGTCAGCGGTGACGACAGAGCCACCGACGAGTTCGTCCCCTGCTTTCTTTTCGACGGGAAGCGACTCACCCGTGATGATTGACTCGTCGACGGTACAGACACCCTCTGCCAGCGTCCCGTCAACCGGAACCCGCTCGCCTTGTTTGACGAGAATTCGGTCGCCAGGGAGCAGGTCTGACACCGCAACACCGAGCGTCCCGCTGGGTAAGCACACCCGAGCGGATTCCGTCTGCGAGACGGTGAGCTCTGTCAGCGCATCCATTGCCCGCCGTTTCACCAGCGATTCGTAGAAAATCGCAGCAACGACGCTCGCGGAAATGACGATAGCTAGGTCGAAATACAGGTCGATTCGACCAGCCCCAAGCGCGAGTGTGCTGTACACAAACACAGCCAAAATTGTCACGGTCACGAGCAGGTCGCTTGTCATCTCCCGCGTCGCCAGACTCACATACGCCCCCCGCAACACTGGTAGTCCGGTGAAAAACACGACGACACCGGTCGTGAGCAAAAACAGCGGCGCAAGCAAAATCCCGCCACCCGCAATAAAGCCGCCTGCAAATAGTTCCGATGGATAGCCGAGCAGTTCGAGAACCTGCTGTGGATAGAGCACAATCACGTAGGGCAACAACAGAAAGGTCCCAAAGAGCACTCCTGCAATATACCGATATCCGAGTAAATCCTCCAGCACACGGGTTTCCGGTGTCTCGCCAGCAAGGACCGTCGCAGTCGATTCGCCACTTGTCTCCTCCCGGGAAAGCACCCGGTAGCCAACGACTGCAAGCGCCGAGGTTATGGCCTCCTCGTCGCAGACCATCTGGTCGTACGTCACCTGAATGCTCTCGGTAACGTAACTCGCATTGGCCGCCGTCACCCCGTCTGTTGCAAGCGCCCGCTGTTCGAGAAAGGTCTCGCAGGTTGCGCTATGCATCCCCGAGACATGAAAGAACGCCTCTTCGAGTTCCTGAGTGGCCGACCCCTTTGTTGATTCGTTTGCAGTCTCGTCAGTGTTGCCTTTCGAACTCGCCTGGGTCTTGCCTGGGAACTCAACCATTGCTGGGTCGGTGTCGTTGTGGGAGTGATGCAGGCGTCAACGCGCTACAGTTTTACCGTCCCCTGTCACACTCCTGCTGTACCTATACCGTCGCAGGCATCGTACAAATCAGGTTGGTCTAGAGCGACAGAGCCAGTCCCGAAAGCATTTGGCGACAGATACGAAAGCAACTGGTATGCGCGCAAAGCTTGATGTCGAAGACCTCCTGAAAATCGTCCTCGTACTGGTGGCTGTCTGGCTTGTGTTGGGCATCCTTGGCCAGACACTCGACCTGTTGGGGTCGTTGTTTGGCTCGCTGATCAACATCATCGGCGTCATCATTGTTGTCCTTATTATCCTCTGGTGGCTCGATTACATCTAGTCAGCTGTTCCACAGAGCGAGTAACTTATCCCATTCCTTTTCATTTGTTCGTGCGTGTACAGCCTGAACGTCCCCGTTCCCACGCGTGTCGCCGCGCTGGCAAGCGACATCGCCCGCGAAATACCCGCAGCAAGAGCGCGCGCTCGGGGTGAACATACCCTCAATATCAAACGCCTCAGCAACGGCTCCGGGCCGCAGTATAACCGGCTCGAAACACAGGCACGTGAGGTCATCGCTGGGCAACCGCCCTTTGAAGTGCGAATAGATGGCATCGAGTATTTCCCGAATGCCATTATCGGGACGACGCCCGTGCTCTATCTTAGCGTCGAGTCACCGGAACTGGTTGCCCTCCATCAGCGACTTGCCGAAGTGTTTGCGCCTATCGAAGGAATCGAAGGAGACGGATACACCCCACACGTCACCATCTCTCGTGGCGGCCCACAGGAAGCCGTTGAACGGCTTACCGAGCGAGAAATCGAACCAATCGAATGGGTCGTTGATGAACTGATTTTCTGGGACGCAACCCGGAGCCAGCCCGTGAGTTCGGTGTCGTTGCCAGCGTAGGCTGGTCATTCCCCGACGGTGTGAAACGTCGAGAGAACGTCATCGGGTACCGGATTTCGATACGTGAACGGCTCATCCTCACAGAGCCGTTCAAAGTCGCGGTCGGTCGTTACAAGCACATCAGCATCTGCTTTGCGGGCAATGGCGAGATAGAAAGAATCGTAGACGTCGTGGTTCTTTTCAGCACTAATTTCGTAGGCCTGTAGTACGGTATCCGGGTCAACTGTGATTGGTTCCATTGGGTACTGGAGCAACGAAGTCACTGCGTTTCGCGCATCGACTGTCGAGAACTCAAGGTCTTCGAGAATCCACTGTACGCGGAGCGGCAGATAGCCAAACATCACTAGCGTTTGTTCTCCCCGAAGGGCAGGAACAAGCTCCTCGGCGATATATGAGTGGCCGGGATGGTCGTCGATGAGCTGAATCGCCAGCGCATTCACGTCTGGCAGCACCCGCATCAGTTCCCTCCGAAGGTCGCTTCGCCTGCATCCCGAAAGGCCTTGTTCTCCCATTCCTCGTCGGATTTTCCGGATGAAACCGTCTGGAGCTCCGGAAGGTTTCGGACGAGCCGAATGTCCCCACCCTCTCTTACGACCGTGAAACTTGTTCCGCCCTCTATCTGTAGCTCATCACGAAGCTCTTTTGGGATAGTCAATCGACCTCGTTCGTTGACCTCCACCTCGCCGTACTCCGTGTTTCCATCTGACTTGCTCACATTCACCACTGTATAATCAAACGAATCCTATCACCAAATATTTTGGTGATTGAAAACATCTGATATAGTAATTCACCGCCGACTGCGCGAGTCTTTTATTCCACATGCAGCCAAACAGAGGAGTATGATTACAGGCTCGGAAATGGCGGTCGTCGATGCAAACGCGGAAGCGCTCGGCGTCCCGCGAAAACAGCTGATGGAATCGAGCGGCAACGCCATTGCACGGGTCGTCCGCGAGTTGGCTGAGCCCGGTGCTGCTGTTACCATCGTCGCTGGCCGTGGGAACAACGGCGGCGATGCATTCGTCGCCGCACGGTTTCTCGACGAGTACGACCTCCGAATACAGTTGCTTGGCCGTGCAGAGACTATCACAACCGAGATTGCCCGCGAGAACTGGGATGCACTGCAGCAGGCTGAGTACCCCACCGAGGAGATTCGCGACTCGACACAGGTTGGGTTCGATGACCCTGCCCTCATCATTGATGCGATGCTCGGAACCGGCATTACAGGCGACCTCCGCGAACCGGCTGCGACGGCAGCCGAGGCAATGAACGACGCAGACGCTCCTGTGGTTGCCGTTGACGTCCCCTCTGGCCTGGATGCCGAAACCGGCACGCTTGCAGAGACAGCCGTGGATGCCGACCACGTCGTCACGTTCCACGATAGCAAGCCGGGACTGTCCGACCTTGGTGTCCCGGTGACCGTCGCAGAGATTGGGATTCCGGCTGCTGCCGAGACGTTTGTCGAATCGGGTGACCTTCTCAGACTCGACAGAGCAGCGGACTCACACAAGGGAGACAACGGCGAAGTCCTGATTCTCGGTGGCGGCCCCTACACCGGCGCACCCGCACTCTCAGCACAGGCTGCCTTACGCGCCGGCGCTGACCTCGTCCGCGTCGCCTGTCCGAGCAATGTCGCCAGAGAGGTGCAGGGCTACAGCGAAAACCTCATCGTCCGCCCGTTTGATGGGCCGCAGTTCGCGCCGGCCCACGTTGAGCAGGTGCTTGCACTCGCCGAAGCCAACGACGTGCTGGTCTTTGGACCGGGGCTGGGTGCAAACGAAGCCAGCCTTGATGCGGCCGTCTCCTTGCTCGACCAGTTCGAGGGCATCGCTGTCGTGGATGCCGACCCACTCCAGCGTGTGCCCGACATCGATACTGAAGCGACGCTCATCTGTACGCCTCATCAGGGCGAACTTCTGAAGATGGGCGGGCCGGAGGCGACCGACTGGCGAGAGCGACAGAAACAGGTTGAGGAGTTCGCTGCGGAACTCGGTCACACGCTGCTGGTCAAAGGCCCGTACGACGTTATTTCGAATGGCGACCGAACCCGAGTCAATCGCACTGGAAATCCGGGTATGACTGTTGGCGGCACCGGTGATGTGCTTGCTGGGGTTACCGGTGCGCTCGCCGCACAGTTGTCGCCGATTCACGCTGCATCTGTCGGGGCATATGTGACTGGGCGTGCTGGCGATATCGTTGCAGCTGAACGGGGGAACGGTCTTGTCGCAACTGACCTGCTTGATGCCGTTCCCGGCGCGTTACAGCGACACTGACGCTCGTAGCGCGTTACTCTTCTTCAACAATTTCGATACCACGGTTGTTGATGGCCTGCGGGTCAAGACCAACCTCTTCGAGGAACTGTTTGTACTCGCGTTCACACTGTTCGGCCGCTTTCTGTCGGTCTGAAGCGTGGTCACAGAGCGCAATAAGGTCCTCCGGAACGTCGTTCGAGTGGACAATCCAGTGGTTAATCAGGTCGGAGAGCCGCCGAATCGGGGATGTGAAATGCCCGTAGATTTCGAAGTTGAGCGCGTGGTGGCCACCAAAGGGGTCGTTCATATATTTGGCTCGTGGCATCACCTTCATTACGGCCCACTGAATTTTGTCGAGCTGACGACCAGGGGCCTGCTCAAGCGTGGCGTTCACGGCTTTCCGTGGTTCGTCCCACTTATCACCCGGGACAGAAACGCCTTCGAGTTCCTGAATCTCGCGTAACGCATCGCTCCACTCGTCGGGGGTTGGTTGCGGGTGCACCCGGTACATTGCCTCGACACGGCGGGTCCACATGAGTTCGTGTGTGACGGCCTTGTTGGCTTTCAGCATGCACTCCTCGATGATGGTATGAGCGCGGTCGCGGCTTGGATTGAGCACAAGCGAGCCATCGGCTTTCCGCTGTTCGTGCATCCGGTCTGCGAGTTCATAGACCAGTTGCGTTCGCTCTGCAAGGTCAACCTTCGCATCCTCCAAAAACTCCTCGGCAGCGTCTGGTTCGTCGAGAATCTCCTCACACTGGGAGTAGGTCAATCGGGCATCGCTTCGAATGACGGATTTGTAAATCTCGATATTTTCGTAGCTCAGCGTCTCCGGGTCGAGATGCATTTCGACGGTGTGTGCCAGTCTGTCCTCGTGCGGGACGAGCGAACAGACCGTCTCGGCCAGCACCGGTGGGAGCATGTGGACCGTATAGCCCGGGAGATAGACCGTATTCCCGCGTTGTCGTGCTTCATCCCACGTCGCGGTATCCGGCGTCACGTAATGAGTGACATCCGCAATGTGAACCCAGAGAACGTACTCATCTTCGCGCTTTTCGACCGAAATCGCGTCATCGAAATCCTGTGCATCGATTGGGTCGACGGTCCAGGTCGTCAGGTCACGGAGGTCTTCCCTGTCGTCGAGTTCGGTCTCGATTTCTTCTTCGACGTCGCCGGTTCGTGCTTCGACTTCCTCCATCACCGCCGGTGGAAACTCGTGCGGTATCTCAAATTTCTCGAACAGCTCCTCGCGCTTGTTCTCGATATGTCGTGCCAGATCTTCGTCAATCTCGACGGGGCCTTGCCCTTCGGCAGTACCCGCCTCGGCCTGCTCGGAATCAGTCATACTCCCTGTTACTACCGACCGATAGTTAGGCGTGTCGGCGTCGGTTCGACTGCTCCCTACTCTTTTTCAGCTATCAGCACTCGCGTCCCATCTTGTTCCGCGAAGAGCCGCTCATCGTTGTCTTCCTCGATGCGCTCGATAGTCACTCCATTGAGGGAAACGCTTTCGTTCACTGCTGGAATCTCCACCGTTCCGACAGTCTCACCCTCACGAGTAACTGTCACCTCGAACGTCTCATTCGTCCCAGCGAGCGTCAACGACTGCCCAGCAACCTCCGAATCAGCGGTCTTTGGGTCAGAAATGAAGGGTCGGTCTTCGGTGTCATCGTGTTCTAAATCCACGACGTAGACGGAATCATTCCCTTCCACTGACCAGCCAGTTCGCTCTGCCGTTATCTGTTCGTGCCAGCCGATACCGCCGACTGTCACCGTCGCATCACCCCGATGTTCGAGTTGGTAATCTCTGACGTTCGCCGACCAGATTTCACGGGCCTCGCTGACGACGATAACGCCGCTGTCATTTGACCCCGACAGCCGTGCGTTCGGAGCATCTTCCGCGTAGGTGACCGTATAATCGGCGACCGTTATCCCTCCATCACCGGGAACAGGGTCATCAGCCATTCCATGAAGATTTGCCGTCATGCTCGGTGCTGCGACGACGACCGTAATAATGAGCAGTCCTCCAACGATAGTCTGACGGAGCGTTACCGGCGAGGAGATATCTGGAAGCACGAGTGCACCGGCGACTGGCGTGACGAACAGCGAAACGAGAGCAACTGCCAGCAGAACGTTCCCAACTGAAAGCCCACCAACGACGAGACCACCCAGTGTGACGGCGATAACGGCACCCGTCCAGAGCGCCGCTCCGACTCTGACATCCGGAACCAGTGGGAGCTTCCTCCCGAACAATGGCTCATCATCAACCGCGACGGCCCACGTGATGACGAGCGTGAGCGCGAACATGAAAATCAGTCCGACCCCGCGATACTGGACGAACCGCGTTCCACCACCGCCCGAGAGCAACCAGAGCTGTCGGGCGAGAACGACCAGTACGGTTGCGAACGCAACCTTTGAGATATCCGGGCGCTCTCGCCGGTACTGAAGCAGCGTGAGCGCAAGCACGACGCCGATGAGAAAGCCCAGCAAGTGGGCCTGCACGTTCACGCCGACCCACGAGGGCGGCCCGGGTGCCCCCGGGGAGATGCCGGCCGTAATGACTGGATTCTGGACTGCGGCGAGGATGACGTTCACGGCGGTCATCGCAACCATCGCAACGACGGTCGCAATCGGGAAGGTGACGACCGCAAAGCCGAGGAACACGAAGACAGTTCCTGAAAAGCCAAGCGACCAGCCGAGCGCGAAATACGACGTAATGACGCTCACGGCGATGACGACTGCCGGGAAGATGACGAACGCACGAACCCACGGTCGGGATGCAACCTTGCTGAACCAGTCAGTTCGGCCCCCATCTGCCGTCCCGTGTGCTGTGGCTTCCTGACTGGCGCTGGCCTGTGACGGCGGCGGGAAGCGATAGCCGGTGTTGTCCGTGGCTCGATTTCTGCTCACTGCTTCAGGATAATGGCTCCAGGCGTACTCCGCAATCGGTGCCAGAACGACCGTCCCGACGAGATTGCCGAGGAGATGGCTCGTTCCGGCATGCGCAAAGCCAGCAGTCAGCATGCCGGTTACGTAGGCATATGACCAGCTTCGGAATGGAATAACGGCGGGGTCATCCCAGTGGAACAGACCGCTCTGGACGAACAAATAGAAAGACAGCACGCCGACGATGCTGATGAGTGTTCCCCAGGGAACCCCGGCAATAAATCGCTCGCTGAGGGCTGGATACCACTTTCCACGCCCGTCGAGATACCACGCAGAGATAATGACGAGTCCCAGGGAGATGAGAATCCCCACCTGTACGAAGATGCTGTCTGCCGGCACGATAGTTCACCTATTTTGTGCCAGCATTGTGAGTGATTCGGTTCGTTCGAGTGCCCCTGCCGCAGTCCGAGCAGTTTTTTGGCTCCGTCCCATGCCGGTGTGTATGGACCTTGCAGAACTCGAAGCACTCGTCGAGAGCGAACTGCCCGATTCGACAGCCGAATTCTCCCGCGCCCGCGGCCCCGAGGATGACGACCACCTTGCCGCAACGGTCGTCTCACCGGCATTCGAAGGCGAATCGCTGGTGAACCAGCATCAACTCGTCTACGATGCGCTCGGCGACCGGATGACCACTGATATCCACGCACTGGAGTTGAAAACCTACACGCCGGACCAATACGACGGCTAAAAGAGGCCTGTTTCTCGCCGCCAGTCATCGACACCACGGGCGGCAAGCTGTGCGACTCTGAGTGGTTCGGGACGCATTGGTGTGGTTTCTGAATCCGGACAGAATTCACGCACCACGTCGTCAACCTCGGTGACGTCACCAGCTGCGCGCACAAACAGCGTTTCGTCGCCGACGACAACGGGCCTGCGAGCAGGTTGTCTGTGGTAGGTTTCGATTCGGCCTTCGGCAGCAGCAGTCGAAAACTCCCGCCTGATAGCTGGTTCCAGCCCGTCGCTGTCCTCGAAACTCACAGAGAGCGTCGGGCGGTCGGTTGCTTCTGCAATCCGATGTATGTCAATGATATTGAACCATGCGGGGGCAATGCCGGCGACGAAAATGTACTGTATATCGGGGCGAGCCAGCCGATCGACCATGTCGATGATTGTGTCAGTTGCATCAGTTCCGCCAACGGTACACGAGCCAAAGACGAACTCGTCGAGGACACCGTTGGCACTGACGATAGAACCTGCAAGGGTACTCTGGCCCCCTTCGTCGGTACCGGAACGGTACGACTCAGCGATACCGAGCGCTCGCGTCCCCGGTTTCACGTATTCTCTTTGATATCTTCGA
>LKMJ01002761.1_pt1 | contig 16251 bp, 14 predicted proteins | sample 643391 | NCBI WGS metagenome assembly LKMJ01 (sample SAMN04112250, study PRJNA286221) | soda lake metagenome | biome: soda lake; feature: Kulunda Steppe; material: water; isolation source: sample PL-Br10 brine of Picturesque Lake | place: Russia: Kulunda steppe | collected 2010-07
CACACTGGCTCCGTAGCTGTGTCTTCCTCGACCCGACCACACTCCAGTGTCGGATCCACGAGACGGATCGGTATCCCGAGCAGTGTGCGTCGTATCCGGGGCATAACCTCGCCCTTGAGCAGGAGACGATGTGTGAACGCGTCGAGGGAGTGTTCGGTGGCGAGCGTCTGCTCGACGACGAGCCGCCCGAGAACACCGACGGGCTCTTGCTCGGGCCACAGGCGCTCGGCGAGAAACTGTTTGCCCATCCCGATCCAGCACGGCTGGCTGGCTCGATCGAGCGGTGTGTTGCTTGTGAATCCGAGGCCGCGGATCGCGCGGAGTGTCTCGCGGTCGCTGCGGCGTCCAGTCCGGGTGCGACGACCGTCGAGCAAGCCCGCTACGAGCAGTATCGTGAGTTAGCGCTGGCGGGAGACTCGTGGATCAACGGCGCGGTCGCCGCGTGGAGCGAACGAGCCGACGAGCCGGGTCGCTCCGCCCCGGATCCTGCCATCGCGGTCGACGTCGAGGACGAGCGGGGTGCGCGCGGGACGCCGGGCTGGCAGTGAGCCAGCGGCGATATTATTATCCCGGCGTCCTACCGGTTCGTATGAACGTTCTCGTTACCGGTGCGACGGGGTTTGTCGGACGCCGACTCGTCCCCGCGCTCCTCGATGCTGGCCACGAGGTGCGCGTACTCGTCAGGGATCGATCAGGCTACGACCTCGACGTGGATGTCGACATCTACGAGGGAGATCTGCTCGAACAGGGCAGCTTCGAGTCCGCACTGGCAGGGGTCGACGCGGCGTACTACCTCGTTCACTCGATGGGATCGAGCGGGGACTTCGAGGAGCGGGACCGGCGGGCAGCCCGGCATTTCCGCGCGGCCGCCAGCGCAGCAGGCGTCGAGCGCGTGATTTACCTCGGCGGACTCGGCCCCAGCGAGGATGACAGGGGCGTCTCGGCACATCTCCGCTCCCGACAGGAGGTCGGACGACTGCTCGCTGATGGAACCTACGAGCTGACGACGCTCCGGGCGGCCGTCATCGTCGGCGAGGGGAGTGCGAGCTTCGAGCTGATCGATCAGCTCACCGGTCGGCTTCCGGTGATGCTCGCCCCGAAGTGGGTCCGGACCAGGTGTCAACCGATCGCGATCGACGACGTGATCGCCTACCTCGTGGGCGTGCTCGCTGTTCCCGAAACCGCCGGAGAGACGTTCGAGATCGGCGGTCCGGAGGTGATGACCTATCAGGAGATGCTCCAGCGTACGGCCGAGATCGCTGGACGGACCGTTTATATCGTCCCGGTGCCAGTGCTCACACCGACGCTGTCTTCTCACTGGCTCACTTTCGTCACAGACGTGCCTACCTCGGTCGCCAAGCCCCTCATCGCGGGGCTCAAGACACCGGTCGTCGTCGAGGACGATCGGATCGCGGAGTTCGTCGATATCGAGCCGACGCCGTTCGAGACGGCTGTCCGTCGGGCGTTCGGCAGTGAATCACCGCCCCCGTCGCCGCCAGCGGAGGCCACTGGATGAGCGTCGAGTACGGCGAAGCGTGGGTCTACGAGAGTATCGTCGGCGCGATTCCCGGGCTCGATCTGTCGGATCGGGCGGCGGTCACGATCCAGCTGATCGGCTTCGAGTTCGCGGTCCTGCTCGGCGCGTTCTACTACGATCTGTGGTATGCGGCGGCGTTCGGGACCGTTGCAGTCGGTGTCGCTGCAGTCGGTAGTGCCGTCATGTTGCGGTTCAGCCAGCGACTTCGTGCGCTGGACCCGCCGGACGCCTACCGGAACGCGCTCTTTGGCTCCAGTTTCGAGGTCGTCCTCGGACTCGTCGCCTTTCTGGTGCTCGTCACCTACCTGTTCGTGTACGATCCGCGGGCAGGGTCACTGACGCTCGTTGAACGACTGTTCGGTCCGGAGCCCCCGCTGCTCGTCGTCTTCCTCGCGCTCCTGATCGCCTGGGACGTGGCCTACAGGATCGGGACGAGCTGGTGGGCGAGCGTCGTCGCTGTCTGGCGATCCTACACCTACGAGTTCGACGAAGCGACCGTCCTCGCGTACCGACAGCTCGATCTGCTCAACATCGGCTTCGCCGCGATTCAGCTGGCACTGCTCCCATTCGTGTGGGATCGCCCGGTGCTGGCAGCGGCGCTGGTCGGACATGTAGTCGCGACCGGCGGTGCTGTTGCGCTGTCGACCGCTCTCTTGCGGTAGCTCCGAGAAAATAGGGGGCGCTATCAGCTAGATTTGATCTCCTCGAACGTGTCCAGAAGATCCTCCGCCGAGTCGCCGGAATCGTATTCGATGGTGCCACGGTACTCGTCTCTGGCGTCGTCGAAGTCCGCATCGACCGTGCTCGCTTTCTGCTCTCGTCGTTCGTGTTCGTCGTCGTCGTAGGCACCAAGTGACATGGTAAGTATACTCATGCTTGGGTGTGATTAGTTATCAATGTAACGGTCGTTCAGATACGATTCTCAGCCGAGGACAACTGGTATACCACTCCGCCCCCTAGGCGATTTCGTGGCGAGTCCGCTTCGATTCCGCAGATCAGACGAGCGCTGGACGGCAGCCAGAGTCGAACGTGACATCTTCGATCCGCTGGACGCCAACCTCGGTGCACGACGCACGAGTCCCCGATTCGAGCCGACCGGCAACTGGCAGATCCGTCGATTCGACGTCGACAACGGCGACCTTGCGCTGTTCGCGTGGAACGACGACCACGGCTACTGGCTTGGGAACACAGAGACGCCCGAGTCACTCTGGCGAACCGACAAGTACGGGTGGCGGGGGGTTCCCTACCAGATTGCCCGCTGGGCACAGCGGGAGTTTCTGGCGGAACTGTTCGAGGAGGACCCCTGGCTGGAGCCGTATAATCATCTGGCGTGGTATTTCCTCCCCGTCTTCATGTCCAAGGATGGCCGCGAGACGACGCGGGCGTTCTTTAGCGACCACGCCGGAGGCTTTCCGGACGCGGATAGCGAGGACTCGCTGGCGTTTTACGAGGATTTTCTCTCGACCGGGCGACTCGACGAGTACCGCGAGACGATGGCGGGGAAACTGGGGACCAGCGAAGTGTTTGACAGGGTCCGGATGACCGCCGCGATGGGCGAGTTCAACGCTGCGAAGCTACTCGTCGACGCGAGATACGATATCGTCCCCGAGATCGAGGTCGGGACGGGTCATTCACTGGACTTTCGCGCCCGGCCAGTCGAGGCTGATGGAACCATGGAAGCCGACGGCGGGTCGGGAACGCTGGTCGAAGTAACGCGTCCCCAGCCCCCGACCCGGCGCAACGCGAGTACGCCGACAGCCGCCGTCCGGGAGACCGCGGGGACGAAGGCGACCGGACAGTTGCGACACAACGGTGATGCAGTGCTCCTCGTCGATTGTTCGAGTTTTCGGGAGGACGAGTGGGCGGCGATCAAGGGCGAACGTCCGGACCTTCCGCACCGTCCCGCGATCGTCTACCGGGTCCGGCCGTCCGGATCCGTTGACGGCTACGCGACGGGGCGGCCCCCCCTGGACGTCGACGCCGTGCTGGCCAGGGGTTAGAAGGAGTACTGGTCGGGACCGTACGGGCTACCCAGCGGCGTGGGGTCGCGGTCGCTGTACCCCTTGCGGCCGATCGCACGTTCGCTGACGCCAGCGAAGATCGCGAACTCGGCGTCTTCTCTGTTTTCGTACGTTTCCGAGCCGATCCGTTCGAGGACCTCACGCAGGGTCTCGTTCGAGAGGTCGACCTCCTCGTCGCCGTATCGGTCGAGCAGTTCGTCGGACGTCATCGGGAACTCCGCGTCGGTGAACAGTTCAGTCGTATTCTTCATCGTCATTCTATCGTGGGTGAAAGATAATTATAAATCTTCGCTATAATGTTTGGGGGGTGGTGGTGTAGTCCTTAGATACCTTGTATCTCCTCTAGTGAGGAAAACACGACACAGGAAACGGCTCAAAACGTATAGAGATCCTGCACCGGCTCCATCTCGCGTGCGGCTTCGAGTGCCGCTTCGGCGTCCGCCTCGGTCTCCGTCGCGAGCGGGGTGTCCCCGTCGGTTCGCCGCCGCGCCGCTTTTCCGTACCAGCGAGCGCACTGACGGTACTGGTTCGTCTTGGTTTTCGCGCTCTCTGCGGTCCGAACCACGTTCTCGGACTCGGCGAACCGCCGCGCCGTGTCGAATCCGCTCGTGGCCTCCTCGAAGTAGTACTCGGCTTCGGCGAACGCCTCGGCCGCAACGCCCCAGTTCTCCCCCGCATACGCCGCCCGTGCGTTTTCGAGCTCCGACCGGCCGTACCGGTAATGGTCGTGGGCGGAGCGGTATCGGTCGATCGCGCCCCGATCGTCCTGGACGGAGTCCACAGCCGCTCGCACTGCATCGATATCCGGCAATCGGTACGGATCGTCCGTCACCCACGCGTAGCGGATCTCCTGTCGGTCGTCGACGACGAATACCGCCCGCTGCGAGAGGCGGTTGTGTCCTTCGAATTCATCGTGGAGCACGCCGAAGAGTTCGGAGACCCGCCCATTGTTGTCGCTCAACAGTGGGAACTCCAGACCGTTCTGGCGGGCGAACTCGATATGGCTAAAAGCGCTATCGGTCGAAATCCCGAGGATCGAGATCTCGTCCTGGAGATTGAACAGATCGATATCCCGGAGCGAACAGAGTTCGTCGGTACAGACAGGGCTGAAATCGGCTGGATAGAACGCGAGGACGGTGAGCCGATCCGCAGCGTACTCGCTGAAGGTCAGCTGCTCGATCTCTCCGTCAAGCGCTGCCGGCAGGGTAAAATCGGGTGCCTGTGTTCCCTCGCTGAGCATATCTCATCGTGGGAGCGCCCCGTGTTAAGTGGTTGGACCTAGTGACTCGCCAGCGCGTCGGCGACGCGTTCGATGGGATGCGGTGGCTCGCCGTGCTGGGCCTCGTAGTCCGACAGCTGTGTCCGACAGGATGCGCCCGGCGCGACGACCTGTTCGCCCGGCGAATCGTCGACCTGTCCGAATAGGGTGTCGCCGATCGCCTGGCTCATCGAGTAATGTTCGGCCTGATAGCCAAAGGATCCGGCCATCCCACAGCACGACGAGTCCAGCGGGTCGACCTCGTAGCCTGCCCGCCGGAGCACGCCGACCGCGTGGTGGTCCTTGCGCGTGGCCTTCTGCTGGCAGTGGCCGTGGTAGGTCAGTGACTCGCCAGCCGCATCGAACTCCACGTTCCGATCAAGCTCGAACCGGTCGATGTACTCGCAGACGCCATAGGTGTTGGCCGCGACGGCGTCGACGTCCTCACCGGCAAGCAGGGACTGGTAGTCCGACTGATACATGACGGCGTCGGACGGCTCGACCGTTACGACGTCCCAGCCGTCCGCGACGAGCGGCGCGAGCGCGTCGACGTTCTCCCGTGCGGTCGACCGGGCGTGATCGAGCATGCTCTTCGAGAACGCCGGGCGGCCGCTGTCAGTGACGTCGTCCGGAACGCGAACGTGGACGCCTGCGGCTTCCAGCGCTTCGACGGCGGCCGTTCCGACGTGTGGGTGCGTATAGTCGGTGTACGGGTCGGCGATCAGCAGCGCCTTGCGCCCCGCCTCGGCTTCCGACACCGCTGATCCGCCGCGCGAGCGCATCCACTTGCGGAACGTCTGGCGGTGGAAGGATGGGAGATCACGCTCGCTTGCGATTCCGATCGTCTTCTCCAGTAGCCAGTTCGTGCCGGGCACGCTCGTCGCGGCGTTCGAAACAGGTGCAAACGTACTGCCGAGCTTGAATAGCGTCTCGACGTTCGCAAAGAGCCGGTCCCGGAACGCAATGCCCTCGCGCTGGTGGTACTCGTGGGTCACCTCGGCTTTGAGCTTCGCCATGTCGACGCCGCTCGGACAGTCGTTCTTGCAGCCCTTGCAGGCGATACAGAGATCGAGCACCTCGTTGACGAACTCGTCGGTAAAGAGCTCGTCGGGGAGTTCGCCGTTCATCGCGTTCCGGAGCATGTTCGCCCGGCCGCGTGTCGAGGTGATCTCCTCGTCGGTCGCCCGGTAGGTCGGACACATTGTCCCGCCGGTCGTCTCCTGGTGACCCGTACAGCCCGCACAGCCGTGACAGAGCTCGGTCATCCCCTGGAAGCCGTTCTCGTTCTCCCAGTTGAGCACCGGCTCGAAGTCGGCGTCGAAGCTATACTCCGGATCGAACCTGAGGTTCTCCGTGGGATCGTGGTCGCCACAGACGTTGCCCGGATTCAGGAGTCCTTGCGGGTCGAACGTGGATTTGAGATCGCCGAAGACACCCCACAGCTGTTCGCCGTAGAGCTTCTTGTTCCACTTCGTGCGCGCTCGTCCGTCCCCGTGTTCGCCCGAGATCGAGCCGTCGTACTCGACGACGAGATCAGTGAGCGCGTCGGAGATTGCCGCCATCCTCTCGATACCGTCGGTGGTCTTGATGTTTAGAAGCGGGCGGATATGAAGGACGCCGGGACCGGCATGGGCGTAGTAGGAGGCGAACGTATCGTGTTCGTCGAAGACGTCCTGAATATCCGCGACGTACTCGGGGAGGTTCTCGGCCGGCACTGCGGTGTCCTCGACGAACGGCCAGTGTTTGTCGTCACCGGTTCGCGAGAGGAGGATCGGCAGGCCGGACTTACGCATCTTCCAGAACTTCTCCTGTCGGCCGGGGTCGTACGCCTCCAGCGCGTCGACGGCGTTCATCGGCGCGTCCGTGCTCGTCGGGTTCTCCGGGGCGACTTCGGCGTCGTGGGCTGGCAGGCGGTCCGCGAGCAGGTTCGCTACTTTCTGTTTGCCCTCGGCCATGGATTCGGCGTAGAACTCCACGAGTAACGTCGAGTTCGTCCCCTCCGGCAGCGTGGCGACGAGGTCGGCGAACTGCCCAGTGCCCCGTGCCAGATCTAGCAGGATATCGTCCATCACCTCGACTGCGGCGGGATCGTGTTCGAGGATCGGTGCGACGTCCTCCATCGCCGAAATGATATCGTCGTAGGTCAGCAGAACAACCGAGGTCTCGGACGGGATCGGTTCCAGAGAGACCTCCGCCTCCGTGACTATCGCGAGCGTCCCTTCGCTTCCCGCGAGCAATCTACCTACGTTGACCTGCCCTCGCTCGTCGACGTCTTTGACCAGCCGATCGAGGTTGTAGCCCGAGACGTTTCGCTTGAGATCCGGAAACTTCGCCTCGATCTCATCGGTGTGTTCCTCGATAATCGACTGGACCTCGGCATAGATCCGGCCTTCGAGGTCGTCGGTCCCGGCGAGATCGTCCAGTTCGTCGACGTCGACCCACCCGAACTCGGTCACCGTGCCGTCAGCCAGCACCGTTTCGACTGACTCGACGTAGCCGTCGGCCTTGTGGTATTTCAGCGAGTGCGCACCCGTCGTGTTGTTGCCGATACAGCCACCGAGAACGCTTTTGTCACCCCACGCGGGGTCGGGCGCGTACTTCAGGCCGTGTTCGTCGAGGTGGTCGTTGAGTCGTGCGAGGGTGATCCCAGCTTGCGCGCGTGCGACTCTCTCGTCAGGGTCGGCGGAGAGAAAGTCATCCATGTACCGTTTGAAATCCAGCACGACCGCCTCGTTGACGGCCTGCCCCGCGAGGCTCGTCCCACCGCCACGGGGGAGTACTGGAATCTCGTTGTCGGCACAGTACTCCATCACCGCGGCGACGTCCTCGGTCGAGCGCGGCGAAACGACACCGATCGGGAGCTGCTGATAGGCGCTCGCGTCGGTAGCGTACAGCTGTCGGCTGTAGGAGTCAAACCGGACGTCACCATCGACCAGCGCTTCGAGGTCGTCGACGAGGCCCGGACGCTCGACATCGTCGCTCCGGTAATCGTAATCGGCTCGTGAGTCCTCACTGACGTCGCTCGCAGGGGTCGGCCCTGGGTGGTAGGTATCGCTCATCGTGCCCTCTGAATATCACTGGAAAGGTACTACACGTACTTAAATGGACCAAGCGATCCCACTCAGCGAGAACCAGTCAGCCCACCGCTGTCGTCGCTGCTTCGACACGGTTACAGAAATTAGGGGGGAGAAAGCAACGACTTCAGTCCAAAAAGTGCTCGCATACCGCCGGTGGACATCCTGTTGTGCCCACCGTCCCGGAGTAGTCGGTCTCGGCGGTACGGTGTCCGCCTTCACTCGGGGACGAGCCCCTCGTCCTCGACGCGCATGATCGCCTCGCCGTCAGCGAGGTTCGGGGCGTCGACGAGCTTGAAGATCCGCTTCGATCCCTTGGACTTGCGAAGGTACACTCGGAACGTGGAGGTGTGTCCGAGGATGTTCCCACCGATCGGCTGGGTCGGGTCGCCGAAGAAGGAATCGGGGTTCGAGGCTACCTGATTGGTGACGAGGACGGCCGTATTGTTGAGGTCCCCGACGCGCATCAGGTCGTGGAGATGCTTGTTGAGCTTCTGCTGGCGCTCGGCGAGCTGGCCCCGGCCGACGTACTCCGCGCGGAAGTGGGCGGTCAGCGAGTCGACACAGAGGAGACGAGTCGGGAACTCGTCGTCCTGGCTCTCGCTTGCCAGTTCCTTTGCCTTCTCGGCGAGCAGGATCTGGTGGTTGCTGTTGAACGCCTTTGCGACGTGGATATTGTCGAGGAAGCTCTCCAGGAGTTCCTCCATCGCCTCGTCGTCTCCCGGTTCACCCTCAATCTCTCGGTCTTCCATCGTCGCCGCGATGATCTCGTCATCCAGCCCGCGAATCATATCGTCGATTCGCTCGGGACGGAACGTGTCCTCGCTGTCGATGAAGATGGCGCTCCCGTGGAGCCCGCCGTGTTCTTTGGGGAGCTGGACGTTCACGGAAAGCTGGTGTGTGACCTGGGATTTCCCCGAGCCGAACTCGCCGTACACCTCGGTGATCGACTGGGTCTCGACGCCACCGGCGAGCAGTTCGTCGACCTCCTCGATGTTGAAGGAGAGCTTGCCGATCTCCTCGCGGCGTTCGAGTACCTGCGCGCCGCTCTCGAAGCCGCCGATGTCTGCGGCTTTTCGTGCAGCCTGAATGATATCCGAGGCCGTACTCTCGCCGACGTCGGCGGTGTTGCTCAGTTCGCCCGGACTGGCGACTGCCAGCCCCTGATACGAGTCGAAGCCGTTCTCCTGAAGCTTCTCTGCGGTTGCCGGACCGACGCCAGGGAGTTCCTCTAGATCCTCGTTTGCTGCCATAGCTCTCCGTTGTGCCCGACCCTACATAAACCTCCGTTAACAGCATTGTGAAAGTGAAGCTGGCGCGACCGTTACCGGTCGAGGTTCGGATTCTGAGAGCGATCCCGGTTCGCGTTAATCCACACGAACGATTGCAGGAGAAAGAAATGATATATATGGGTGGAAATATCAGGCTATGTGTGTTCACTTGGCAAACTATCCACATCGGAGCGGTTCATTACAGTCCGAACGACTGGTTCCGTTTCTCCGAGATCTCCCTGCTGGATAGCGCTCCTATTTCGGAACTCCCCGGCGCGCACAGCGCACCGACCAGATCATCATGAGCAAGAACCAGAGCGGATCGGAGCGCGGATCGACGTCCGAAACCACACGCAATACGGGCGATTGCCGCCACACCCCGGACGAGAGACGGACCATCACCCCCGACTCGAACCGGCATTACACCGGTCGTGGCGCCGACTCTCATCATCCCGGCCAACCGCGGGTCGTCGCGGTCGGTTCGGCGATCATCAACCCCGCCTTCGTCGGTGCAATCTACGGCAGTGACAGCGGCGACTTCCGGAACAGGGATCATTTCAGCCCGCGCCTTCCCGTCCTCCGGCGCGACCCCGACGAGTACGACGCCGACGAGTTCGAGTGGTCGATCGCCGATCGTCCCGACGGGAGCGTCGCCGAACTGAGTTTCTCGACGCCGACGAACGAAAACCAGCCCCGGTACGATCACGGTCGCGGCCACGTCACCGAGTTTATCCCCGACGAACCGGGCCGATACACGCTGCGGCTCGACGCCCCCGACGGCACGCACGAGCAGACGATCTACGCCGTCCCCGAGCCGACCGATCCGGACGCCGGACAACCACGGGTCGAACTCGACGCCACGGTCGTCGACGACGAGTTCCGCGTCGAAGCGACGCCGAAACTCGCGCCGAGCCGTGACGCCCCGACACTACTCCTCGACGTCACCTTCCTCGTCGACGACCGAGATTCGCTTGCCGAGGACGCGATGAGCGTCGAGGACACGACGGCTCACGTGCCGCTCGATGCCCTCGACGGCGAGTCAGTGCGGATTCACGCCGTGGCTTACGACGGCAATCTCCCGAGTGTCGTCGATACCGTCGAACTCTCGCCCGACGGGGACGCCTCGCTGCCGAACCGTCCCCCCTCGTGGCTCGACGATAGCGTCATCTACGAGATCTTCACGCGGTCGTTCCACGGTGAGCGCGGCGGGACCGACTTCGACGTCCTCACCGAGCGCGTCGACTACCTCGACGAACTCGGCGTCGACGTCGTCTGGCTGACGCCGATCGTCCCCTCGGTCAGCGGGGCGATGGATCTCCCAGGCGGCGGTCCCCACGGCTACGACACGCTGGATTACTTCGACGTGGCACTCGATCTCACGGCCTCGGGAACGACCCCGATCGAGGCCTACAAGCAGTTCATCGAGGCCTGTCACGACCGGGATATCAAGGTACTGTTCGACCTCGTGGCGAACCACTGCGGGCGCGATCACGAGTTCTTCCAGGCGTCGATCGGCGAGGCCACGGACCGGGCGGGCGAGTGGCCCCACGTCGAATCGTGGGACGACGACTCGAAGTACTACGACTGGTTCCACCGGGTCCACCAGTCCCGCTACGACGGGGCGGGCGAGCAGGTCGAACCCGAACCGCGGGTAACCGGGTTTTACGACCATCTGCACATGCCCAACTGGAACTACGACAACCTTGCCGTCCGCGAGCATATGCTCGCAGTCGCGGACTTCTGGTCGGGCGAGGTTGGCGTCGACGGCTTCCGCTGTGACATCGCGTGGGGGGTCCCCCACGACTTCTGGAAGGACGTCCGCGAGGTCGTGCGCGGAAACGACAGCGAGTTTCTCATGCTCGATGAGACGATTCCCCACGACTCCTCGTTCGCGGAAAACGAGTTCGACGCCCACTTCGACACCGCCGAGTACACCGAGACGGCCCATGCCGTTGCCCGCGGCGAGGTCGAGGCGTTCGAGCTGCTCGAATCGGTCAAAGCGCGCGCTGACAAAGGCTTTCCAGACTACACGCGCCTGCTCAACGCCACCGAGAACCACGACGAAAAACGCCTGCTCAACGAGGCGATCCACGCCGGGGCGTACGACGATCCCGAGAGTGTTCAACGCGCTTGCTGGGCCGCAGGCATCGCCCTGCCCGGCGTCCCCTTCGTCTACTACGGGCAGGAACGCGCTATCAGCCGCCACGGCGAGAACCGACATCTCGGTCCGGGAGACCCACGTGAAAACGACGTGCGTCCCGGCGGGATGCAGCGTGCGTTCATGAACTGGGACGAGTACGATGCCGATCACCTGGCGTTCTACAGGCGGCTCATCGACCGGTACCACGACCTCGACGCGCTCAAACCCGCCGCTGGACTGGAAGAGGTCTGGCACCAGTCCGCGGACAACGTCCTCGCATTCGGCCGGGACGCGAGCGACCTCGACGATGTCTCGGGTCCCGAGCGCGTCGTCGCAATAGTCAACTTCGAGGACGGCAAGCCTGCCCAGGTACAGCTCCCGGCAGCGGTCGACACGACGGACGTCATTACCGGCGAGGACGTCGCCGTCGAGCGCACCGGGACGACCACGACCGTCGAAGTCGAGACCATCGCCGTACTCGAAACGCCGACGTTCGACCCGCTCGGCGAGCCGATCGTGGAATGGCGCAACGACAGCAAGTACCGGCGGCGCAACGCCTACGACATGCCGACCCACGAGACCTTCGACGAGGCGTGTTTCGACCTGCAGCGCTTCGAGGTCCGAGAGTTCGCCGACAGCTACCAGTTCGTCTTCGAATTCGATTCGATCGAGAACGTCTGGAACCGTGAACGGGGCTTCTCACTGCAGTTCCCGCAGATATACGTCCGCGACCCCGAGGCTGGCTACGGCGGACTTCGGGCCGCCCCCGGCGTCGATGCCACGTTCGAGTCAGTGTATCAGCGCCGAATCCTCGCTCGACCGGAAGGGATGGTGGGCGTGGAGACGGCCCACGGGTCGCTGGTCGGCACCGGCGGCGCGGAAGCGCTAACCGATCGTGACGCCGTGCTGGTCTGGGTCAACAAGGACGACCTTCCAGACCTCTCCGAGACCGAACTCGTCCCGCTGGTCGCGGGCTACGACGCCAGTCAGAAGTACGACGTTCGAGGGACCTCCGAGGAGGCGACGGACTGGACGTTCGGTACCGGCCAGATCGAGGGGACACCGCCGAACGTCGTCGATCTGATCACCCCTGCGGGCGTCGACCGCGACGACGCGCTCGCTCCCTTTGCCGACGGCGTGGCGCGGATCCCGTACCGCTCGGTCGACTGACTCCCTACTCCCAGGGGTGTCGCCCTTCGCTCGGCCACAGCGGGTACCAGTACTCCTTGTCCGACTCGACCTCCAGTTCGCCATCGAGGACGCTCTGCAGTTTCAACTCGACCTGATTGTCCCGCTCGTGGCTCGCCCCCGGCACCGGCGCGAACGGGTAGAACGTCCCCCGGCGGAACGAGTAGATCCAGTCGCCCGGCTGGCCCTCGCGCTCGAAGGCAAAGACAGCCGCGAGGAGGCGCGAGCCGTACCCCTCCTCGATGAACGTATCGGCCGCGAAGTAGACGTTCGTTACCAGATCCTCAAAGTCCTCGTCGTCCTCGAAGACCACCCAGCGATAGCCGTGATCGTCATCGACAAACCGCGAGACGGTGCCGGTCTCGGCCTCTCCTTCAGCCAGAATCGACCGGACGTCGCTGACGGTGCCCGCGAACTCGTGGCTGTTGACATCGCCGAAACACAGCGCGGCGTAGCCGGTCGGCGCGAAGCCGAGGTTCGCCTCCATCGTCACGTAGGCCGTGCTCATCCCGAACAGGTCGTCGGGATCGGCATCGCTCGTCGCGTCCCGTTCGGCCCGCACTCCCAGCACGCTCCGGATGCTGTCGAGCAGTCCCATTACTCCAGAGTTCGTCGCCGCGGACATAATCCTGACCGTTCCCGGCGTGAAACCCAATCGCTTTTGAGAGCCGACCGGTTACGAGTGGGTGAGGGCACGTAGCTCAGTCCGGATAGAGCGTCGGACTTCTAATCCGACGGTCGTGGGTTCGAATCCCATCGTGCCCGTTCACTCCTTTCAGTCGTTCACGGGCACGATGATGTTCGCAAACAAACCGCGTTTGCTCACTCCCATCGTGCCCGCTTCTACGAGGAGCGAACGCGACGAGTGAAGCGGCTCAGGGATTCGAACTAGACCGAGGTTCTGCGCGGAGCGCAGGTTCTCGGGCGTAGTTCAAATCCCATCGTGCCGCTCATTCCCTCCGGTCACTCGCGAGCACAATGATGTTCTCGATCAACCGCAATCGCTCACTCCCATCGTGCCCGTACTTTTGCGACGAGCGGACGCGACGAGTGAATGAAGGCAACTACGTAGAGTATGATATCGATTATCGCACGGTGTAGCCGCGCCGCACCGCTTCGATCACCCCACCGTCTGCCGTTTTCTGGCCACCCACCCCAGCCCCCGCCGTATTTATCCAGACCCGTGGTGGCCGTACACGCCATGTACGATATTCTGATGCCGATCGACACCAGTGAATCACGGGGACAAAAGCAGGCGGCGTTCATCGCCGGGCTCCCCAGAGCGAGCGAGTCGGTCCACGTCTCCATGCTGCACGTCTTCGAGGACGAGGATCGGGCGGAGACGACAGCGCCGCGGCAGTTGAGCGGCGGGAACGCGGCATTCAAAAACCTGCGGGAAGTCGGCGTGGGGATCGAGCAGGTCTCCCGCGTCGGCAAGCCCGCCGAACGGATCGTCGACGTCGCCGACGAGCTAGACGCCGACCTGCTCGTGCTGGGCGGACGAAAACAGTCGCCAGGTCGGTCGGCGCTGTTCGGCAGTGTCACCCAGTCGGTGATCCGTCAGACAGAGCGGCCAGTGACGGTTACCGGCGGGGAAGCGGCGGAGACCTGATCGGCGGTTAGACGCCCGACAGGTCGTCGGTTTCCAGCTCCCGGTACAGGTAATAGGAGTAGACGACTGTCCCGAACGCGGTCACCATCAACGGGACGAACAGGGCGGCAAACGCGAGTTCGACAGCGCCGCTGGCGTAGCCGCCGACGAGTCCGACGAGTGCAACAAGCGCGCTCCATTTGAACAGCCTCGCGCCGACGGCGTTGGTCCGGTCCCAGACCTCGTCGCTACTCAGGGTCCAGGGCGTCCGGATGCCGATAAACCAGTTGCGTTTGGCCTGTTCGAGGACGACGCCGACGTAGTAGAACAGTGGGACCATCCCTGCGAGCACGAGTAGCGTGAAATCGAACTCGTAGCCGAGGTTGAACGCCACCATCCCGACGTGAAGCAAGGTCATGTACGCCGCGACGACGACGACGAACCAGTCGTAGTAGGGCCGGAAATCGGCGATATTCTCCCGGAGCGGATCGATTCGCGGCAGTAGGGCGAACAGCCCGACCAGCCCGGCCGTCAGGCCGGGCAGGAGCCATATTCCGATCGTCGTGGACATCGTCCCGTCCGGCTCGCCCGTGGCGTCCCAGTGAGTGACAAACTGGTCGGGAAGATCAGGCGCGGCGGCGATGCTTGCGATCCCCGCGAGGGCAACGAAGCCGACCGCGAACCCGAAGCGGTAGATGGTGTTCATGGCAGGTGATTGAATAGGAAATCAAATAAAGAACATGCCGTCCTCGGCGTGACCACATTCCGATCAAAGCTGGCGGGGAAACACCTGTCCCCAGACGTGCTTGTCCAGCAGCCGTACGGTCAACGGTTCCTCGACGTCGATGCAACAGGAGAGTCGCGGGTAGCCGAACCGAACGGCGGCGGCGTCGTGCCAGTGAACCGGCTCCGGAGCGGGGTCGACCTCGACAGTGCAGGTCGAACAGAGCCCGCGCCCGCCGCAGTTGGCGTACTGTGAGACGGTTCCGTACACCGGGAACCCCCGTTCCAGTAGTTCCTCGCGAAGGTTCCCACCGCGCTCGACGCCGATTGTCGTCTCCTCCCCGTCGGTGATGACAGTCACTGGAACGCCCATAGCGGCGAGTACGGCTGCCGTCCACCTGAGACTACCGACTGGCTCGTTCCACTGGTCCGGCGAGCCGAAACTCCAGTGTTTTAGCTCGCCAGGCCGAACGAGCTGGTTGATGGAAGATCTCGTCCGACAGCGAGTACTCGCCGAGCACGAGGAGACGGTCGGGTCGGTGATCACCGCCGCACGAACGGTTGCCCGGACGCTTCCACATCCCGTCACCGATGCGGAGACGGTTGCGGTACCGCTCGCGGGGCTACTCCGGGAACGAGAACTGCTCGGGGAGGTGCTTGCAATGCTCGACACCGGTGCCGACGCACTAGAGACGGTAGTGGATGGGTCACCAGTCCCGGCACCGCCGTATCTGTCGGTCAGGAGCGTCGGCCCGGTCTGTCGTGCGACCCTGGCGGACGGTCGCCGGCTGGTGATCGATCTGCGAGTGTTCGTAATCGAGCGCCGTCCTGCCCGATATCGCTTTGCTGCCCCCGACCCGGCGGCCTGCCTCCGTGTCCGACTCCGGTAGCGGTGTAACATGATATATACTGTCACATTGTATACGATGTAACATTGTAACATCGCATACTGCGTCGGGATTGGTACTCCTGTCTCACATCGTTCGACTCCAGTAAATCGTCGAGCAGGACGACCGAGTCCCGTCCACGTGACGGTCCGCTCAGTCCTCTTTCGCGCCGGGGTTCGTTACCGCACCGTTGGCCGCCGAGCCGAAGAGTTGGCCGTATTTGGCCATCACGCCGTTGGTGTAGTTGGGTTCGGGTTCGTCGCGCTCGTCGAGGCGGCGTTCGATCTCCTCGTCGGAGACGTCGAAGGCGAGGGTGCGCTCCTCCACATCGATGGTCACGATGTCGCCGTCTTCGAGTGCGGCGATGGGGCCGCTGGCCGCGGCCTCGGGGGCGACGTGGCCGATCGAGAAGCCCCGCGTTGCACCCGAAAAGCGCCCATCAGTGAAGAGCGCGACGTCCTCTGCGTGGCCCTGTCCGGCAACAGCGGAGGTAACGCCGAGCATCTCGCGCATGCCGGGGCCCCCCTGTGGCCCCTCGTTTCGGATGCAGATCGCGTCGCC
>LKMJ01002764.1_pt1 | contig 16240 bp, 14 predicted proteins | sample 643391 | NCBI WGS metagenome assembly LKMJ01 (sample SAMN04112250, study PRJNA286221) | soda lake metagenome | biome: soda lake; feature: Kulunda Steppe; material: water; isolation source: sample PL-Br10 brine of Picturesque Lake | place: Russia: Kulunda steppe | collected 2010-07
GCGATCTAATTCGCGCGTCCACGCCGAAATGCACGTACGCCCCTCCGGGTTCTCCGCTGGTGTCCTGGATGTCGCCGTCGAGAATCAAGCCTGCGTAGTGATCGGCCTGACATCTGATAACCGCGTTTTCTTCTGAACCGTCCTTCAATACTTCGATATCGTAAGTAGGAGAAGCGTGATTGACGCCCAGCTTGCCCAACATGCGCACGCCGTCGTCGTCGGCGAACATGACGCACTCACCCCATCCGTTGTTGTCGGTGCCCGAAAACAGGCCCACTCCGTTGGCACCGGTGATGCCGAGCGAGAATCTGCTAGATATCAGGGGCGATGAGGGCGCGTCGGGGTGGTCTTCGATCCTGTAGATCTTGTAGTTGGTGGAATAGATGCGGTCAATCCCACTATGGAAGTACGCGTCGTTTCTGAACGTCGAGGTACCCAACACTTCGAGGTCTCTCTCTGTCACAATGTCGCTCGTCACACGAGCGTCGCCGTTAACGTCCAGCGTGTAGCTTAAGCTCGGCAAGTTAGAGTCGTCGTCGAAAACGTAGCCGACCCTCAGCGCGTCGCGAGCAAACGTCCCGTATTCATGCGTCACGCCGAACCTGTTTCTTCCGCCCGAAGATTCGACGGTGAACATAGTTTCGCCCGTCGATACGTTGTCCGTCGTTCTGATGGAAGCACCCGTTGATCTGTTCACTCCCGGACCGATTTCGATCCGCCTTCCCTCTGAGTCCCATACATTCAGGTGTCGACCCTGGGCGACGAAAACGTCCTTCTCGACGTTCAGATTGCCTTCGACGTTCAGGTCGCCTTCGTGATTGACGTCTCCGTCGACGTTCAGATCTCCCCGTACGTATGTGTTACCGTCCGACGCGCGCACCGAGAACGTGACCTGGTCCGAGTCGTTTTCAAACACCACACCACTCCCTCCGTTATCGGAAGTGCGGATTCGAACGGCCCAGCTGTCAAACTCACCTTCTACACCCGCGTTTCTCGCCATGTAGATCTTCCAATTTTCGTCATCGTCGTTGAAAGAAATTCTACCCCTCTCGTTGTCACTGCTGGACGCGGCGAGTAAGAGCCGTCCTTCTTCTCCAACGTTCATGCGGCCATCAATCTTGGCATTAGACGCGACGTGGAGCATCTGGTCGGGAGAGGAGGTGCCGATGCCCACGTATCCGTTGTTGAGCAGCCTGACCTTTTCGGAGCCGTCTGTGCACAGGCCGATCTGGTTGTCTCCGGGTTGAAAGATGCCGGTGTTGCTGTTTGACCACCACGTGAACGACGGCGCGTTGACGTCGTCGCCCGAAGGGCCCAGCACCTGGTTCAACGCTCTGACTTTGCCGCTCATTCCTTGTCTCGATCGATATTGCTTGCCTGTACTATACTATACTAGACCCAGAGAAGAAAGGAGAAGAGGTGCTACGCTCATCTCGACCCTGGCTTGATTACGGCCGTTCAAAGCCGTTCAATGGCAATCAAGGGCATGCACCGCGCGCGATTTACTTTGCGAGGGAATTCATAAAGCGCGATTACATTACATTCCTGCAAACGAATTATGTTACACCTGAACACAACCGTAAACAAGATTATAAGCATATACCTCGAAGATGTAAGAAATAACCCATCTCCTGGTACATTCAAACACACTTCTCCCGATATCACCTATCGGCAGTGGATTAAGGCAACTCTTCAGACTTTTTTTGGTCGGAGAGAGTTCTCGCCCTTGACGTAATGGTGTTAGGTTGAAAACTGCCTGACCCGCACCATGGATAACAAAAATCATTTGTCAGACTAAAACGACGCGTCTCACGCCCAACGCGGCGAAAGCCAGCGCGTTGAAAGCGAACACGCCCCACGCCGTGTCCATTAGGACGACGCGGACCGTATACTCGGGCCCGAGCGTGGCGGCGTTCGTGAAATTATATATACCGTACACCGCGAGCGCCAGGAGCGTAGCGCGCGCGAATACGCGCCAGGCGACCCCGGGCGTGATCACCTGGTTCGTATTGCGGGCCAGGTCCTTGATCAGGAACTCCCAGACCGACAGGACGAGCACGACGTACGCCAGGGCGCCCCATGGCCACATCCTGATGTCGACGGCATCGGAAGATGGTAATCCCCGAACGTTCGCGAACGTGCGCTTGTACGCGTCGAGGATGCCCGGTACCGAGAAGTACGCGGTCTCTATAACCGCGTGTGCCAAAACGTATCCCAAAAAAAAGTAGGGGAGCACGGACGTCGTAGTCGTCCCCATTATTGCTTTCGCCTATACTATACAACCGTCTTTTTTTTCTTTGATTCCGCGCCATCTTTGACGTAGCTGCACAGTCCCACCAACTCGAGCAGAGTCCTCTTCCCTACAAGCTGGTCCTCCGTGTCGTACCCGTTCCATCCTTCGCCTTCGATGGACCTCGCCCTCTTTCTTTTGCTCTTGCCCTTGCTCTTGTCGCATTCCGACAATTCGGACAACGTTTGGACGCGCCCCCTGTAGTCCTCCATGGAGGGAAGGGGCGCGTCCAGACGTTGATGATCACGTTGGCGGTATGTCGTTGTTGCCGCCGCCGCTGGTTGTGCTCGATCGGCGTGACCAGCATGATCGGATCGATCGGATCGATCGGATTCTGTCTTCTTCATTCCAGATGAGGCGCGGCGTTCGAGGTCTTTGGCACGAGGCATCAGACCCACGTTTCGGCCGCCGGGAGGGCACATACCCTTGGGGAGCGGGGGACACATCATCCTTGCGTTCGATCCTTTCTCTAATCTTCTCTTATCAAGATGTCCTGGCCTTATGTAAAAATTTTGAGCACGTCCTGGCCGAAACGCAAAGGCTGGACACAAACATAACAAAAAAGAGAAGAGGAAGAGTCTTGCACGCGCATATACACACCTCCCTCCTGGGGTCAGGGGTCGTGGATGGCGGGACACGCGACGGACGGGACCATCGACGAAAAGATGAAGAAGAACCACTCGAACCGCTATCTATCTCGAATCGATTCCCAGGCCCTGAGCAACTGCACGAATTCCCCGACAATTATTCGTCGATGCCACGAGCGGGCGCTCGTCGTCGCGCACGCTTTTCAAGCGTACGTGATGTGCTGCGTGACGTGGCCCGTGTTTCGTCGATCTCCCGTACACGACATAGAAGTGCGATTTAAGAACGTCGAGGAAATGGAGCACGTCGTCGGCACGGTTTTTGACGGCCATCTTAAGACGATAGACAGAGCCGTCGCCGAAGGAGGGTGGTACGATACGATGGCGTCCAGGAAGGAGGCCACTTCGTCCGTGATGCTAGAAACGGTCACGACCTTTTTCGAAGACCCCTCCCGCGTGACCTACGAGATCAGCGATCCTTATCGCGAACGTTGTGCAGATATCGTGAACCTCAGGACGCGCACGGAAGGAACGCCAGAATACCCGGTGATCAACATGTTCGAATTCGCGGCCCAAAAACACGAGGGCCTGTTCCAGCGCCTCTTGTACTCTGCCGCCGAAAAAAAGGCGATCGCTCAGAAACGAGAAGAGGAGGCGCGTCGCCTCGCGCGCTACGGCGTAAGCGACGGACCTGTGTCGGTGAGCGTGACATTACCGTCCGCATTCGTGGACAAGGTCGCCGATATCGCGTCGTACATGGCAATGCTCGTAGATTACGGCGAATATGCAGCGAAACGGTTCGATAAGGAAGAAGACGCGGTCGCGATGATATCCGCAAAAAAATCAGAGGACGTAAAGAGACAAGAACAAGAACGGGCGTCGACTTCTCGGCCTCAAATTGCAGCGGAACTTGAAGAGACGTCGCAAAAAGTGCCGCAAGAGACATCTCGGGCAACATCTCAGGCAACATCTCAAGCGACACCGCGAGAGCCTCTTCGAGAGCCGTTCAGGAACGCGTCTCCCGTAAAAGATAATACCGAGCGCTGTCAAAAAGCTCCGCGTAAAATGATCGCGCGTCTTCCGGGCGCCCCATACTCGCGCTACAAGAACGCGATCGCGATCAGGTGGTAATGATTTCGTTGTACACCGAAATTCGCCTCCAGCCCCTTTCGTACCCCTGAAAATATCAGACATAGGAAGATGAGAGGGACGAACGCTCATACCTAGGGTTGGCTGAAACCGTATGTTTCACCGTATATGTACGGTACTGTTTGCACGGAAACCTCCAACATACGGCGTATATATACGGTTTCAGCCAACCCTACTCATACCATATCGTCCCTGCGAATATTCGGGCCACTACGATGATCTGCGGCAACACGTACGCGACAGGTTGATATCGTCCGCACGACTAGTACCAACCAAACCCTAACAATGATGCCGTAATCATCAACAGAACCATAGAGCGAACTTTTGTATTTTAGCATGTGCGTGCATCACACACTGGCTTACGGGGGGCAGATCGCTATGGGATCATGTAAACCTTTTTTGAGACTTCAATTCAAATCTTATGACTGTTATTTTTTTTGTGACTAGTATATTATATATTAGTCCATATGCCTTCTGAGAAAAGAACGAAACGCAGTGCCGGTACCAGATCTGTTTCGTCTATCAACTCTCCTTCCCCTAAAAATGCTGCCCACAGTAGCTCTTCACGCACCAAGAGAAGGAACGTGATTCACAGAGGAGGTGACGCGCTCGATTACGAAATGAAAGTATGGTGCATAGATCTGGCCAAGAGTCTGAATAAACGCTATCCAGATATTTCCGTGAACCAGTTCGTAACTGCGTGTGGAGAGTTCGCAAGAGATACTGCTATATACAAATCAAACAAAACGTACATCAAGGAAGCAGTGAAAACAGATTTCGGGCTGCTCTAAACCATCTTAGCCAGCAACGATACTTGTGGATCAGGCAATTTCCTCTGAAGAGGAAACAAAGCGTCATCACCACACGGACGACGCTATAAGTAGGGTTGGCCGAATCCATAGGTGTAACATAATTCGTTTGCAGGAGTATACATATAAGGCGATGATGTCGAAGTTTGAATACTCCGAGTATCGACATTTCGCCTTGCACGTAGAGATCGCATGTATGAATGACAGAAAGCTGCTTTTGTCGAGAGCAGCGAGCTAAATAGCGATCTCTAAAATGAGTTCCGTGCGGTCATTGATAATATGAGCGTTTACAAAATTTTGATACTCGAACCCTACGAAGCTCAACCTTTTTCCATTAGCATTTTTAGGCCTTCGGGAATAACTATTTTTATCTGGTAGACCTCCTCGAGCGATTTCTGCATGTTTGTCAGGAACTTTACCACGGTCTTCCTTTCGAGTCCCTCGAGCTGGAAGGGGTGGTCGTAAGATTGTGTGCCGTGGATGGCGCTCATTACGGCTATATCAACGGTACCTTTGACAGAATCTTTAACAAATTCGGGAAGGATATTGGACGACGCTGCCCAGTTTGCGGACGCGAACGCGGCTGTCGAAATCCCTCTTCCTAACACACCGAGAGACCGTTTGATCCAGCTGGAGCCGCCACCTCTCATATTACGAGTAGGTACATCGGGTGTCTGTGTCTTCATTTCATTGAACAATGTTTCGTTCGCCTTGTTCAAAAATCCTTTTTCGCCCACGAACGCTTCCCGTATCTCGCGAGAATTCATTTCGTGGAACTTATGCGCAGCGTACATACTATCGGGTCTCGTCCTGGACATGTACTTGAGATGATTGACGAACGTCGCGCCTTCTCCCTTCTCGTCGTCTTCGCGCATGTAATCTTCGAGGACCCCCTTGAACATGTCTTTCATGAGGCTCGGATCACACCGCCGCTTACTGCCGGCGTTGCTGCTGTTATCCTCTTGTAACGCGTTCTTCTTCCAACCGCATTTCTCGTTCTCGCCGCTGTTCGTGTTGCTGTTCCACAGGGATGACGACCCCAGGCGCTGCATCAACGTGGACTCGATTTCGTCAGGCAACCTGTTCTCGTACATACGGTCCAGCATAATCTCCATGAGCATGAGATCTACGGTGATGTCTTCCTTCTTCAGGTCTCGGTACCGAAGTTCGATGGTTTTTACCAGATTGTCGAGCTTAGCCGAGTTTTCTTCCGTCAAGAAACCTACGTTTAGCGCGAGAGCATCACATATCAAGACGATCGGGATGTAGTTCTTCAGATCGATCTCGTTGCTGCTAACCTGGCCTCCCACTCTCCGCGTCGTTCGTCTATCGTTTCTTTTCGATGTTGACACGTTCCTTGCAATGTTAGCGGACGAGGAAGACGATCGCCCCCGTACAGGTGCCGGCGGAGAAGAGGTTCGTCTGCTCCTGCTATTACTATTATTCGTCGCGGCGACCATATCGTACCGTACTACTTGATGCTTATTATTACTAAGCGATAAAAAAGAGATTCCTACGACATTCGTGCTCTTTTTCGAAGCTTATCGTACCATGTTGTTCTCTCGTCAGAATATAGGGGCGGTTGCCCCACGGCCATCATCATTACCTTTTCATAATCGACGTCGCTCTTTCCGCACGCGTACGGAAACGCACAAGAAGGAGGATAACGTATGTACGGAATGTACAAAATGCCTAGAATGTCGCGAGAACGATTATCACGGCAACAGTAAACGACACGCAGACACGTCTATCGTTCCAAAGTGCCGCGTTGAATCAGATGCTGACGAAAGGCGGTGCAGTAGCAGTCGGCTCCTCCCCCCTTCTTTCATCCTGCTGCCTTCGTCCAAGTCGCGCGCTTGGTCCTTGATCAAGCTCGCGTCCGTGACGGTGTTTCCTGCCGTATTTCATTTACCCGCGCACGTTTGGATCGAAATCAACATATTGCAGGCCCTCGCGTACGACGCCATCATCAGACGGTACCCTTCATCGGTTTCTTATTTCGCGGTGGCTAATGTGGCTCTCGGCGCGGGCGTGATCGTCGTCACGCGCTATCTCGGCACGGAAGGGATAGGCAGGACGGATATCGGACAGGCCGTCTTATACATGGTTTTTTACGGAGCCTGGAACATCGCCTTCGTGCGCGAGCTGCATGGCATCGCGAGGGGGCTGGTTCACAACTGCGTACCCGTGTTTTTGACCCTGTGCACGAGTTACTGGATCGCGACGGGAGACCGTTTTGACGATTTTTGGGTGGACGGCTATTGGCTTGATCTGTTCGCGTTCGGTCGCGCGAACGCCATCGCGGTCACCATCCTCATCGACGACTACTGTCCGGCCTGGGTGGTAGACGGAGAGGAGGAGGTATAAGACGGATCGAACGGTCGACACACAAGAAGAATGAGGATCCTGGAGGCATGTGTGAGTGCGAGCGTGATCGTTTCCCTCGTCGCGATAGCCGTCCTGATGTTGGTCGTCGTTTCGAAAAAGGCACAGCTACGACTCTGGGACTACGCCGAGGTGCACAGCGCCAATCACGTGGGCGTGTTTCGTCCGCGAAATGCCGCCGAGATCTGCGCCTTGCTGCAGGCGCTCGAACAGTCGGGTCGCGTGGCAGACATTCCCGTCTGCGTCAGAGGAGCAGGATATAGCCACGGCGGCAACACGCTCATGGAAGGGTCCGTACAGATCGACACGCGCTATATGAAACGCGTGACATACGACACCGCCACGCGCTCGGTCACGGCAGAGTCGGGAGCGATTTGGTACGACGTCTTGAATGTATTGGCGAAACATGGTAGGACGGTCGCAGAAATGCAGAGCTATCACAACTTTAGCGTCGGTGGCTCTATCGCCGTCAATTGTCATGGACGCGGAACACGTTTCGGCGCGATCAGCGAAACCGTCGTGTCCCTGAGGTTGGTTGACGCACGAGGTCGGCTGCTCCAATGCGATGACACGAATAATCGGGACCTGTTTTATGGGACTATGGGAGGGTACTCACTGCTGGGCGTCGTCGCGGACGTGACGCTGATCACCGTGCCCAACGACATCCTCGAGCCCCGCGTCATCGTCGACGATCGTCACGACGGAAATTATGATCATCTAACTCGCGTTCGATCGCTCGTCGAACACGCCAGACGAGATCCCGCGGTCGTCCTGTTCAACGCGACGCTATATCCGCCCGACTACGTTTCGTACGGGAGCGTAGTCGGCCACTATTGGGTCCGCGTCCCTCCCGATGATGATGAGGAAGAATGCAAACCCGCTCTCACTTCTTCGGCTCTCAAGGTCTCCCCCATCCAGCCTCGCTACGTCTACTGCCTCCACATGCTGGGCGAACAGCTGGTGCGCAGGATTCCCGTCTTACAACGCGTCCGCGCACGACTGGAACAACCGTTGTGGTTAGGTTTGAGCGGATATTGTCGCGGTGTGGAGCGGCGCTTATTGCGCTCTTACGCTTTGGCGTCCGACGCGAACGCGCTGCACGGTTTCGTCCGCTTTCCGACCACGACCGTGCTCCAGGAGTACTTCGTGCCCCTGGACAATCTGGACGCCTTTCTGCGTAGGGCGATCCCGATTTTCGGTCGGGCCAATGTCGTGAACGCGTCGGTGCGCTACGTCAAGAGGATCGAAAGGAGCGTCCTGAACTACGCGCCCGTCGACAGCGCGTCGGTCGTCCTCTATATCAACGTTTGGAACACGCAAGCCGGAATGCGCGATTATAGAGTTTGGACAGATGCCGTATTAAGGGTGCTCAGCGAACGCGACGTTCAAGGACGGTTTTACTTGCCGTATGTTCTCGCGTACGATCCGGGAGCTTGGAAAAAAATACACGGAAACAGCTGGGAAACGCTCATGCATCTGAAAGCCAAGTACGATCCGCGGAACAGGTTTCGCAACATGATGTTCGAACACGTGCAACATGACGCTAAGCAGTAGCGGCGTATTGGCATTCGCGGACCGTACCAAGTCGGTGCTACCAACTTATACCAAGGGCGTTCGAACTTCGGGATTTGCGACATAGCTATAAAGACAACGGATGGTCAGTCCGTCACGTATAATAAATAATGATTATACAAAAAGAACCCGTTATCGTTACGAGATGTATTTCTAAACGTCATTCATCATGGATATACTTATATATATAAGCCGATTATGACGTTTGTCATTGGGATATCAACAACAGCTTTTAGTGACATGATCGTCGCTGGGAAATAAGGGTCGTCCGTTGGTCCGCCAGTATCCGGCTGGTCCCCTCATTCGACGACATCCGAATGAAAAACAATCTGTAGAAAGAATCGCACAATGCGGACGAAACCATCACGATTTCTTTTCGTCATCAAATCGGATGATGCACCATGGTTGACATTTGCGGCGATCGAAAAAGACATTGATGCTCACACGCGCGCCATGGCGATCCTTCAAGAAAAATCAGGGTGCGTCACAATGACTTTCGACCCGAGTCCTGCGATGATGTCCAGTAATTTAGGTGCCGTTTCCACGCTGTTCTGATCAAAATCGGAACCACCTACGACGATGCCTCAACGGTATAAGAAAGAGAACGAATCGATGAAGTATTATACGACGATGCAAGAACAGCGGTCTATCTCGGAGACCGAAGGGTCTACTCCTCTTCCTACTCTGGCCGAAGCGCTGGGAGTAGGAGATGTGGTGTGGGGCCAGCGATTTCACGGAGCATCGCTCACCGAAAATATCTGCGTGATGGTGGCGGTTCCTATCGATCGTCCGGTGTTCGCCAGAGTCACGGGAGTAGGAGAGCGATTCGTGACGCTCGCGCGACTCGAAAGCCTAGAGATCGAAGGAGCCCGTGACGATGCAGATCTCGTTGAGGGGTACCTGTGTAAGGAGGTCGTTTACGTCCCCCGACGAGACAGACCTATTCTATCAGACGAGGGAAAACCCGTGACGAAACGGGTGTCCATAAAGCGCGCCCCTTATGGACATCAGAACGATGTCGACGAAAAATTTGCTCGACGGTTCAGGTGCTACGAACAGCCGGCGTTCATGGATACGGACCGCGTCCATTGGAGGCTATTCCAGTCGTGGCACGATGTTGAACCGTCTCGGTCGTTGAGGGTAGCATTTTTGTTCGTGAAATGCGGCGGCAGTGAGACCGGTCGCATCAGCGTGTGACGACGAGGAGAAAAAATCGAGAAGACCAGAAGAGATACACAAAGAGTGATAACGCACGATGTCGTCCTCGGCGTCTGCTCCTTCGCGCTCGAAGGAAGAAGGAGAGGACGAGGACGAGGACGAGGACGATGATCGTTTTTTCGAGGTAGCCCACCACCTGACTTGTATGGCCTACGACAGGTTCCGCGAGCAACGTTGTTACGAGCTGTCTGGCGTCGTCGCGAGCGCGTTTCAGGTGTACGTCGTGTTTTGCGTCACGTTGCCCGCGTTTCGTCGTTCCTCGATACGCGGCGTAAATGTGCGGTTTTCCGATTTAGACACCATGGCCCGACGAGTAAAAGGCTCGCTCCAACAGCATATGCTACAGTTTCACTCTACAACGAGAGAATATTGGGGCTACGTCGCGCGCACGATAAAAGAAGCGGACGCCGAAACGAGCGCCATGTTGAAGAACGTGACCCTGTTTTTCGAAGACGCGTCGCACGTCTCGTACGAACTCGGTAAAGACGATATACGAGATGAAGATGCCGTGATCATCCTGCGCACGTGCACCGAACGCAGCACGGAAAGTATGACGGAAGAAGAAAGCGCGGTATATCAGCCACTTATGAATAATGCGTTTCGGTTCGTGATCCGGAAACGAAACGATGCGTCGCTGCTTTTCGAGCGCGTCGATGATGTTGCCGCAATGGCAGCGGAAATGACGCTTCTGTCGCTTCAGCATTCCCCGGAAGCGGCAGTAGCAGATCCACAGTTTCGAAAACGGATAGGCAGACTGCCGGGAGCCCCGTACTCTCGCTACAAGAACGCCATCGCCCTATAATGAAAGCCCGGCAACTTATTTTCAATACACCGAGATGAGGCGCATCTCGTACGCCGCTGCTCGCTGCCCGCAACAGAGACGGGGCGAAAGCGAGCTACAAAAAGGTCGCTTGCGCCGTATCATCTGCTGCTGCGTCGATCGATTGGCGACAAAATGTATCGTCGTTCGTACCCTGGTTGCTAATATGTAGACATAGCTCAAAGCAAGACACGTGTGATCATTATACATGGACGATCTCTGCAACTTTAACGAGCGCCGTTCTTTCAGGGCGTTCCTGCAGGGCTCGATTCGCTTGAAAAATAGAACGGGTAAACCGCTTGTTGTCGAATTGGCTCCGATCGAGGGACCGTGTAACGAAAAGTCACAACGATTTAACGGTATCCTTCCCGGTTCGACGACCCAGTTCGAAGCGATCGGATCGAAGTCGTACTTGACGGTTTTTGCAAAAACTCCCCGCGGTTCTCGCTGCTTCAAGGTGGTCGATCGCGCGCTGGTCCACAAAAGAAGGGAGTACGCGTTAGAAGAGGAGCACTACGATCGCGCCCTCAACACTTTTTTGCAATAGCGGTGGTCGTCGAATGCTCATTATCTGGGACGGCAGGGCCCGAGATGACGTCTAAATACATATGGATCAGGCGCTCGATGCGCGCGGTATGCACGGAAGCGTGGTGCGCGATGTAGTTGTTTTCAGCGGGGTTGGCGCGGGAGCAGACGACGTTCTCGAACGACCTGAGGAAACCTCGTGTTTTGGGGCGGATTTTATCTTTCTGGGCGAGCAAGAGTTCGAGGACGTCACCGTGTAACGGAAGTTCCGACGCCAGTACGAAGGCGCGACCGTTTTCCACGTTGACGTCCGCCCCGGCTTTGAGCATCGCGTCCACGAAACGCTTCTTTATTTGCGACACGAACCGACGCTCGTACATGCTCGCGCTCTGGTAGGACTTTGTCAAATCGTATCCATACCAACGAGCGGCGACATCCCACTCCATGATATACATGAACGCAGACTCCAACTCGGTCGTGCCCAACGCTTTCGCACATCCAGTGAGTACGCAAGGCAACATCGTCCAAGATTGCCAGCTTTTTGACCGGAACAAAAGATGATCTAACATACCCTCCGTGTACCACATGATCACGTTGTGCAAAGATTCGGGCAAAAAAAGGTCTGATATAGTCTCCGCGTCGAGCTGTTCCGTAATTTCGGGGTACTTTTCCAGGGCCGATGACCCCAAAAAATGACGCTTGGCCTCTTCGGCCGACATCGCGGTCTTATTGGCCCCTCGAGCGCGAAGGATCCGCGCGATAGCGTAATTGGAGTTCACAACCGACAAGCGTAAACCTTCGTCCAAAATCGTTTGCGCCTCTTTGGCATACAATTCGCCGTCGCCGTCATCCTCGCTGAGTTTCAAGAGATGGTGCAGGAGCTGCTCGTTCGGGAAACTCTCCCGAGCTCCGTCGCTCTGCTTTTGCAATGCCTTTGACTGCTCATCGCACGTCGCGAAAGAGGACCTGTTCCAGCTGCCATCGACACGACGCTGTCCCGTCCTCGGCTGTCGCGCAGAAGACAAGTACGCCCCCATAATGAATGCAAATTGGGCAACGCCTATAATGTTGCGTCTTTATGCGCTCTTTTATGCGGAAAAAAATTGAAACCAGCGCAGGGATATTCGCGTCAGTCTGTACGTCATGAATCTTTCTCTGCTGCCTGGCCCAGCTCTGAAACGGATCATAGAGCTCGGTGATCCCGCTGACGTCGGGTTCGCGCTGAGGCGAGCGTGGGGGACGCGACACAGACTGCCCCATGAAATCGAGTCCGAGATCCGGTCGCAGCTCTCTCCCATAGAGTTGGTGGCGCTGGCGCCTGTTGTGGACCCGAGAGTTGCCAACGACGCGAACACGCGCACGCTGCTACTGCGCTTTCCCGACGTCCAGGACTGCTCGAAATTCTCAGACGACGCTATCGACGCTACGGACGCTCAAGCCCCTGGTGGCGACGCACTTCTCCGTAACAGCCACAACAACCCTACACACGCCTTCGAGCGGCGTTGCTGCGCGTGGTGGGAGCGCGTCGCCGTTCCTGTTTTTGCGGATTCTTTACCGCGAAGACATGACGTGAAGGTGCACGATCGCTTCAGGCGGGTATCGTTCGAGCCACTCATGAGCGTGCCAGGATGCATCGACCAGATCGATCCGAGTCGGGAGACCCCCCCTTTCTTGCCGCAGCTGCTCGAAGACGTGCTGAGAACGTTCTCTCGCATTGACGACGTCAAAGTCACGGTGTTCACGTTTGCCAATACGATCGATTTATGGGATTGCACGGTTATGAAGTGGAGAAGGTTACCGAGCAAAGACGAGATCCCTTCTTATCCTTCCGTCAAAAGGCTGGAGTTGACGTTGGTGTTTGCGATGGAGAATTACGAGGACGAAGGCCCTGACGAGGAGGGATCAGGAACAGGAAGCTGGAACCCGATGGACTTGTTTATGGATGAGTCCCTCGCCCAGTGTTGGCTCGAACGATTGATTTGCGCTTTTCCGCGAGTAGAAGAGCTTCATCTCCGTTTGCGGCAAGTCATTCGAGACGGCTTCTCCGATGGCGAAATATGCTTGGACCTGGGACGGGCCTTTATGGTGTGTGTCAGAGCAGCCGAAGCAGAAGCCGATGGTCGAATGTCGACGCCGAGCATGCTGCGCGTGCTCAGCGTAGACACCGGCACTGACGCAGACATGGAATTTCCACAAACAGGCGTCTCGAGCGTGCGCGGGATTTCGAACGTTTTGCGCGCCTGTCCCCGTTTGCGCGAGTTGGACGTCAGCCGCGCCAAAGTTAGCATGCATGATGCGGATTGGACAAATGTACATCCAGGATGGCCCTCTCTAAAAGCCTTATTTTTGAGGAGCGTCGGTGTTTCGGAGGTGCGACGGTGGTCGATGGTGTTGGCGCGGTGTCCCGATCTCGAGCATGTTGGTGTTGCGCGTATGGGGGTGTGGATTCCGTCGTGTCGAGAAGAAGGAAGCACGGGGGTCGACGACGCGATCTTGCAGCTGCGCGGGTGGCCGTTTTCCGAAGAAGCGCACGCGCACAAGGTGATGAGCGGGATGAGTGCGATCCGGAGATACATGACGCTGGATAGCTACGGCCAAAGCTTCGGGACGTCCGATACGTTGTCAGAAGTCATTGAGGCACCTTGTATCAAAGGTGCTGTTAAGTACGGTTTGGCCATCAAGAACACCGACGCGTCAGGCGATCTGCCGGCGTTGGCACGCCCGCTGCGTAATGTGCCGTACCTGGACCTGCGCGACTGGAGAGGGTGGGATCCCGAAAAGTTCCGGGACATGGTGGCGTACATCGTCAGATGGATCCGCGCGTATCTGCCACATTTGCGGGCGGTGTGTTTCAAAGCCGCGAAAAGATCTTCAAAGGGGTTGGACGTTGCGCGCCACGTGCTCAAGCCGGGCCACGACACCGGAGAGCCGTTCTTGCGCGACGTAGCGTCCGGTCTCGGGAGCGCCGTCGGGATCAGCGTCCAAATATGCCGTTGTCGATCACGCGGAATCAAGCCGTGCAAGTGCGAGCTCGTCCACCTGCGCTCGTCGCGTTCGTAAATGATTTTTTACATAAAGATGAATATGCGACGAACATACACCGTCGAGTGAAAATATGGGTGCCAAAAAATTTGTCGAAAATCCGTACAAATGGTCGAGCATAGAAAACTTGCCTTCCGTACTTCATATGGCTTGTAAATACGACGAAGAGCGTCGCTCCTCTTCCTCTTGCTACTCGTTGCGATCTATAACGGAACGATCGTTCGACGTTTACGAGAAAATGGACGGCACGAATGTGGGCATAGTAGCGTGGCCTCCAGAAGATCTCGGACAACTGTATGGCAGAAATTTCGCGATCCCTCAAAACGAACGCGCCTATCAGCACACGCCGCTGGACCAGATGAGGGACGAAAACACGATCCGGAACAGTTTGTCTATGGCGCAAAAGTTGATTGAACGGATTTCGACGATTGTTCCTCCAGTTCACTCGAATACCGGAGACAGTAGTGTCGATGGGGGCGACATATGCCGTCAATCTTGCGTCAAAAACGTGATTATATACGGCGAACTCATAATTCAAGGAAGATCCGAATGTTTCGGTTACGGAGACCGTGGGGTTCGCGCAGGAGATTTTTACGTCTTCGGCGCCATGATCGTTTGTCGCGACGCGAGCGGGGCGTTCGCTTGCATCGAATCGCTCCGATCGCGTGAGGGTTTTTGCGTCAAGTCGCGACTTCAAGACAACTCTGCCGTGCAGATATGTCTGAACGGCGCGTTCGAGGATTGGATGGCAACAAACGCACCGTACTTTCGCGTCCCTCGTTGCTTTTCAAGGGAACTCTCGTTTTTCGAGGTGCTCGGCACGCACGGTCCCCGTCTGATCGAAGACTGCGAAGGCCTCGAGGGAATCGTCCTCACTTGCAGCTCGACGGACGTTAAGGAGCAGATGCGGCAGCAACGGATTCGCTGTCGCGACGTGATCTACAAGTGGAAGACCGGCCTGACCGACGATTCTACGTGCGAAAGGCACCTCTCCAAGATGCGCGACGCGCTCGAACAAAATAAGCAGACCCCCGAATACGTCGACGAGTGGAGTTCCGTATCCGATTGCGTGCATGCTTTTTTGGACGTGTACGAAAAGAACCCGGTCGTCAAAGCCCGGCGACAAAAGGGCAGGTTGAACCACTCTGTGACCAGGACGAGCAAGGAAAAAGCCGGAGCCACCGTCGGACAGTTCGACAAGCGGCGTCTCGAGCTTATCGTCAACAACGAGCTCACCAAGTTCGAGTCGGGCGTGCTACACGATATTTCCGTAGATAAGGAAGAAAGGAGGCGAGTCGCGTTGGATACGGTCGAAAAGGCCGTGAACGAGTTTTTTACCGGATACGAAGACGATTCCGCGTTTACGACCTTGTCCGACCAAGACAAGGCCAATATTCACAAGGCCCTAAAAGCCACGGCCCATAAGATGGTCTGGAGTTTGAGCAAGGAAACGTAAAATGCTGCTGGCTGTTTGCTTCGATCGCTTCGATCGCTTCGAACTCGCTTCGCTTCGAAGACGCATCGTAAAAAAGAAAGGTTGAAAGACGAGCTGCGAGCTTGTTGATTGCTTGTTGATTTTTTACGTGTCACGTCGCGTCGTGTCGTAATGTTCGATGTTCGTTCTTGGTGGTTGCTGTGTGCGATCCAAACCGGTTTGATCCGGATAGACACGGACCGCGGAAGAATAGCTGTGCAAAAGCACGAGATATACGACTATATTAGTCTTGATTGGTTGCTGTATGCGATCCAATCCGGTTTGATCCGGATAGACACGGACCGCGGAAAGTGTAAGCGAGCGCTTTAGTTTCTTGATGGTTGCTGTGTGCGATCCAATCCGGTTTGATCC
>LKMJ01002765.1_pt1 | contig 16232 bp, 17 predicted proteins | sample 643391 | NCBI WGS metagenome assembly LKMJ01 (sample SAMN04112250, study PRJNA286221) | soda lake metagenome | biome: soda lake; feature: Kulunda Steppe; material: water; isolation source: sample PL-Br10 brine of Picturesque Lake | place: Russia: Kulunda steppe | collected 2010-07
CACACACACACACACACACACACACACACACACACACACACCTGCCCCTCCGTGAGGATGGCGTCTGGCTTGAGCTGCTCCGCCAGCAGCACCTGGCCCTGCACCAGCAGCACCAGCGCGTCCGCTGGACTGCCCTGCGCATACACAGCCGCGCCTGCCTCCCGGTGCAGGTGGCAGCTGTGCTGGGAAACACAGGCGCGCAGCTGGGCCTCCATGCTGAATTGCAGGCCGGGCAGGTGGCGCAGCACCTGCACAGGGAGCAGGTGGCTCATGGTCAACACCTGCCAGCAGGCGGGACGCAGGCTGAGCAAGGGCTTTGGGCGGTCTGGACGAGGGCTTTGGGGAAGGACACAAAGGCACATGCAGCGACTGGCTTGAATTTAACATTTTGTGCATGCGCAAACCACGGGCCGGGGAAGGTGGGGCAGGGTTCGCACTGGCCGTGGGAGACGCCCGATTTGTGACATGTGCACATGTGCTGGGTTGGAGGGGCCATGAGCAGGCCAGGCAGGTGCAAGGCCCGGACAGCCGTGAGCATCCCGGCAGCAGGCGCACGAGCAATGGGAGGCGGCAAGCGGGCAGCAGGCCAGGCGGGTGCGAGCAACGAGGGGCGTCAAGCAGCAGGCCAGGCGGGGCGCGAGGAGTGGAGGGCTGTGAGCATCAGGGCTGCATGAGCGATGGAGGGCACGCAGCAAGCTGCAAGCCCTGTGGGGCGCAAGGAATCAAGGCAGCTGCAACCTCCCAGGAAGCTGCTGCTGCTGCTGGGGGCAGCAGCTGGTACAGCTGATGAGGCACAGCAGCTGGTGGCGCAAAGCAGCTAGCGAGGCATGGCACAAGATGCAGCAGGAGGCACGACATATGGGGCAGCTGTGGAGGCCTGCCCAGGCAGTGCAATGCAATGCAGGGCCTCAGCAAAGCAGCTCAGGCAGGGAGTGGCGCTTGTGTTTGCCTTTTGGGTAGAGCCTCATAAGCCAGGTGTGAGGGACCTTACGCTTGGGATGGGCCAAGACTCTGCAAGAGAGGGTGGGCCATGCCTCTGCGAGAGGATGAGGGTGGGCCATGGCTCAGCGAGAGGGTGGGTCCAGCTTGGGTGCACACCACTTGAGCGCCATGAGCGCCTCTACCGCTGCTGGAAGCCCACAGCGAGCGTGCGGTCAGGCGGCGCACCTTTGACGCAGCCCAGCTGCACAGCTCACGCTGGTAGTCCTCCCACTTGAGGACCGCCACGTGGCTCTCAAAGTGGGGGTCGCTGCGCACGTCGTTGGGCACCTGCAGGGTGGGAGGGTGGCCAGCACGACGGGGCGTGGGTGAGGGTGGCCTGCAGGGGGCTCGGGTGGCCCAGCCCTGTGCCTGTCCATGCCCTGGCCTGGCCTTGGACTTGGGCAGACCTAGGGTCGTGTGGCAGGCTGCGTGCGCTTGCGTGGACCGCACTGCCGGCGTGGACCGCACTGCAGGCCGAATGCGGTTGCCAGCAGGCCGCCAGAGGAAGCGCCCAGAGCAGTGCTGAGCAGGATTCCCTCCAGGCCCCAAACAAGGCTCCCCCCCAATCCCATCATGCATCAGTGCCCCACACAGGGCTCCTCCCAGATACCACGCTGAACCAGTACCTCGCACAGGGCTACCCCACAGATCCCACACAACGCTCACCCCAGATCCCATCATGCATCAGTACCACACACAGGGCTCCTCCCAGATACCACGCTGAACCAGTACCTCGCACAGGGCTACCCCACAGATCCCACACAATGCTCACCCCAGATCCCATCATGCATCAGTACCACACACAGGGCTCCTCCCAGATACCACGCTGAACCAGTACCACGCACAGGGCTACCCCCCGATCCCACACAATGCTCACCCCAGATCCCACAGCGCATCGGTATAATAGTAACACTATTACGTACAGCCCCCTCTGGATCCCATGATGCATCAGTATTACGCACACAGCTCCCGCTAAAGGTCCCACGGCGCATCAGCCCCGCACGCTTCTATGCTACTACGCTACTTCACACACAGCTCCCCCTCTAGGTACCACGGCACATCAGTCCTGAACGCTTGCATATGCATGGGTGCAGGGCGGAGGCCGGCCCAGCTCCACACCCCTTGCGGATGCCCTGCTCTAAACACGTGGTGGAGGCATGGTTGGCCCAGGCCGGAGATCGCTGCACGTACAGCTCAGGTTTGCCAGCCTGACCGACACTCCCCTTGAGCACTCCACTGGCACACAAATGGTATCCATCGCAGGCACACCCATCAGCAAGATGCTTTCACTACACGGACGGCTTGGAATTGCCAGCCTGGCAGCCCAGCCGCAAGCCCCAGGAACGACCAAGCATTGCGAGCATTGCTCAAGCACAAGCAAGAAACCACGCTGGGGCGCACACACGGCCTGACCACGCCCATGCATGGCGTGGCGAGCGGCACAACCCCTGCAGCTGCTACGGCGCTGCAGCTGTTTTCCCAGGAGCGGCTTTTGCACACAGATACACACAAGCACGCGGGGCTGCGCGCGCTCATTCACACACACGAACACACACATACACATACACGCACACACATGCATATATACACACACCAGGCCGCGCCTGCACACACCCTCACCTGCAGCCGCTGGAGCATGAGGTCCACCCCGATAACCACCCCAGGCTGCAGACACACAGGCTTTGCCAGGAATGCTGCTGAAGCGCCAGTGGCGTCGCCTGGAGCCTTGCGGGCCTGTACCCTGGGGTGTGCCAGCACCTGTACAGCACGAAGCAGTATAAAGTGGGCAGACAGTAGAATGGACCGGAGCAGGCTGGAGGACGGCCACGTGGATGTGAGAAGGATGGATGCAGGCAGCATGGATCAGCTGTGGGTGGCTGCCGCCAGCCAAAGTGCCTTGGGTGCGCAGGCAGCTGCGCAGCTGGCAGCGAGGGTCAGCTTGGCCACAGCGGGGGGCGTCAGGGCACAGGTATGGGCAGAGAGACTGGCCAGGCGCTGCCTTGCAAGGCCCTCCCTTGCATTGCACTCGCAGGCGCGTGGCCGAGCGCAAGTAGGCCTTATGCCTGGCACCTGCAGGCCATGGGCGGCTGGACCAGCCCAAGGGCGCCGAGCAATCCCACACAGCGGCCCAGAGACAGCGCATCGCCCGCTGCGCGTCTGATCCCAATGAGCCGGCTCAGCTGACCAGGTGCGGCTTCACAAGGGCAGAAGCAACGCAGCACCGCGCTCGCACCTGGCCTGACAACAGGATGTGCACCTCGTCGCAGGCTGTGCCCTGCGCAAGCATGAGGCTGTTGGGCGGGTAGCTGAAGGGCGCAAACCGGTCCGCCAGCGTCTGGAGTAGGCCGTCTTCCAGCCTGCAGCGGCATGGTATGGGGCGTCAGGTGGCAGGCATAAGGGACGAGCATCATGGGGCACCCGGGAGGGGGAGCTTTAGAGCTTCAGGTGCCAGGCAAAAGGGGTCAGGTGTCAGGCATACGAGGGCAGCCCTGCGGCCCATAATTCACGGGGCATCAGGAGGCAGCCTCATGTGGGGCTGCAGATTTTGGGCATGAGGGGCAGCAGTGTGGGGCATCAGGGAGGAGCACAATGAGGATCATCTGGAGGCAGCACCGTGGGAGCATCAAGAGGCAGCACTGAGGTGGGGCATCATGGATCATCAGGAGCTGCTCCGAAGCAGGAGGGGCATGGCACATCATTTCAATTGCCCAGGTTTTGGTGTTTTGCTTGCGGGGTGCCGTGCTCCTGCTGGCTGTACCCGGGCCGGAGGCAAGGCCCTCAAGCATAGTGCCCCGTATGCATGGCGCCCTGTAACACAGCACCCACTGAAACACCTAGCACCGCTCGCTTCTTTACACAGCACAACTTCCCCCGGCTGCTGTAGTAGTCAGCATTTGCATTGTGCCGAAGTTCAGGGCTCACATCTTGCTGCAGGAGGGCATGCACCATCTTGCAGTGCTCATGGTGTTCACACCTTAAGGTGTTCACATCTTGCTGCAAAGCAGGACGCACCCTCGCGGTGCCAATAACCTGGGCAAGTGAGCGGCTCTGTTTTCATGCAGTTGGAGCATTGGCCCCGAGTCAAGCGTGTTGATCTGCAGCGTGTACGCTAGGCACTGCAAGCTGGGCTGCTGCACAGCCTGCCTGCATGCCAGTGAAGTGCCTGGCAAGGAGCGGCCCCGGCGCCTGCCCCAGGGCTGCCTAGGAGGGATTTGCACATGGCCCTGTAGCGGCAGAGTCATCAAAGGGTGGACAGACACTTGAACCATGATTGCTGTGCCATGGTGCTGCACACACAGCCCCCAGTGCCTGCAACACAGACCACCACACATCCCAGCAGCCACTCACCGGTTCAGCTGGGGCAGCTGGTCCAGCATCTTGCGGAGTGTGGACTTGGTGTGGCCCTCTCGCTCGTACAGGTCACGCAGCATCTTGGCACCCCCGGACTTGCCTGCACTTAGGGCAGCGGCGTTGGCGTTGCAGACACCATCTAGAACCGTGCGTGTGCAGGTGTGTGTGCACAGTTGCCCACGTGCACCCTACAGACCAGCAACAGCAGCTGCTGCAGGACCCCCTAGGATTGCACAGGCTTCGGGGTGGTCAGGAACAGGATGCACACAGTTGCAAGAACAGTGCATCCAAGGTCTGGGCGGATGCAACAACGAAATGTCGTCAGCAATGCAAGCGCAGGCTAACCCAGAGCACTGCGCAGTCATGGGGACGTGCAAGGCAGCAACAGCCTGGATACTGCCGTCCACAAAAGGTGACCACAAGTATCCACAAAAGGTGACTGCAATTATCCACAAAAGGTGACCGCAATTATCCACGCCCGTGGATGCTTTGTGGATCCTTTGTGCGGCCACGGCAGGCCACACACCTTGGCTTTGCACAGCCAGCACGAGGGGGCTGCAAGGGGCTGAGCGGCGCGCCCAGCCACCAGTAGGCAGCACGCACAGGGCCCCTGAACCTTGGCATTTTGGACCCCTGATGGTTACTTTGCATTTTGCACTTACGACCCCTGGAGGGCACTTGGCAGTTTGCAGTTAGCACTTCGGACCCCTGATGGGCAGCCCACCAAGCACAGGCGTACAGTGACAACAGCTTCATGCCTCTCCTCTGTACTTGCGCTGCAGAGTGGGCAGCAACATGGGGAAGACACACACACGCAGGGCAACGTGTGCTACCGACGGAAAAATCTTGCCCCCAGACCGCCACGTGCACCCGCCTGCCAAAGGGGCACACACCAGGTGCACAACCCACCACCAGACGGCACCACCCACCGCTCGCTGACGCCACGCCTTGCAGCGAGGCTGGCAGCGCCACCTGCGTGTACAGCGGCACGCACTGCGACCGCTGCCATGCCGCTGCGGCAGCCGCCGCCGCTCCGTGCCACGCGCGGGGCAGGCCCCCGGCTTGCACCCGGGGCCCCCTCCCTTCTGGGCCCCACCCGTCCTGCACGCCAGCCGTACTGTGGCCACTGGGCTGCAGCCTGCCCATGACGCGGCCCACATCAGCCACAAAGCGCTGCACCTTCTGCGGGAGCAGCGGCTGCTTGGGCACAGCTGCGGGGCTGCGTGCAGTGCTGGGCGAGGGGGCGGCAGTGGGGCTTGGCGGCGCAGCGGGGGACTTGGACAGAAGGGGTGGTTTCTTTGTGCTGCCCAGGGGGAGAGGCTGCAGCGTGGGGCTGGATGTGGCAGGTGCAGGGGTGCCAAAGTGCATGCTGCCGCCTGGTGTGGTGGCTGCGTAGGGTGGCATCTGCAGGGCATGGCCATCGCAGTAGGAGTGTGCACGAGGATCCGCAGTGGGAGTGTGCACAAGGGTCCGCACACCGGCAAGCACAGGAAAAGGGAAGAGTGGGCTTGAGGCAGAAACAGGATGTGCACCTGCACTCGAGTGTTAAGTCACCTGTCCAGTCATGTAATTTTACAGACAATCAAACAAAACACGAGCGCCTCTGGCACTGAGACAGGCCCAAATCTGAACCATGCTCGCTTGAGCTAAGCCCGGCTTTTTCTGCCATGAAGCACAGCGCGCCCCAGAACCAACAGTGACCACAGCAAACCACCAGCCGCATAACCACCACCAACCGCATAACCACCCTGTGGCAGTCCACACCTGCTGAGTGCTGCTTGCAGGAGGCGCGCTGGGCATCTGCTGGTGGTAGTTATGGTGGTGGTGGTGGTGGTGGCGGTGGGGCTGTTGCCGCAGCTGCTGCGGGCGAGCTGGGCTCAGCTCCCGCTGGTCCCGCTGCGGGCTGCTGCGGTAGGTACTACCCTGCTGCTGCTGCACCTCAGCCGTGTACACCTTGTTCAGGGAGTCGCCGGAGCGGGCAGGGCGGGGGGCCACCTTTGGGGGAGGGCTGCGCCGCCTGACTGTCTGCTGCTGCTGCTGGTGCTGCTGCAGTGGGGCAAAGTGCCCCAGTTGCTGAGGGCTCCCGCTCCGCTGCTGGGGCCCTGCGGGCACATGCAAGATATTGCAGGCTGAGCACCAGGCGCTACCCCATGGGGGCACCTTGGGATGGGAGCAACAGTGCAGGGTGAACCAGACAAACAACAGTGCAGGGTGAACCAGACAAACACCTTGGGATGGGAGCAACAGTGCAGGGTGAACCAGACAAATCATGCGCTTGGCACAAGCTCAGACGAGCAGTATCACAAGGATCAGTGCGCAGCGACTGAACAGTCTACTGGGCAGCGCACATTTTTCTGCAGGTTATGGCTCGTGCCCACTCATCGCTTGCGCGCGCCACCCCCCATACACACACACACACATACACACATACACACACCTGGAGAGGTCTGCAGATGGTGTCTGGAAGATGGATTCTCGTAGCCATGCAGCAGCTGTGGGTGCACAGGGGGATCAGAGGAACAATCACAGGGATCTTGGCGTCACAAATTGTAGGAATCCAAGAGTCACGATCACATGGATCTTGGCGTCATGATCACAGGAATCCAAGAGTCAGATCGCAGGGATCTTGGCGTCATGATCACAGGAATCCAAGAGTCATGATCAAAGGGATCCAAGAGTCATATGATCACTAGGATATTAGGGCTGTGATCACAGGGGCACAAGAAAGGCAGAGCACTGGATGCTTTGGAGCAGCTCTGATGCTTTCAATGTGGAAACATTTAATATTCTAGCTGTACGAGGACGCGCACATCACAGTACTCTTGCACCTGTGTCCCTAAATTTATGAAGAGATACACTTTTAAATACACGCATATACACACAGTGCATACACAAACATGCACACACATACACACAGAGCATACGTGGCTTTTCCTTGTAAACATAAAGAATGCTATGTATACACAGCTCGTGCTGTGCACTGGTAACTGCAGTGGGTGCTTGAGCAGAGCTTGAACAGTACATCATGGAAGCAGATTGTGTGCGCACACTTGCATGTACACACCCGCAGGCATACCATCATACACACCAACATGCACACACAGATCAATGGCAGCGCACAGCAACACAGCGGTGCGCTGGACAGCACTGACCTGTGAGTGCAGGCTGCGGTTGGGCGACCACTCCCGGGCACCCGCAGAGGACCACATGCGAGGCTTTACATGTGCAAATGATGAGTGAGTGCCTTGGGGGTGTGGGAGGGTCGAGGTGGAGGAGGCAGAGGCAGGCCTCTGCGGCAGGCTTGGCTTAGTGTACAGGTCCAGCTGGCGCGCCTCTGGGCCCAAGTAGAAGCTTTGCAGGCGCTGAGGGAGCTGCACACAGCAGTTGGGGGGGCAGTGATTGCCACGCGCAGGGCATGTGGGCAGCATGTGGCATGTGATCACGCGTGCGTTTCGGGGGTTGAGCCGGTAGCTAGCGCGCAGTCTCAATCGTGGCAACCTACCCCTCAAGCAGCGAGGAAGGCACTTTTATGGATCTCTATGTCACGTATACACTCTGCATGGCAAGGGGCTTTCTGAAAAAGTGACAGGTGCAGCTGTGCAACATACGGACCTGGGGGGGCTCGTGGTGTTTGTAGAGTCGTTCCGCAAGGTACTGTGTGACAGTGCTGGGCTCCTTGTATGGGGCAACGAGCTCTGATAAGTACGTGTCTAGGACAGGCAGCTGCCCTGATCCTGTGATGTCCAACCCTTTTGCTTCTAAGCATTGCCTCACTCTCCTCTTAGCCCTCCGCTCCTCGGCGCCCGCGCTGTCTCCCTTATGGCTGCCAAGCCCTCTAGCGTGCGGACTGGATGGCACTTCTGATGCTAAAGTGTCTCTGATGGACGGCTGCCCAGCACTTGGCACCAATAGAACATCATTGGGTGCTGCGGATGGACTGTCTTGAGCCCCATGCCTTTGAACACCATCAGCTAGTTCAACTGCTCGTTCAGCCACTATACTAGAAGGTTCATCATCTGGCCTACGCAGCTCAGCAACTTCTGCTCCTGTTCCACTTTCATCCAGGGCTGCCATTTGCAACCCCTACATTTCTTCTCTTCCTAACTGGAGATTTTAGAAAAAATTTTTGCAGCGAGTTGTACATCACCATCTTGATTTCAAGTCAGCGCAATTCTCCCTACATATGATCCTTGGGACGCGGGACGCGAGCGTCCGGAGCTCTTGTAGTTTCATTGAATGAAGAACCATGCATTTCCTTCCCTGATTCAACAGCCAGTGTTGGTCAGTAAGAACTTAGTCAACGTAGGGCTGTGATGTTCGAGCCAGGCAGCGCCAACGTCAGTTCTCCACAAGCAGGTGAATAAGGTCTTACCTTTTTGGTAGAAGATTTGCATACACAGTACACGTGACGCGCATACACGTGCATATGTGCTAGTGCTTGCTTTTTCATGCGTGCCGGGCATATGCAAGCGCGCACGCACACGCACCTGCACATGAACACACACACACTCACCCGCACACACACACATACACACACACGTACACACACATACACACACGCACATTCGCACACACCTTGCATACTCAGGCTAAACATGCACAATTGAGGCACATACACGGGATTTGATTGTTTAGAGTTAACTCAGCTCGTGTGCAGATCAACAAGAAAGGAGTTAACTGTTGACTATGGGCATCCTCCTCCATAGTGTTACTTAATTCAATGCACCCTGCATTACTGCACCCTGCATGTGTCACCTGAAGATGGTTCATTTAACCCCTGAAAAAAGAAGTTCTCTCCAATCCATTTTATTCCTAGGCACTCAGCCTGCCACATGTTTGTGTCTCCATTCCCGATTAATCTCCCTCAACACCCTGGGCAGTTACGTTCTTCATGACATCATAGGTCCCCTGTGCAGCTCCGCCTTGTTTGTCTTGACTTCAGACTCCTTCCCTTTTCTGCGCACCAGGCCGACGGGCTATGCCAATGGCATCAAGGTTGCCAGCCCCGCCAGTGGGCCAGCAGGCACAGTACATGGCCCCTCCCCATGGATTTGCGTCACCAGGTTCACCCTCAACCCAAGCCAGGTTTGGCAGGCGCGCATCTCCAGGTAAGCAACAGCTGGGCACCAAAGGGTAGACGCTGCTGCGCGTGGGGCACGTGTGTTTTCCTTGCGCATAGCTCAAACTGCAACAAGAGGCGCGCCTTTTCCTCTTCCTGGAATCGTCCATGCCTAGCACCTCCCGTGCATCATGGCGTTGGACAGCCTGCGCGCCAGTGCTTGCCACACGGCTCAATGCGGCGCACACCGCTCACGTGCTCACATGCGCTGTGCCTTGGGTCTCCCTTGCCCGGCTCGCAGTGACAGCCCCCAACTCAGGGCCCCTTTTCCCACATCCAGGCCAGCAGATGTCCATGGCGTACGGCGCACAGGTGCGGCAGCGCTGCTCTTCTTATGGGCATACCCTCAGCGTAGTCAGCAGTTGTATTGCCGGAGTCTACATTTACACTGCGTTGAGTGCAGCCCGCGCATGCCCCGTTACCATGAAGCACAGCCGGCGCTGCATCGTCGCGCGTTTCAGCCAGAGCACTGCAGGCCTAGCAGAACGGGACAAATTTGGCCTGCACGTGACAGCTGCCTTGCCCGGGGTGTGAACAAGGCCTAGTTTACAAGGCTGGGTCGGCAAGACTTGAGTTAGCCGTCAGTAAGCTTGCCTGGCTGATGGACTTGCAGCTGAGCATGGCCAACCAGAGGAGGCCTACGCAGTGAGTGGGTGACCTGTGCATGCAAGCGTGTGCGCACTCTTGAGGGAAGGACTTGTGAGAGCTGATTGTGAGGCAGGTCAGCGTGTGTGTGCGTATGCATGAGTGTGCGCATGTGTGTGCGTGCGTGCATGCTGGAGCTCATTGACTTGTTTGGGCTGTGAACGGTGTGCCTCTGCTCCAGCGCAGCCCCGCCCCCAGCTTCTACTGCAGGCCCCCGGTCCCCAACTTTGTGATGAGCAGGGCCGTCCCTACTTTGCTTTTGTTTGGGCAGGCTCGGCCAGGGGGCCTGGCGAGCACCCCCCCGCAAGACCCCGCCGCGGCTCGTGCGTGGGCACTGCAGCAGCAGCAGCACATCATGCAGCAGCACAACAACGGCGCCTCGCGCATCCCCAGCGGCGCCCCAATCCCAACCTACACGCCCTCCATGCCCTCCCAGCAGCAGCCACGCCCGGCCCCCATCCACGGCCATCAGGGGAGCACGGCCCACGCGCAGTGGCAACCCCACGCGTACACGGCGCAGCCCGGGAACCCCATGCTGCACCCGGCCGGTATGCCAGGCCATCCAAGGGCGGCAATGCCCATGCAGCGCCCCCCAGGCATGCCTAACCAGCTGGGGGGGCAGGCGCCCATGCAGCGCCCCTCGCCTGGGCTGCCGGGCCACTTGGGAGGGCAGATGCACATGCAGCGCCCCCAGGCCATGCCAGGCCAGCCTCCGGGCGCGGTGGCGCTCATGCAGCGCCCGGCGGGTGTGCCTGGTATGCCGGGGGGGCCCGTGCCTGCGCAGCAGCTGCCCAACCAGGCGGCCGGCGTCCCGCCCACGCAACGGCCAGGCTTTTCTGGCCCGCAGGGTGTGCCTGTGCAGATGGGGGTGCTGTCTGGCATGCCCCATGGGGCCATGCCCATGGCCAGGCAGCCGGGCGTGCCAGGGCAGCAGGCAGCACCAGGGGCGCCCATGCAGCGCCCGCCTGCTCACCTAGCCCAGGCACACCAGCCTGCGGCTGTGAGACCCTTTGCCATGCAGAACCAGTCCCAAGGCGCTGCACAGGCAGCACCGCCTGGTCCAAGGCAGGCCCCTGAGCAGCACCAGGCACAGCAGAACCAGCACCAGCACCAGCAGCCAGTGCATCCCAGACCCATCTCAGCCGCGAGTGAAAAGCGGGCAGCTGCGCTGGCAGCGCTTTCGCATCGCAAGGCCGCTGCCCATACCGCACAGCAGCAGCAGCAGCAGCAGCAGCAGCAGCGGCAGGAACAAAACAAGCTCGAGCAGCAGCGCAGGCAGGAGCATGCATTGCAGCAACAGCAGTTGCAGCAACAGCAGCAACAGCAGCAGGCCTTGCAGAAGCAGCAGGCCAGGCAGCAGCTGCTGCAGCAGCAGCAGCAGCGGCGCATGCAGGCCCAGGCAGCCGCCGCAGCAGCAAGGCGGCCTTTCAGCTCTGGCCGAGAGGATGGGGACGGAGCATGGGGGCCGCCCTCAACCTCGCAACCCCCCCAGCAGCATGGAAACTTTGCAGATGATGTGGCTGAGAGGCCCGTGGGGGGGGCAAGCGCGGGCTTCACTGGGGGTGGCGTGATGGAGGAGGATGCAGGGCCCTCGGGGCCTATGGTGCAGTGCCCATCATGTTCGCGCTCATTCAACTCACAGGCCTATGCAAAGCACGCAAAGGTTTGTCCTGGCCTCTTTCCAAGTGTATACTAGCAGCAGCAAGCCTTTTGCTTCCGGTGTGAGGCTCTTGGTGGTGATCCCTGAATGTTTTGTGTGCAAGCAAGCGAGTCATGCAAGGCGCTCATGAGCAAAATGTGAGCTCCAGTAATTGGTGGCCCAGTGAGACTGGTGACGTCAAACACAGCCCCTGGCACCAGCCAGCATGCTGCCAACACCCGTATGTCCTCGCACTCCTGCCTTGCAGGTGTGTGCCAAGGTGTTTGCCAGCAAGCGCAAGGTATTCAACGTTGCAGCTGCGCGCGTGGCAGGCACCGACGCAGCCAAGTTCTTCGACCCTAAGAAAGGACAGCCGAAGATAACAGCGCCGGTGAGGCCCTTTTGTTCACACACCTTTGGCATCCTGCTTGATTGAGCTGATCCTTTGTTTTTAAGAGCAAGAAGCTTGTATCCTCCCCATGTGTCTACCTAGCCTGCTATGTGTGGTGCTCATTGAGTGCTGGCGCGCTGCTGATGATGCACCTATGCTGACCCGCAGGCCGCCGGCCGTGGACGCCGCCCTGGCTCAGCAGCAGCGGCAGGCAAAGCTGCCAAAGCAGCCAAATGGAAAGTACAAAGCGAGCAGCTGCGTGCAGCAATGCGCTGCGCCAGGGGCTTACCGCCAGAGAGCGGGGGAGGAGCAGGTGGAAGGGGCCCCGGCTTGGAGGCCTATCAGCCAGCAGTGGAGATAGATGATAGGTAAGTCACACCTTGGTCTTACCTTGCGTAGGAAAAGCACAGAAAGCTTGTTGTGAATAAGTTTTGGGGTCGTTGCAAGCCTCAAGTGGTCAGGTCAAGGTGGCAAACAACGGTCCTGTGTGGACAGTGTTCAGAGTTAGAGGAGTTAGACTGGACATAAATGGTCCTCAACTGGTGCAAGCTTCTGCATGCCATCAGGCAAAACCATACTCGTTTAAAGGGCAGGGTATGAAGTGCATGCTGATTTCAGACCGTAAAAAAAACTCAGGCGGCTGAACACCCCCCGGATCAATTAAGGAAAGAAAGGCACATTGGTCCGAAGTACCGTATGCCTTACCCCCACCAGAGGCAGGGAAACAAGAAGTATCAGGAAAACCCCGCCCAAACTTCCACAAAGCATGAGCAGGGGCAAAATTCCAGACATGTCCACCCACAAAAGCAGGTCCCAAGCATGCAGCCCAGGCCCATCTCCCTGCCCACCAGACCAAGAGGAAGAGCAAGCACAGAAGACTCCATCAGAGGTCAACAGCAGCTGAGCCATGTTCAGCAACTTAAGACCACTCCTAAGTCTAAGAGGTTCCTCTCCTAACGCCTCAGCACAGACCCCCACTGCACACGGGGCCCGCCGGAGCCCTCACACCCACAGGGCCCTCTCAACGAGAAGATGAGCACCCTTTCATAAAGCAAGGTCTGTTACTGTGGATATAAAATGTTTTGTCAGGTTGTCAGAATGCGTAACTTTTGAAAAATAATCGCAATCCGTTAGGAACCTCGCGTGTGTGAGGTCATACATGAGGTCATTTCCATTGCCAAGCGTTGGGGGTGTGCCATGGACAATGACAGGCTCACACATTTCAAAGCAGGGCTTGATGGAACGCCAGTGATCATTTCATTGGACAAATTGAAGCTACAATATTCCAATAATCTGGAAACTGGCTCCACTTCGCCCTGTAACCCCTCACTCTAATTTATTCCCGGCTAGCCAAGAAGCATAAGGCTCTTCCTAGCCATGTACAGCAGCCATAAGGGCTGTAGTGAGGGTCTGCATGTTGCTGCCAAGCAGGGAAGGAAGAAGTCACACAGGCCAAGGAGCTGCAGGGAACTTTGGCACATTAAGTAGGCACTACAACAACACGCATGGAGCAGGTAGCCTTCCCGGCATCTTGCAGTTATCCACATCCCCTGTATTATTAAGTTAGCAAGGAGGGAGAACTATGACTTGGCTTTGTATGCGTAATTGTTCAAAAAAATTACCCCTTGATTAAAGAGATAATCCACAAATGCAGACATGCAGAAGTAGTTGAAGTCACATAACCCCCTATCAAGAGGAGCACTATACTCCAGTACCTGAGTATAGTACTCAGCTTGGTGGAATGCAATTGAGGCTGCAGATAAGCGGGGCCCTATATGTTAGAGCAAGGACAAGTTGCTATGATGTAGCATTTGAAAGTAAGGAAACGTAGCACAGAAGCACCTGTTTGGGGGGTAGTGGGAGCACACTGAATAATCATCGCATTTTCGCAGACTTCTTCATTTCTTACTGCTGAAAACTAAGGTTTTACTGCTGAAAGCTAAGGTCAACTGATGGTGGCAAACACATTGTCTGGCTTGAGATGTGTGGTGTTTGATGTGAGAGTTCTAGTAGCATCCATCGCCAAGTCTGGGAAGCCTTTGTGTCATGTCAGGCTCATGTATGTGCTCCTGATGCACTTTTGCAACATGCCCTTGTGCATATGCAAGTGCTCGGACAAGAATGACTGCTCTAGATGGAGTTGCTGGTGTACCTGACACAATGGCTATCTGAAGGTTGCTTCCATAGTTGCTTCAGTCCATAAATCGAAAAGTAATAGTTTTACTCAATGTTATTCATCAGACTGATGTCCAAATCTGCCAGCGTTTGCGAGGGAATGCTTACAGAATAATGTCGCAAAGGCTGTGTCTTATTCACAAACGGAAATCCCCATTTCGCTATTTTGCGTGCAGGGTACCGTGCCCCCATTGTGGCAGGAAGTTCTCAGAGCTTGCAGCGGAGCGGCATATACCCCACTGCGCCAACACCAGAGCCAAGCCCTCTTTCCTGAGTGCAAAAAGTGGGAGGGGCGCTTACCAAGTTGGAAAAAAGAAGTAAGGGAAACGAGTGCAAAAAACTACTTGAGCAATGAAAACACACCTGTGCAAGTTGAAGAGTTTACTCTGTTTATTGACCATGGTTGGCCACTGCCAGCATGGCCGGTCTGGGGGGTTGTAAACAAAAATAAAACAGCCAAAGGCGGGGTGAACAACAAGATAGGGGTTTAACCGCCAGCATGGCCATTAAGCTGGTTAATTTGTGGCTGGTCATCGCCAGCCAGAAAGCAGTCCATAATGTCTGCAGTGAATAGCAAAGTATGTGGTGCCGCAGAGAAAGGAAATTGAAAACAGTCTGATTTGGCAAGGCACGCTAAGTACATGGGTCCTCCACAGAAAATAAGAGGGAGAACAAACAAATATTTCTTTCTGAGAGAGCACACAAACTAGTCTTGTCAGTGAAAAAGAACATGCACTTCATTTTGCACAGCAACACAAGAGCACTTGTCACACTTTCCATTTGCACCGCGCCAAAGAGAGGATTCCACTGCGTGAGTGTGTGTTCGTAGACGAAACCTGCTCACATCATGGAAATCCTTTTCAACATGCTTAGGAAGGGTAAGGGTTTCAAGGGTTCACAAAGATAGGCCTTCAATCAAGAAGTGTGACTGCTGGCATGCTCATGAAAGGCAAAGTGCATAAAGGAAAAAATATAGCTGATTGTTTTCTGGCTCAGAGATTTTGGAAACCTGTGGGAGGAGACAGAGATGCATAAGTCCTGCGGAGAGACCGCGCGGATGGGTGCAGTGGAAAAGGACATGCTGCTCATCTTGTATGTCATTAGCATTGCACAGGTCACAAGTAGGGGAGGTATTGTGAGCCCAGGTCACCGTTTCAGCTTGTGTGGGCACGTAGTCTGAAGTGTGCCAAGGTACAGATAGCAAGGTGGCATCAGAGGAGCAACCCCTATCCGCACATGAGTGCGTGAATCAGCTTGGAAATCTAGGAGGGGAGAGGCAAACCAAGAATGATAAGTCGCAAGTTTGTTGTTGCTTTCCTGGAGGGTTCATGTCGGCAATGTCCCTCCACACTTTCCTCATCCTCAGGTCAGCAGTGAAATCGGAGTGACAAACAGGATGCCCCGGCAAGAAGGCTTTAAGGACCTGCTTAACGGTGGTACTATTGGAGGACAGCATGCAGATATAGAACTTAGTAGGCAGCTCTAAACTTATAAAACTGCAGGTTTCTGCGCCCACAGGGCAGTGCGGCATAGTCATGCAGCATGGCCCCATAAGGCGCAGACGCTTCAAAGAAAAGAAAAAAGAAAAGACTACGCTAACAAGGTATCCCCTGTTTGCGTGAATTAAGGAAGAAGTTTACATCTGGTGCAAGCACAAGGCAGACCTCCACCATCAAACGAGGAAGAAGGTCATTAGTGGGGGTCGGGAGGATTCTGAAAAGAGCCATATGTTCTCTCCTTGATGTTTTTCAACCTCCTACTTGTATTTATGATCTTTGTTGCGTATTGAATAGAATGAGTGTTCAGATCGAGGGTAAGTTTTCTTACTTTACACCGGTCTAGGCCAAGTTTACTGAGGGGTAGATCAGTATGACATTTATAAATGGTTCCCATCACTCCAATCAGGATGGTATGTAGGCTTACCTTGTGGC
>LKMJ01002766.1_pt1 | contig 16227 bp, 22 predicted proteins | sample 643391 | NCBI WGS metagenome assembly LKMJ01 (sample SAMN04112250, study PRJNA286221) | soda lake metagenome | biome: soda lake; feature: Kulunda Steppe; material: water; isolation source: sample PL-Br10 brine of Picturesque Lake | place: Russia: Kulunda steppe | collected 2010-07
GAGAGAGAGAGAGGAGGGGGAGAGAGAGAGAGAGGAGGGGGAGAGAGAGGGAGAGAGAGAGAGAGAAGAGAGAGATTAATGGCCTAGCACCTTGTGCACTTGCGCATGTGTTTGTGTATTTCCTCTCCCTGTGCCCAACCTCTACTAGAGGGTGTGGGTATTGGCAGTGCCACAATGGTGCTCATCCAACGGCCGAGCTTGCGCTAGGGGTATCACCTTTTTATCACTATGATGCTCACACATGTATAGGAAGGAAGAGAGGGACGAGGTCCTAGATATGCTGAGCCTGTTATGCAAAGGCTTCCTGTGACCCTGTGGTATGTTCTGATGCAATTCTTTAGTACAAAATCATTACTTCTTTATCACTTTGTGAATGTCACAAAAGCTCAGCTAAGGCACTTCTGGTAAGTAAAGGTGCCTTCTCGCAGCTTTTGTCACAAGCCTGCTTGCATTTGCCATTGACTTCTTACAGCATGTTGATGTTGCAAGCCTGCTTGCCTTGACCATTGCCTTCTTACAACATGTCCGTCGCAAGCCTGCTTGCATTGACCATCATTGTTCTCTCTCACCCTTTGCTTTTGAAGGAGTATGAACGTGCGCTGCGCGCACATGCTGGGGCGCCAGACGACAGCCAACCTGTGCTGCAGCTCCATAAAAAGGACGACGGCAGCTGGGTCAGGCCAACAGGCCTGCAGCACCAATACTATCAGCCGCCCCAGTGGCAGCACCATCACTACCAGCACCTATACCAGCAGCAGCAGCAGCAGCAGCAGCGGCTGGGTGCAGGTGCCTTGCACGACAGCAGTTTGGCCTGGCAAAGAGGAAGCACGCACGCTGCAGATGATGCACAGGGCAAATCCAGACCAGAAGCAGCAGCTGCAGGGGCTGTGGGTGAGGGGACCCTGCCGCCCTCCCTAGCAGCGCTGAAGTGTGCGTGGCTGGAGGCGGACAGAGCACTGCGGCAGCAAGGCGGCTCGAGAGCGGGAGCTGTAGCCACAGCAGCACCGCCACCACCAGCACCTGAGGCTGTGGCGCAGCCACAGCAGCCTGCCCAGACAGCCTGGGCCCCGCAGCTGCCAGCGGTCATGTCGCAACCGTCTGCGGCAGCTGTAGCAGCGCCGCTGCACCCGTCTCCCACGGTAGATGCTGCATTGGCAGGCAGCCAGCCGCTGATGGAGGTGGGCTGGCGAGCGGGCAGACCAGAGCCTCTATCACCGAGTCAGGCCAGCGGCAGTGCACGGCTGCCGATGGACCTGCAGCCACGCTTGCATGCTACCCCTTTGCCCCGTAACCCTCCCACAATCGGTCCTGCAAGCCCTGGGGCAGCAGCTCTGCACACGCGGCTGGGCGAGCTGATGGATTTTTGTGACCTAGCCTATAAGCGCTTCTCTCCCACCAAGCAGCAGGCGCTGTCTGCTGATGCTGATGCCGACTAGCACGGGCACGCAGCCCTGCCAACTTTGGGTGCATCTGCCCCGTACTCCCAACTGAGAGGCTTGCAAGCACAGCAGCTGCAGCCCCACTTGGCCGCGTGTGCCCAAGTGGGTGCAGCTGCGTGCGCTACGTGCAATTTGCAGTTGGTCATGGACTGAGAAAGGCTGGAAGGCTTCGTAATATGGTGAAGCTCACCTGGCAGGTTGAATGCTTCAGGCAGCTCCCATGACCTAACTTACACGAGGCATCTGAACATGACCCTGACGCACACCTATGACGTACCTACACTTGGAGTTTGGACTTATATGTTGTTCATTGGTCTTTTCAACCCCTTTTCCAGCTGCACATACCATCATGGTCTGAGGATTTTTCAAGCTTGTGGTTAGCTTTTTGTTCAACAAAGGTAGTTGCTTGCTCGGCTGATTGATTGGCATAATTACACCAACCTTCATTAAATGTGCTTGTAAGCGCGTGCCCAAACAGAATGAGAGAGATTGGGAAAATGTCAGCGTGTTAATTTCTCACATTGCTGCTCTCTCCAAACTGCTCATTGCAAAAGCCACCATCCCCAGGTCTTGGAAAGAAGCAAAGCTCACTCCCATCCACAAAAAGGGGCCAGTGACACATGTGTCAATGGCTGTACAGCCAGGGAATTACAGAATGATTGCAATGAGTGGCACATTTTATAGACATAATGCCAACCTGGTACACTTCATGATTCAGGACTAGTGCATCCAACACAGCAACATTCTGGACACACAATACAGTCTTCATCTGGGCAGAGGCACCTTGCAAACCATCTTCATTCTATGACACTTACAGCATGCTGCACAGATAATGTAAAGCAGGTCATCACGATTGTTCGCAGCGTTTATTGACTCCAAACAAGTTTACAATTGTATTCTAAGAAACAATCTATGGGGCCATTCACGCAATTGCCAGATGCCTGACCATATCCTGTCCATCTTATAAGACTTGTATCATGCTGATGAATATACGTTGTTGGATGGGGATAGACAGCTTCTGTGCAGCCATCTTTCTGTGTTAAACAAGGATGTCCCCTCTCCCCTCTGCTGTTCGCCCTCTACTTGAACGACATTGATGGTGTGCAGACGGGATGCAAGGCGCAATCACTGGTGCGACAAAATATTCTGGTGACCCACATGCTGTTCGCAGATGCCCCTTCCTTCATGTCCAACGACCCTCAGGGTTAGGCTAACCGTATGCAGACCATGCTGAACAAACTACGGCTCGGAGTGTATGCACAAAGGAAGTCTCTCCCTGTCAATACACATAAGTTGGAGGTGATGTGCTTCATTTCTTGCACCAAGTATGTGCCCGCTCCCTTTCATGATGGCGCGCAGCTCCCCGACACAGACTCTTTCAAATATCTGGGCATGGTTTATGACTGACACATCAATCTGAATACTGCAGCTGATGCAGCACTGCATCCATTCACAGCTAGTACTTCCAACAACAAATTCGTACGGGAGCATAACCTTACCAATAGGTAACACTTTTACGTGTGGCTCCTTAGAACATACGCAATTCTTGCCGGTATGTATGCAAGCCAGGTCTGTGCCACCCCATTATTGTGACAAGGCAGATAAATGGACAACCCTATGTAAGAATGGCTGCTGATGGTGCTCAGGAGGGTTATGATGGTCAGGGACACAACCCCTTTATGGTGCGTCATTGGCGATTGTGGTCTCAGACCAGGCTGGAGCCTTTGTTACAGTGTGACAGGGCTCCACGGCTGCCAACCCAGTTGTGTTACCAGTGATGGGACATCAGGAATTTATGTGTATCTACACCGTATGCTTGTAATCCTTATATCTATACAGTGGGCGGCAGCTGCCTGGTCCTGCCCTGATGTGACATCAGAATGTGTCCTGTGTATGCCGCATACATTAATGGTGGCCACTTAAACTTGCAAACTTAATGGTGGCCACTTCAGATTACAAGCTTGCACTCTCGAAGGTATTGCTGAGTGAATTGAAAGCCTTCAATGATATGATTCTGTCAAACACCCTGGCAATGCAATATTCCATCCAATGTCTGGTCAGAACTATCCCCGTCTTCTGTTTGACAAACCTGCTAGCGCAGATCAAGCTTCCACAGAAAAAAGGTGAGCCCGGTAACATCCAAACAAAACCAAAACGTGTGCCCAAAAAGATGCCCTCAGCGAGCATGCTAAATGGATTGTTGCCATGCAATTTAGACACCCTCTGGCCCGGCCCAAACCTAAGGAATAATTGTTGAGATGCTTCCTTTGATAGTATGGACCTACTACTTTGCCTAATGGTCCAGGAAGTACATTTCTGAGGTCGAGTTGAAAACGTAACATGCTGCAGCACGGACACTGTACAGCATCACAACATCTAGCACGCACAGTTCTCAGTGCAGAACATGAGGAACCAATTATGTAGGTGCCAACAAGGCCTACTGTCTACAAGGCACACTTTATCGTGCCTACTCCATGCATGGATTGCTAAATCATAACCTCAAGCCAACAGCCAACTTGATGCTGCATAATCCATCCCAGACTTAGAAAGTGCCTGTAGTCAATGCCCTTGACAAGACAAAGCTGGATCAAAAGACTTGCTGGATCCAATGTAAGCCTCTGCTGTGCACTGACGTATTTGTACCAAATGCAGCACAACCCCAACTCACAACCTAACACACAACTTGCGCAGCAGACTTCTTAACACAGAAGCACACGCTCCACATGCTGTATGAGATGCATTGCCAGCGCGTTGCAAGGCGCTGGGCTGTACAGAGCCTTGTCATCTGAGCAAGTCCATCTCAGTCACCCCCCCCCCTCAAATCCCCCCTGGAACTGTGGAACCCTGTTTGCCACTTGCTCCCAGACCCTGAGCTTGCCACCAGTTTTATGCGCCTTGGACGGTGCCATCTCCAGCGACAGGCACAAGCACACCTTGCACCCCAACCCTGCACTGCCTCGCCACTAGCCAAATCATCCAATCCCTCTGCCCAACATACTTATCCGTTCACTTTATTCCCTCTGGCACGGGGGAAGCCACTCGGCTGCCCTGCTTGGCTTGCCTCTCATCCCAAGACTTGCGCGCTATGTCCTTCAGCAGCAGCCGCACAAAGAAGCCAGTCTCATTTGGGTCGGCCACCCACAGCACACTGCAAAGCACGAGCAACATTTAAAAGAGATGGTCAGCAAAGCTGCAGGCCTCCAAGGAGACACGTGTTGAGACTAATACCTGCTGGCTCTCCAGACACTTGAGCAGGCGGCTGGCACCTGGGAAAGGGAATTGACGGTCCACCCTGCAACCTGTTGGTTCACGGTTCGGACCTCAAGGGAGGCTTTCGACCGGCTAAGCTGTCCTTGTTCGGCAGATACAGCCTTGACCTTAAACCTTATACCTGCTGAGTAGATGGTAGTGTATCTGCTGAGTATATGTTGGTGTAGTTGCTGATTATGTGTTAGTGCAGCTGAAGATATGCGTACGAAACATAGATTGTAAATACAAGACAGGTCTGTTGCTGCACACCCAAGATTTTTCGCCATTTTAAGACAGTTAGCAAGATTGCCAAGGTTCAGAGAGGATGCCTGGGAAAGCAGAGGGGGCTGCATCAAAGCTGAGAGAGAAGGATCAGTGAAGCAATGATTCACAGTGATCTGAGCAGCAGCCAGCTGCTGGCGTACCAAAAAGAACAGGAAGCTGGTGCGAGCCACACACGCAACCTCAGCATAATGCCCAGGGTAAGTGATGCTCATGTCCTTGGGAAAAGGGTTCCAAGCTCCAGCAGACGACATCCAGGGACATGAGGGTCTTGCAATTGAAACACTCCCAAGATCTAAGAGAGTGGACCCATGCTATTGGCGTCACACGCATCAATTGATGCACACACTGAGCAACAGGCCTTGCTCTGTGCGCACCTGCACATATCCCTTGTGGCCGAGTCGTTTCCGCTCAGTGTAAACCTGTCCCCCACGTGCAGAGTCTGGTTAGGCTGCAGCCACAGGGGCAAATGCGTAGCGAGCGCAGGTGAGACCAAGGGGGAAAAATTGTGCACCAGAGTGCGCTGCACAGACAGGGGAGGAGTGAAGGAGCATAGTCCACTGTCACACGTGAAGGAGCACAGTCCACTGTCACACGTGAAGGAGCACAGTTTACTGTCACACGTGATGGAGCAGGCTCCACCGTGATGAAGAGGGAAGATTCCATTGTGACAAAGTCAGGAGCAGGCTTGACCATAATAAGAGCAGGAGCAGGCTCCCCTGGGGCAAGAGCACACAGGAGCTACACAGCCCTGAAAACCCAGGAAATTCATCCCGTGTCGCAAGCCCATACTCAATGTAAAAGCAATCGTAATAGCCTACCAAGTGCACCTGAGCCGGGCAGTGTCGGTGGCAGTTCAAGCGGTAATGGTGCAAGCAATAATCGCACAAAATCACGCACGCATATACACAACTTGATACCAACCTTTCTAGGACAGCAGCCAATGGACGTTTCTTAGAAGATGAGTTCTTTCCACAACAGAGACGAGTTTAAGGTTTTGGCCCGCACCTGGATGCCCAGGAACGTCATAAGTGCAGCCAAGCCCAAGGACTTGTTGCCCACATCCACAAACACGTCATTGCCCCCGTTGAAGGCGCAGAATGGGACGTTTGCCTCCAGCTGCGTCTGAGCGCTAAGGGCGATGTCTTCGAGCACCTGGAAATGGATCACATGCCCGTGCATGCATGTGCTCGAACGTGCGCATCCGTGCGTTTGTGTGTGTTTGTGTGTGTGCGCGTGCACTTGCGTGCATGCACGCACGTATGTACGTGCGCACATGCGGATGCGAGGGGGAAATGGGTGAGCTCCTGGACAGGAGGGACTGGTGCATCCTAAGCAATGCTCTGTACTTGTTCCAGTACTTGCAAATGCCCGAACGTGCTAACGTGCGGGGCAAGCACGCAAACAAGAGCCAGGCATGCCACCAGCACGCATGTGCTCACCTTAGAGGTGTGCGCAAGCTCACCTCAAAGATGATGGGCACCTCAGGAGTGCGCGCGCTCACCTCGTACTTGGTGGGCACCTGGGGAATGATGCCCACCAAGCGTGCCAAGTGTGTGTGTAAGCGCGCGCGCACGTGTGTTTGTGTGTGTGCGTGTGTGTGTATGCGTGTGTGCAAGCGTGTGCTCACCGAGTGGGGAGCGAGCACCTGGAGAGAAGTGTTTCCAAGCGTCGTGCTTGCATGCTCGTTTTGGGGACGGCGCCCACCGAGCCGCGCACTCACCTCATAGATGGTGGGCACCTGGGGGATGATGCCCACTGAGCGCGGCTTGCGCATGATAGACACCGGCAGCTCCAGGCGCTTGGCGCCCTTGGTCAGCAGCATCTCCGCGCCGTCCAGCATGTACTGGATGTCCTTTTCGTGCCACCTGCACATCTCGTCCGTCTTCCACTCCTGCACATGCGGTTGCGGGGGAGGGCTGTGAGTGAGGTGTGTTAAGAGTGTGTGCGTGCACGCGCGAGTGCACGCGCTGCCAGCAGCTGCACAGTGAATCCTTGGATTAGCCTTTATCCAGGGAGACCGGCTTTATCCCTGCTGGCCTGACCTGCCTGCATCGATGAGGGCCAGCCACCACCTGCCTGTGCAGCCTCACACTTAAGTAGGCCCACCCTAGCTTGGCACAAGCCCCATTTCATCTGCTCACACTGGCCAGCCTCCGACCAAGACATGACCGCCATGCTTGATGACAGTCAAAAGCACCAGGGCTTCTTACTTGATAGCAAGTACTGGTTGGGGCTTTCACAAAGCATTTGCTACCAAGTAAGAGGCTCTCAGGCCTCCAACGGCAACAGTGCCGAAACAGGACAGCCAACGGGTGAAGGAGGCCAGAACCCAGCTTACTTTCAGCAGACATGTACACTCAAGTTTCATGGGGTCAACTGGGAGAAAAGGAAGACTAAGTGGCTACCTGGCTGGTTGGCTACTTGGAGCCGACCTCAGAACACGGAACAATCAGCCAGAGCTGCTCGTAGAGACCTGAGCAAATGCACTCAAGCTTTCCATCCACAAGGGCCTCCCATCCCCTGTCTTGGCGCTCCAGCATTTTGCAGGCGTACTTGCACCTAGGCATAAAGTCTGTGTGCAATGTGAAGAGCAGCACATTACTGTTGCAGAACGTCACACGCACTCAGCACATCCCCTGCACTCACGGACATCATGCACGACATGCGCCTGCCCACACCTCATCCGGCCCATTCCCTGCACTCACGCACGCCATGCATGACGCACGCCGGCCCGTACCTCATCCGGCACAAACTCCAGCCGTTTATCCTCAGGCGTCACGCGCAGCAGGTAGTTGCACTCGCCACCCATGACATGGAAGCGGTCGGTCACCTCCTGTGGCAGATTCAGCTTCCGGAAGGAGCCCAGGAGGCCGGCCAGCCTGCCCTCAAACTGCGCACGCACAGCCCGCGCATAAATGAGGCCCCGCACAACTCATGGCCTGCCAGCTCCCACTAAACTATTGGCACAGCCTGTGCACAAATATGTAAAACTCAAACCACAGCAAGTGTGCCTTCGTTCGCGAACTGCACACACAGCAGTCCATGCATACCAATGCCTCACGTATTGGACAGAGGCAAGTGAGCCTAATAGCAGGCAGCAGTGGAAGCCAGCTTGCTGTAGGCATATAATGCAGGGGATCCCAGTGCCTAACCAGCAGCAAATCGCCCTTAATGCTGGCCAGGACTTGGCATTCTGGTCTGCAACAGCCAACACACTGCCAACCATTCCTAGTTCTTCCCTTTGTTGCCAAGTTAGGGCTACAGGCCCATGCAGCCTCAGCCCAGCGGTCACAGATGGCAGGGCCAGCCAACCACTACCCTACCAGCCACCACAGGCAGGCTTGTCGCCCAGGAGGCCTCACACCAGCGGCATGGAGGAACACACCACAAGCCAAGCTAGGGGGTTAGCGCGTATTCAGAACACGTTGGCAATGACAACAGTGAATGCAACCAAAGCTGCAAACAGGGCACACAGCGCCACCAACAGATGGCTAGTGCACTGCTGGACAAGTCCCAAACTTTCTTGAACTCTATGCATTGACCGTAGGTCAAGCTGAGCCTGGGCCCATGGACATCCTATTTCATTATACGATGCACATCGAGTGAATCAGGCTGCGCTCCTGTCAAGCCACTCCTGTCAGTGCCCAAAGCAATTGCTCGCTGCTGTGCACACACTTCAGGCCCCTTTTTGTGAGTGTCCTGAGCAACAGGCTCAAGGCTTGATGCTTGCATTGAGCCAGTAACATGTCAACACACGCTACACACACACACACATTCACACGCGCACATGCGTACCCACACACACCTTCTGGGCCTCTCCAGGGTACCCTGCTGCAGTCACGATGCCCACATGGATGTTGCACTGGAGCAGGTTGATGATGTGCGCAATCATGGCATTGTCCTGCGCTCACATGGGACGCAAGCAGCAGAGGGCTGAGAGCAGAAGGCTGAGAGTAGAGGGAAAAAGGTGAGCTGCACCACTCAGAAGGGAGCAGACCTGGGCGGGAACTCGTGTGCGCAAGCGAAAGCAACAACATGAACTGCCGCAAGACACAAGTGCCACACCACATTCTGTCACTGTTCAGATCACACAATCCTTGTAAGCCTGCTATGAGAATCTACTCTGTAGACAACTAAGCAATCACTCGTAAAACAGACAGCAAGGTGGCAGAGGCAAAGGCTGTCGGCCTGCCTCCCTTTCAACATTGACCCCTGCAGGATGCGCAGCTCCTGACCCACCCACTAACCTGCTCAAAATGGCAGCCATCTGCGTAAAGCGTGCCATCTGCATCAAATGTTATGAGCCTCAGATTCTCTGCACTTGCATGGATCTGCAATACGTGAGAGCAAGGGGAAAACTCACTTGACGGCCACTTCTTAAGAGTCCATGGTGTGTGCTTGCATGCGATTGTCTTGCTGATATATGTTGCAGAGACATTGGGCTGATGCGCACACATGCATGCGCACACATGCAGGGCAATGAGAGGATATTGCGCCATTCAGTCTCAAACAAGATGCAAGAATCTGCATGCATGGACCCACACATCACTGTGCTATTCTCTGTGAAGAGCGGTGATCATGTCTGTGCAATTTCTTCAATTCTACACCAGATGGTCCAAAGAGGCCTCACAAGGCCCTTCAAAAGTGAACTATCTATTAAGAACTACGATACAATATGACTTTTGGGCAGCCTTAAGCTGCGAAAATGTTTGCATTTGGACATAGCATCCTATACAAGCTGGATGTTCATGATGCATGCGTGCTGTCTCAAAATCCTTATGCAGTTTATCACAGGTTTGCCTCAGTTTACAAGGGCGAGGCACATCTATTCAGTGCAGCTACACACCTGAGCTATGTTGACTACATGCCGTATCTCTGCAAAGTTAGGGGGAATGAATTTGCGGCGGGAAAGCTTGAAGACCTCATCATACTCCTGCACGAAACGATCCCACATGGGGTTGTGAGTGCTCGGTGTTGCTTTCCGTACTCAAAGACATCCTTCAATTGCTCACGAAAAACCTCATCTGCTGCTGCTGCTGCTGCTACAACAGCAATGCCATGTCCAACCTGAGCCTAACTCTCCTTGTTATATTGACCTGATGCAGCCCGTATGCCCCCGCAATGCACACAAAGTCCTCACACCTGGCTATGCGGGGCTGTGCGCAGCAGAGGCCCATGCGGCACGACCGCGCATCAGCGCCCAAAAGTCTGCAGCCTCACAAGACACACCCATATGTGCAGAGACAGGAAAACAGCCAGAAAAGCATGCCTGCATGGTCCCAGGTGGGGGTCGTTGTAGGGGTGACACCTTGTTTGGGCTCAGACCTCGGTCAGAGTGTCACTGCTTGAAAGGTCACATGTGAGTGATCCTTATACATCATCACTCCGGGCTTTGCAAGCACAGTTCAGCCATATATCTATGCGCTTGGCCTAGCAACCAATTCAGTAGCATGTACGCCCAGCAAGCAACGGCATTAACAAGTGCACACAGCAGTGAACATACATGCATGCAACTGACGCAAAGTCACAATCGCACATACACACATACACACAAGTGTGTGTGAATGCGTCGGCCGTCGTGCTTCACCTCTGCTGCATCCCCATGACTCACATGGAACGCGTCCACCAGCTTCAAGGGCGTGAAGAATTGGCCCAGCTGGGGCACCAGGCGCTTCAGGCGGGAGCGGTTGGGGTCCTTGCGGTGCTCGTTCACCCACTTCTCCATCTTGGTCATGACCTCCAGGCAGGAGTGGGTCTCGTGCATGCGGCGCATGAAATCGATGAGGAAGTCTTGCTCCTGCATGTGCACGCATCAATGGCGCAATGGTACATGCAAGCATGGCTCGCAGCGCGCGTCTTGCACTCAGCCTGGACATGTACTTGTTGGCGACCATGCTATGGCAGTGCAAACGTGCTGATTCCTGGATGCCTGGGCGGTAGGGCATCTTGCAGGTGTGCACAATAGCTACCAGGCCCAGTTCAACATTTACCCTCAACCTGTGCGTGCCAGCACACACCCTGGCCTGGACATTGGATGGGGTCCAGTTCATTCACATAGCCAAGCAAGAGGGCACGCACGGGGCAGCTAGCTGTAGCAACACAGGTGGAGAAAGCACAGGCGAGGGCCAGAGGGACAGCGCGCGGAGCGCGCAGAAGCAAGGTTAGGTGGAGCTGAGCGGGCAGGCAGGCTAGATCGAATGGATTGGCCTCACCTTGAGATGCCCCTTGCGACGGAGCACGTTTGCGTCTGTAGCGGAGCGAGCACGGTTGCCAAAGATGGTCCCATCCTGCTCTGGGTTGTTCAGGAGCTCCCACAGCGACGCTGTCTTCTCTGCACTGGCCACTGCAGGAGGCACAGACGCAGAGGAGAGGAAAAGACATGGCAGTGGTTCAAACCAAGGACCCCCGGAACTTGCAGGTGATGCATGGAGGCAAAAGAATCGGAGGCATATTCCCTGATCCACTGCCGCTGTGCATGCTACCAGTGACAGCACATGCCTAGAGTGACCACAAAAGCACTGCCAGCTTGTGCGCGCGGGCACGACTCACTGTCTGCCTCAATCTCCTCCTCAGAAATGGAGGACTCAGCGATGGCCGGTTCGGTGAGCATGTCGAAGGCAGCTTGCTGTGCCTTCTTGTTGGGGAAAGTAGAAGACCAACCAGCACGCGGCAGTTGGACCTCCTGCACAGAGCCCTGCTGGCCTTCCTTCTTGCCAGCCTGAGCCTGCACGTGCAGCTTGTGTTGCTGCAGCCTCTGGCGGTAGCTGCCCTTGTTCAGGTGTGATGGTTGAGGCGAGAGGTGAAGGGCTGGGCCTGGCGACACGAGGCTTCCTGGCTTGCCCAAGGATGCCATCGGACTCATGGCGAGGGAGGAGAGCTGAACGGATGACATGGCTGCCATCACGCAGGGTCAACCCTTGTTCGTGCGGTCGGAGGAGAGGAGGGGCCGGCACACGCGCGCGGCGATCGCAACGTGAAAATTCACGGCACAGTCCCAAAGACGGTGAGCCAAAATGAGATTTTAATTGATGAACTTGTGATTATGAAAAGAAAACACGAAGTGAACGGTAAGCGACGCGATTGACCGGCCCCAAGTGCTTTGCGATCCAACCAACCCTACCTAACTGACTGGTAACAGACATACCTTCTAACGTGACCAGGTATTTACACAGCAGTTTCTCTTGATATTATCTTGTGAAATGTACAGCCTGAGGTGATGCAGGGTGATGCTAATGCAAGCGCGCCGCGTGTGCACCTATCTGTCATAGTCCCGACATACAACGAAAGAGAGAACATCTGCCTCTTGCTTTGGCTGCTCCATGAGCACTTGAACCCTTTCTATGCGACATTCAACCATCGGTACGGCAGTAGCCCCAAGCCCGGGGCATGCAGGTTGCCTTGGGAGGTAGTGGTGGTGGATGACAGCAGCCCAGATGGAACCGCACAGGCGGTGCGGTGCTTGCAGCAGCATGATATTGGAAAGAACATCAAGCTTGTGGAGCGCTCAGCCAAGCTAGGCCTGGGCACGGCCTACCAGGCTGGCCTTCAGCAGGTGGGAGTTTGCACGCGTGTGCCAGCGTGCTGCGGCAACATTCTCATCATACACACACACCGTAGCAATGAACCACTTATCTTTAATGGAAGGAGAGGTTGAGGGTTTGCCTATGCATCTGTTGCGCACTCTTTCCCTGCAAATGCCCACATGCATTAAATGCCCACATGGACACTTTCACCAATGCCGATGCTCCAATCTCATGTTTTTCATGATCTGACTTCCCAATAATGATCATGCAGGCAGAGGGAGAGTTTATTGTACTCATGGATGCAGACCTGTCTCACCATCCCCGCTACATCCCCAAGTTCCTTGACCGGCAGGTTGGAGCAAACTTTGATAGGGCCATCTTATTTTTCTGCTCATGCCTCATTTCCTTAACTCCTCCAACCACCTGCATACCCACCTCACCAATCACATGGATCAAATCGTCTAGCATTCAACTAGGCCATGCGACAGAATTACCGTAAGACATGGCATATTTTGCAGGTCCAACCCTACTTCAGCGTGCAGTTACTAGTGTTCATTGCTGCTCTGTTCAAGTGCTTTTACACGAGTTTTTGATGGAGCGTGAGCTCTCCGGTCTCAGTGGCAACCAAGTTTCTAATGTTGAAGAACCAACCAGACCGAATGTTGCTAATTGTGGCGCCTGGCTTCCTGTGGCTGCGCAGGCTTCAACAGGCTGCAGTGTGGTGTGCAGCACACGCTACAAGAAGGGTGGGGGTGTGGCTGGATGGGGCTTCAGCAGGAAACTCACAAGCAGAGGAGCCAATCAGCTTGCCAGTACTCTCCTTGGTGGGTGTCATAAATCAATGTATGGGCAGGAACGCTTGGGAGTGCACAAATATTTGCAATGCCAAGTGTCAGGGTGATTTATTCATGCCAATCTCTTTCAAACATCGTGCTTTTGAATCCAAAAGAGCTAGCCAATCAGCACCTTGAATGGTGATTATTGTCGTCGTACCTGATTAGCTTACTCCTCTCAAAAGCAGCAGCCCACTGGCAGTCTGGAAACAAGGTGAGCAAAGTATTCTCCCTAGGCCTGCCTGGGCTGAAATTTCTTGCAGCACTTGTGGCAGTTTCCTTGCTGCTTTTGGGTGAAACTTGTCTGTTGTAACTTGCCTCAATGCTTTGTGCTGCTGTTCCATTGTTTTCCCTGTCCTTTTGTGGGGAAGGAAGCGCTCAGGTCCAAGCCAATGAGCTTGCAAGGGGTCAAAGGCGCTGCCCTGTCTTCCACCGGTTCTGTGGTGTAAACCTTAAGAGCGTGTACTGCTTCTGAACTGCATTCAAGCAGTTGCTCCTCATCTTTTTTGAGCAGTAGTCGGCTACAGTTATAGAAAAGGGCCACTTCTTGTCATTTGAGGCATAGCGTGAGTCTTTTAGATTAAAAAACCCTATTTAACGTTAAAGGCGCATCGCATTGTTCTCTCGTTGTGGTATGTTTTCCCATGCAATGCTTTGGCCTTTGAGTCGCAGATGAAAACGCAAAGGCATGTAAGAGTTTCCTCTCGTGCCTGTTGGATCACAGCCATTCATAAGCCAAGGCCAATTATATCCCCCATATAATGACAATTGCTTCAGACCTTGTAGTATTGATTAAGTTCAGCCATGCTGTTCACCTGTTCAGGAGCATCCATTTCTGATCTAACTGGAGCATTTCGCTTGTACAGAAAAGACGAACTGCACTTGCTACTGGCGCATGCAACTTGCAAGTGAGTGATAAAAGAAAGAAAGCTTCTTGTTGGCAGCTTTTCATGCAGGCAGTGTTTGCATGGGGATCTTGAGTAGGGAATGGGGAACAAGTCCAGGTAAGGATAAGTATAATACTGGTATAACTGGGGCATGAAGTAGCTTGCCAGCAATGATGTATGCTGCAAAGTATGTGGTAGGACTCGCGACTTCAAATCATGGTTTGTCAAGCTGCAGCTCGGCACATAGCTGCTAACAATTGTTCCGTCACTAATTTTCCTTTTTGTGCCAGGGGATATGCCTTTCAAATGGAGATTGCAGTGCGTGCACAGTATGCAAGAATGCATGTTGAGGAGGAGCCCATTGTCTTCGTTGATCGGATATATGGTGACAGCAAATTAGGTCCCTCAGAATTTTTAGGCTTCCTGCGTGGCCTGCTTAGACTGCTTGTGTCACTTTGAGCAGAGCTGGGGGCTGCTTAGACTGCGTGGCCTGCTAAGACTGCTCGTGTCACTTTGAGCAGAGCTGGGGCTCGTTTCTAGGCTGTTGCGCAATGCTGTAGTTTTTGTTTTTAAGACATGCATTCTCCGTCGCCTGGAACAGTCAAAATAGACTTCCCCAGAGTATACCCCGATGTGGGCAGGAATGCCCCAGGGGCCCATGTCTGTCAAGTAGGTAGGCACCACACTCATGCAAGGCCATTGTCAAATCGATGAATTGTGGAGTAGTGTTTATCTGTTAGTAACTTGCATTTGGCTGATCAGCAGAACCATTAGTATACGTCAATAGTCACTGTTTTGATTACTGATGTATGATTGGTATGCTAATTTTGAAAGGTGGAGCCTTTCTAGCAGACGATAAAGATGAAGTGGTTGCATATCATGCCATGACTTGTCTGCTTACATGACATAAATTTCTCATGCATGTGCCGTATGATACCTCATCATGATGCTGCCAAAACAGCTGGGAATATACCAACTTTGGGTTCGGATAAAGCTCACATCATGTTATGTAGCTATGGTAGCTGTACATTCCGACGTACAATTTTTAAGGTAGAGAGAAAAGAAACACTACATAGGCAGTGAAAGCACTCCCAATTAAGGAAAAGGAGACACATTGGCCCGAAGAGCCTTGAGTCTCCTCCACTAGGGAAACGGAAAATCCAGTGAGGATCTGGAGGGTGACAAGCCGGCCCCTGCACCAGACAAAGACCTTGATAGCGACTGAAATGTTAAAGAGCACATCTGGTTGTTGTTACAAACTAGCAGCCAATATTCTCAAGGCACACCCAGAGGTAAGTCTGGTTGCAGACCTCACAGACGTACATGCCATCAAAGGGGGGCACATTTGTGTCAGGTTGGAGGCCAAAATGATAGAAGCAAATTTCACAGCATGCACACTCAACGCAGAGTGGGCTGTAGGGTGGATTTCCTTAGGTGTGAAGCCAGCCTTTTTCAGATAGGGAGTGCTGCCCAATTTTCTACGGTCATGGGCGCAAAGTTAACAGGGCATTGTTTCTGTTGGTGGGACTCCTGATCAGAATTGTCGCTAGGTTTGGATATGACAGCTCTTCGGTTATCAATGGAGACTTCTTCCAAGTCATAAAAGTAGATAGTTTCAACAGCATCTGAGGCACTGAGAGAGCGAGCTTCGTTTCTCTTGTAATTCCAAAGCGCATGGGCCATGGATGCCGGGTCTGATGGTCGAGTGCAAGAGCCTGGGCATTCCAGGAAAGTGTTGAGCTGGAGGAGTCTTCCCCTCTTTTGCTTAGGGGTACTTGATGGCGAGCAACAGCTCAGAGTTGGGTGGTTTGCAGGAGCAGAGAGAGGTAATAGCTGCGCAGGGGGTGCGTCAGGAGTTTGTTGTGGGGTCATATGATCTGGAAACGTCGGAAAGTTGTGGTTCACTGAATCATCACTGAATCATCATTGAATCAAATAAAGTCCATTTGATTCGCGTTTGAATCACCCGCTTGAAGTTATGCGATGTTCAGATGGGTTCAAATATGATTCA
>LKMJ01002767.1_pt1 | contig 16226 bp, 26 predicted proteins | sample 643391 | NCBI WGS metagenome assembly LKMJ01 (sample SAMN04112250, study PRJNA286221) | soda lake metagenome | biome: soda lake; feature: Kulunda Steppe; material: water; isolation source: sample PL-Br10 brine of Picturesque Lake | place: Russia: Kulunda steppe | collected 2010-07
CCCCCCCCCCTTTCCCCCTTTTCCCTTGCTCCGTGTGGCCATCCCCTTGTGCCTGCTAATAATCCCCACTCTATTGGGCGCGCACCTGCTTCAGCACGACCACATCATTGCACTTGATGAGCGTCATGCCCTTGATCCTTGGCACATAGCGCTTCTTTATTGTCACGCCCATCGTCTTGAGCTGCCGTGCCGCGGTCAGTAGCTACAGGCACGGCAGGCATTGCATACGAGGAGCTGCGAGATCAGGAAACAAGCTGGCACCGGGCGAGCGCGCTCGATGCAAGGGGGGGGGGACATTCTCCTGCGCAAGTGCACGCACTCATACGCACACGAGCGTGCATGCGCACACATGCAGGTGTGCGCGGTGTCAATACCACAGACCTGCGCACATATGGTGCAGGGTGCATCAACGCACATGGTGCAGGGTGCATCAACGCACATGGTGCAGGGTGCATCAACGCACATGGTGTGTGGTGCAGGGTGCATCAACGCCAAGGTGTGTGGTGCAGGGTGCATCAACGCCAAAAGGTGTGTGGGGCAGGGTGCATCAACGCCAAAAGGTGTGTGGGGCAGCGGACACTGTGCAGCAGGCCTGAAAGTGGTGGACTTGCAGGGCTGCGCAGGGTTTGGATACGCTTGCCAGGCAAGCAGGACCTGGCCTCACCTCCTTGAAGAGCAGGTGGTTCTGATCGCACCACGTTGAAAACGTGTAGTTAAAGCTGCGCCGGGTGGTGAAGAACTCGACCATTGGGATGAGATGGACGGGGGATGGCTGCGGGCAGCGCGCACGCAACAAGAGGCCCCATGATAGGTGAAAATAATGTTGAGCACTGGGAGGCTTGGTGCTGCAGGGGCAGCTGCAGGAAGCAGGCCATGGGAGGGTGAGCAAGGCGGCTGGTAGGCATGGCCGTGTGGAGCATCAGCAACCTTGCTCTTGGTGCAGCTGCAGCATGAAGAGGGAAGGCAGGCACATTCTCTTGCTGAGGATGGCGCAGGTGCCAGGGTTGATGTATCCCTGAGCAGCACACCAAGGAGGGCAGCCACATCCAGCCCCGGCTCCAAGTAGAGCAGAGGGCCTTTTTCCGCCACAGTGCACCAGGCTGGGCATGCACTGCCTCGCCTATTCCCCCTCTGTCATATTATCGTCATATTAGTCATATTATTGTCATATTATTGTCATGGGCATGCACTGCCTCGCCTATTCTCTCTCTGTCCATAATTTGGCGCACGCCATCCCCCACACCCGCACGCACCGTCTCGCCCATCTCGTCCTCGTACATGTTGGTGTCAAACATGAGTCCCGAGGAGCCGGTGTGCTGGTTCACCGTGTAGAGGATCTCGTAGCCCTGCCGCGCAGGATGCACCAGTTGTGACTGTGTTGGGAGCACGCCATGGCAGGCAGAGCGCTTGCCTCTGGTGCTTGCGCGTGTCAGTTGATTGCCGCTAGCGCTTGCGCGTGCCACGGCACTGCGGTAACTCGCGTGTGCCGCACAACTGCCAGGTGCTTGCGTGAACCGCGACGCTGCCTGGGTGCTTGTGTGTGCCATAACGCTGCCCGAATGCGCACATGTGACGAAAGTGCAACTCTGGCAGGTGTGCGCATGGCCAAGGCGGGTAAGGCATGCGACACGAGCCCATGTGCTGATGCCGGCAATGCATGCCTGGTGTCTGAAGGGCTGCATCAGAGGGTTGGGGCATGAGCTCGCTGCCCGCTTCCCTTTCCCGTGTTGCAGCGCGTGCATAAGCACAACCGTGCCAGGGCAGGACTGCCACATGTATGGGCACAGTCGGGACGGGGGAGTGCTGCTGCATGCATAGGCAGGGCTGTGCTGGGCCAGCGCTGCCACACTACACCCACGAGCATGGCAGTGCTTGCTCTGCCAGCAGCTTGCAGGGGCCAGCCTGGCCCTGCACACCTTGTGCTTGAGCCACTTGTAGTAGCGGATCTCGTGCGCGCGCTTTTGCTGCGCGATCTTGATGGCTATGCTGCGCTTGGCTGGGTCGTGCGGGGCATGGATCTCCTGCACACAGGCACAGCAAACCAGAACCATATGGCACTGCCAACATGGGGTGATTCGCATGGGAGGGACGGCGGTCAATGCATTGTCTGCCAGGAAGGACCACACAACGGCACAAGCGTTTTGTTAGGGTCAGGGAGCGGCTTGTCTGCTTGTGCATGCAGACCCGGGTTGCCTCCCCCCCCCACACACACCGCATGCACATTTGGGCAGGCTTCATCTGATCACAGCCTTCAGCAGCATATGGCTCTAAAGGCAATGAATGCAGCTCTCAGAGCAAGGGGCGAGGTGCACAACAAGAGGCAGCCTCACTTACGTCCTCGTCTGGCGGCGGGGTCAGTATCTCCAGCTCCTTCCCAGGCGGAATTACAATGGGGGGGTGCTTCTTGTACGGAAGCCACCTTCATTACAGAATGCAAATGATTAGGGGCGGGGAGGCCAGGGTTAAACACGGGCAGCATGAACATACAGGCAGTGCCTTGCAGAGATATCCCCCCCCTCCTAGACCAGGGCAGCGCACTGCAGCAAGTAATTTGCAGTCGCTGGGCAGATGTACAGCAACTGGCCAGAGGGTGTTCCCCCATGGCACAGTCGGCCACGGCATATGGATGGCTTGCATCCAGATGATGCCCAGCTTGTTGTGCTTCACCCAGCTGCTAGGCTGTGCAAGCACGGCCTGCATGCGCGCACCTGCCGGTCGCGGGGTCCCTTGGAGGAGGGGGTGGGCGGAGGTGCGGGGGCAGGGGCGCGCCCGGAATGGTGGGGTGGTCCGGCAGGAAGCCCGGTGGGTAGACAGGTGGCTTCTTGGGTGGGGGCGGCGGGATCTTGGGGAGCGGCTTCACCCTGAAGTTGGCACAGCAAGCATGTGGTGCGTTCTTTCCAGGCCATTACGGCCCCTGTCTGATGGTTGAAAGCTGGCGCAATGCTCATGGCGCGTGCTCGTGGTGATTGGTACAGCCTGATACATGACATCCGATGATCAAATTGCTGTCTCCAACATGCTCTCACAAGTGCTTCTAGCCAAGACTGAGAGTCAATGCACACGCAACAGGCGCAAGCAAGCATGTAGTGCGCTCATGGCAATTGATGAAGTCCAGCATCGCCCAGTGTTAACTTGTCCTCTGTTTTACTTCGCTAAGCTGGCGCATCAGCCCTTGTGTGTGTCCATGATCGATGGCGATGCCCTGGAGCAAAGGCCCCGCCCGACAGCAGACTGGATTTGGTGGAGCAAAAGCTGTGCCGGGGCTTTCATGGGCAACGAGCTCCAAAGGGGTGCAGGCAGCCTCTAGAAGTAGTTGGAGGAGCAGCGAGAGGCATTCAGGGCAGCGGCCGCTCCACTCTGGCTAGGTGTGCCTCTCCTTGTCCGCCTGGCCGTAGAATCAGCATGACATTGGAGCTGGCAGCCGCAATGCTGGCGCACCTGTGCTTGGGAGGGATGGCTGGGCAGGGCGGCAGCAGCGTGCGGCTGCTCCAGGTCCTGTCTGTCTCCCGGTCAAAGCAGCCTGTGATGGAGTAGATTACTGCAGGCAGGCAGGCGGGCAAGAGGGGGCAATTCAGAGTGTAGGGGATACTGGGGTTGCGAGCATGGGTGCTGGGAAGCTACATGCACGCACGCAGGCGAGAAAATGCATACCAAGGGGACTACTGCTGTGGTTGCAGGTTGCCTGCAAAGCGGAGTGCATGCCCCCATCTTCCCCCAGACATGGCAATGGACATGTTGCCACAAGAAGCCACAACTCAATCTTGACCACCTCCTCCACCAGTCAAATAAGATGGCCCCGACGCAAGGAAGTGCGCCAGTGGGGGCTTTTTTGGAGCAGGCTGGCACGCAGCAATGAGCTGCAGATGCCCCCGCTGGGCCTGCAGTGACTTACAAGGGCCATCCTCTGTCATGCCAAACTTCTTTAGGTGGTTCCTGTATTCAAAGTCGTTGATGATCCATCCCGGGCCCTCCTGGATCACGACCTGCACCCAGCAACAGGCACGGTATGCGCAAATGCCCCCAAGTGCCTGCATGCCTTGAAGCCGTTGCCTTCTCAGGCATGATCACAAGTTACAACCACGATAAAATTGTACTGATCCAGCTCATCAGTGGCACATGCAAGCCTCAAACAGGTCCCGGTCAGGCGCATACAAGCAGGCGCCCCGGACTTCTGTCACAGTCTGGCGGGGCAAGGCAACGGATGCGAGGCACATGTGGCGTCAGTCAGTGACACTCACGCCCCCGCTTGTTATTACCAAGGTAGTAGGATATGTGCGAGGGGAAGTGCGCGTGTGCAGGCACGCAGGAAAAGCAGGGAGGCAAGTCCACTGGCTGTGGATGCTGTTCAGTGCGGACAAGTGAATGAGGCATCGCTGACCTGGTATGCAAACTTGGCCGTCGGTGTCTCTCCCTGCTTGCTCCCTGTGACCCTCCACACAACATAGTCCATCACTTTCTTGGTGATGGTCAGGAAGATGAACGCCAGGGTCGAGAAGATGACACGGAAGCAGCTAGCAAAGACCTGTCCCAAATAGAGAGAGCACGCCCGGACATCAGTATCGGTTAGGCATGCTTTGGGCTTTGAGTGCTCCAGCAAGAAAGCCTGCTGCCAGCAAACTCTTCATCTTTTTAGGAAGGCATCTGGGTGCAGCAGCAGCAGCAGCAGCAGCAGCCGCCGCCGCCAGGATGCCACTCCCTGTACAAGAGCGGACAGAGGCACTGCTCTGCCTGAGCACCAAGCTCCACGTTTCATGCAGCACCAAGGCCTCAAACAAACGGCTGCTCTCACATGTTGACACCCGGCCGCATCTACCAAGCTGCAGGCTGCAGGGCGCAGCGTCATGCGTTGCCGCACCTCCAGGTCGATGACTTTTCCAAAGAAGGTCTTCGTGTTGTCGGTGGTCACTTCCTGCTTGATGACCATGCTGGCGCTGCCCACAGCATCTTTTAGCTTGGTAGCAGGGCCCTTCTGCTCATCTGGCGCATCCTTGATCTGTCGCATGAACGCCTCTGCGGACCCAGGGGGCGCTTTGATCTTGATTGCATGCACCTGTGAGCAAATGTTTGCAGCGCACCCCCCCCAAGTTATCGTGTGGTTTCACAGGCTTGAGTACTTGCAAGTTGACCGAAGGCCCCACTCGCGTGCGCCCACTTGCGCGCACATGCACAAGCCTGCTCTCATGCAGATCGAGCACATCTCCCCTAACATCTCCCATGTAGATCAAGCACATCTCCCCCAACACCTCCCAAGCTGGCAAACCCACGATGACACTAAGACACTATGACTGGCAGATTGGCAAACCTGCTGATGGCACTAGACTGGCAGACCTATGATAGCACTACAGCACTACGTCTGGCAGACCCGCTATATGACACTACGACCGAGCTGGCAGACCCACTATGACACTACGGCACAACGTCTGGCAAACTGGCAGACCCGCTGTATGACATAATGACCAAAAGCTGGCAGACCCGCTATGACCCAAGCACCAGCAGAACCCAGGGATCCGGAAAGGTGCTAGGTCTCTCTCACCCAGCACTTGCTCACAATGGGCGAAGCACAAGAGGCAAACATTCAACCCGCCACCCTTGCAGCATGCATCAGGTCTCAGTGTAATTTTTGATCACCTAGGAACAACACAGGGGTGAAGCAATACAAAGAAGCAGATGTCTGAAGTGCAGCTTGCGCACCTTGACGCGCACCCACTCCACAGCATACAGCTCATGCCTGCGTAGTGGCAAAGCACAGCATAGCAGGTGGCATGGCAGGAGGGTGCGCTGGAGCAAAGCGTGGTGGGGATGGGTTTACTCCCACATGCGTCAGAAGGCTTGAAAAAAAAACATGGGTGCTGTCGTGGACATAGCGCACAGAGCTGGACAGTAAGCCAAGGATGCATGTGCCAGGAGTGCCACGCGCGCACGCTTTGCCGAACGCCCATGCTGAGAATGCGCCCAACAGAGCCAAAGGATCATGCCATACAGTCAGAGCAATCAAGGCAGGCGGCCCTGAACACCAGCCAGCCCAAGCAGGCAGGTAAGCCAACATGATGGCCGCCAGCGTTGCGCCCTTGGCACACACCAGGCTATGCGCCTGACCCGTTTGGGAGGGAGCACCCACTTCTTGTCCTCAGACATGACGATGATGGGCCGGTTGGGCACGCCTTCGACCAGGACAGGCCTGACAAAGCCTCCGATCCTGCCCTCCACCTCTTCCTGCCCGCTCCTCAGCATCTCCTTCAGCGCCTTGCGCTTGGCCTTGTAGTCGGCGCGCTTGCTCTTTGGCTCCGGGCCCTGCGTCTCAGCCTTCTGCTGTTTTTTGAAAGCCTTCTCCATCTTTTCTGCCACCTGCACGTGCCAGGGCCAAGGCAGCAGCAGCAGCTGCCTGTCGCCATAGGTGTTTTTGTGCCCTCAATTTGCAGCAACCCCCCACCGCTTCAACCCTTGCACCCCATTGGCCCACTACCGCAAGCCAACCTCAGTCGCGTCTGTCACACCCTCACTCACAGAGCAAGTTCATGCCATGTCTGTCATAGGGACACACACCGGGCATCTAGCCTTCAACCAGCCAGTGCACTCACCACCTCCTGCTGTGAAGGGTCACCATACACCATGTCGACGTCTTTGATCACGGCCTCGTAGTCGTCATCCACCTGCTGACGCGCGTCGTGCGGGATCTGCGCACAGGGGGGAAGGGCAGGTGCTTGCCCGCCACTCTGTCATCACCAACAGCGGCGCGAGGGCGGCAGCTGCGGCAAGAACTGTTCCTTTTACTGAGCCCCACACCCCCGGGAAGCAGCATTTTCGGCAGACGAACGGCACAGACTAGCGATCTTGCAAGCCAAGACTCGTTTTCCTCTCCAGCTGCTGTGAGCACTAATGCACACCGATGCATCGCACGCAGCCCTTGGGCTTCACCAGTTTCCCCCCAACCCAGCGACCTCTTTCAAGCAGCCCCATGACCAGCAGATGCGCTCAGGTGCTCCATGCTGACCCACTGCCCAGTCAGAGACAAACGTGCAAAAGGGACATTGTTTGCGCACCTTTCCAATGATGTACTCTTCCTCTGCTTTCAGCGGATGCGAGCGCAGGCACTTGACTTGAAGGAATGTGGACAGGCTGTCAATCAAGCTCTGGCGGATCTTGAACATGATGGCGTCGTCCAAGACCTGAGGCCACAGCAAAAGCCATTCTGCAAGGCTGGAAAACAAAGGGGCACGAGGATGGACGAAGAAGCGCGGGGCAGCTTAGAGTGGGTGGGTTCAGGCAGACTGCACAAGACCCCTGTCTGCAGAATTATGCACGGGGCAAGCAGCAGGCGTGCTCTTTGCAAAAAGGATGCGCCCAGCCCCTGTTCTGATGAGCCTCATGTGACCTCTAAGCCCAGGCCTCGTGCCTAAGGTCTGGTCAAGCCATCTCAGACGCCAGCCTCGCCAAGCCATCCCAGACATCACAACGTGTCTAGTTAAGCCATCCCAGATGCCAGTCTAGTCAAGCCACATGCCTAGCCAAGCCATCCCAGACGCCACAACCCGTCAGGGGAGACGTCAACGTCAACCTCAGGGGCTAGAAAGAAAAAGGAAATCATAATGAGGAACATGGGATGTTGTGGCATGGGCTGCAGTGGGGAGCTGCAAGATGCTGTCGGTCACTATGACTGTTGTGCAGTCACAGTCGCACAGGGAAGCACGGCAAGGTGCCATACAGCTTTGTGCTGCACAGCCATGGGCACAGGATGGAAGCAATGAGGCAGCATGAGGGCGCGCAGGAGAAGCGTGGGATGCATGTGCACCTTGAATGGCGATGGGAGGCTGTTTTCTATGAAGAAGTTCTTAATGGCCTTGGACCACAGCAGAATTTTGATGAAGGCCTTGATCATCTTCTTCTTGAACGCGCTGTTGCCCGGCCACTTCAGCCGCTTCTCCCAGTACTCTGTGCGGAACAGGTCCTGGGTTATTGGCTGGTTTTCTGCGCCAACAAAAGCAGGCAGGATATGACCTTGTGCTAGTTGCACTAGAGCAATCTATGGGTGCACCGGGGGGGGGGGAGGCTGGAGCATCCTCCCAGCGTAAGTGGCAACCGTGCATGCAGGGTCACATACACAAAAAGCAATCAGGGCCTGACCAAGAACAAGAACAAGACTATGACGTCGGGAAGCCACTTAAGTTCAGTAGGCATGTACCATGTCGACCCCCTATGACACACAACCCAGATCGCTTGACCACATGCAGTCAACACAGCGCGCGAGCGGCGCAGGGCATGGCCAACACTCACGTGCGTCTTCTTCCTGTGCTGCATAGCCCATAAGAGGCAGGCTGACATTCCGGGTGAGTGTCGGGTTCTCCACGTCTTTTCCGGCTCGGCCTACAGGTGGGTTGAACGCGAGTAGTGTGATAGATCCACAGGAGCACAGGCACAAGCAGCAAACTTGAGAGTGGCACATGCTTAGCACCAAGAGTCAAACAACTGCCTAGGGTTAAGCTGTCCCCCGCCCCAACCCTTAAACCTGCCTTTGCAATGAACTCAAGCGGCAGGAAACCCTCCACCCCTTTGTGGCTGCTTTGTGGGAAGACATGGGCAAGCACACACACAAACATACATACACAACCGCACATGCAAAGACAGGACTATAAAAAAAACATCCGCACACGCACGCATGCATGCATGCATGCATGCACACCTGCACCCTCCCCTTCCTCCTCGCTGTCGCTCTCGTCCCGCATGAAGTCAAGGCCCAGCTCCTCCTCAGCATCCACTGGGTCGAGGTAAGTGCGCATCAGCTCCTCAAAGTCCTTCTCGTGCGCATTCAGGCTGTTGTCGCCCTTGGGCCGATTTGAAGGCAGCAGCGCAAACCTGCGTGAGTGTGCATATATGCGCGTGTGTATTTGCGTGCACGTTGTGTTTGCTTGTGTGTGTGTGTGCGCGCTTGTGTGCATGTGTGAGCGTGTGTGCGTGCGTGTGTGCCAGTGTGTGTGTTTGTGTGTGTGCCAGTGTGTGTTCAAGTGTGCGCGTGTGTATGTGTGCATGCCTTTGTGTGTGTGTTTATGTGCTTATTTGAGCGTGCGCGTGCCATGTGAGGCGCACATCCTCAAGCCATAATTGCCAGCAAGGAGAGCTAGCACTCCCATAGCACATCTAAGCAGCATCTCAGAGGAAACCTGGAGACAAACAATACTTGTGCTTCCAGCCATATGGCCTCTGCGCCAGGAAGTGCGCTCCGAAGCGTCCAGACTTCAGAGTGTGCTAGGGCACCGCAAGCATGCGATCCAGGCATGGAAGCCCAGATCAGGCAAGCGTGCAGTGAGTGAGTGTGCAGCTGAGCCACAAAGCCGTTGAGCACCTTAGCTAACAATGGGGAAAAGCGTTTGCAAAGCACCAAAGGGCGTCAAAGAGGGCGAGGCAGCACCGCGTTGCGCCCAACCAGGGTATAGAGGGTGCACGGAGGTTACTAAACCAGCAGCTTACGAGCACGTAGTCACAAAAACCCACACCACAAAGCCGCACTGGCAAGGCTGAGGTGCGGCCCTAGGGAGCCGGAATGCTGGGAAGCGCACAGAGCAGCGGTGCGCATTCATTCTGCGGAGGCGACCGCAAGGCAGCTGTAGGCTGAGGCACGGGGTGTGTGCAGGGGGGAGGTGCAAAGCCGGATGGTCCATGCTGCGCGCGCAGAGCAAGAGCATTGGACAGCACTGCGGGCCTGCCTGTCGTCTGGGTGGCAGGTGTCCCACACATCCGCGCGCTTCTCAATCTCCAGCCACCACTCCTCCTCCATCTCATTCAGGTTCCATCGGTTCACGTTGGTGATGTGGAAGCCCTGCGAGAGCCGGCAGCGAGCACAAGCACGGCCCTCTTCCTCTATGTGCATTGAGAGTAAGGCACCACACCCAAAGCTCTGCCGTGGCTTGCCACTTACCTGCTGCCATCGTGCCGCTGGCACCCAGCAAGCATGGATCTGATACAGGCTCACCACCAAGAATCAAGCATGCACAGAGCATACTTGCCAGCTGTGTGTCCCACGCACGTAGAGAAGGTACATTGGAGCACGACATACGATAACCGCGACAGGAGGTGCTTGCAGGGAATTCCAACAGCCCAGTCTAGGCCTGAAGTAATTAGCATGCTAGCGTGCTTGCCTGTGCAGCAAATCTCAGGCATGTGAAGCTTCACAGCACCCATGCACCTTGCTCACTCACAAGCCCCCTTGCCCCCCTTCCCCCCCGCACATAATGCGATCAGGCAGGCAAGCAAACACACGCAAGGAAGCAGTGTTGCTTGCACGCACCTCCCGAGCCATCACCATCATGATCTCCTTGCGTTCCTCAGGGACGAGGAGCTCATCGTACCAGGAGTCTGTGTTAGAGGTCGCATCAGCTTCTGAACTCAGGTTCCTGCATGTGCAGGGTAGAGGCAACACGGATTTGACAGATGACTGGGGCCATACTTTTGGGTGTACACGCCCTGCATCCACTTGTTTAGCGGGGCAGCCTCGAATTCACGCGCGGAAGAGGTGCATGTTTGAGGGTCTTGGCCACCATACACCTTAATATTTCAGCTCACCAACCTCCATGTGCGATAGATGTACCTTGCGTGCCTTGCTGCACCAAGTCACCAGCCCAAGCTCACCTGCTTGCGCTTGATGAGTCGCTACTGCTACTGCTACCGCTACTGCTACTGCCCTGGATCCGGACAGCTTTCTTGTGGCCATCCTGTGTAGTAACCAAGCCATCAAACGCTGCTTCTGCCCTTGGGCTTTCCAGCTTTTTGCCAAGCGGGTCCCCACTGCAAAGCGGTGGCAGCGCATACATGGAGGAAGGAACAAATAGCAGCACTTAAAACGGAGCATGCATGTAAGAGGAATAAAGCAGCGCTTACAACAGAGCATGCAATGATTGCACCTGCATGGCCACAGTTGACTGTGTAGGAAAGGGAGCTCGGCAGCAAAGGATGCTTCCTTGCATGGGGACCAGTGCTGAGAGCAGCAACACACCACAGTGCATAGTGTGCGGTGAGGTCAAGGCATTCCAATTACGGGGGAAGCAATCGATGCTTAAAAGAAGTGACGGGCACAATGCAAGCAGGATCAACAATGAGAGTGCAAACACACATGCCCGTTCATGTGCACATGCATATGTCAGCATACGTGCAAAAACGCAGGTATGTACACACGCAATCAAACACACCATGCCTACAAGACTGCACGTGCACGCGCACGAAGGCACATGCAGTTGCAAACACCATATGGATGCTTGCACGTGTGAATGCATACACGCATGAAACAGCACGCACACGACCGCATACGAGCGCACCTGCCCCTGCTGGAGGTGGCAGGATCAGAGCTGGAGAGGAGGGCAAGTGCCGCATCCGTGGGCAGCAAATGACTCAATGGGAGGTGGTGCACAGCCTGGAGGGGTGGCATTCAGGGAGCAAGGGAGTGACAGGCGCAAATAGGATGCGGGGAGGGTGATGCGCGCAAGCAGCAGGCTGCAGTGCTAGCTGGAGGCCAACTGAGGCTTGTGGACGCGCGGGTGGTAGTGGTGCAGCTGAAGGGCCCCTTGCTGAGCAGTGCACCAAGGGCATTTGTGCGGCCCAATCCTGCTCTGCGCTGCTCTACAAAGCCAAAACTCTGTGGGGCCTGGGCTTCCTGTGGGGCACCTTTGAGCCATGCGGCGCATGATGGATGAGGACTGGAGCATGGGCCGCATTGTTTGCTGTGTTGCTTGCTGCGCGTGCGCTGCATCGCCTGCTGCGTTGCTTGCTGCGCGCGTGGTCCCAGCAAGTCTGGGCGGCGGCTTTGCATGTGAGGTATTGGAGCTGCGCACTCTCCTACAGATGGCCCCAGCACTCTGACGGTTTGGGACACACAGCTTCTTTTGAGATTGCTGCAGCCTGCTGGACCCGATGTGCTGGAGCACTCTTTCACGGCCTCTGCGCCCATGTGTGCCTGCGCCCCCTGTTATGCCCCCAGTGTTGCGGGGCAGCATGCTTTGCTGTGTGCAGCCTCTGATGCACTGGCTCTGTGTCTGCTGGGATCATCTGTGGTGTAACTGTATGATGTGTACTGGTGTGTGCGCATCCGGTGCTCTGGCATTACCTTACCTGTGGGGTGACACCTGGCGTCGCGTGTGGTGATCCCTGTGTGGCCTGGCGCACTGGCGCCTCATCTGGTGTTCCCAACATCACCAGCTCATACATTCACACACCCACACCCACCCACCCACATACACACTCACACTCACACTCACACACCCAAGGTTGCAGCGAAATTTTCGATTTTTTTCGTCGCTGTGGACAAAATTGCTCAAATTCGCGCTGTGGACGTTTTGCCTTTCGAAGTACAATGAAATTCGAGAGTACAGAGGGAATGCTGGCAGCCACAGCCCCGCTCAGGGACGCTCTCCTATTCAGTGTCGCTGCATTTTTGCATCAATCAAAAAGAGTTTCATATTCTTTAATCTAGTTATAGAATTTCTACTCTAATCCTCATCACTGAAGTCCCTCCCACTGCGCAGCATGCTGGACACCTCCTCCTCCTCACACAGTCACTTGAACGGTAATCTGGTCCCATTCAGGGCCCTAAGATGGAGGCAGTTTATGATGTATGGACATATATGTCAGTTGGAGGGCAGTTAGGGGGGGTTGGGGGGCTTCCCTAGCCCCCCCTGGCCCAGCTTCTGTTTTTGCCAGGTCAATCCGAGGTTTCATTCGTAAAATACCGAGTTTATCGCGTATTTTGGCGTTGGGAACCTCTCAGACCGACAGTGCTTACATCTTTGCCCATACCCACACCTGCATCCACCCACTCACCCACTCACACGCACACACACCAGCGCCTCACAAGCAGTGCATCTCTGGTCCCACGTGTCGCCTGGTGCATGCGTGCCTCATTTGGTGCTCCCAAGGCCATGCGCACATGCTTTGCACCTGCCCTTGCCGCCGCACACCCACCTTCTCATCATCCACAAGGTTTGCCACGGCCTTGGCAGCCTGCAGGGCACGCTTCTCCCGCATCTCTTGCCTGCGTGCAAAAGGGCCAGTAGACAGGAGCTGGAGTAGGGAGCACTCTCATACTCTTACAGGCACTGCCTGCTCCAGCCTTGCTAGGCTTGCTCCAAGGAAAGGCTAGGTGAGGTGCTTGGATACTGGAGACCACCAGGCTTGGCTGGGAGCTCAGTTGCTTGAGGCTGGCCGTGGGGTGCATGGGTGCCCATGTGCTTGAGACTGTATAGGGTGCCTGAGCTACAGGGACTGTGGGGCGCTCAGATGCTTGAGACTAGGAGCTGTGAGACAACCAGCCTTGGCGCCCTGGGCGCATTGAGCAATACCCCTTGTCACTCAAACTACAGGCGAAAGCAGGGCAGACCCCTTCCGCAAGACGCATGCTCCGCTGCCACTGAGACAGGGGCACACCCTGCCAACACAAGCACAGCCCTCCCCCGCGTCATGCACGTTTCCAGGTCACGTGCTGCAGGCATTCACTAGGGTGTGCTCAAGCCTCCTTTGACCCTACACTGTCACTTGTCACACATCACTCCTTCCCCCTCCCCTTCCTTTGCCCCCCCCAGCCCCGGCCTGCACTCCCGCCACCCACATCCTGGCCGAAGCACATGGCTGCGCACCAGCGTGTGACCTCTGGATGCGCACATGGTGGTGAGCACACATGTGGCCCGCTCACTCACTTGTTTTCATGCTGGGCGCTGCACTCCGAGTCAGCATCTGCCCCAGGGTCTGCCTGCACAACCGGGATCAAAACGCGGCCAAGAGATTCTGGCATCAGCCACGGGCTGCAGCGGGATTGAGCCAGGGCAGCCTGTTGCTGTTGGGGAGCTGGAGGCCAGCCGGTTGGCTACAGGCACATGCATTGCAACATGAGCCTCTCATACCAGTGCAAGCCTATGGGACAAGTACACCCTGGTACGCACACATCCATACATCCACACATCCACACATCCATTCTCGCACCTACTTGCTAACACCCTCCCCCCCCTTGCACATTCAAACCCGCGCACAAACCCACCCACATCCGCCCCCCAACACACACGCAAATACTCGCAAACACACACAAGCTGCAGCCAACTGAATCAGCTCACCTCCGGTAGAGCACACTCCAGCAGCTTCCGGTCTGCCCTGTCTGCCTCGCCATTGCCCTGGGCAGCTGGGCAAAGCAAGTGTGCGCTCCCCTTGTTGTTGTCTACTGAATGGCGCCCCAGGGGTGGCAGCCTCCATGGCTGGTCATCCAATTGGACCTGGTGCGTGTGCATGTGCGAGTGTGTGTGTCCTTGTGTGCAAACGTGTGGACTTGCCAGTTTGTGCGCGTGCATGTGCAGAGGGTGATGCAAGGTAATGTGGGCACTGTCCAACAGACAAACATACGTGCATGAGGAAGCTGGAGTGCAGGCGCATGCTTGCAGCTGCGGCTGCCCACCCTGCCCTGTCAAGCGCACCATGGCGCCTGTCAAAGGCACAACCACACTGCAGCTCAAAAGTCAAAAGTAGTGTTGGCACAACAGAAGCCCAGCAGCATGCGCTGAGGAAAGGTCTATTAGCGTAACAAACAGACGGCGACCTAGGGGCTCTTTGCAACAGAGCGTGCCGCTGCACATGTTTGACTTGCACTGCAGCTCACCTTGTTCTCTGCCGATTTGGGTAGGTGCCGAGCCGACATGACTATCTGCTGCCCTCCCTGCCCATCCTCGTTGTCATCTCCTGCAGGAGCAGCGTGCCACACAGCACACCCTGGCAATGCTGCGGCTACGCGTGGCTGTGGTCCCAGCTAAAGGGCCACAAGCATTGCCTCCCGTGGCCATGTCAAAAAGCATGGTTCAAAAGCACGTGCAAGTGCATCGAGTTCCTGTGGTGTTTCGGAAAGGGGGGGGAAGGGGGGGACGGGGAAGGAGGCTGGGGTTTGGAAATGGGTTGAGAAACATGAAGCACATGAGGCGTCTGTTCGGTCCAGTGCCTTGGTAAGTAAGAATGGCCTTGCCATAGAGCTTATTACTGCGTGCAAAAAGGAACATTTTGCACATGCACGCTTCAGGTTATGATGGCCACACAGCAGAGCCCAGGTTGTAAGCTTCAAGACAGCGGCTTGCCTTCCCCAAGGCCTCCAAACCCCTCTCCTGCGCGGCTGATCCTCTTGGCCTTGTGCTCCAACCACGCTTGTTGGAACTTTGTGAGCTTGTGCTTCTCCCTGCGACGCGGCATCCGGTGTAAGCGCACTGTGCAGGCTTGTGCTTTCCTCTGATGCGCAGCATGCAAGGCGGCATGCGTGCAGATCTCTCCTTGTGGCTGGGCATGTGATGCTTGCCTGGAGCACGCACTCTTCCATGAGAGCACCAAGCCCCTTTCAAATGGCGATGGCAGCAGCTGCAGACGCGCCAAAATGTTCCACACCTCCTGGCGAGAGGCATAAGGGGATGAGTTTTAAATCAAAGCAGGACTCCACACAGGGTGCAGACAGGCAGCGCGTTGCAGCCTCAAGTAGCAGCAAGGCAGAGGAGAACCAAGCAAGGCAGGCGACATGTCCCCTGCGCCACCACCCACCTCCATCTGTTGAGTTGCAGCTGCTTGGCGCGCTCAATGGTGGCAAACAGCGTGCGCAGGCGGTCAATGCGCCGCTGCTTCTCCGCCTTTTCGCGCGCCATGACATCCTTCTTGAGGCGAGACAAGTACCTGCAAGCCACAGGCGTGTGTCACAGCTCTGCCACCTCAGGCCACACAAGTATCTGCGAGCCACAGGGGGGGCGTCACAGCTGCTGCCTCAGGCCACTGCCCCCAGCAGCTCTCCTTGGCTTCTAAAGCCCGCTCCTTGCAGGCGGACGAGCAATGCTGCACGCACTGGCGGACAGCAGGGCAGTATGCACCACCCAGCAGCACCCACAAAGGAGCATGCATGCCATGTGGTCCAGCCCAATTCCTGCAAGCAAAGCTGTCCATTTCATGGTGATACACACACACAAACATAGATGGGCCAACGCACAATGCTCAGTTGCCCACAAGCGCGCCCAACCTCACCCACGCCTACGTGCAACGCGCCGTTGGCCCCATGTGCTGTGCTCGTTGGAGGCTCAACTCCAGGCACTCATTTGGTGAAGCAGGGGCAGAGGATGCGGTGCACACTCACAGGGGCAGGATGCGGTGCACACTCACAGGGGCAGGATGCGGTGCACACTCACAGGGGCAGGATGCGGTGCACACTCACAGGGGCAGGATGCGGTGCACACTCACAGGGG
>LKMJ01002768.1_pt1 | contig 16224 bp, 29 predicted proteins | sample 643391 | NCBI WGS metagenome assembly LKMJ01 (sample SAMN04112250, study PRJNA286221) | soda lake metagenome | biome: soda lake; feature: Kulunda Steppe; material: water; isolation source: sample PL-Br10 brine of Picturesque Lake | place: Russia: Kulunda steppe | collected 2010-07
CCCCCCCGGCTTGGCTTTCCTTGAGCCAGCACACTCCTGCATTGTCTGTGTGTGTGCATGTGTGTGTATATGTGTGCATGTGTGTGCATGTGTGTGATGGCAAAGCTGCACTCACCCTGGCCCATACTGCTGCCGGGCCAGCCGCAGTGCACTAGATGCTTGACAGGTGCCTTGCTGCCCCCTCCTGGCCTGCAGCCTCCGGACGCCCAGATCAAGCTGCAGGTCAAAGGACCCCTGATTGGCGAGCGGGAGGTGCCCCAGTTCTCCTTCATGCGCAACGCACTCCTCAGCGGGATCCAAGACACGCTCGTGGAGCCGCGCAGGTGGGCTGCGAGGAATACAGGGCATGCTTGTGGCGCCGCGCAGGTGGGCTCAGGGCACCCCCATAAGGAGCCGCGTAGGTAGGCCACAGGGGATGCGGGGCATGCTTGTGGCGCCGCGTTGGTGGGGTCTGAGGGAATTAGGGCACCCCCATTTGGAGCCGTGCAGGTGGGCTGTGGGGGATGCGGGGCATGCTTGTGGCGCTGCGCAGGTGGGCTCTGAGAGATTCAGGGCATGCTCATACTTTGAGTCATAGAGTCGTGCCGGTGGGCTCCCAAGGGCTGCGCCATAGGGCACAGAAGCGAGGGGCTGGCAGGCGTCTGATGCTGCTCCGCAGGATAGAAGGGCGCGATGCTGGCAGGCTTTATTGTTGCGCCTCCCACCTGCGAAGACAATGGGCATTGGAAAGACGTTAGACGAGAACTCGGGGATGCCAAGCATTTGCACAGAATCTGATGCCCTGGCTCCTTATTTCCGAATGCTCTAGCGGATCCGGGCAGGAACCCTCTCCTTGATTGGAGTGGACTGAGGAACCCTCTTCTCGATTAAAGTTGAATTAGGACAGAGGTAGGCTGATGCGGTGAGACGGGTTATGGCTGTGCTGTCCAGGTGCACTGTCACAAAGCCCATGTGCACTGTCACAAAGCCCATGTGCTTGCCGCCATTGCTTTGGCAGCGGCCTGGTCTTGAGCGCTGTGGTTGGGTCAAGCATCCCGTCTTGTCTGGAATTCAGACCCTGGACAGGGCGCTTGGTTGAGCATTGGATGGGTGCCTGGGTTTGGTGGTGAGCAGAGCAGGATGGGTGCTTGAGCGTCCCGCCCTGCTTGGATGCACGCTGGGTGGCCGCCAGCCTGGATTATGCAATTAAGTGCAGTCTGGGCATTGATGCTGCTGGCTTGCTTGTCCCGCCCTGGCTTTATGCGCACAGGGCGGCCGCCAGCCTGGACTACGAGATCATCGGGCAGCAGGCGCTGGACACAAATATCAACATCTTTGTGGAGAGCGTGAACGGCCTGGGCAGTCAGATGACCTCGTTAGATGGTATGGGGGCCGGGGCTGGGGGTCCCATCACGGACGTGACGCTGGAGAGCGTGATCCAGCCTGCAAAGGAAGAGGCGCAAGCACCCAGTCCAGCGCCTTTGAAGGTGGGCTGCAGAGGTGGTGCTGCTGCTCGTAGTCCAGTGGGCGTTTGTGTGTGTGTGTGTCTGTGTGCTTGTTTGCGCGGTTGTGTGTATGTGCATGCGTGCGCGTGTTTCATATGAGCGTGCATTTCCCTGAGGTGTGCTGGCAAGGCCGCCCTGCTACCGGCAGACCAAGCACGCAAGCGCTGTGTGTGATGGTATGCACACTATGTTGCTGCCTCAGAAGAGCATGCTGCTTTTGACGCCAGGCCGTGCTGGAGGGCACGTGCATTGGTTCCCTGCCTTGCGAGAGTCGTGCTTTGCGCTGGTAGGGTGCTCGTAGGCAGTGGTAGGATGCTGGTAGTGTGAACACCAAGCAGCAAGCCTTTCTAATCTCTGACGCACCTGCTTTCCGTGCAGAAGTACAGCTGGCCCAGCCTGTCGCGGAAGCTGAGCAGCAGAGGCAGCAAGGCGGACCCCGGCAACAAAGGAGGTACAGACAGCGTTGGCGCAAGCACCGGCTCCTCAAGCAGCGCCAGTGGCACCGGCAGCCCCAGCACCAGCGCCAGTAGCCAAAGCAGCACCACAAGCTCAAAAACAAGTGCAAAGAGGACCGTGGGCTTGTTCAGGCAGCTCCGCAACAGATCTGGATCTGCTGTGCTGGTGAGTACGATGCATAACCTTGAGGGTGGTCATCTGCCTGGCCGCTTGTTCATTCGTGCTTTTACATTGGCGTGCCGTTGTGCGCCACCTCCCAAGGAATGGTATGAGCAACCGATGGTCATGCCCGGCACCGAATGCCAGCAGCATGATCCGGAAGCAGTGGCTAGGCTGCACTTGGCTGCTGCATGCCAATCCAGGTGTCCCAATCTTAAAAAAAGTATGCCAATCCAATGGTGTGCCCTGATCCAATGGCGCACCATTTCCATAGTGTGCCATTTCAATGGTGTGCCTGAACGGCTGCAGCACCCAACGCCCTGCCAGACCTTCAGTAGCGAGGCAGCAGGAGCTATCCCTTGACCAGCTGCAGCGCCCCCAGCTGTGCCTTGTGGCAACGCTGTGGCATGTACCAGAGCTTGCCTAACCTGCCACGTCCTTCGATGTACCCTCTGTCCTCCACCATGCTATGTTCTTTGCTTTCATCACCACGAGCTCGCGCTCCAAGGCTTTGGACACGGCAAGCTTGTGAGCAGGAGCAGAGGGACCCTTCACTCTTGTGGAATGCAGCATGGTGCATGGTGCATGCGCCCAGGTGAACGCCATGAATATAAATTCAAAGCTGGAGAGGCGCAGCGCTACGCGGCTGGTGAGCCCTGAGGGCCGGGCCGCCATGGATGAGCTGCTGAAGGTGGAGCTAGGCGACAAAGACGGCATCATAGAAATCCAGGTGTGCCTTGTTTAGCACACACAGCACGTCATAGAAACACAATACACCATAGAAATCCAGGTGCACCTAGTGCAGCGCACAACGCAAGCAAACTCCAGAGACATGGCAATGCAGGGACCTTCATAGAAATCCACACACATCATAGAACCACAACACATCATAGAAACCCAGGTGTGCTTTGTGCAGTGCACAGTACGTGCGAACTACAGAGAGATGGCAACGCAAGGACCACAGGCGTGCAGTGTGGCACGAAGATGTGTGATGCAAAGACAGTATCATAGAAGGTCCAAGCGCATCATGTTTACAGCGCAACCATGGGTGTGCTACAAAGAATGGCCTGACAGGGATCTGGGCACACAGTGTGGCGCAAAGCTGTGTGTGAGCTTTTCATGCATGCTCGCACACATAGATGCGCGCTGGGTATGGTGTGAAGACTTGCTGGAAGGTGTTGAAATGTCGGGTATGAGCTTGCAGAACCGGGTGGGCATCCCCTCTGCTCAGGTGGACCAATTTGATGCTGCGCTCTCCTTGCGTCCTCCTTACGTGCCTGTGCCGCACTCATCCTTGTGCGTTCCTAATGTGCCTGTGACGCTCTCCTTGTGTACTCTCCTTATGTGCCTGTCACGCTCTCCTTGTGTGCTCTCCTTGTGTGCCTGTGCCGCGCTCCTCCTTGTGTGCCTGTGCCGCGCTCCTCCTTGTGTGCCTGTGCCACGCTCCTCCTTGTGTGCCTGTGCCGCGCTCCTCTTTGTGTGCCTGTGCCGCTCCTTAAGTGCATAGCCTTGCCACCATTCCGTCTTAGGCTGCTGGGTGACATACACATGATGCCTTGTTGAGTTAGTTGGGGTTGGTTGGTGCGTGAGGGCTACTTCGGGTGCTGGCGCAGTGACAAACACCTGCTCAGGCCGCAGGTGCGGTGACAAGCCCGTGCTCAGGCCGCGGGTGTGATGACGATGTCACCATAGCACCCCTTTCTCAACCCAGAGATGCAGTAGAAATCCTGCTTTTAGGCAGTGACTGCTCTCGGGCAGTGACTCGTTGACTGCTCTCAGGCTCTCAGGCAGTGACCCGCTGACTTGCTGACTTGCTGACTGCTCTCAGGCTCTCAGGCAGTGGGCCGCTGAGTTGCTGACTTGCTGACTGCTCTCAGGCTCTCAGGCAGTGACCCGCTGACTTGCTGACTTGTTGACTGCTCTCAGGCTCTCAGGCAGTGACTTGCTGTGTGAGGCAGCATGCTCAGCTCTGTGTGAGGCATTCCGCCTGCAATCGATGTATGTGTGCGCCCCCTCACAGGTTAAAGACGCCACGCGCAAGAGCCGCGTGGGCGGCCAGCCGGTGTTTGGCCGAGCACGCCTGCATATTGCAGCTGCAAAGGATGGCAGCACGCTGATGTGGTGCCTGGGCAAGCACAAGAAGCCACTCGCCCAAAGGTGAGCACGTGCGTGAGCAAGCGCGCACAGCAAGAATGAGGGGATGGGTGAGGATGCATTGGTTGTGCACAGATGCTTGCGGAGCCAACTCTTCATGCACTGTGGTGTGTCCAGCTGCAAGCCTTGAATTGAGCAAGCACACGTGCAGAAATATATGGTGACTGCATGCAAGTGGGGCCTTTATCAAGCAGTGTGCAAAGCAGGATGCAAGCCTGTAGGTGAGCTTACACACAGGAGGGGCAACCCAAATGCACACGAGTGTGCTCCCTTTTTTGTTCGGGCACTGTGCGAGTCGTATGCAGCTGTGCAAGTATCATTCGCTTGACATCCCACACTGATCTTTGGCGCGTCCCAAGTCGGTGGCCTGCTCGATGAGCTGTGGTCTTCAAACGTGTTCAAGCGTGTCCAATGAGCTATGATCTGTACAAATATGCCGTGGCATACCCAGCAGCTGGGGTATGCTGTGTCTGTGCAAAGCATGTGAAGCAACCTGGGACTTTGTTTTGATGAGCTGGGGCTGAGCATCGGACAGAGCAATGGTCAGGTATGTGTGGCATGCCCCAATGCTGGCTTGAAATGATATTGCTGCTCGCATGGCGGTTGCTCTCAGGGTTGTGACGATGACAGTGATGGTGATGCAGATGATAGTGTGTTTTGCTGCTGTGCAAACTTGCACTGGCTGCAGGTGTGCCATGATCCTGTTCGTGTGCGGTTGCGGACCCCATCTGCACATTGTGGCTGCAGGTGGCAGCCTGCCATGGGACCCTGGCGAGTCACGGTGCCCCTGGAGAACGCCACCACCCCGGGCTCCTCCGTCACCCTTGCACTGTCCACAGACCCTTGGACGTATGCGCAGGTGTGTGCAGGGTATAATGAGACCCTGCGCATGCAGCGCAGGGGACCCGTGCGCCTGCTGGGTCGCTGCTCCATTAGGGACGCAGGCGCCTGCTGTGGGGCACAGCGCCTGCTGCTTGGGGCGCTGCTCTACGGGGAACTGGGAGCTCAGGCTTGTGGCTGATGGGCATGCTCTATGGGGAATCGGGAGCTCAGGCTTGTGGCTGATGAACGTGCTCTCTGGGGAACCGGGAGCTCAGGCTTGTGGCTGATGGGCATGCTCTATGGGGAATCGGGAGCTCAGGCTTGTGGCTGATGGACGTGCTCTATGGGGAACCGGGAGCTCAGGCTTGTGGCTGATGGACGTGCTCGGACACCCTCAGCCCCTCTGCAAGCACTCATGCTGCTCCAGGTGTCAGCATTGCAGGGCCAGCATGCCGGCGATCGGGTGACATGGCGCCTCAGGCCTGTGTACGCACTTGGCATGCCTTTGGTTGGAGCGCTTGTGAGCAATGTGCTGTACTGGACTGGTGGCTTTGCAGAGGCCTGAAGTTTGCAGAGGCCTGCAAGGCTTGCAAAACTGGAGTGCTGGCTGTGCGCGGGCCTGCATTCCCAGGATGCCACGTGCACCCAACAGCCGTCTGGTGCCATATGCGGCCGGCGACCACACACTGCCATGCGCACTTGGAGGCGTGCAATATACTCATGTGTGTGTCCCTGCTGTGGTGGCCACGCTGCAGGTGGCGCCCATGTCCGCTTACAAGACACCTGGCGCGCGAACGGTGGTGCTCCAGGTAAGGACCAGTGTTTGCAGGAGGACAGCAGTGTGTCCTTAGTGTAAGCGTCATCGGCAGGAAGGCAGCGTATGTGCTGGAGGGCTGCAGTGTGTATGTGCTGGAGGGCTGCAGTGTGTATGTGAGAGCAGTGTGTATGTGAGAGCAGTGTGTATGTGCTGGAGGGCTGCAGTGTGTATGTGCTGGAGGCAACCAGGACCTTCATGGCTGCATTAGAGGTGCACGCTTGCTGCTGGACATGCGGCTTCGTGAGGCCTCATGGAGGTCTCCAAGACATGGAGCTCTTTGTTCTACAATTTGGTATTTGGTGGGTTGCTCGAGCGTCTTGAGCCCCAGACCAAATCAGAGGTCTCATTAAGGCGCTCGAGCATTGAGCTCTGGATGGCAGGGAACAGCTCTGCAGCAAGGGCAGCAGTGGGGCCAGTTGCAGCAGTGTCCATCTCTGTTGTGTGGGAGCAGCTTGAGAACCTGCGCTGTTGGGTGCAAGCTGCTTGGGAGCCTGCGCTGTTGTGTGCAAGCAGCTTGGGAGCATGCGCTGGAGCATGCTATGCGCATCCCCCTGCAGGGTTGCTACTGTTTGAACTCGCACACACATACACACTTACTGCTGTGCAAGGCCAGCGCTAAGGGTTGATGTGCAAACCTTTGGAGTACTCCCTGTGTGGTGCGGATGTGCAGGTCTTGGAAGGCAAGGACCTGCCAGCAAGCGACTGGGCAGGCACGTGCGACCCTTATGTGGAACTGCAGTACGACCAGCGCGCTTACAGCACGCGCACCCTGTACAACAGCCAGCAGCCATTGTGGAACGAGACCTTCGTGTTCCTGGAAAACTCCTCCTTGCTCACAAGGTGTGTGTGCGCGGGAGTGCATGTATTTGCGTGTATGCGCGCGTACTTGGTCTCTAGGTGCGTGTGCGCATTGTGAAAGTGTGAATGTGATTGCGCATGCTCATGCTGTTTAAATGGATACTCTTGCAAATGGTGTGTTTGTGTGTCCTGGACTTGCACGCTCACACAAAGCCTTGCTTTGGAGTAGTGGGCTGCACTTGCTTAGTTGCATGCATTTGCTCGGTTACATGCACTTTCTCGGTTACATGCACTTGCTTGGTTACATGCACTTGCTCAAGTACATGCACTTGCTCAGTTACATGCACTTGCTCGGTTACAAGCACTTGCTTGGTTGCACGCACTCACCTGGTTACACGCACTTGCTTGGTTACATGCACATGCTCACCAAGCATAGCCAGGCACATATGCATTTTGTATGCTTTGATGTATGGCCTTAACAGTTTGGTTGATGCTTTGTTTAGGCAACTATGTACCTGTTGACTCACAATTGTTTGGTCATCAAGCGTCTGGGTCGCTTACTTTTGCTGCTGAAGTGAAGTATTCGTTGCTTGCAGCAACCCAAATGAGACAGGCTGCTGCCCCTTGCTTATTGGTCAAGTGCCTTCAAGCAAACCCCTTTTCTTCATAACTCTCTTCCTTCAGGACCGTACGCCTGGCTGTCCGTGACAGCGGTGTGGCAGACAGGACTGAGGCAATGGGGATTGCCACTGTTAATCTGGACATGGCTCTTGAGGCCACCATCCAGGTAATAGATGCATTGCTTTTCTCACTCAGCAAGGACCAAAACAGCAGCACAGAATTGGCTTGGGTCAAATGGCCACCAGTGAGGGAGCGGCACATTGGATGTGGAAGAGTGGAATCAGTCAGGGAGCGGCACAATGGATGTGGAAGAGTGGAATCAGTCAGGGAGCGGCACATTGGATGTGGAAGAGTGGAATCAGTCGGGGGGGGCACATTTGATGTGGAAAAAGTATCACTCAAAAAGCCTGTGCTCCTCGGGTTTCTGTTCTAAGTTGGGAACAGCCCATCTCTGTAGTAAATGCACGTGCTGAAGAGACACTCCAGCCTGCTGGGCGTGCCATTGCATAAAATGCAGAGTTCTTAGTGCTAGATTGCATGCAGTTGTGTGGCTTTGTGCATGATTGCCAAGCGCAGCCGGGGTACTGTGTGCATATTTGCGTTCTCATCCAAACGTCGCACAGCGCAGTTGTTTGCAGATGGTCAGCCAACACACACTCCCGAGCCTACATCTGCATGCTTGCACAGAACTTTCTGGTCTGGTCAGGAGGGGATAAGCACATGCACGCCTTTCTGCGCACATGCTCCTGCGTGCGGCAAAGGGAGTATGCGGGCATGCCGGCATGCACGACTGATGTGCACGTGCTTTCGTGCAGGGCTGCAGGGTCTAGCGGTGTGCATACCCTTTTTCGCAGCCTGCTTTGGGTGTGAGATGCTCAAGGAACACCCTCACACGCCTGTGTGCGCTTCCATGCGTGTTGTTGCGCCTCCGTGCAGGACCGCTGGGTGCAGCTGGGCGGCTCCGAGACTGGCGAGCTGCGTGTGCGCATGGCGGTCGTGGCCGGCGCCCCAGACAGCCCGTCTGTCCAGCAGATGGTGGCGCTGCTCAGCTCCAGCGATTTTGCCCAGGCATCCGTGCCCACGCTGCAGGTGTGCGTTCAGTTTAGGGACAGAAGGCAGAGCGCAGCCCATGCTGCAGCAGGTGCATTAGCGAGGAGACTGAGTGATGCTGGGAACCAGGCTTGCAGCTGCAAATGGACAGGTGGTGCAGAGGGCCTCCTGCGCTATAGCTCGGAGCAGGGCCTCTGCCTGCCATTGCGGGCTCTTTTCTCCAAGGGGGAGACCTAAGCCTAGACCTGTGCTGCTGGTGGCTGTCATAGGCAAAAGGTGCTGCTGTCATGGGCAAAAGGTGCTGCTGCTGGATGGCTGTCATGGGCAAAAGGTGCTGCTGTCATGGGCAAAAGGTGCTGCTGCTGGATGGCTGTCATGGGCACAAGGTGCTGCTGTCATGGGCAAAAGGTGTCAAGCAAGGCTACTCTGTAGATGGGGCCCATGTTTAGCCACCCACACATGGCACACGCCATGATGGATGGATTGTTAATCAATGTGCTTTGTACCAACCATGCATTTGACGAGCTTGCACTGCACAGCTGAGATAGCATGGGTGGTGTGGTAGGCAACTTATGGGACAAACACCGGTGCCGTTATGGGCGACATCGATGCCTAGCTATTAGGATGATCTTACGTGGCTCAGCCAAGGTTGCTTTTGTGCAGCACGCTTGCTGAAGGAGTTGTGCATGCCAATCCTTGCTGGCAAGGTTATCAAGGTGCAAAAGAAGGGAGAAATAGAGCAGAGATGGAAGAGAGCATGGCACACCAACATGAGGCGGAGCCAGAAAATGATGGATGTCATTATGATATGATTTTGTCATGATTGAGGGCAGTAGCCTGCATGGTCAAAGGTATGACCCAAACCATTTCGAAGCCGGGCAAGCTCTGCACCTTCTAGATTAGTGAGCGTGAGCCCTTTCTTGCTTTTATTGCTGAGCGCAGACCTTACCCTGATGCATGGCCGCTGCAGGTGGTGGCTGTTGCGGCACGCAATCTGCCCCTCCGGCCTTCGTACTTGCGCCTGCCAAGCCCAAATAGAAGCACCTACTGTGGGCTTGCCTTTGGTGGTTCTAAACAGGTGACTGGATTGCTTCAGGATTTGCAAAGCCACGTAGAAAGCCTGCGTGCAAAGAAGAGCGGTGCTATGTACTTGGACAACCAAGTTTCAGCACTAGTTCCACTTGCCTCAAAAGTGCCTTGGTCTGCTGCACTAGCATTCGGATTGCAATGCGCCTCACAAGGTGTCACCCCCCGTCAGCTTGCGCGTGCCACAATTTACTTGAATCTCCTTCGCCTGGACAGGCATGTATTTCACAGGGCCCCTGCTTCCTTGTCAAAAGCATTTGGCTGCAGTTTCTTAAGCGTCTGTGGCTTGAGCAGGTCATACTAGTAGCAATTGCGCATGCGTGCACTGTAAGAGTGTGCAATTCACATTCCCATACTCTTCCCGATAAACTTCTTTATATTGTGCGCATGCGCATGTGTTGATGATCTCAATTCGGGGAACTTATCCATTTGTCGGTGCCTTGTGCAGGTGACCCCAGTGGCCATTGGCAGCCAGAACCCCACTTGGAACTTTGCTGCCCTGTTCCCACTGGCTGTGTCACAAACTCAGCCCAAGGTGGACGAGCCACAACCTCTGGAGGGGAAGAAGCTGCAGGTGTGTGTGCGTGTGTAGAACCATGTGTGCGTTTGTCCCTGGTTGTTAACGTATGAGCTGTGTGTGCGTTGGCATTTTGCTACTGGTTTGGGGTGGGGACAATGCTCCACATACTTGCTGCCCTTGCTTTGTGTAAATGGAGCCGTAAATGGCTTCTTAGTGGTTCAGGCACCAGCTTCCTTAATAGAGATGCTTGTACGGGTTTAGCAATGAGTACCCATGGCCGGCATTGGTTTTTGCTTCATCTACTCCAAACTTCATGCTTCAGCTGAGATTGTACCTTTGCGCAGCATCCCCACGTGTAAGGCATAAAACAGCACTTCAAAAAGTGCAGTGGTGGCTTGCAAACCACTGCAGCCATGCAAGTACAGGGCACGCGCTGAGATCACATGGTAGGGCAAGCGCTGAGACCATATGGCACACGCTGAGATGATATGGCACGTGCTGAGATGATATGGCACGCGCTGAGATGATATGGCAGGGCACGCGCTGAGACCATATGGCACGCGCTGAGATCATATGGCACGCGCTGAGGTGATATGGCATCCTTTTTTATTTGACGTTTGAGAGTTTCCCCCTCATGTACACCATATGCATGTTCATTTTGTACTGATTTTTCGAAGTGCAGAGAACCTGTTACAACCTGTTGGCTGTGTGCTCTGCCAGCGCTGCCTGGAGTGCAGTTTGCGTGATCGTGCATCCCTTGAGCACATCTTGCACACAGTCAAAACGCGTGCCAAGCACTGTCAAACGCACACATAACTGGTAATCAAAGGCCTCCCCACCAAAACGTGCGCAGCCACCTGAAGGAGCTCAGGCAGCGGCCCAAAGCGGCAGCAGGCAGCAGCCCTCCGGCCAACCCCCTCCATCTTCTGTGGCCACAAACAGCACGCGCGCCGCTTTGGGCACTGTCCAGGACAGTGGCACGAGTAGCACTTCCTCAAACAGCAGTGCCATTGCAGTGGCCACCAGCCCAAAAGGCGCTGATGCAGGCGGCGGCAAGGCAGGCAGCCCAAGTAGCTTGATTCCTGGGGCAAATCGACTGAGGCTTGAGGTGGGTGCTGAGCGCAAGGCGTGGAGACGGCCGTGCCTTGCACCAAAAGAGATGCTACTTACTTATTGTGAGTGAGGTGATGGGGGGGCTTCAACCAAGGCAACTTGACAGCATGGTTAATCGCAAGTATGAGGGTTGGCATGGTCAAAAGCCACCTTCTCCCTGCCAGAGTTGTTGACCAGAAAAACAGTATGATCAAGGCATGCAGGTTTGGGCTGTTTCCTTGCAACTCAAGTCACTAAAATTGAGTCGTGCACTTGCCAACACACATGACCACATACAAACAAATACATTATGCCTCAGCAGTAGCAGTAGCAGCAGTAGCAGCAGCAACAAGAGCAGTGCAATTTTGGTGCAGCTACAGCAATTGCATGCCATAGCATGGAGCTTATAGCAGTCAATTATGATCAATTCAAAGCCAGGACAAGCCCTTTTGCAAGCATATGTACCTTGATGCATACACATGCCCTTCCTATGCCCACCTGTGCTACATTATGCCTTCCTCACGTCTCCATGCGCACACAGGTGTTTGATGTGGACATGAAGCCACCTGGCAACAGCCTGGGCTACGTGGAGGTTGATGCAAACCTGAGCGTGCCTCAGCCAGGGGACAATTGGGAGCAGTGGCTCCCCTTGAAAGGCAACAACAAGGGTGCTGAAGTTCTTGTGCGGGTCGCGCACCTGTCCCAGTTCAGTGGCAACCAGGTGGGCAACAGGTTTTAATTGCTCAAGGATGTCTTGGTATCATCTGGCTGCTCGAGAGCTGCTTGCTGCTTCAAGACCCGCTAACGGGGCATGTCTTAAGCCCTGCCCAAGCTGCAGGTACTGCTTTTGAGACGCCAGGCTCAGCAGCCTCTTGCTGGGCGCTCACAGCTTATTCAGAAGGCTCAGCATCCTCTTGCTGGGCGCTCACAGCTTACTCAGAAGGCTCAGCATCCTCTTGCTGGGCGCTCACAGCTTATTCAGAAGGCTTGGCAGCCTCTCGCTGGGCGCTCACAGCTTATTCAGAAGGCTCAGCATCCTCTTGCTGGACGCTCACAGCTTATTCAGAAGGCTCAGCAGCCTATTGCTGGACGCTCGCAGCTTATTCAGAAGGTTCATATCAAGCCCACATGTAAACAAGGGCTGCCTGGCTGGCCCACGCTCAACTTACTCCCTCTTATGAAAATGCTTACACCAGCATGCTTGCTACTGGCAGGAGACGCCTACTAGGCAGCACATTGGAATGGGTAGCTGGTCATATGCTTTTTTGTGGCTTGCTTCCCATCTGCCTAAAGGTTATGACAGTGATGTAATGTCACAGTCACACTTCCTTTTTGCACGAAATTTCTTGTTGCAAGCTTTTAGCTGTAAGTGTTTGTGCTCAGCATGCACAGGACCAGGGCTGCCAGTCCTCCCAACCACCAGCAATCGACTGCACAGCACGCTTTGTGCTGGAGTTGTGCCTTTTTGGTGCATGCTACACTCTTTGAAATTGCGCTGCCCTTTGTGCTGGAGGTGTGCCTTCGTGCCGCACGCCACGCTCTTTCAGACGGCGCTGCCCTGGAGGTGCGCCTGCGTGCCGCATGCGTCACATCCATGCACGCCTGCGGTCAATGCTTGCGCTTGCGACGTGTTGCAGGGGCTGCAGCCCAATCCTTTGGAGGCACGCCCGCGTGGCGCCACCATGAACATGCTCCAACAGGCCCCGAGGTCCGCAGGGTCGGGTACACCTGCAGCTGAGTCTGCACGGGCAGAGCAGATTCTGGTGGACTCCTTCAGTGAGCAGGTGATTGCATCGTAGATACGCAGGTGTCCCAATGTGCATTTGTGTACTCTACTGCACACAAACACATCATGAACTTGGCTTTGTGTTTCTCATACATCTGCCCTTATCATCAGGTTCATAAGAATGAACCGGCTCATTTCAGGGGAGCATGCTCCAGTTAGAAGGATTTTCTGACGGGGTGTTGCTCAGAGGACTTGGAATGGATGTTTCCTCGTTAAGAATAGCCGCTGTCTGCTGCAAATGGTCTCATTGCGTGACACCAGCTGCACTTCTGGGCATGCTATAAAGGAAGCCTTAGTGCTGGGAAGTCTTAGGGCTGAGCTGTCCGAAATGATACTTTTGACTGTTAGGACACTCCTGCAGCTTTTTGTAAACTGTTCCTTTGATTGCAGGTGCTTTGCTCAGCCTGCTTTTAATGTGAACGGCCTGCATTACAAGATGAGCTGCTGCGTGTCCCTAGGCCCTCCACTGGCTGCATTGTGCAGTGCAGCCCAGGCTGAGGCATGCCAGATTACTGGTGCACTTGTTTTCCCTAGTACATGCTATTTTCCCTAGTACATTGTGCAGTGCATGCCCAGGCTGAGGCATGCCCAGGCTGAGGCATGCCAGATTACTGGTGCACTTGTTTTCCCTAGTACATGCTGCCACTGATCTGGCTGGCACAGAGGTAATTCCACTTTGTGTAGTGCCTGGCAAAGCTCAGGCATGTCCTGTGCCACAGCCTGGCTTACTTGCCCTGCTGGCAAACCTGAAACTCACCTTCATACATTCTGGGTTGCCTTCTGGGCGCCTGCAAGGCATGACCCAACACATGCTGAACTGCCTGCTGCATCTGTGTGCATAGGTCCGTCTTGCAAACATGAAAGCCGTGCGCGCTGGTGAGGGGATTCGCAAAGACTGGGGTCCCAAGTTACAAGGCTGGCTGTCCAGCATGAACTCCGCCATTGCAGCCCAGCAGGTGCGCATATCTGCACACATAGACACACACATACAGACGCGCATGCTTGCATATGCGTGGAGCCCACTCGTGAATTCATGCATGCAAGCATCATGTGCGCATGCCTAGGTGCACGCACACGCATGTTTGGTTTTGCAGAGCGCAGAGAGACATTGAGCAGCACTGCTAAGCTGCTCCATGTTGCATGTGTGCACATGGTGTAGTATGTCATAATGCCCATGCGTCCATGCATGCGCCTTTGATTGTGAGGTTAGAGATAGCAGCGAAGGGAATTTCAGGACGGAGGACAGAGTGTGTTTGTTAAGCAAGGCTGCGAACTCCTGTATGATTGAGTGTATTGCTGTGCAAGCAGTGTATTGCTGTGCACCCTCTAACCTTTTGAGAAATGATGCTTAAGGCAGCGGGTGCATATGCAACACTGGAGCTGTGTGAGTTTATTTGCCCATCTGTTTCCATAAGGGCAGGTTCACGACATTTATGCTCCTGCTTCAGCATGGCTAAGCCTGGAGTTTCCTTCGAGCCCAATGATTGTTTCAGGAGGTGATCGGATTCAAAGGTCCGCGTCAATCATGCAGATATCGTGAATTGACCTGTACTCCATTCATGCTACAATGGTGCCTGCAGGCAGCGCTGTTGAGACCTCAGAAGAAAGATCAGGCAGGGGACGACCAACACGACAACAAGGGGGAGGGGGGGCAGGGTGAAGCTCAGGGGGGGGTATCTGGTGTTGCAAGTGAGAATGGTGGCGATGGTGCCAGTGGAGGCAGTGGCGGCAGCATGATTGACAGCATTGCCGCAAGTGCAAAAGCCAGGGAAGAGAAGGAACGGGAAGTGGGTGCAACAAAGGATGCCAAGGCTGGTGGATGGCTGAAGTCGTTTGGTGAGGGACTACCGCAGAGCTGGGCGGGCATTTTGGGAGGCAAGGGGGGAAGCAAATGAGGGGTTCAGGAAGGTGAGGGGAGGTAGAGGTGTTGGAGCATCAAACCTATGTAGGAGGGTAGGGGTGCTAGGCTCAGGCAGTCTTGACCTAGTGGGAAAGGCACGTAGTAGCGGACCTCAGTTTTGTGGAGCGGTGCTTTTGGGGAGTCCCCGGCCTATTAACTACCCGTACCAAGATGCTTGTGCGTTTTTTGCTGGATCTGCGCTCCTTGAGGAATGCAACATTGCACTGTATTAGGGTTGTTTTGTAGGTGTGGCACTCGGCACATGAAGTTGGCTGTGCTGTATCATAAGCCTTGTGCTCCATCCTGAGGGATTCAGCTGATATTAACATACAAGGTGCGCACGCCTTTTGATGGCACCATAAGTTGTTGAGAGTATTATAGCCTGTGCGACAGGCACCTGAATAAGGTTCTGATTCAAATGCATGCAATTAGCATTGTTTTGTTGCCTTTATGATGCTTGCAACTGGCCCTTGTAAATTTATGAAGAATGCTGCAATCATGCTGTTTTTTGTTTGTACACTTGGAACGAAGTAGGAAGTGGGGGAAAGGGAAACGCCACCAGGAATTACCTGGTGGCGCGTCTTAAGCCCGAGGGAGTGTGTTGTACCAGCGGTAACATCATGACATTTGGTAATCCAATTACCTTCAGAGTCTTAAATTAAAAAACTGTTAAGCTATGAGTTGCAGCGACAAGTGATGAGATGCCTTTTGGAGATGTGCGCAGAGCTCACAAGCTCAATTTTAGCAAGAGGGAGATACTCCTTCGAGGTGTACAAGTCGTAGAGGTCAAGTACCATAAAGATACATGGCCTGGACATCAATTGGAGGCCTTTAAAGAATCAAATGAGATTCTTTGCAAGCACTTTAAGGCTATAAAATATCCTTCGCATTATACTTCTTGGTGTGCGCACCTGTAAGGCTTTATTTATGCCTCTCACATTTCTACTTTTTCCCCCTTAGGCTTGAGACTCACGGCTCTTGGGGCCAATGTGACTCTGTGTCTCCTTTTCCTTAATTGATATGAGCTAGCAGTCGCACTTCTTGACTGAAGGCCTTTTTCTTGTAAATCCTTTTAACCCCGTAATTGATACAGGGAGTTTTTAAATGCCTGAATAGTTTTTTCTTTCAAGAGGGACCCACCATCACAGATACCTCTCAAACACTGCTGTATAGAAATTGAACGTGCCATTGGCGTTGCTGGCCCTGCCAGCCGCATGCAACTGGCAGTTAGCATGCATAATCGTCCATCAGTTTGATAAATAAATAAATCAGACATGTGAGACGATGGACAGGCACTGAATCAGCCATGGATAGTTTGATCCAACTGGGGAGCAGACACAACAATGCACAACCTCCAGGGCCACACCCTTTTAGCATGCCAGAAGATGATGAGCTGCGCACTTTGGTTGCCACCCATATCTCTGGAATTAACGTTTCATCTTCACCTGGGTTTGACACAATTACACCAACCTTCATTAA
>LKMJ01002769.1_pt1 | contig 16224 bp, 12 predicted proteins | sample 643391 | NCBI WGS metagenome assembly LKMJ01 (sample SAMN04112250, study PRJNA286221) | soda lake metagenome | biome: soda lake; feature: Kulunda Steppe; material: water; isolation source: sample PL-Br10 brine of Picturesque Lake | place: Russia: Kulunda steppe | collected 2010-07
CGGGTGGCGGTGGTGCCGGAGAGGCAGTCCGGGGCACCCGGGCAGGCCACAGCCGACAGACGCGGATCGTGGCGGTGGGTGATCAGATCCAGCGCCTCCAGTTCGGGAGCAACGGTTGGTGAGGCGCCGCCGAGCAGAATCTGGCGCCAGGGGGTCAGTCTCAGGGGCAGCTGCCGGGTCTCGGCCAGCTGCGCCAGGGCGCGGGCGGTTTCGCTGCTGAAGCGCCCAAAGGGAATGCCGGCGCCAAACCAGCCTGGTTGCGGGCCGGGTCTGGGGCCAGGGCGCTCATTGCGCGGGAGCGATTGCGTGCCGGTGCCCAGAGGCTCCAGCCCATCGAAGTCGAAAGCCTCTGCGCCCAATGCCTCCAGTATCGGCGCCAGCCGCGTGACCTCCGTCAGCCACTGTTGCTGATGCCGGAGAAAACACCGGGCCAGTACCAGCAGGGTCGAGGCCACCGCATCAGGCGGGCAGAGTCCCAGCGGGGTGGCGTTGAAGGCATTGCCGGCCAGGGCAATGCGATAGCGTGTGCCGTTGAGGGTGTCGACGGCATCCGCGCGCAGGTCAGCATCCTGGGTCCACAGATGGGCTGTGCCCCCGCCATTGAGTACGAAGCGGAACTTGGCCGGCAGGCCCTGCAGGTCCGCCTCGCCGGCCAGGGCCTGATCCAGATCCCGGGCCAGTGGCCAGGGGTCGTGAATGGCCACAGGATCGAGATCGGCGCCCGGGCTGCACAGCACGTTACGGGCGGCTTCGCTGGCAGCGGGGCGGACGGCCAGGCCCATCGCCACCAGGCGCTCTGTCAGCGCCTGGGCGCCGGTTTCACTGAGGCCACGAAACTGCAGATTACCCCGGGAGGTGAGCTCGAGTTCGCCGTTGCCCCACTGCTGTGCCAGTTGCGCAAACTCGGTCAGCTGTTGCGCCTCAATGCGACCGCCGGGCAGCCGCACCCGTGACAGCAGGCCATCGCCGGTGGTCATGGCGGCGCCGGCGCTGGGGCAGGCGCCACGGCGTTGTGGTGAAGTGTCGCTGGTGTCGGTTCGGCTCATGGGTCATACCGGGCTGAAACGTAGAACAGAACAGCTTACATGGGGGAGGCGGGCTGTTCCAGGCTGGCGGAGGCCACCTGGTTGCGCCCGCCGCGCTTGGCGTCATAGAGCGCCTCATCCGCCCGCCGCAGCACGTCCTCGTAGGATGGGTCGTTTTCCTGGAAGGCGGTCACGCCAATGCTGACTGTATAGAGCAGATGGCCTGCGCTGGTTTTCGTGGGTGATTGTTCGATGTGCTGGCGCAGCCTTTCGGCAACCTGCAGGGCCTGGTCCATACCCACATCGCGCAGCAGCAGGCCAAACTCTTCCCCGCCAATTCGTGCCGGGAGGTCAAAATTTCGAAGCTGTTCGCGGAAAATGTCGGCCAGGTCACGCAGTACCTGATCCCCGACGGCATGACCATGGCGATCGTTGATGGCCTTGAAATAGTCGATGTCGAGCATCAGCAGCGTTGCGGGTGTCAGACTCTGTCGCTGCTGCCGGTGCCACTCCTCCTCGATGCGTTCCATCAGCGCGCGACGATTGGGGAGATTGGTCAGGTAGTCTGTGCTGGCAAGCTGGCGCAGCACCTGCTCATGTTCTTTGTGCATGGTGATTTCCGCATCGGCACTCTGCATACGCAGCTCCGCTTCGCGACGTGCCTCGGCCTCCTCGGCCAATCGGTTGAGCAGTGCCAGGTTGCGGATGGAGATCGCGGCCTGGGAGGCGAGGAATTCGATCAGCGCCTCCTCCGTATGCCTGAAGGCATCGGCGACCAGCCGGTGCTCAAGATAGAGAATGCCGACCATCTCACCAAGATAGATCAGTGGTATGCACCAGCCGGCCTCGACCGCTGCCGACGGCGCGTCCAGTGAGGCTACCAGGTAGTCGTCACTGCGCAGCAACAGGCTGTTGCCAATATCGTCGCGGTTGAAACGGAAGGAATTCTGGGTGCGTGCCACGTAGCGCAGCAGTGAGCGTGGCAGGTTGTCGCACTGATCCAGCCGGGGCTGATTCGGATTGTAAGCGGTGTAGTCCGGCGTGCTGTCCATGACCAGGAACAGCTGCTCCTCCACACAGAGGGTCAGCGCCACACGCTGGGCGCCGGTTTGTTGTGCCACGTTGCGGGTGATTTCCGGGACCAGCTCCGTGAGGCTGGTGTGCAGTGACAGAGCCTCGGCGATGCGGATCACTGCAGGCAGTTCAAGCCCTTCCGCCCCGCGACTGTCACAGGCCAGAGTGTGTTTGAGTACCTGATGCGCCTGCCAGCGGCTACAGGCCTCGCCCATTCGGCGCCAGTAATGCATAGCGAAATCCGGGTTGCTGCGCTTCGCCCAGAACAGAGCGGCGCGCTGAGCGACCATTGCCGTGGCATTGGGCGGGGCTTCGGTCAGATTCAGCGCCAGGTCGTACTGATCCAGAGTGCGCTCCAGATCACCATCGAGACTCGCCAGTTCTGCTCCAAGGAGCTCTTTCCAGTGCAGAAAGTTGCTGGGTGCATGTTCGCTCCATTGCCCGAATTGCTCATGGAGCTGGACCAGCTGTTCATAGGCGGCGCTTTCGTCCAGCCCCAGAGCTCGGGGCGAGTGGGCGAGCAGCAGCGCGCGAAGGCCATGGTAATGGGCGGCTGGATAAAGGCCCTGAATGGACACGGTATCGAGCAGGTGTGATGCCTCTCTGAGACTCTGTGTGGCATCCTCGAGCAGCCCCAGATGAAACTGGGCATCGGCGCGCATAATAAAGTAAATGCACAGGACCTGGCGGTTGTTGTTGGCTGTGCAGCGCTGCAGGTACTCGGCCTCTGATTCGTCACGTTCCGGCCAGTCCGCCCGGTGCCATCGGCCATAGAGCATCTGGAACACCCGCAGTGCGCCTGTGATCAGATCAACCCCCCAGAGGTTGCCGCGACGGCGACTGAATGCCAGGTACCCCAGCGCCTCCGGGATCAGTATCTCCAGCGATCTGCCCTGAAAATAACGGCAGTAGGTGTTGTGACCGAAGCCATAGACGGCGTACTGCAGGTTGCCGGACTCCAGTCCGCTCTCGTAGGCGTTGAGGTAATCGTCACTGGAGTGGCTCAGTGGGGCGAACCAGTGGCGCAGGGAGCTGCCCATCATCAGTCGCCCGATGCTGCGGTAGGTGGGGTTGTTCCACTGTCCGGTCAGGGTTTCCGTGATCTGGCACAGGCGTTGGCAGTGGCTGCCATCACCGCGTCCCACATGGGTCAGCAGCCCCCCCAGAGCAGGGAAGCTGTAGCTGATTTCCGGGACCAGCCCGTGGGCCAGGCAGCGGCGTACCTGCTGGGCCACCACTACCGCCCATAGTCCGGGGTGAAAGCGATAGCATGGTGGGCCAATGCTGATGAGCAGCTTCAGAATAGCCTGTTCTGTGGTGTCTGTCATGGCTGGCAGTGACGCCAGAGTGCTCAGAGACTCGTCACCAAGCAGCACTTCAATGCGGTCCAGCTCCAGATCCCTTGCCTGCTCGTAATCCTGGTCCGGCAGAATGGCTCCGAGTTGGGCAAGACCTTCCCGTGCCACCTGGATGGCCTGCTCATAGCGGGCCAGCAGCGTGTATTGGGTAACCAGCAGATGATAAAGCTCGGTGCGTCGCAGCGGATCGGGCTCACGTTCGATGGCGGAGCTGATGTAGTGTTCGGCCCGTTGGAAGTCGCCGTTGAGGTACTCCAGTTCCCCGCGCTCGCGGAACAGTGCGTAGGCCAGTTCGTGATCGATTTCCCACAGCCGGTCTTCCAAAGGCGCCATGCCAGTGCGCAGGTAATCGCAGGCTGCACTGAAGGCTGCGGTCGCTTTCGCTCGGGTTGCCGCCTGAAGGTTGATGCGGGCGAACTCGAGCTGGCCCTGTTCGTCTCTGATCAACTCCCGGGCCTTGTTGAGGTGCGCGGCAATCGACATGATCTGCTCGTCAAGGTCTTGCGCTGGTGTGCGTTTCAGCAGTTGGCGGGCAATCCGGTAATGCAGCGGCGCGAATTCCGCTTCGGGCAGCGCCTTGTATGCGGCCTCCTGCATGCGGTCGTGCATGAAGCGGAACAGCCGGATAACCGGCTGCTCATCCACTAGTTCCGGTGCCGAAAGGGGCAGTATGAACTCCTCGTTCAGTGGTGCCTGCAGTTGCTGCCAGATCGCTGTCTCCGAATCCTCTGCCAGCTGCGCCAGGGTGCTCAGGTGAAAGCGTGTGCCGAGACAGGCCGCTCGGGAGAGCAGCTTCTGTGTGTCGGCAGGCAGGTTGTGGAACCGGTGCAGCATCAGCTCAATCACATTGTTGGCGAAATCCGCACTTCGGATCTCGCTGAGCCGCCAGCGCCAGCGTTGTTCGCGTGGGTCGTACAGCAACAAGTGTTTGTCCTGCAGACTCTGCAGGAACTGCCAGACGAAGAAGGGGTTGCCCCCTGTTTTACGCGCAACCTCAGTTGCCAGCGTCGTGGCCTGCTCGGCGCTGAGGTTGAGGGTGTCTGCCGCCAGGTCGGTCAGATGCGATTCGTTCAGAGGAGGCAGTACCAGTCGCGTCAGCTGGAAATGATGTGTTTCGATCTGTGTCTCCAGGGCCAGACGCAGGGGGTGGCTGGCGTCGACTTCGTTATCCCGGAAGGCGCCAATGATGAGAAGATGCGCCTGCTGGGTATGGGTCAGCAGATGGCTCAGCAGTTTGAGTGAGCCGGGATCTATCCACTGCAGGTCGTCGAGGAAAATCACCAGAGGGTGCCCTGCCGTGCTGAAGACCTCGATGAAGCGTCGGAAGGTCTCGTGGAAGCGCTCTTTTGCCTCCTGGGGGGGAAGGTCTGGCTGAGTCGGCTGTTCACCCACCAGTGTCGTAAGCTCGGGGATCAGGTCGGTGAGCAGGGCCGTGCCGGAGCCCAGGGAAGACAGAATTTGCTCCCGCCAGCGTTCAAGCTCGCTGTCCGGTTCGGCCAGAACAAAGGTGACGAGATTCTCGATGGCGTCAATCCAGCCGCCATAGGGCCGCTGGCGATGGAACTGGTCCCATTTGCCGGCAACAAAAAAAGCGCGCTCACGTGTGACGGCGATGTAGGTTTCACGGATCAGTGCTGTTTTGCCGATACCTGACTGCCCGGCGATCAGGGTCAGCTGGGGTACGCCCTGACAGGCCCGATTGAAGGTGGTGAAAAGCTGCTGGCGCTGTTCTTCGCGGCCATAGAGCCGTCTTGGCAGGTCCAGGCGGGCGCCGCTTCGGCTTATGGTCTTGCTGCTGGAAAGCGGGTCTCGATGGCCTCCCTGAAGGAGCTCCCTGGTCGCAGTCAGCTCTTCACGAAGTGCCCGCGCGGAATGGTGCCGATTACGCGGATCCTTGCTCAGCAGTTTCAGAATCACCTCGTCGATGAAAGCTGGCAGGTGCGGGGCATGCTGGCTCGGTGGCAAGGGGGCACGGGCCAGATGACAATAGACCAGCTCATGGGGGTCTGACACCGGAAAAGGCACCCGGGTAGTGAGCATCTGATAGAGGATCACGCCAAGGCTGTAAAGGTCGGCCCGCTCATCCACATCGCGGTTGAGGCGGCCACTTTGCTCCGGTGCACGGTAATTCAGGCGGTACAGGTTTGTTCCAACCGGCTGGATGTCACGTTGTTCCCGCTGCCGGTGCATTGCGTGGGAGAAGTCCACCAGCCACGCGCTGCCTTCGTGAAGCAGGAAGGCGCCTGGGTGAAGTGCGCGGTGAATCAGACCTGCATCGTGGGTCGTCTCCAGAGCCCGGACCATGGCAATGGCTGTGTCCAGTTGTCCTTCCAGGCTGGCTTTGGTGAACGCCAGTGGTGACTGGCCGGGCTGGTCCTCGTAGAACAGGCTCAGGGCTGCTCCATGGCTCTGCGTCTGAAGGGGGGTGAGCATGCACGGCAGTTGATGCTGCCGTACCAGCTCTATATCGGTATGGAGGGCGATAACGGCCTCTGCGGCCTGCCTTTCTGCAGCGCGCTTGAGCAGTGCACGAGCTGCGGGGCGGGTTGGGTGTTCGACACGCAGCAGCTCGGTGATGCCGTCACCGCAGAGATGCTCCAGAACAGTCACACTGTCGTGCGATGACCCCATTGTCCTTCTCCGTTCGCCCCCGCATCAGGCGGTGATCGGCTCTAAGCATATACTACAGCTTTTGTGCGGGCTGGGGCACTTCTCGGATGCGGCCGTTATCGTCAATGGCAACGAAAATGAACAGAGCCTCGGTGACCTTGCGTGCATTGTGCTCCGACTGATCACGAGTCCAGACTTCCACGCTGATTTTCATGGAGCTGCGTCCAATGTCTTCCAGGTGGCTGTAAAAAGCCACCTGAGCACCTACCCGGACGGGTGAGAGGAACTCCATGCGGTCAATGGCCACCGTGGCGGTGCGGCCCTGCGCCATTCGCCCGGCGGTGGTGGAGGCGGCCAGGTCCATCTGCTGGACCAGCCAGCCGGCGAACACATCGCCATTGGCATTGGTGTCTCTGGCCATGGTGACCAGTTGCAGGGCCAGTTCACCTTTGGGTTGGGGTTTGTCTTTATTGGGTCTCATGGTGCCTTCCCCGCGTTCAGAAACATGTCTGGCAGCTATTATAGCCGCCATTGAGCATGTTGCAGGTATTCTGACCCCGGCCGATACTCAGCTGCCCGCGTAGGGCGGCCAGCCCAGAGGCTTGCCGCCAATCAGGTGCAGGTGAATGTGATAAACGGACTGACCGCCATGTTCGTTGCAGTTCATGACGGTGCGGTAGCCATCGTCCGCGATTCCCTCGTCCCGAGCGATCTGCGCTGCGACGGTGTAGAGGTGACCGACAGTGGCCTCATCTTCCGGTTTGAGATCGTTGATGGTGGCGATGGCCTTCTTCGGAATGACCAGAATGTGCACGGGCGCCTGTGGATTGACGTCGCGGAACGCCAGGCACTGGTCGTCTTCATGGACAATATCGGCCGGAATCTCGCGGTTGATGATGCGGCTGAAGATGGTTTCGCTCATGCGTCCTCCTTTGGTGATCCGGAAAAGCGCTCCAGCAGGGCCGTCAGTGGCCCTGGCAGCACTTCATCAATGCCCATGGCATAGCGTGCCACCCGATCCCGGGCCCCGGGAACCCGTCCGGCCAGGCCCAGCCCGAGGGTGCGGGCCAGATGCAGTGGCGGTTGGCGGTTGCTGAAGGTGGTGTAGAACAGATCCATGGCCGCCATCATGAGCGCGTTCCGTGGGCGGCGCTCCTGCTCATAGCGGTTGAGAAGGGCGGTATCCGCCGGGTCGCAGTGGTTGCGCCGTGCCTCAAGTAGCAGCCTGGACAGGCAGGCTGCGTCCTGAAAGCCCAGGTTCACACCCTGGCCGGCCAGTGGGTTGATGGTGTGGGCGGCGTCGCCCACCAGAACGACCCGGTCGCGTACGTACTCGTGGGCGTGGGAGCGGGCAATGGGGAAGCGCCCGCGGGCGGAAGCACCGCTCAGGCCGGGCAGCTCTTTGGGAAACGCCTGGGTGATGGCGTCCACCAGTTCCGATTCGCTGAGTGCCATCAGCTGGTCCAGCCTGGCCGGCTGGTCATACCACACCAGAGAACCACAGCACTGATCGTTGATCACCGGCAGCGGCAGGTAGGCGCGTGGTCCTTCCGGCGTGAACATCTGCCAGGTGATGTCCTGCTGCGGTGGCTCATGGGTGATGCCGATGACCATGGCCTGCTGCTGGTATTGATCCCGGCTGGTCCCAATGCCAGCCAGCGTGCGCGTCGGTGAGGCGGCGCCATCCGCAGCGACCACCAGCTGTGAGTGCAGTGTGGTGCCGTCATCAAGCTCAACACGGGCGTTTTCGCTGCTCTGCTGCAGCCCGGTAACGGTCGCCGGACAGAATCGTGTGATGCCTGGCTCCCGGATCACGGCCTGCCAGAGCGCGTACTGGGTAACGCGATTCTCAACAATGTGGCCCAGGTGGCTGCGTTCCAAATTGGCGGCATCGAAGGTGGTGCGGGCTGCATCGTTGAACCGTCGCAGAGGTTGCAGCGCAGCGAGCGGCCCCAGTGGTGCCTCCCAGACCGAAAGCCTGCGGAACGGCGTCATGCGCTGGGCCTCCATGGCATCCCAGACACCGAGCCGGCGCAGCCAGCGTTCACTGCCAGCGCTGAGTGCCGATACACGCAGCTCCGGGGCACAGGCCGGTGTGACCGGAGATGGCTCGGCGGGCTCTATAACCGCAACCTGCCACCCTGCACGGGCGGCAGACAGTGCGATGGAAGCACCGACCATGCCGGCGCCAACCACCGTGATGTCGAATCTTTGAATGGCCATGCCGGGAGTCTAATCCAACATCCCTGTTGGCAACAGACTCCCGTTGGTAATTCGCGTTCAGCCGGCCTTGCGTGAGCGGGCACTTTTGCCACAGAGCCAGGCCGGCTTGCGCGTTCCGGGTCGGATAAAGCCCTGACTGATCACGATCGGGTGCACCAGCGCCAGATAGTCCTTCATTGCCAGCTGCATCGCCTCAGTGTGGCTGCCTGCAGCGAAGGTGATTTCCGACTGCTGGGTCAGTGTCTCGCTGCAGAACACCTGCATGTCAAACAGGTTGCCAAAGGGTGGCATGGCACCGACTTCGCATTCCGGGAAGCGATCGACGAAATCATCCTCGTCGGCAAGTTCCACAAAGTCGGTATCCAGCACGTCCATCATGCGATCCCATCGGATTCGGAAACTGGCGGGCATGACGAGCATGGCCATCTTGCCGTCGAGTTCGACAATGACGGTTTTGGCGACCTGATCGCCCGGAACCTGGCAGTGATGGGCGAGTGACTGGGCCGTGAAGCCCGGCGGGTGAGAAAGGCATCGATAGGGGACCTGATGGTCTTCCAGGTGTTGGATGAGCGTCTGTACGGGCATGGCATACACCTCCACGCGGCTTTCAGGCCCGACCGGATGGCCGGCTCCGGGGTCCAGGCTGACCCAGACCCCTATCCCGAGGCTAGTCCAGTTTGATGGGAAGTGGCAGGTGGAACAGGTTAAAAATTGTACGTCGCGCACAAAAAAGCCGCCCGAGGGGGCGGCTTTGACAGGATTTTTCAGCGGTTGTGCTTCAGCTCTGTTGCATATGCACATCCCGCTGCGGGAAGGGGATGGTGATGTCGTTCTCGTCAAAGGCGAGCTTGATGCGCTCCAGCATTTCCCAGTAGACGGGGTAGAGGACATCGGCGTGGGTCCAGATGCGGATCTTGAGATCCACCGAGCTGTCCGCCAGGTCACCCACCACAATCATCGGTGCCGGCTCCTGCAGCACGCGCTCGTCTTTGGCCAATGTCTCGCGCACGATCTCACGGGCCTTGTGGATCTCCGAGTCGTAGCTGATGCCGATGTCCAGATCGATGCGGCGGTTTTCGTGAACGCTCCAGTTGACGAGGCTCGCGTTGGAAAGCTGGGCGTTGGGGATCACCACCTGTCGCTTATCGAAGGTGTCGATGGTGGTGTAGAGGATCTGGATTTCTGTGACCACACCCAGAAAACCCTGAGCCTCAATGATGTCACCCACCTTGAACGGCTTGAACACCAGGATCAGCACACCGCCGGCAAAGTTCGACAGACTGCCCTGCAGGGCAAAACCCACAGCCAGGCCGGCCGCACCAAGAACTGCAATGAAGGAGGTCGTCTCGATGCCAACCATGGAGGCGACCGAGATCAGCAGCACCACCTTCAGCAGCAGTGAGCTCAGGCCGGTCATGAAGCGCCCCAGCGTGGGGTCCTTGGCGGTCAGCTTTTTGTCGACGACCCTGACGAATCGGTTGATCAGCCACAGACCAATGATCAGTGTGGCAATGGCCAGCACGAGTTGCGGTGCGTAGTTGACGCCCATCTCCAGCGCCACAATGGCCAATTCTGAGAAATCTCCACTGTTTTCAGTGACTTCGCTCACAGATGGCTCCTCTTTATTTTTGAATGGTCGGTTGCGATTCAGGCCCGAGCTGCAGCGACATTACGACAGCTCCAGTTCAGCAGATCATCAAAGCTGTCCCGGACGAGGATCCGGCCCTTCTTCTGTTCGAGCTGATGATCGTACATGGGATCGTAGTATTCGCGCAGCAGAATCTCTATCCATTGACGATGACCATCCAGGTTACCGTTTTGTTGCTGGGCATCCAGAGCATCGACCATGATGGCTTCCAGTTGCTGGTGACGCAGTCCGCCCAGGCGCTTGCGAATGCGCCGCAGTGAGCCCAGCAGAAATTCCCGAAACGCCTCGAATCCGGGACCTTCGCCGTCACGCTCACGGTAACTGCGGCTCATGTCGATGACATAGTCCTCCAGGATGAATTGCACCCGGGTCGCCATGGGCTGCTCCAGAATCATCAGCGGTGCCTCAGCCATGCGCGTCTGCAGTGTCTGGGGCAGGGCGCGACGTCCGATCAGGTGGCTCTCGTCCTCGACATGGATGGGCCCCGGTGCCTGGGAGGCTTTGAGCAGGTCCACTGCGAGGGCGTTCTCAAAGTCGATCTGGCTGGGCTGGGGCCGGAGCTTGCGACCGAAGCTGGAGCCGCGATGCTCGGCCAGGCCTTCCAGATCCACCGGGTTGGGCAGGCGTTTGAGCAGCCGGGTCTTGCCGGTACCAGTGCGGCCACTGACCACAATCAGTGGCAGTTGCGGGCAGAGCCGTTCCAGTTCATCCAGCAGAAAACGGCGCATGGCTTTGTAGCCGCCGGTGATGCGCGGGTAGCTGATACCCGCCTCCTGCAGCCACTGCTGGGCAATCTGTGAGCGCAGCCCGCCACGGAAACAGTACAGACAGCCATCAGGGTTGGCGCGGGCGAAGGCCAGCCAGCGTTCAACGCGCTCGGCCTTGACATCGCCGTTGACCAACTGGTGGCCCAACTCAATGGCGGCCGCCTGCCCAGCCTCTTTGTAGCGGATGCCGGTGCGGTGTCGCTCGGTGTCGTTCATCAGCGGCACGTTATGGGCACAGGGAAAGGCCCCCTGAGTGAACTCCACCGGGGCGCGCACGTCCAGCATCGGGATGTCGTTGAGAAACAGCTGACGCAGGTCATCCGTTTCAGGCAGTTGTTGGGACAAGGTCAGGCTCCTGCCGGCGAATAAAGCGCCATTCTAACCCAATCCAGGTACCTTTACGTTAATGGGCCCAGCCGCTAGCATGCGCGCTTTCAGACGCGGTAGCCTGCCATGACACCCTGGGAACTCGAACAAGTCATACAGCGAACCCTGCCCCGAGCCCGTCTTGCTTTGACGCGACCGGCAGGATGCCCGGAGATTGAGCTCTACCTGTTTGACCCGGATTGTCTGGCAGGGCCGATCAGTTACGATGAGGCCCAGGCGGTGGTGGGCGAGCCCGCCTATTGGTCCTTCTGCTGGGCCAGTGGTCAGGTTCTGGCCAGCTGGATTCTGGATCACCCGGAGCAGGTGGCCGGAAAGCGGGTGCTGGATTTTGGCAGTGGCTCCGGCGTGGTGGCCATTGCTGCGGCCATGGCCGGTGCCCGGGAGGTGGTGGCCGCCGACATTGACCCGGATGCCCTGCTGGCCTGCCAGGTCAATGCCGAGCGCAATGGCGTGACGCTTGCACTGGCCGAGGATTGGCTGGCCTTGTCCCGACCCGATGTTCTGATTGCCGCCGATGTGCTCTATGACCCGGAGAATCGCCCCATGCTGGCGGATTTCTGTGCCCATGCGGACCGGGTGCTGATGGCGGACTCAAGGTTGAAGCATCTGGGCAATGACCGCTATCGCTGGCTGGAAACCCGCGAGGCGCGAACCTGGCCGGATCTGCAGGAATTCGAGGAGTTTAATCGGGTGCGGATCTACGAGGCAGACGGCATTTGAGCCCGATATAAAAAAGGGAATGGCAGAGCCATTCCCTTCGAATCGGCAAACGCTGTTAAACCGAAAAACGGTGGGCTTCCTGCCCGGATCAATACATGCTATCCATCGCGGTATTGACTTGGTTCCGTCCGTGGTGCCGGCATCCGAGCCAGCTTTGGTATTAGGAGTCCCTAAGCATTACTTCCGTTTACTCCCTGCTTCCCCTCAAATCCCTGTGAGGATACTGTCCCTGTTTGCTTCCTTTCCCTGTCATCCGATGACAGGGTCATAATAGCAACGGATACGCTCTGCATGGGGCTGTCAAAGCCTTGTGTGAGGTGTCTCGTTCCGGGGAGTTTTTGGAAAAATCCTGTAAAACAGGTTCTTGAGTCTGTTTTTGCCTTTTCAGGAGACATTGCGTACAGAACAGAGAGGCTTTTTCCTACACCAATGTAAGAGATCTCTTACGCGGCCGTGAGCGAATGTCTTACGCCAGGTCTGACTGTCACGCACATTGCGGATTTTCAGGCTATAGTGTGGAGGCATACATCGGGAGTTGCAGCGGCTGATGAGTAGACTGAAAGCGTTGGTGGTCGATGACGCGAGCTTTGTGCGTGACCTGGTCAAGCGTACGGTGCGCAACCAGTTTCCGGAAATTGATATGGACGAGGCGGCCGATGGTCGAAAAGCCCAGTCCATAATGTCGCGTCAGTATTACGATCTGGTGCTGTGTGACTGGGAAATGCCGGAAATGTCCGGTCTGGAGCTCCTGCGCTGGGTTCGTCAGCACGATGCCTACCGCTCCCAGCCCTTCATCATGATCACCAGCAGGGGTGACAAGGAGCATGTGGTGGAGGCCGTCCGGGAGGGCGTTTCCGATTATCTGGGCAAGCCATTCAGCCCGGAGGCTCTGGGCAAGAAAATCCGCAAGGTCATGGGCAACAAACTCGACTCCAGTGCCCCGTCCGACACCCAGAGCAAGGATGCCTTTCGCCATTCGGCGGACCTGTTGACCGGCGGCGGGCCGGGGGAGAGCAAGCCGCAGGAAAGCAAAGCGAAGGACAGCCCCAGGCCCCCGGCCAGCGAGCAGAAGGCCGCGCCGGCTACTCAACCCTCAACCCAGGCGACGCTTGCCCAGCTGCGTTTCTCGGAATCAACGCTCAACTGTGTCATCAAGGGCATTACGCTTTCGGAAGTGCGGGTGACTGCCCGGCGTGATGAAACCTTCCCCGGCATTCTGGAACAGGCTGTGGTGGACATCGACATGGGGGAGGATAAAGTGGCGCGGCTCAATGGCTACGTGCACCAGATGCAGGCGGTCGAGAAGCGTATGGATACGGAATTCGTTCATCTGGTGGTGCGATTTGTGGACGAGGACCCGCAGAAGCTGGAGGATCTGAGCCACTTCATTGAGCGCTTCCAGCGCCAGTGAGCGATTGGGTTTCAGCCCAGTCCCAGATCCAGAAGCAGCCCCAGAAATACCGAAAAGCCGGCCCAGTTGTTATTGAGAAAAGCCTTGAAGCAGGGGCCGCGCTCCCGAGTGCGGATGAGCCACTGCTGATAGATGAAAAAGCCGGCCATACCCACCAGCCCGGCCAGATACCAGGCCCCCAGCCCGGCCTGTTGGCCCACAAGGTACAGGGTGACAACCACGGTTGCCTGCAGTACGCCAACAACAGTGCGGTCGCCGTCGCCGAAGAGAATGGCGGTGGATTTGATGCCGACTTTCAGGTCGTCGTCCCGGTCGACCATGGCATAGAGGGTATCGTAGGCCACGGTCCAGACCAGATTGCCCACGTATAGCAGCCAGACCAGTTCGCTGATGCTGTTGGTTTCAGCCGCCCAGGCCATGGGGATGGCCCAGGAAAAGGCCGCGCCGAGAAACACCTGGGGCAGGTGGGTGTAGCGTTTCATGAAGGGGTAGATGAAGGCCAGCACCACGCCGCCGAACGACAGGTAGAGCGTGAGCGTGTTGGTGAACAGCACCACCAGCAGAAAGGCGGCGAGGCACAGGCCCAGGAACAGGGCAATGGCCTCCCCCGGTGTTACGCGCCCGGTGGCCAGCGGACGGTCCGTAGTGCGTTTGACGTGACCGTCCAGCTCACGGTCGGCGTAGTCGTTGATGACGCAGCCGGCGGCACGCATGATGAACACGCCCAGCACGAACACGATCAGGTTGCCCCAGGAGGGAATGCCTTCAGCAGCCAGCCAGAGCGCCCAGAGTGTGGGCCAGAGCAACAGGAAGGTGCCGATGGGTCGATCCAGACGCATCAGGCGCAGGTAATCCGGGGCCCGGTTTTTCAGGTGGTTCAGCAGTGCCGGTGCTGGCGCCATGTTGGGCAATCCCCCGAGTGGTGGCTCTGGCTTGAACAGGTCTGAGCGGGATTATAACGGGCGAATGGCGTCCATTCGAATGGTTTGATAACTGCTCTGGCGTGCCAGCGCCTGTTCCCAGAGCAGCGGGAGAAAACTTTCCGTGACCAGTAGTTGGTGACGGCCACGGCGGAACAGCGAGCGCCGCGCCAGGGTCTGACGGCTGTGTTCGTCGCGTTTGAGACCGCAGGTGAAGTGGACCCGGCGCCAGGGCCGGTTACCGAACAGGGCGCTGCCCAGGGGGCGATTGCCCAGCTGCTTAAGGGCACGGCTGGGGCCGCGCAGGCTCGCCAGAGGGATGACCGTTCGCGCTCTGACCCAGGGTTGAGTGTCACCGCACAGCAGTACCTCACGTATCCAGGCGCGCTGGCGTGGGTCGAGACCCAATGCCAGAGCCTCATCGCGGTGCGGAACCGTCGTTGCTTCAGACAATACCCTGACTGAAAAGCCGGACTGGCACAGAGAACGCAGCAGCCGTGTCAGCGAGCCGTGATGGCGCACGATCCGCCGCTGGGGTCGCGGTATCCGATAGCAAGGGCGGGCCTGGAAGCGTTCACCCAGCGCCACGGTCAGAGCCCTTTGACCGCGAAGATCCCGGGGGCATTGCGCCAGTAGCCCTTATAGTCCATGCCATAGCCAAACAGGTAGCGGTCCGTTGCATCCAGGCCGACGAAGTCTGCCTGAAAAGCGGGCGCTGCTTTACGGTCATGGTGTTTTTCAATAAGCACGGCGGTAAAGACACGCTCGGCCCCTTCCGCACGGCAGGCCTCGGCGATTGCCTCCAGCGTGGTGCCCTCATCCAGAATGTCGTCAACAATGAGTACCGTGCGACCTACGAGACTGCTCTGGGGATGAACCTTCCATTCCAGGGCGCCGCCGGTGGTCTGTTCACGGTAGCGCGAGACATGGGCATAATCCGCCTGCAGCGGAAAGTTCAGCAGAGGCAGCAGCTGACCGGTCACGATCAGGCCGCCGTTCATGACGCACACAATCAGCGGGTTGGTATGCTGGAGCTGCTCGCTGATGGCGTCGGCCATGCGCTCGATGGCCTGCTCCACTTGCGGTTTCGTATACAGGCAGTCGGCTTCGGCCATCACCTGCTGCATCGTCGTCACCGGGTCTGACATGCTGTTGTCCTGTCCTGGGTTTGGGGCGCTTTCAGGGTGGTGGAGTATAACCCGTTGCGACTTGGCTTGTCCCGCCTCCCTGGCTCGGGGAATCCCGTTTCCTGGTCAGCGTTTACAGTTTGACAGGGTTCACGAAAGGGACTGGATCATGGCCGCCATGAACCGTGCCGCCTCGCCCCCTGTCGCTGCCCTGTGGTCGAAGGTCAGAGACAGGGGCAGAATGCGGCGAATTGCCGGCTGGCCCTGGTGGGGCACCACCTTTTCCCGCACCCGGCCGGCACCGATGATCGCCACCTGGGGTGGCGTGACGATGGGGTTGGCGTACTGACCGGCCATGGTGCCGAAGTTGGACAGGGTAATGGTCGCGCCCTGCATTTCCTGGGGTGGAATCTCGCGGCTGGCCACCGCTGCGCGCAGATTCTCCAGCCCCTGGCGCAGATCCTTGAGGTGGCGATGATTGACGTCCCGCAGTACCGGGGCGAACAGCCCCTCCGGGGTGTCCACGGCGATCGCCACGTGCACCTCGTCCATCAGCCGCCGGCTGAGATTGTCGCCATCGAACCAGGCATTGAGCGCCGGCACGGCTTCGGCGGCGCTGGTGATGGCCTGAACCAGGCGCATGGTAATGTCGGCGCCTTGTTTCCAGTCGTGGATATCGGCGTCCTCGAAGATGGACACAGGCACCACCTGGGCGTGGGAGTGGGCCATGTTCCGGGCCATGGTCCGGCGCACCCCGCGCAGACTCTCGGCGTCGCCCAGTGCCTTCTGCTGACTGGCCTGTTTGTGCAGGTCGTCATTGGTGATGAGCCCACCCGGGCCACTGCCGGTGACCTGCTCCAGATTGACGCCAAGGCGTTCCGCCAGTGCCCTGACCCCGGGGGTTGCCCGGTGGCGACGGGCCTGGCGGCTGGAGGCGGCGGCGCCGACGATGAA
>LKMJ01002770.1_pt1 | contig 16221 bp, 30 predicted proteins | sample 643391 | NCBI WGS metagenome assembly LKMJ01 (sample SAMN04112250, study PRJNA286221) | soda lake metagenome | biome: soda lake; feature: Kulunda Steppe; material: water; isolation source: sample PL-Br10 brine of Picturesque Lake | place: Russia: Kulunda steppe | collected 2010-07
GAGGGATGCGGCAGGTGTGACCGCTCCCACATCCCTGCCCAGGGATTTTTTCATTTTCGGGAGTCACCTGCCGCATCCCTCCCGGGAGAAAAATGCAGGGATGCCCGCAGGGATGCCATCAGTTGTGACCGCCCCCTGAAAAGCGAAAATCTGATTATTCAGTTGCTTTTTTATTCAGATTTGAGGATTGGCCCAGGAGGGCTTCTCCCTGCCAATTTCACCCTGTTAAGGTCCCTCTCTTTATTCATGCAGTCTCCTCAATCTTACTGCCTTGAATAATGCAAGAAGAAGAAGAAGAAGAAGAAGAAGAAGAAGAAGAAGAAGAAGAAGAAGAGGAAGGATGGCAGGATGGAACTCTTTTGCTGGAACATGCAGGTGATCATATGATTCATTTCAACATGTGAGAGCCAGCATTATTCGTTAAATTCGGTTAACATACGCAAAGATTAAATGAAGACAACCCTATATCTTAATTGCATCGCATGGTTATTAAGATCAGAATACCATAAAAGCTGTAAGTGTGATAAGGAAGGACACTACATAGAATCGTCTCTCCGTGTAATGTAATACTTGCAATCACCATTTTACGTACTTACCGAGACATATGGCTGGAAAATGGCCTCCAGATCCTCTTGGGCTACCCCGATGCCTGTGTCTTCAACAGAAATCTCAATGTAGTTGTCCAGGATGCGTGCGCGGACATTGATGGAGCCATTCTGCAGGCAGTGGTGCGGGGGTTGGGGGTCAGTAAAGAGCACATGCCCATGACCCTACATTCATTATGGTCCATTTCACATGACACAATGCACCAGAACACGTAACAGAGTGCGAAAACACATAGTGCGCCAGAACAAACAAGACAATGCCAAAATACTGAATCCAACTTGTTGGTCCCAAGCCTTACTGCAGACGAATCGCATTTTTTGCACATCACCCAGCTCCACCCTTGTTTCTTCATGCTGCTTGTGACCTAAAACACAGGGTCATGCTTGCAGGAGCATTTACTCAGGGATGCACGACGCAGCGGCCAACTTCCATAGGAGAGTGAAACTTCCTCACCACACTTCTCGCATGTGAGAAAGCTACCCCTGCAGAGGCACTGGCAGTCCAGACCATTGACGAGTCGCACAAATGTCATGATGCCCTCAAAGGTGATGGACGCCTTTGCAAGTCTCACCAACGTCTGTTCAGGTAGAGCACCAGACCAAAAGGAACAGACAAGGGACATTCATGCAAGGAAAGAACGCACAGGCCCACAATCAGCAAACGCCTCCTCCTGCTCTTCCTCATCCTCCTTACTTGCGCACCGGCTGCCACCTACCATGGTGAAGCGGGAGGCGTTGCCCACAAGGTTAAACAGCACTTGCATGAGGCGCGTGCGGTCGCCGGCAACGGGCGGCATTTCGCTGCAGACGGTGTTGGAGAGCGTCACGCCCTCGCGCACCAGCGGCCGTATGAGCGCGCACACCTCCTCCACAAGCTCATACAGGTACACCGCCTCATGCGCAGCCTGCAGGGCATTTGGGCACAGGATGCAGGCACGCAATGCACAGACAGCTGACGCAGCATGCACAGATGCAGGCACACAATGCACAGACGCAGCATGCACAGATGCAGGCACACAATGCACAGCTGACGCAGCATGCACAGATGCAGGCACGCAATGCACAGCTGACGCAGCATGCACAGGATGCAGGCATGCAATGCGCAGACAACTGACGCAGCATATGGCTCCCAGTGTCCTTTGAGAGCACCAGGTGGCAGGCATTTTGAAACTGCGAGTTAGGCATGAGGTTTGCACGCAGTCTACATTTGAGCGCGAGCACATGGGCGCATGCACACTTGATGGGCTTGCACACACATTGGGGAGCGTGCCACCAGGGAACGGCTGCCCAAGGCTTTGGCCCAGCGAGGTTTTGGGGGGCGGATGGAGCCTGCCAATGGGAGGTGCACCATGCGACTGCGCCCATTGGCGGCACACCTTTGAAGGTGAGAGAAAGGCCATGGCGTGTCGACAGCCCTGTGGGCAGGCTGCAGGGGCACTCCATAGATGGGGTGCATGGGCTTCCAATAAGAAGCAGCAACGGGCGCACACGCACATACACAAACACAAGCAAACACACATGCATGCTCATGCGTGCGCACATGCACGCACCTGGGGTCTTTTGTCTTTGCCCGTGGCCATCTCCAGCGAGGTGTTGATGAGGTTGTTCAGGAACGCCGCGCTGCTCTTGATCATCCACAAGTGGTTCAGGTTCACAGGCAGACGCTGCTGCATGTCCTTGACGAGGGTGCTGGACAGGGCTGCGGGCAAGGATGGCGTGGCCACAGGAAGCTGTGCACTGGGGTATTATTTTATGACATGACCGCTTGAGCATGTCTAGCTTAAGCCCAGGCTAATTCTCAGGAGCTAGAGCTCAGACGGCAAGCAAGCCACGCCTGCCTGCGAGTGGCCGGCAACATTTCCTACGGCACCGCAGTTGCAATGGGTGACAGCAATTTTCGCACATTACTGCATCATTGCCTTAGTCATTCTTGTATTGCGGTCGTCCTCGTGAACAGCCCACCCTTTGTCAAGTAGGACTGTCCCACTCAAACACCTTTTTTACGGCAATTTCATCAATCTTTTTTAGCACTCTTTTTCCAACTTATCTCTGCAACCCCTACACCAGAAAAACTGATTTCTTTGAGACAATGCCAAGCAGGTGGGGAGGGGGGCTGTGTTTGGGCCAGGGTGCAGGCAGGCATCATCAGGTGGTGGAGTGATCAACATCGCTCGCGCACCTCCAAACCGGGCTCTCTCTGTCCTCAAAAATCAAGCAGTCATCCCCGGACAATAGAGGTGCTATTCGGGGGCGAAACAAGCAAGCGGCCTAAGAGCATAGGGTCTTTGCATGAAGCATCAGATGAGAAAACCCCGCCAAGACCCGCACAGGCCACCGACTGGCCTGATTGATGAGCAGCCTATTGATCCCCTGGACGAATGTGTGCTCAGTTGGCCTTGCGGTCGAGCAGGGGCAGGATATCAGCGGGTTGAGGACTGAGTGTCCAGCAGGGTCAGTCATCCGCATTGTCAGCAGGCTGTTCAACCACCATCCTGTGCAGCAGCCTTTTTCCAATGTTCAGCTAGCTTCTATTTAAAACAGCGGCTGTGATGGGGCGGGAGTATCTGTCAGCAGGCAATTTGACTTGTGTCACTCTTTGAAGACAGCTGTACCTAATGGGCTTTGCAGAGTGTGTTTTGTTTTGATACATCAGCATTACAAATTTAGGGTTGTGACATTGTTATTTGTGTAAGATAACGAATTTGGGATAATTTGCAATTACAAAGTGGCCAATCTTATCATTACCCATTCTGGCCTAATTTCTCCCATCTTCGGCCTCATCGACCCCATTCTTTTCTGGGAAGTTTTTCATGATTTTTTTGGAAGTTTTTACTTTATTTAAATTCCACAATTTGCAATTTATATCAAACATTGTCATTGTCTTTTTCAAGCAATCCCAGGCTGGCTCCCAGCAGTTGCATTGCATCATATAATCATGCACGTTCCAGGAAAAGAGCTCCAACTTGCCATTTTCCTTGCTGCAAATCTTTATGCAGTGAGAACGAGTAGAATTTGCATAAAGAAAGGGTGAGAAACCTTAACTGGGTGAAATTGCCAGGGAGAGGGCCCTCCTGGGCCAATCCCAAAACTGGAACGAAATAGCGACCCAAACAACACGCTAATTTTGCTTATTTACGCTTGCAACAGCGAAATGTTCGAATAACACCATAGTCATAACGTGTTTGTTTGGGCAAAGAGATCCAAATCTGGGAACCCTGGAATTCTATTGGGCAAGCAGGCAGCACCAGGCTGGGAGCCGCGCCTTAGGATAACCCCTATAGGATGCCCTTGGCTCCCCTGGCTGCTCAAAACATGACTAGCGCTGAAAAGCGTAGTGAGACAGTTCAAAAGGGGCCATTTGTGGGAACCACCTGGAAGGATAGGGAGAGCTGCCAAAAATCGACTGCAATAGTGCATCGCACAGGTGCAGAAGCAGCAAGCGGCGTGAGCAACGGCAGCAGCAGTGACGCTATCCATGTACACCACTTGACTCATTAGTGAGTGGTCATGGGCCTCATGACCAGCGCTCTGGATCATTGCAGCTGCTACGGGGCAGGTGGCTCTTCACCTGGGGCTGTGTGTTTCTGGCTAGTGTTGTCTGGTCAAGGCCCCTGTGGGCCCAACAACAGAAGGAGGCATCTTCATGCTGGCTTCAGCTTGGTGTGTATCATCTTGTCTCCAAGGCGTCGCCTATGCTTCATGGGGGTGACCCCCGACGCAACTAGATTTCCTCCGCCTTATGCAAGATCGCTGTACGCGACCCAGAAAGGCTTTCATGCCAAAACTCACCCATGATCCCATGCACAGGTGTGCGCAGCTCGTGGCTGATCACATGAACAAGACGTTCCTTGGCCTCCACCAGCTTTTGCAGACGGTCAATGACGAGTTTGCGGTTGCTCTCCTGCTCAGACAAAGTGCGCGGGAGCAGGCATGGCACACAGGTTTGAATATCTCCCAGGTTGGCGCCTGACAAATGAATTAAGGTGAGGTTGTTTTGGGTGAGAAACAGACAGAGGGGGGGACAGCAGCCTCAGCAACAAGGACCATGCATCTGAGCTTAGCAACAGGGCTGCTTTCTTCAGGCGCGCAAGAGCTCTTCCCTCCCAAGCACAGCCGCATTCACCCCACCCCTGATCAAATTGCTGAGCGAGTGGGGTGCAACTTATCAGCAAGCCCAGCCCAGCCCAACCCACCTCCCAAGTGCGGAAGGCAGCCTCACGCCGCTCGTACACGCTGGCAATGTTGGACTGCCACAGCTGGCTCACGAACACTGCCTGCAAAGCATGTACATGGAGCCTGCTAGGTGGGGGCATGCAAGCGCCGGGGCATCAGACAAGACATGGCACGCCACCACATGAGGTGGTCTGCCGACACACAGCAGTGGGCGGGAGCTGCCTTCTCTGAATCTGTTTGGGCGCACCAACATTTCCTTGCCCATGCCACACACAATGGACGTGTGCTTGGGTCCACAGGGACGCAGGTGAACGCAGGTGCACAGATTAAAACATGCGTACGCGGACACACACGACACACACACGCACAGGCACAGACCTTGGCAGCATAGTCACAGATGCCCCAGCACAGATGCTCTGCAGCTGGGGAGATCAGATGCAGCTCCGCCAGCAGCCACACCACCGGGAACGCGTTCCACAGGCCCATCATGAGGTAAAGTACGTATGACACGATGCTCCGCCCTTCCGAGTCCTCCATGTTGTCAATGTTGCTGCAAGCAGCAGGGAGCACCAGCGCCAGCTGTTGCTCATCCTCACGCATGGTGCTTGAGCCAAGCGGGCAGCACTGGCAGTGCTCAGCGCGGTCCAGCATCTCATTTCAAAACAGGCTCATGCCGGCCCACAAAAATGCTGTGCACAGCTGGCAAAAGCACTCCCTCTGTCAGACCAATCCCTGGAGCAGACTAGACCTAATGTGCATGGGAAGAAATAATGCATCTAGGGGATTGCAAGCGCAGATCCTGTCCAGTGCGCTCAGAGATGGAGTGCCTGAGCCGTTCATGGACGCACTAGCCACATTGCATGCACAGGCTGGACAAGCGTGGGCGCACCTTCTGAACATTTTGTACACCATTATCAGCACCGCAAAGAAGGTGGCGAAAGAGACAAACGCCCAAAAATCTGCAGGCAGGAGTGTGGTGCAGCTTCGATACCTGAGCACACTTGGCTAGACCACAAAAGTATCGAAGCATGCACACGTGCAGGGAAATTGCTGGTGCATGTGTGCGTCAGGATCAATACTCATGCCCAAGGAGCAAAGCTTCAGAGCTGCAATTGCAAGCTCCAGAGCGGGTCCTGGCATGGTATTATTGAAATTGATAACCTCGGTCAGGGCGAGATGCAGCGGTGCACATGAAAAATGTCTATTAAGGCTACGGACGAACAGCTACGAGCACTGCTATCTGCGCTCGTGGCACACGCGCACACAAAGAATAAGTGCGCAAGCGTGCGCGCACATACACATATATACACACGCGCTGCCAACCATGGCACTCATCTTGCTGCAGCACCAGGCCGATGCAAGACACACATCCTTGTTTTATCCGCTACTTACATTGCATGCTACCGCTGGAGCATGTGGCAGCCAGGCCGGTCAGGATCATCACGACATCATTGATCACTGCGTACATGAGCTACAAGTAGCCAACAAAGGACCAAGGCCATTAGTTGCGCATCTTATGTGTGCGCATGGACACACATGCAAAGCAAAGAAAGCTCCAATGATTGTTTAGCAACAGGTGATGATTGAAGTTGTTTGAAGCTTGACCTGTTCCCAGTTTCATGTGCCTTCTCACTTAGAGCAGAACATGATGCAATCCCCTGTTAAATGTTTGTGGTGATCAAACAGAGGCGACACTGACAAATGGCGGAGGAGGTGCTCTCGCACCGCTGCACCTTCCCACTTCTGGTGACAGCAAAGGGGTGCGTAAGGTCTAAGGCAACACAACTAAGAGCTTGAGGAGTCTGACCCAGGTGAATGGTGGACGTCTCTTGTATGGGCGCCTCTATCTCGCTATGCCGCACAACTCACCACCACAGCATTGCAATGGCGTCCCTCGTAGAACAGGGACACAGCTTCTAAGAGGAAAATGTTTTGTGGCGTGGGCTGCCAAGGAGGTGGGGAATCAGGGCTTCTGGCCCAACATCTAGCAATTTACGAGCAATCACACACTTTCTCTCTCATGGTCAACTCAACACATCTATGCAGTCTGACTTCTGGTTGCCAACACACACCTGAGAAGCTTGGACCTCCTCTGGATCAGAGCTAAGCCAAATCATGTAGATGAGGGTAGGCGTGGAATGGGACCACTGGAGGTAACGGAGGGGATGGAACCTGCTCACGGACAGGATTGGTGACGCGATGTTGAACAACAAATGTGACTCACTCAGTGCACTCAGCATGGGTCCAACCACCTCGCGGACTTACATGCGCCCATTAGTGGCTTGAAACACCGGCGTCAATCCCAGGCTGATGAGTACGTCTGTGGTGAAGGCGACCCCATTAATGAACAGCAGCAGCATGTTGCTGCGGAATTTGGTGGCATTCTGCCTAATGGCCAGGTTGAGCACATTCAACACCAGAACTGCAGCAAAGGCGGACATGGGCCATTCGAGGTAGCGCTCAGGCACCTGCGCATGCACAGAACGAGAGCTTGGTTTGCATCGCAGCTCTGCGCAAGATCAAAAGTCCAAGAGCTTGCATGGGTGCATTATGGGCAGAGGCAACTGCATGCAGCTCTGACGGATGCCCTCGCTAGTGGCGCAAGCGGGCAGGGGAGCAATTGCACGCACGCACTCAGCGCAAGCTTGCCTGGATGAGGGCTGAAGTTCACGCGCAAGCCTGTGCGTAGGTGCACTTGGAAACACCGCAGTTGCAAACACAGCAGGAGCAAGAGCGTACCTCCAGACGTAGCCTTGCCACATTCCTCTCTTGCTCCTCGGAGCCACCACTGATGAAGATATTCCACAGGCCAAAAGCACAGGTTGCGTACGAGGCGATGCCAACCCTGTGAGTGCCATAAAAAAGATCATCAAAGTGGAACCCTAACTGGTGCAACAATGGACATCCATTGAGCGGTCCTGACTGTGCCAAATCATCCCTTTTGGCATTCCAAACAACCCGGAAACAATGGCTCTAGTGCTACACACAAAAGCGACAGGCAGCCAGCCATATTATATAGACATTATGCGCAAATCCCGCCTAGGCTCACCACAACCATATCCTTGTAGAAATGCGCGTGGCCTCTTTGTCAAGCGACGGATCAGGCCTGGGCACCACCTTGGCCACCTGGTTGGCGCCCGGCGGTACCTCACCACAAGAGAAGAGCATAGCTATGATGTCCGTTATGACATGCTCTAAAATATAACAATACAATCATGCCCACAGACAAAACTCTAGCTATGATATCCCAAGATAGGGGATGAAATAGAAACTTAAATTATAACGATAGTAAAGCTTTCATATGACTATGTGCGAACGATCTACCCATGGTTAAGGAATGTGAAAATGGTTAATGATTTGGAAAATTCAATCGATTCATGATTTATGAATGTAATTTAACATTCTTCATAGACATAATTCATCAGGGTAGTAAGTGGAAACAGGCAGAAAAGATAGATCGTTAGATCTAGATAACATTTAAATATCTTGACGTAAGATATAACAAACTAGTGCCCGTGTCTCTGACCTGGAAAGGGCTTGGCCGACTGTGTAGAGCACATTGATGAAATTAAGGAATAACTGTTCTTTGATATCCCTGCGATTCCATATATTTTGGCTTCGGTTGTCTGGTCTCGGTTTGCTGTCGAAATTCCTAACTACTACTGTCAATTTTTATAAAACGCTTTTCTCTACCGTTAATCGTCTACTGCTGATCGTCAAACCAATAGAATCATGGCTCTGAGGATGCAAAACCTGGACTTGTCCAGCCGCGCATCGCGCAGGAACTTTGCTCGCAACGGGGAGCGTCTGCGATCTCGCGTGCTGGGCTGCGCTGCACGTCCAGTGAAGGGAGCTGCTCAGCCCCGGGAGACGGTGAGTGTGCGTGCCTGTGAGGATGTGGGCAATCATCAACCCCACCTCCCGCTCCCTCCGACCACGCCTGCCTGCACGCACGCCGGTACACCGCGTCAGGCAAGGTAATGTGGTGCACGGTATGCTCTATGTTACGAGGTGCGCCTGAGGCGCCCGAGAGCCTGCCTTCCTCCAATTCGGCTCCTGGTCCGCGCCTGTGGACCACAACACCCGGACGGGCCAGCCTGCACCTCAGCCCTGCACGCCCACGCCCGCAAAAGAGCTTGCTGGACACAATTGCAGTGGCCGCACGGTTGCGAGCGTCCTCAGCCTTGCAAGGCCGCGAGGGGCTGCCCCCCTCAACCCCACTTCTGGCGCACAGCCTGTGGCCCCCGCTCGCGCACCCTGCAACTCACCTCGCTCTCTGCGTCGCTCACCCGCGCAGGCAAACACCCTGGCTGCCGAGTTCCTGCACAAGCTGCCCGCAGCGGCGCTGGCATCGCTGGTGGCAAGCGCGGGTGTGCCTGCGAGCGCTTTCGCGGACGTGTCTGCCCCTCCCCCCCCTCCCACCACCACTGTGGAGCAGTCTCAGCCCTCCTCTCTGCAGTTCCAGTCCACCACCACCTCTCTGACCGCCCCTGACGTCAAGGCTGAGAGCAGCGGCCTGCCTGAGGGGACCCAGTGGCGGTACAGGTGAGGGAGGGCATAGCTAAGGGGATTGCATCATCACAATCAGAGGCGCCAGAATGCAGATGCTCCAGGCAGCAGCTTGGTTGTCCATTCCTGGACACACAGTGTTGTGCCCATTAACCCACATGCCTGGCCTTGCCCTTGCTGTTTACAGTGAGTTCGTCAATGCTGTGGAGGCAGGCAAGGTGGAGCGTGTGCGCTTCTCTAAGGATGGCAGCCAGCTGCAGCTGACTGCTGTGGATGGGCGCCGCGCAACTGTGGTGCTGCCTAATGACCCTGAGCTGGTGGACACCCTGGCCAAGAATGGCGTGGACATCAGCGTGTCCGAGGGTGACCAGCAGGGCAACTATGTGGCCTTATTGGGCAACATCCTCTTCCCCCTGATCGCCTTCGGTGGCCTGTTCTTCCTGTTCAGGCGTGCCCAGGGTGGTGAACGTGAGTGTAATGAGTGAGTGGCAATCTGCTATGTGCCGGACTGGGCTTCTGTACGCATGCATGTATTCTGCAGCTGGTTAAGTTAGCACATGCCTGCTGCATCTTGCAAGCATGACAGCTGACGTTCAGGATGGTGCTGAATCTGTGCTTGTTTAAGCAGGGCTTCGTGCAGTAGAGGAGTAGAGGCTGAGTGGACACTCTCCAAGCAAATTCTTGCTTCGGAATTGCTGACTGTGGTACTGTCATTACTCTACCCCTGCTCGAACAGAGGGTGGTGGTGGTCCCATGGGTGGCATGGGTGGTGGCCCCATGGACTTCGGCAAGAGCAAGAGCAAGTTCCAGGAGATCCCTGAGACTGGCGTGGGCTTTGCTGATGTGGCGGTGAGTAGAAGGGCAGGTCGCAGGATTTTCCTGGTCAGTGCATGTTGTATGCGTGTGTTGAGCAGGGGTTATGTATGCATCACATGCAAGCGCACACAAGCCTCCTCTTCCAATTTTAGGCAGCTGATGCTAGGCGGGGCAACCCCTTGTGAAGTCCCGTCTGTTCCTCCAACCAGCCCTTGGCTCCCTCCCTGAAGAACCGGCTCTGTAAGACCACAATTGTGGCTGCCTGTGTTTTGGCCAACTGTTTAAGGCTTGGGAGTGAAAATGCTTAGCTGGAGAACTTGCATGCAGTATTTGATCTTGACTGCACTGCTGCCCTGTCCATTGCCCACTGCAGGGCTGTGATGGCGCCAAGATTGAGCTGCAGGAGGTTGTGGACTTCCTGAAGAACCCCGATAAGTACACCGCACTGGGCGCCAAGATCCCCAAGGTGAGCAGATGCTGACCCAGACCACCATTCGAGCAGGGTGGCACTGCCTAGACCATGGCCACTATCCTTGGGCTGAACAGCACAGGATGATGGTGAGACAAATGGGCCTCAACAAAGTGGCCTGTGTGTGTGTCCCACAAAAAATGGGAATCTGTCAAATGGTATGTGAACAAGAATCTGCAATCTTTGCATCTGCTCCACGATATTGACGGAAACATGTCCACTTTGATAAGAATGGAGCAAATGGGATGACGATCCTCGACACAAATTATGTCAACAGCTGCCGCTTGCCGCTCGTGTGGTGAGCAGCTCGCAGCTCCCTGGCCTGCTGTCTAAGTCCCTGTGGGCCACACTGTGCTTCCCTGTGCCTTTCACTCCCCCATGCCTCTGTGACCCTGCCCTGAAATGCTGCATGCAGGGTTGCCTGCTGGTGGGCCCCCCCGGAACTGGTAAAACCCTGCTGGCCAAGGCTGTGGCCGGTGAGGCCAACACCCCCTTTTTCTCCTGCTCCGCCTCCGAGTTTGTGGAGCTGTTTGTGGGCGTGGGTGCCAGCCGCGTGCGCGACCTGTTTGAGAAGGTTAGTGAGCGTTGGGTTGACGGGGGCACGAGGTGCAATCCCACCACAACACTGTCATGTGGAATAACTTGCTGCAGACCTTGGTGATCCAGCTTGCCGTGTCGAAGGGGTTGTTGTCTCTACATCCCTGATCTCAAGTGCGCTATGTGCACTGATTACGACACTATCAATACTTGCCCACGCGTGCCCCTGCACCCATTGCCTGTGTGCTGCAATTGCTGTGCAGGCCAAGGCCAAGGCCCCGTGCATCATCTTCATTGATGAGATTGATGCTGTGGGCAGGCAGCGCGGCGCCGGCATGGGTGGTGGCAACGATGAGCGCGAGCAGACCATCAACCAGGTATGCCTTGACCTTTGACAGCTCCCGTGCCCTGAGGCCTCCCCGCATTTGTTATGGGCTTGGATTGCTGCCCATCCAGCTTTTTGTTGAGTGAGCAAGGGCCGAACTAATTCCCCTTCTGTTGTCTGGAACAGCTCCTGCCCCTCCATCAGTGCTCTTCACAATCAGATGCCTGGCGCAACTCCATTACTGCGCTGCCGCCGCCTCGTCTGCGATGCTTGTGCTGCCCATGTGCTGCTGGCTGATCCTTTTGTGTGCCTGCCTTGGCCACTGCAGCTGCTGGCAGAGATGGATGGCTTCTCTGGCAACACCGGTGTCATCGTGCTGGCGGCCACCAACCGCGCGGATGTGCTGGACTCCGCCCTGCTGCGTCCTGGACGCTTTGATCGCCAGGTGCGATTAATCCATTATGTATGCTGCCTTTTCCCCAGTGTTTGACCGTGTCTGTTGAGAATAACTGAACAATGTGGTTTGACGCGTGAAGAACTGAGGAGTTGACTCGCCACGCTTGTACTAGCCACATGTGTTCCTGTGAAGACAGCTTCAACATGCACTAATTGTCATTTTGGGTACGCAGCTGAGTATCAAGGAAGAGCAGGGGTGCAAGTTTCCAGTCCCATGCTGTCTGTTCTTTTGTTGTTGGCAGCCTGGGACACCACTGCTGGTGGTTAAACGAGGTTGGCCTGCCCCTGCGACTGGGGTTGGTGTGTTCAGGGTGTGGGTCTGCACGACTGGTAAATTTCTGAAGACTGATGTCCTCTTATGCACACGCGCAAGCGCACCAGTGCATGCACCATCAGTCCCCCCGGTGGATGTCCCTGCCTGCACACGCGCAGGTCACTGTGGACAGGCCAGATGTGCAGGGCCGCGTGGAGATCCTGAAGGTGCACGCCAGGGGCAAGACGCTGGCCAAGGATGTGGACCTTGAGAAAGTTGCGCGCCGCACCCCTGGCTTCACCGGTACGCTGCATGGGGCACATGTGGCACGCGCAAACAACAGGCCTGAACGCGCTGTGCGTGTTGCCCTTATCCACACGATGAGTTTGAAGGCAGTGTTCTGGCACGGTTGTTGACTCCTCGCACTTTCACCTGGCAGCTGAAACCCCGTTGCTTGCAGGGCCTGACTTGCAATATCCTCCAATTGCACCCTGTGTTCCTCATGTCCAATTGCGCCCTATGTTCCTCATGTCCACCCCCCCCCGCCCCCTGTGCACTGCAGGCGCGGATCTACAGAACCTGCTGAACGAGGCTGCCATCCTGGCTGCCCGCCGCAACCTGAAGGAGCTGAGCAAGGATGAGATCGCCGACGCGCTGGAGCGCATCATCGCCGGCCCCGAGAAGAAGGTGAGGAAATGCGCGCGTGTGCAGGGCGTGTGGGCACCCTGCATGCCACGGACTGCACTCGTGTGCTTACAGCCACTTGGCCATGCTAGAGACTGTGGGGTAAGAGGGTAGGGATGTCAAGCACCGCTGCTTGTGTCGGGAAGGCCACAGGTGTCCTCTGTTCCCCTCATCAACATCCCTCACTGAGAGCATGCAGCCCAGGGCTGGACCTCAGTGCCATGTGTGTGTGACAGCGCACACACACGGCTGGACAGCGCCGTGTAGCTGACATGCAGACTCTGTCATGTTTGTGCGTGCACGTGCAGGGCGCCGTGATGACGGACAAGAAGCGCAAGCTGGTGGCTTACCACGAGACAGGGCACGCCTTGGTGGGTGCGCTCATGCCGGAATACGACCCCGTGAGCAAGATCTCCATTGTGCCCCGTGGCGCTGCTGGTGGCCTTACCTTCTTTGCACCCAGGTGAGTGGGCTGCGCAGCAGACGGGGTGCCCATCACAAGGATGGAGCTGAGCACGCACCTCATGGAAAGAGCTGCAGCAGGGCTCGAGGAGGAATCCAATATAATTATATAATAAGAATAAGTTTATCCTGTGTGTTCTTGCCCGTGCGCGCATGCCTCTGTTGCGCACCCGTCCTCTTCTTGTGCATGCGCATCATCCAACCCCTGGCTGCCTGCGCTTGAGAGGAGAGTGCCTTGAGCTGGCTCTGCACCTCAGCATGTACACTTGTGTGCTGGTCATCATCCACTGTAGTACCCCCCACACCTTAAGCCGCAAACACAGTGAGGAGAGCTCACTCACATGTGCTTATTGTCCCCCACTTAGCCCCCCACCCCACGCCGCCCACATACGCAGTGAGGAGCGCCTGGAGAGCGGGCTATACAGCCGCACGTACCTGGAGAACCAGCTGGCTGTGGCCCTGGGCGGCCGCATCGCCGAGGAGCTCATCTTTGGGGAGGATGACATCACCACTGGCGCGTCTGGCGACTTCCAGCAGGTCACGCGCATTGCGCGCCTCATGGTCACGCAGCTGGGCTTTGCCCCCGAGCTGGGCCAGGTTTCCTGGTCTGGCGGCGGCGGCGGCATGATGGCCTCCCAGATCGGCCAGCCCCCTGAGACCTCCATGGCCACCGCTGACAAGATTGACAGTGAGGTGCGTGTGCGTACAAAAGGGCGGTGGGGTTTGTGGGTGTGATTGGTGTGCATGCAGGTGGGAGGTTAGAGTTTGCGCATTTGGACACAACTTGCACCCCTGCATGTGCTGCTGCTCTTTCTAGGTGTTTGTGACCTGGTTCTGAGCTCCTGCCCGTCCTGGTCCTGCTGTCTTCTGCAAGCCCTGTGTGCTCGGTCGTGCTGGACCCAGCACAGCCCGTTGCGCTCCAAGCCTGCCGTCCCACTGTGCCTCTGATCTAATCTAATCTAATCTACTGATGGTTAATTTTATTGATATGTTAATCTTATTGATCCTCAGGGGAGAGGAGGGTGGTTCTGCATATCCTGATCCTGCCTTTGTCTGCAAGCCCTGTGCTCTAATTCCTGCCGTGCCCAGTACAGTCTACCTGCCATTGGCTTGCCCACTCGCCTCCCCCACAATTTGTTCCTTTCTGGGAGGGAAGGGGGGGTGGGAGGCTGCCTCCTGAGGCTGCTGTGCTTGTGGCAAGCTAGATCACAGTCGTCGACAGCTGTTGGCCAGCCCTGTGTGCGCTGCTTGCCCCAGGCCCTGCCTGCTGCATCCATCCTTCACAGCCCTGGACCCAGCCAAATGATGGTTTCGAAATAGATAGTAGATTTCGATGTTTACTGAGAATCAACAAGCTTAATGCTGATGGCTGTTGGGCGCGCAAGCGCGGTCATTGCTGCAAGTGCATTTGTGTGCCTCTGTTAGCACCTCTGCCAGTGTTTCATGCGTTAAGAGCCCTTGTCACTCATGCTGCTGTGCAAGACAAACTTCGTTTGGTGAATCCCACCTCGCTGAGCGCTGGCAGGCTGCTTCCTGGAAACAAATGAAAACAGGCCACCACCAGCAGGCTCTCAAGACCTGCTATCTGCCAAGTCCTTGCCCCCTTATGCCAGCCTCTGGTAACAACCCTTCTCCCTGCTGCCGCTTGTGCCCCTGCAGGTAAAGAAGATTGTTGAGCGTGCCTACCGCCGCGCCAAGGACCTGCTGATGACTAACGAGGACATCCTACACAAGGTGGGCAGCAGGCACCCAGCCCAGCCCGTGGGCGCCCCTGCCTGGTTGTCCATGCACGCATGACCCCAGTTTTTATCGTGGCATTCGGCACAAAAAAATGATGTAAAATTGTGTTGCGAAAGCATTTGCGACGCTCCTAACTGCATGCACAGCGTCTTACAGTACGGCTGCATGCGCCTGGAATAGCCACCTTAACATACACATGCCTCCCTGGAGAGATGTGCATCTTCTGGCTCTTCCTGTGTGCAGGTGGCTGCTGTGCTGGTTGAGAAAGAGAACATCGATGGCGACGAGTTCCAGAAGATCATCCTTGAGAGCCAAGTGGAGCAGTACTTGAAAGCTGATGCACCAGGCGTGACCATCCCCTACCAGCACTAAGTCCACCCTTGTCTGGTCCTGCTGCCAAGGCACGCTTCCACAGCTAAGGCAGAGGATGTGCTGAGCAGTTGAAACTGAGTGGTACATGCCTATTTGGTGGCTGGGTGTAGCTGAGGGGCGTGCTGTGTTGAGCAGCTTTTTTCACTGGTGCGGAGGAACATTTTTGCAGGTCTAGCCCTCCTTCCCCCATGAGCCCCAAGAGGTGGTTTGGTATTGGCTGAGTAGTGTGTGTGAGGTTGAGTGAGCTGATTGGCTTATATCCCTTGTGTTGGTCATGTGCTGTCTTTTACAAGCTTGTTTGGACGGACACTTGTACAAAGCTCCCTGTTGGCCCTTCTGGCTGCTGTCCATGCACCCAGCTGCTTCGGCAGTGCAGATCCGGCGGTTGTGCATGTACTTATTTTGCGACGGGCAGCTGCGCATTTGCATCGTGTTGCTAACTCAAAGATGGGGCTGCAGCCGCTGCAAATGCGAGTTCTGCTACTTCACATGTATTCATCTTGGATATGTGATTTTACAGTGTAATTATAAGGAGAGCGGAAAGCAAGCGAAAGTGTAGTCCGGACAGGGAAGCGCTGAGGACGATGAAGAAAATTGAAGGCAGGCTAAGGAGTGAAGGAGAAGATAAAGTTTTAGGTTTTTAAGGCTATATCCAAAAGAGGGTGGCTTAGCCGGTTGTGAGTTTAAAGTTTGAAAAGGGTTAACCGCCAGCCAGATCGTTAGGCTGATTGGTTTGTTGCTGGTCTTCGCCAGCCAAAAAATAGTCCATAATGTCCGAAATGAAATGGCAGTCTATTGTGCCGTTGAGAAAGAAAATCAA
>LKMJ01002771.1_pt1 | contig 16218 bp, 25 predicted proteins | sample 643391 | NCBI WGS metagenome assembly LKMJ01 (sample SAMN04112250, study PRJNA286221) | soda lake metagenome | biome: soda lake; feature: Kulunda Steppe; material: water; isolation source: sample PL-Br10 brine of Picturesque Lake | place: Russia: Kulunda steppe | collected 2010-07
CACACACACACACACACACACACACACACACACACACACTCTCGTGCACGCGCGCACACGCACACGCACAAACACACACACACACGCACACACACACATACACACACGCAAACACACACAAACAAACACACACAGACGCATACTCACACAATTCATACACTTCTCTGAGCACAGACACGTGGCGCAGGCCATCGACCGGTACCCTGTTATGCTGCACTTTGCAGGCATTTAAAGCATGTTTGGCCCTCCTACTCCTGGCTTCTGTTGGGACCCACGCTCACCAGAAGCTCTTGCAAGAGGAACAGTTACTGGCTACTACAGGGAGGCGTGTCATCCTTGAAAATCACCCTTCTGACACGGATATCCTCAATTTCGCGCTGAACCTTGGTGAGGGGCTGCAAGTCGAGGAGTTTACTTAATGCACAACTTGCTTGCAAGCCTGTGATCAAAACGGGCAAGTGTCAGCTGTGCATCAGGGACCTCTTTCCTAGAATAGCCAGAAAGGAGCTAATGGCAAGCTACTTTACCTCAGCATGAGCCTGAGCATGCACCAGAATGCTCATACTCCCCCCTCACTGCTACCCTTGGCTGCAGAGTACCTGGAGGCAAACTTCTACAGCTGCGCGGCCTTCGGCACGCCCATTGATCGTGCACTCTGGGGTGACGGTGGCATGGCTCCTACGGGCTGTGTGCAGGCGCAGCTGACGCCTGTTGGCATGGCCTACGCAAAGGCGATTGCTGCGGTAGGTGTGGATGACAGCACGTCTTGAGCAACTACCTGACCGAGCAGTTTGCGCTGCTGTGGTTGTAGGCTCTCCTCTGTGCCCATGTCGCCTTGGCAGGGTTGCTGCGCACCACCGTTCCTCGCCTCATCAGGCATAATAATTATGTACCCGTCAAATCACTGTCCCTCTTTGCCCTCTGCTGTGTGCTGAGCAGGACGAACTTGCACATGTGCGCCTGCTCCGTCAAGTCCTGGGTGCTGATGCTGTGGACCAGCCACAGATGGATCTAGGTGCCGCATTCCAGGTAACAAGCAAGTCCTTTCTGAGACTTGGTACAACCACTTGCAAGCTTTATGGCGCACAGTCTTACACACATGCGCGTACACATGATTGCACACACGCACACGTCCTCCACAAATCTACACACACATACACACACACACACACACACACACACACACCCCGCAGGCTGCAGCCAATGCAGCTGTGGGCAGCACCCTCTCCCCCAGCTTCAGCCCTTATGCCAACGACGTCTCATTTTTCCTGGGCGCGTTCATCTTTGAGGACGTGGGTGTCACGGCCTACAAGGTGAGCAGAGAGCCTACTGAATCCTGCAGTTCTGGACTGTGAACTGATGCCTCATGGGACATTGCAGGGCCTTGCAAAATGAGCAGGTAACAGTTTGTTGTTGGGCCTTTCACCAAATGCAAGCTTGCATATGCAGGCATAGCAAGCACAGCACATATTTGTCGTGCGCATCTTGCACAGTTATGTTCTATCCATCATCAATACAACCCGACAGGGTCTGTGCGTCTCGTTCCACCGACTGCGTGCCAGGTGCAGGGATGCCTGTGCGCGGAGCTGGTCACTGCTTGCACTGTGGTCACTGCTTGCACTGTGACAGGGCGCACCACGCAGGCAGTGCGATGATGTGTAAAAGAACAATACACAAGGCTGTGTGCTGCTGTGTGCCAGTAGGTCAGCCTGGGTGAATTGAACATGTGCATCAGCATTACTGGGAGAAGCTGCACGTCCCTGACGCGTGTCTTGCTATATTCACTCATAGGGTGCTGCACCTCTCATCAGTAACAAGGACACCCTGAGCGTTGCTGCTGGCATCTTGGCCAACGAGGCCTACCACGGGGGCGCCATCCGCGCCAAGTTACTCAAAGTCAATGGGCAGGCAAGTGACCAACCTTGTGGAGGATCAGACATGCATTTTTGGGGCCACTCCAGGCTGCTGTTTTGGTCCGGGGTTGCATCAGCACATCTTACCACATGCGCTGCATGCAGCATCCACTAGAGGCGATCAGGTGACTCCTGCAAGCCCATGTCTTAACTGCTTTGCTTTGCAGACCCTCTTCCCATACGACTCTCCAGTATCAGCGCTTGTTGCTGCCATCTCGAGGTTGCGCTCGTCAGCCTCGGGCGCTAATGATGACAGAGGCTTGCTTGGTGATGGAGGCGCCTTCATTGTGGCACCTGCCGACAATAATGCAGTGGCCTTCAGCCGCACACCTGCTCAGGTGCGCGAGCCAGCACGCGCTACAGATCTGAAATTCTTAGCGCACTGATGTTCCCATTCTGTTGCCCAAGTTGCTGCGTGCGTCCATCCCATCAAAAATGTGTACAATGCGCCTGGGGAAACAGTTTCCTCTATGCCCGCTCATGAGGTCATGGATTGAGCTAACTGATCAGGCCTGAATTGTTTGCCTACCGCATGCCTCGCAAGCCACAGCACAAGGAACAGCTGTCTTTTCTGCATGCCTGGCATCCCCGTACAGGTGCTCCGCATTGCCCACCTTGGAGCTGAGACAAGGGGGGGCTTCTTCCCTCAAGGCACCAGAGGTGGCCTCTCGCCTGCTGTGGAGCCGTCTGATGCACCTACCTCAGAGTCATCCGCCTCCTCAGTCCATGGGCTGAGCCCCTGGGGCGCTGCACTTTTTAGTATTGCTGGGATTGCAGCTTGCATGCCCTGAAAAGTACCTGAGGCCCAACCGAGCACATGTACATACAGATTTGGGCGGTACTGCCTTTCTTTTGTCCTCTCTGTTTGGGGCTTGCATGTTACACACCATTTCTTGAGAGACGCTTAAGCAGTCGTCATTCACCTAAGCCAGGCTCGGCATCCTGCTGTGTTTAAGTGCTTAGATCCATGTTGTCCTCACTGGGACATACCAAACCATTTCTTTCCTGGAAACCTTTGCCCTTGGGTCTTGTTCAGAGTTATGTACAGTTCATTTGCTTAAACCCAACACAGAATTTGCTGAAGTTAACTTCCTTTTTCAAAAGATTACTTCCTAATTCTTGGCGCTACGCTCAAACTCAATCCATTGTTCCTTTTATTTCTGGTCTATATGGACTTCCATTTTCTTACTCGCTAACCTGGTTGGAGTTAATCCATGACTGTGATGCAAATAATGTATTAAGGAAGGCCCACATGTTTCCCACAATTGGGTTTCAGAAGTGGCGTCCTCAGGGAAAATATGTTCAGCACGGTGCTGGCTGAGATGGCTAGAACTGTTTATGTCATGTTGGGTCTGTCTGTGGATGGTGGATGATTGTCTGGTGCTTCTGCCTAACGAACTCATAATTTGTATGCCTCTAAAAGAGCTCTTATGCACTGCCAAGACCACAAACCGATCCCATTTAGAGTGGAAAGGAGGGAAAGTTAAGTTACAATGGGTTTAGACCTTCAGCCAGATGGGTTGACTGCTGGGCATGCTGGACATTGCCAGCCGAACAAAAAATATCCATAGTCTCAGAGAGAAAAAGGAATGATTTGTATGTCTGCTTCAAGAGAAATAATTTCACATCCTCAGCTCCAATGTTGTCAAAATAAAAAGCGCCTGTGTCTTCAATGTAAGTCCTACCAGCAAAATCAGCAAATTGTTCTTCGAATCTCCTTCTTAAATAGCACATTTCCAAGCAAGGGCACATAAAAAGGACATGTTTTTCGTCCTGGACATCATGCAAGTCACATTTGTCACAGATCCTATTGTGGCTTTGCCAACAACCGGTTTCAACTCTTAGGGTATGAGCTCTCAAACGAAAATGGGCAATGTTCCGAAGCACATGCCTACTTAGTTCCAGCTCCAGGTACCTAGGCAACACATGGGGAGGGCCTCGTACATTGCTTGGTTTGAGAGGCAAGGCCGTCCATGTATGACAAGTAGCCAGTTTTTGAGCGTGTGTCCTAGGATCTGCACCATCCAGCTCCCTCCATACCGCATGCAAGCGCTCACGCAAGTCCACTACAGTCTTGTAGGGGGAGGGGAGTTGCAGCCTTAATGCAATTTTGCATATGTATCTGCTGCACGTAGACCCACACACGCCTCTTTGAACTCCGCAGTCCAACACTTTCTGTAGGTAGCACCTAGAGCAATATCCGCATGCACAATCTTTTTGAGCAAGCTACTATTCCCGCTAAGCAGAGAGTTGGAAAAATTTGGCAGCAGCGCGGAACCAATAAAACTGCACAGGCTCCTGGCCACACTCTCGCAACACGTCCTGCCACTCTCTCGCAACACTCCTGGCCAACACTCCTGGCCACACTCTCGCAACACTCTCGCAACACGAAAGGAGGGAAAGAGATATCTTTCTAGACATTCCTATCCCGGTAGGAAGATTCCTGGTGGCATTGAAAGGGTTACCTGGAGCAAGCATCAGGTAGCTACGTGGTCTATAAACCCCCACAATGCACCTCGATTAGATAAGAAGACAAATTTGTTTGATTAGGGTTGAAAAGTCTCCTAGCTAGCTAGCTAGCTCTCCTAAGCAGTGGCACGTGCGCGTGGAACCAATCCTGATCAATATGCCCGGAATTTGTGCCCATCTTTTGGGTGCACGCAGCAAGCAGGCACAAAGATGCAGGGTCGCCAGGCGGATGCCTCCCCCACTAACCCATCCTTCCTCGGGGGAGAACCCCGGCGGCTGCCCAAGTTGTGGGCTGGTGGCAGGCTTCACGGCAAAGACCAGAAGCGGCGCCATGGCCTGAACTGATATGCATACTCCGGATCAGAGCCCAGGGCCCGCCTTTCAGACATGCACACACATGCGCACGTACAAACATGCTGATCTGTACTTCAAGAATGACCAAGTTGGTCACCGTAGCCCATATTTGTAGTGCCTTGAGTATGTGGTCAGGTAAAGCTCGCCTGTGTGAGGTTTTAACTTTCTGACTTGTTTGTTGGTGTATCCTGGTGCTTCTGTTTTCCTAAGAGATCCTTCTTTAAGATCTTTGGGGGGAGGCATAACCTGATTGTGATAGCCTAAATCTCGAGCATGGTGGAAGGCATTTGCTAGGATTTGGAACAGCTCAGTGCTCAGCATTCCTACACAATTCCCATCAGGGGGTAAGATACAAGTTCTTAGAGTATCTGAGACTTGTGGGAGTGCGACATGGTTTGATTGGCCTGTAGGTCTAGCTGTTTCGGGTCTTGTATCATGAATTGGTGGGCTGCTGAGCAGAGCAATCAGGCATGTAAATGCTTGTACATGCTCCTCCTTCGTGTCATTTCTGTATTTGTTTTCAGGAGAGGTCCTATGATATGGCTATTGCCATTCTCTTCAAACAATTCTTTAAGGCTGTTTCATTCTAGGGGTTTAAAAGATCAACAATACTCACTATTAAGTTTTGAACAGTTAACACAATTATCTTTTTTATCATGTTAAAAACTAGCGGTAATATCTTGCTAAGCTTGTTTGTGAAATTCTCATTTTGCCTAGCTTTGCTATTCCTTAAACGGACAAGCCTACAGTAAGGATGTTATGTTGGGTTGGGTTGTATTAACCCAAAGTAACACTTAGCAAGCTTAAGATGCATCCGTCTAGACGCTTATGGCGTTGCTTCCTGATGTTTGACCAGTCCCCACTGTCCCATCAGTCCTTGCCCCCTCCCTACAGTCCCAGTATGCACATGTGATGCCAGATGGAGTCTTATATGAAGCACTGCTGTGCTTGTATGCGCATATCACCTGCGTGCCCGAGAGAGTGCGTGAATGATTGACTGCATGATGTGCGTGCATGCATGCAATGCAGATGCCTGTATGGGTGCACTGGCGTGCGCTTGTTTGTGTTTTGTGTGAGGTGCATGTTCTCATGCATGTTCAAGACCTATGTGCAAGTGATGCGTGTGCTTGTTTAGATTTTGCATGCAAGTATTAGATGCGTGTGCTTGTTTTTACGTGTTTGTGCCAGTGTTCGTGCATGTGCACGTACATGTGCAACTTGCACTGAACAAGGTGTGTGGGGTGCGTGCTGAGCGCATGCAACGTGCATGCATGCACAGCCTCAACGTGCATACCTATGCGTGATCGTACATGAGTGTGCGGGGGGGAAGGGGTGTTGCGCGCGCATGAGATGAGCGTGTGATGAGCGTGTGTGCAATGTGGGTGTGGTCATGCGTGCATTCAATGTGCTTGAGTGCGTGCATGCCTGGGAGCTAGTGTACACAGTGCTTGCCTGCCTGCGCAAGCACCTATGCAACCCTCCAGCAAGCGCAAAAGCACAAAAGCAGACAAGTGTGCACCCTGTCAGCTTGAATATCCACATGGCACTTGAAAGTGCACCTAGCAGCCAGCCAGGCCTCAGCTGCACCTTCCCCCTTGATAATTTCACAAATCTGAGTGTGCAGTTGTCTTACGAATACCCCAAAACTTAAGGCAACCCCAGAGTTCAGTTTTGCGCCTCAAAAAGGCAGAATTTGCCTGAGTGCTGGGGCAGTAATCGTCTGTGCCAGCACCTCGGCACCCCCCCCCCTCAAGAGAGCCCTTTCAAAATCTAGTGTGAATCCCCAGCCTGTTAATGATTATTTATTCATTGTGTACGAGAGCGCTCTGCTGCCAAAGTTTGATCGGGGCAAGTGAGCAGGACTAGAAAGCTTGGGTGCTTGGGTTACATCAGATTCTGGCAGTTGTGTTTCATGCAACTTCAGGAATGTGGCCCTCTGCCATCAACTAATGTAGCCCCCTCTTGACGAGATCTTCTGTCCCATCACTTTCTGTCAGATTTAGGCGCCAAATATATGCCCACATGTGTGTGTATGTGTGCGTCTGTGTGATTACATGTGAGCATGCGTGCGTGCGTGTGTGTATGTGTGTATGTGTGTACGCGTGCATGTGCTCGTGGGTCTACATGTGCATGTGCGCGCATGTGTTCGTTTGTGTGTGTTTGTGTGCATATGTGTGTTTTCGCGTGTGTGTACGTGTACCTGCACGTATATGTATGTGAAAGAGCGTCTGTACATGCGCGGGCACGCGCGCGCGCGCGTGTGTGTGTGTGTGTGTGTGTGTGTGTGTGTGTGTGTGTGTGTGTGTGAGCAAATGTGCGTGCTGTGCGTGTAGCGGCCTGCGCTCGATTTTGCGGAGCAGGTGTGCCTTCCTGCTTGCCTTGAGTCTGCTAAGGCAGCGAGCGTGCTGCTTTTGCTCGCAGATCTGCCCATGCCAGCCACACCAGGAGCGCGCCCTGCGAGGCTTGCCCTGCTTTGGGCGCTGGGATCATGCTTAGTGGCAGCAGCCTCCCTGCTGTTGCCAGGCTTCAAGCTGCGAGCTCTCGCGTCCACCCCTGTAGAGCTGCTCTCCAGCGATGGGGGCACTGTACATGTGGGCGGCCAGCAAGCCCTAATGGTGAGGCACTACCCGCTGGCAGGTGGGTCCTGCCATTTGCAGCCATTCCTATCTAGCATGAGTCAACTTACTAAAGTCCTGGGTACCTTAAAGCGCACACACATACACGCACACACATCAACAAACAGTGAGCACATGCAAAGAGCTAACCTTTCGTTCCACGCATGCTTCAGGTGGTGTTCTCGCGCCCTGTCATCGCACTCGGAGCTGATTTTGGGCAGGCAGACAACTTTGGGGGGAAGGTGAGGGCATGGACCCGCTGCTGCGTTCTCTACCCTCGCTGCTTGGGGATGCCATCGGGTGTCCTCACCTCTGTGTGTCTGCAGCTGTCCCCTCACCTCTGTGTGTCTGCAGCTGTGTCCTCACCTCTGTGTGTCTGCAGCTGTGTCCTCACCTGTGTGTCTGCAGCTGTGTCTGCAGCTGTGTCTGCAGCTGTGTCCTCACCTGTGTCCTCACCTCTGTGTCTGCAGCTGTGTCTGCAGCTGTGTCTGCAGCTGTGTCTGCAGCTGTGTCTGCAGCTGTGTCCTCACCTGTGTCCTCACCTCTGTGTCTGCAGCTGTGTCTGCAGCTGTGTCTGCAGCTGCACAGTGCACGCCTGGGCATGAGGTGCGCATGCACAAGCGGCACATGGTAGGGCTCGCTCAAGGAGTGGTTGCCACCCCCCTCACCTGCTGCGTGGCAGGTGCCCTTCACCTTGAGCTGCGCTGGTGTTGTGCCAGGACGCTTCCGCTGGGTCACGACCAGCATCGCCAGGTGATTCGGCCACAGGGCACGCACGCCACGTGCAGGTAGACCCTGAGAGCTGCGGCTGTTTAGGGACTGGCAGCCACGAGGCTGGACAGCAGGCGCGCATTCCAGGAGGGAGGGGAGCGCTTGGATGCACACACACACACACACACGGAAGGAGGGAACCCACGTCATAGCCGCCCTGCGGGTGTGCCTGGGCCCCTTGCAGCCTCTGCCCTGCTGCACAGGAGGGTGATGACCTGTGCTGCGACAGCCCGCTGCATGCAAGGCATCATGTGCCACACGCGGCTTTTGTGCTGGTGAGAGTACAAGGCTGGTGCACTCCCCGCGCCCACAGGTTTGACCCCGGCATCGACTGGCCCACTGACCTGGAATGTGCCTTCCAACTTAACGCCAGCCTCACCTCTTATGATGGTAAGCGCCTGCTGCCTGCAATCACACAGCGACTTTTGCCCCTCACCTGGATCCCGCTGGCCACCCACCACCCGCAAGGCGTGCACCACCTACCCGCCCCCTCTCAGTCAGTGATGTCCTACAGGGCATCGGGCCCAATTTCCGCTGGCAAGGCTGCTAGCAAGGCTGCTGGTATCCTGCTATCCTGTGTTGCGGTGTGGCTGTCTAGACCTGTGACACGAGAGGGTAGAATGCGGGGCTTGCCTGGATGGCTTGAAATGGGGGTAAGGGAAATAAGGGTTAGTCCCTGCAGCACCCTGTCCTGCAACATCTCCCCCACTCCCAGAGTCGAGCACGGTGGCCGGAATGTGACCGGCCGCACCTTGTGTGTCCGCACCCGCTCTACAGCAACCCTGCCATTTGGGGCGCCCGTGCAGGGGGTTGACGCGCGCAGTGCGCGCGTGCAAGGGGTTGCATGGCATGAGCGTCAGAGGAGGGATGCTACGCTGCGCAAGCAGGTGTTGCTTGGGTGCTGCCTGGCATCAAGAGGAGGAGCGGAGTTCTGTGGCTGAGCCACCTTTGGCAAGCAGGCCCTCCTACGGCAGCATTCCCTCTGCTATCTGATGCAGCAGAGCTTTTTTGGGCACGCCGCCCAGCCAACGCGTCACACGCGCACCACGCCCCCACACATCCACACCCATATGTGCCCCTATGCACTGTGCCGCCTGCCCACCACGTGCCGCCTGGCATGTGCCCGCCTTTTGTCCTGTCCATTCATAAACCCAGGCGTGCCCCTCCAGCTGGAGGGCAGGCCGCCACCAGCACGCCGCCTCTCAACTGCGCCGCTGTCCATGCAGCTGTGGGCCGTCAGGTCAGAGGCAGCATGCAAGGCCACGGAGTCCTTCTGGTCTGCCACAGTGGGCATGCCCGATGACCAGCTTCCCGAGGTCCCCCCGGGTGAGCTGCGCTCCGTGGCCCGTGCCTGTCTGACTGCCTCTGCTGCTCGTGTGAGATTGTGCTGATGCATGCGTGCCCGAGGACAGCATGGTTCCACATAGCACTGCCGTGTTTAAGTCCACAACATTGGGGTTTTTGTTCCCTAGTGCCCAGGTGGCATGCGCGCAAAGCCTTTGATGCTCTACACCCCCCCCCTGTTTGCTGTGCACGCTGTTGCAGATGCGCGGATTTTGCTCACCTTTAACAACCCAGTGGACCCAGCTTTGCTGCGTGCCGCATTGGAGCTCAGGCCCGCACTGCCTGATGTAGCGATCACCGTGACTGCTTGCGACGCACCGACAAGCTCACCCTATAACCTTCAAGTGAGTAGATGTGGGAAAGCAATGGCCGTGTGGAGCGTGGGCCTCTGATGCGTGCAGCGCAAAGAAGCCAGACATGGAACAGATGTCTCGTGGAGGTGGGCAGTACTGTGACTGTGTGGGAATCGGGGAGGGAGGGGCATGTTTGGGTAAGGGGGGGCCTGCGTGCTAGGTCAGTTTAAAAAGCCGTGTGACACCCTGTGTGCTGTGGCTCTGGTGGTGAAGCTCGCCCTCAGCAATTGCAGCCTGCCCCAACCTCCATCCCCCACCAACAAGGCCAGTGCACTGTCCCACAGGGCATCACACTTTGATGTCCCAAGTTGGAACTCTGTGTGCCCCATTCCATTCCTGCCTGTGATCACAGTGCTGGTGTGAGCAAGCAAGCAGCCAGAGACGGGTGCAGGTGTGGCCTACATGCTCTTACAGATATGCAAGGCGGTGCAAGGACCCTTGGCCCAGGGAAGGGGGTTGTGCGGGAGACTCCAGCAGCCACCAACCAAACCAGCTTACTACCTCGCAACACAAGGCCCCCGCAAGCGCCACACAAGGCCTGATATCCATGTCCGCTGGTCTTGCAACCAAAGCTGTTTGCCTTATGTAGCCCATGCCACTGGGGTCCCATGAGCTCACATTCCTGCACTCAGAGGCGCACTATGGCATGGGAGGGTCACCCATCCCCCGCCAGGTTGTTTTATTGTATGCTGGTTCTTCACCTGGATGCTGCTCTTCATGTGGATGTTGTGGATGCGCTGTTCTTCATGTGGACGCTGCTCTGCTTGTGCATGCAGGCCAGCTCGTCAGCCCATGGCTATGCTTGCGTGGAGGTGAACCTGAGCAAGCCCTTGGAGCATGCCACTGCGTGAGTGTGCGTGTGTGTGTGTGTGTTTGCGTGTGCGCGCGTGTGTGTGTGTGTTTGCGTGTGCGTGTGTGTGTGTGTGTGTGTGTGTGTGTGTGCAGTCACTCATGTCAAGTGGGTTGAGTACATGTGGGTACAAGGCTCCTCAAGTGTGCTTTGCCTGCCCACAAGGGCCACACAATGCCCCCGGATGTATCCACTTGATGTCTGGCACCACGCAAGTGCGCCTTGTTCAGCTGCTTGGATGGCAGGCACCCGGCCTGCCCCCTTGCAACTATTTGGTAAGAGCCCAGATGCTGCACGACGACGCTGTCTGCCTGCATGGTCATCTCTGCGTGCATGTGTGTGTGCGCGTGTGCTTTGTGTTCATGCGCGTGCACACCTTTGAGAGTACTGAAAGGGTGTGCTTGAAGTTGATGTGGCCTGGTGCCCCGTGCAGAAACCAGCTGGTGCTTGATGTTGATTTGGCCTGGTGCCCCGTGCAGATACCAGCTGGTGCTGCCCAGAGGGAGCTCCTACAGCCGGCTGTCGGGGCGTGTGCTCAAGGACACGGGGGTCATGGTCGCAGGCTTGCGCGCCTTCCGGCTGCCTGTGCGCACAGACTTCCAGATGCTGAAGCAAGCGGACGAGCAGGCGTGGGACGCTGTGAGGTGCGTCATGCACGCGCCAGTCAATAGGTTAGGTGACACCACCGTACTTAAGTAGCAAGCTTGCTGAACGAGGGCCTGCAGCAAAAACCAACCAAAGGCAGGCAAGGCGGTGTACTGCCAGTGGAGGACAAGCACACCAGTACACCTGTAGGCATTGTGTTGGCCGAGCAGGGCCAAGCTATTGTGTACAGTGCCCCCTTGGCCAACTGCAAGCCACATTGTACTGTTCAATGGCCTGCCGGAGGAGGAGGGCGTACTCGCAGTGTGCTTGCAAGCGGACGCAGCACACTGCTGCGCAGCCCTTCCCCTTGACCACGCCCCCCTCCGCCCGCGCTGCCGCCCCACCCCCTCCCTGGACGGCATTGTTGATAGTGTTGCCAGTCGCACGCAATGCGCTGGCCCTTGCAGCCAAAACTAAGGCCCACAGCCGTAGCAGATGGCCCTGGGCAGCCTGCGGCAGCCTGCCTGCTGGCCCCTACCCCAAGCAGCACACAGCACACACACCCCACCACAACCGCCAGCACCGCCCCCTCCCCTGGACGCCATTGTTGATAGTGTTGCCAGTCGCACGCAATGCGGGGGGTGCGCTGTGTGTGCTGTTTGGGCCACCACTCATGGAAAGGGCGGGGGACGAACCGACCGGCGTCAATCAAATGCAAGCACGCGCGTCGGGGTCCGCGGAGCACCGTGTCCCCGCCCCCCCTCCTGCGCTTGCCACTGTCACAAGAACGCCAACACAAACAAGCCAGACACCAAGTCACACTTGTGGGGCGCGGGAAGGGGCGCAGCGCGGCTCCTGGGTGCCACGGACACTGTGCGTGAGTGCACCGTTCGCCCCGCCGCGACCACCGGCGGAGTCCCCGCAGACTGCGCTGTCCAGCCAGCATTGCCTTATGCTTCCACAACGCGCTTTCACATAAATTCGTCCGCTTCAGAAACGACGGAATCATGCGTACAATTTGGTACTGACAAGTATGCATGCTTAAACAGGCCCCACAGTACAAAACACGCGCCACTGCGGCTGTGCAGGCTGTGCGCAGCTCTGGGGCATACATACGGGTGCGCACGGCAGGTTGGTCTGTGCAGCAGTGTGGACCATGCATGCATGCATGCCGCCATGCGGCTCTGCGACCACACTGGCCTAGCAGCTCGGCGCTGTGTTGCTGACAGCCATGAGCGTGTCTCATCGCACGCTGCAGCTCGCCCTACCTTCTTGCGTGGCTGCCTCACGGCCTCAGCCCAGAAGCCAGCCTGGAGCAGCTTTCACGGCAGCTGAGGGTGTGCGAGCTGCTCAACCCCTGGTCTCAGCCTCCTGGCATCTGCAGCAACGTGAGTGGCTGGGTGTGCCAGGCGAAGGCAACGATGGCGGCATGCCACGGGCGGGCGTGGGTGTGCTGCTCCTGTGAGCAGCTCTCCTGCCTGCTGTGCGTGTGTGGTGTACAGATGCACTGTGGGACCTCTGGAGCAAAGCAGCGTGGACTGCCTTCGAGCCAACTGCCCCAGCTGCGCTCGATGGTTAGGGCCCTATACCCCAACACTGCCTTGCCTAGTCGCGGGCTGCAGGCAGCCCACCCTTATGTTGGTGAAGAGTGAGGTCCCTTGCCTTTGTCCCTGTGCCACAGCCTAGCGCACAGAGGCGGCACTGAAGCTGCAGGGGCCGAACGCACTCTGACTCCTTGACGCGCTGCCTATGACGGGTGCCATGCACACGCGTGCGCTCGGCTCTGCTGTGTGCGCAGGTCAAGGTTGCCAGTGTGGCCGCAATGATGGTGGGCCCGCGCAGCCTGGTGCTCATCCATGTGCCTGACCTCCGGCCTCATCGCAAGTACCTCCTGCGCGCGCTTGCCTCAGACAGCCTGCTGGACGGGTTTGGTTTGCCGCTGCGGGTGAGCACATAGGACTGCCGCCCAGTCACACACAAACAAAGCTCATGGATGCTCACCCCCCAGAGCAATCCCACAGCGGCTGTTGCGGCGGCGGCAGCGGCCATCCTCCCCCTGACGAAGCCTTTCTGTCTGCACGTTGGCCATGCCGCAGGAGAGCAGGGGCGCGTTCTGGACGCAGAGCGTGAGCCCCCTCTTCCAGGGCCCGGTGCTCCCCTCTGGCCCCGCGGCTGTGTTGGAGCCGGCGGCTGTGCCTGCGGGGGGATGGCCGTTCCTTGCGCGCGGGCAGCACCCCGGCGCTGTCTGCAGGTGCGTGTGATGCAGCCAGTCCCTCGCGCACTGCTGTCAGCCGGCCAAGTGAGGGCTCTGGGGGGCGCGGTCCATGCACCCCACCTCTGCCACAGAGTACTCACGCCTCCCATCGCAACAGCTGCCCTAGCTAGTCAACAAGCCGGTGCCCCCGGCCAGGGGAAGCGTGCCCAACCGCTTGCTGCCGCTCCTGTTGTGGCTGCCATTGCAGTGCCTCTGTGTGGCACGCGAGCGTGCGCACTGGCGCGGACCTGGCCACGCTCGTGCAGCTGCTATCGGGTGGTGGTAGCGTCACAGACACGGACACAGAGGCCCTCCTACGCGAGTGGCTCGGGACCCCAGGTGGGTGGGTACAGTGGACGCAGCATTTGCGCGCATGCAAGACAGGGCAGCAGAGGGGTGTGTGGGCGTGCCTCACCCTGCCTAACCTGGTGTTTGACCGCATCGCAGCCCCCCCAGCTAGTTGCCTTGCAGGAGTTGCAGTGCGTGTGGAGCTGCAGTGCTCCATCACCAGGCTATGTGCTATGGGCTGCTCACTTCCCGAGTCCTTCTGTCTGGCTGAGTGCACTGCCAGACCAGAGTGTGTGGCCTGGGCGCACTGTGCTGCCTAGATAGTGAGGGCCGCCTGCCCCCCTCACCTGGCTTGTACTTGCTGCCTAGGCTCACTGCCTGCCTGCCCGCCTGCCTGCTTGCCTGCCTTCCTGGGTGCACTGCCTGCTTGCCTGCCTTCTTGGGTGCACTGCCTGCCTGGCTGCTTCCCTGGCTGCCTACCTGCCTACCTGCCTGGGTGCACGGCCTACCTACATGGCTGCAGCAAGCACCGTGCAGCCCCCTGCCACGCTGGGGGCGGAAGAGGTGGCCCTGCTGTGGCTCAGCCTGGACGCCAGCAAAAAGGTGAGGCCCTCCCGGAAAGAGCTGCGCCTGCACCTTCAACCGTCTCTTCATGAAAGTATGTGTGCAGCCCAGCTGTGGATGTGCCCGCCTGCCCTGTGAGTCTTGTGGTGGCCTGGCTTTCACCGGTGCACGCACGTACATACACACACATGCGCACACACACACACGCTTGCAACCCAGAAAACACACATATAGGAACACAGGCGCACACACAAACAGGCGCGCGCACAAATAGGCAGCACGCGCACAGCCAAACACAGGCACGCATGCATAGGCACGCGACCATGCGCACTGTCTGCCTGCCCTCCCTCTGCCCCTTGCCGCTCTCACACATGCAGGCCCATCTCGTGAGCTATGGCTGCCCCCAGGCACGCAGCCGCTACAGGCAGCCCACCTCCCTCCAGCTGCTTCTCCAGGTTGTGAGCACTTGCGCTGCTGCTTTTACTGCTGCTGTAACTGCTGCTGTAACTGCCGCTGCGGCGGCTGCGGCGGCTGCGGCAACTGCGGCTGCCCACACAAGTGCTGGGTGCTTGCACGCTCCTGACAGGAAGCGCTTACCCTGCCCTGTTGCCTGCTAGCGTCCGTCGTGTGGCCAGTGCGCCCCCTGTAGCCCCGACTGTGGGCAGCCAGCGTGGTTATGGTTCAGGGCTTAGGGTTGGCTAGGGTACACGTTTAGCTAACCCTCTCCCAGAGCATCCCGCTGCTGCTGGCTGTTTTGGGCAAAAGTATGGGCTGCATGTGCATCGCTGAGCCTGCGCGCGCACGGGAGGCGCAGCGCAGCACAATGACTGCGCTGGACCCCTCACAGTGACCGCGCAAGACCCCTCACAGTGACGCGCACATATGCTACTCCTGACCCCTCCCGCTGTTGTGCTGCGCACGCGCGCAGTCCAACATGGCCGCCTCGCTGGTGGCCTCCCCCAGCAGCCGCCAGCTCCTCGCGTGGGTCACTGACCCCGGCACCGGAAGCGGCCGCGGCGGAGCAGCAGGCCCGGCACCCGGTGGACCGGTGCAGGGCGCGGCTGTGCACGTGTACCTCGTGCGCCACCGGGTGCGTCGGCGGCCTCTACCTCTGGACTGCACTGCACCTGTGGCTGGCGGACACCGACGAGGAGCCCTGAGTCGAGTTTTCTGAGCTGAGCATTGCACTGCCAGCTGGCGCATGCTGGGTGCAGAGAAAGGGTGGGCGGCAGCGGACACCCACTTGGTGCCTTGTGGGACAGCACGCCTTGTGGGACACGCCTTGTGGGACATGCCTTGTGTGCCTTGTGGGACAGCACCCACTTGGTGCCTTGTGGGACAGCAGCACGGAGAGAGGTCGGAAAGTGGGTTGGTAAGCTGGTGCGACCAGTGGAACCAGCGGGGTGGCCTGCCCACGGCGCCTGGATAGAAGGCCCTTGGCGCCTGGCACAGGTGCCCTGCAGGCTTCAGGTGCCCTGCGGGGCTTCAGGTGCCCTGCAGGGCCAGCGGCGCATACCTGTTTGCCATATGCATGGTGCCATTGAGGCCCACAATGCGACATGTGCCGCAGGTTCGTGCAAGGAAGAACACGGGGCTGTCCAGTATGCCCCGCCCCTCCACCCCTGCTGCCGTGCTGGTGCATGCCTGCATCCATTTAGGGTTACCCCATCGTGCTGCAGCTGGTGGGCCACATTCTTGTGTGTGGTGGCATGTTTGCAGTGCGGTGTGACTTTTTTGTTGCGAGCGTTGCCAGCAGACACCAACTTGATGCCTCGTGGGACATGCACACACACACACACACACAGAGGCACACACACACAGGCACACACACACACAGGCACACAGGCACAGGCACACA
>LKMJ01002774.1_pt1 | contig 16208 bp, 9 predicted proteins | sample 643391 | NCBI WGS metagenome assembly LKMJ01 (sample SAMN04112250, study PRJNA286221) | soda lake metagenome | biome: soda lake; feature: Kulunda Steppe; material: water; isolation source: sample PL-Br10 brine of Picturesque Lake | place: Russia: Kulunda steppe | collected 2010-07
CACCGAAGCTCTGGTCCATGACCTCAACAGGGTGGCCAAGCGAGATTGGGCTGGCAAGGTTGACAAGTCGTCCCTCCGCAAGCACGTTGAGGCGTCGCCCGTCAGGAAGTTCGTACGCCTGCACGCCGTCGCGGGCTTCGTAGCTGTCTGCTGCCATCGATTCGAGGGTATCAAGGTCGATTTCGACATCAAAGTGACCCGCGTTGGCGAGCAAGACGCCGTCTTGCATTTCCTCGAAATGCTCTTCCACGATAACATCCCGGTTACCGGTCGTCGTGATGAACACGTCACCCTCGGCAGCGGCGTCAGCCATCGGTCGAACGTCGAACCCTTCCATATGTGCTTCGAGCGCGCGGCGTGGCTCGACTTCAGTCACAACGACATCCGCATTTTGTCCGGCGGCTTTGCGGGCAACTCCCTTGCCACAGTAGCCAAAGCCAGCGACGACGACGGTTTTCCCGGCCCATGAGAGATTTGTCGTCATGGCAATCGACGCCAGGGAGGATTCGCCGGTTCCATGAACGTTGTCGAACAGTCGTTTCATCGGGGTGTCGTTGACGGCAAACATCGGATAGTCAAGTGCGCCGTCGTCGGCCATCGCGCGGAGGCGGTGGACACCCGTTGTCGTCTCCTCACAGCCACCGACGATGGTGTCGAGCAGTTCCGGATACTCCTCGTGAATCGCAAAGACGAGGTCACCGCCGTCGTCGACAGTGATGGTTGGTTCGTGTTCGATAACGGCCTCGATAGCCTCGTAGTACTCGTCGCTGTCGACACCGCGTTTCGCATACGAGGTGACGCCATCGACGGCGTCAAGTGCGACGCTTACGTCGTCGTGTGTCGAAAGCGGGTTACAGCCGGTAATCGCGACTTCGGCACCGCCAGCGGCAAGCACTTCGGCGAGGATTGCGGTTTTGGCTTCAACGTGCATGGCCATCCCGATTCGCTCTCCTGCGAAGGGCTGGTTCTCCTCGAATTGCTCACGAAGCGCTGCCATAATCGGCATATGCTGGCGTGCCCACTCCATCTTGCGCTGTCCAGCATCCACGAGGTCCGTGGATAGCTGGTCGCTGATAGGTTGCATATATGCTCATTGGCCAGATGGCAGAAAACACTACCGAACTCGACAGGAACAGGCGAAACGTTGACAACTACAGCACGTGAGGGTCAAATATGAGCACGAGAATTCTTGTTCCGGTCGACGAGTCGGAGTTTGCAAAACAGGCAACTGAAATGGCATCGGAACTGTTTCCTGACGGAACGCTTGTCCTGCTTCACGTTATCAATCCGGCCGAGGCAGGATTCGGGTCGGAGGCAACGATACCAAGCTTCCCCGAAGGGTGGTACGAACAGCGTCAGAAAAATGCCGAATCACAGTTCGATGAGCTAGAGTCACTTGTCGCCGACCACGACGTAACTATCGAACGGCTGGTCGAAATCGGGGGGCCGACGCGAACCATCGTCGACACTATCGAAGACGAAGATATCGACCACGTCGTAATGGGAAGCACCGGGAGACAGGGCGTGTCACGAATTTTGCTCGGGAGCGTGGCGGAGGGCGTCGTCAGACGGTCACCAGTGCCGGTAACGATAGTTCGGTGACGAATCCTTCACCTGGTGAGTCATTCCGCGGGAAGTCGGTGTAGCCACTTCAAATAACTTGTTCACCCCCGCACAAGACGGGGGTAAGGGATAGTGCAAAAAGGGATAACAACCCGTGAGCCGCGCCACCGGGGCAGGCAGCAGCGGTCGGGTTATCGGATAGCGCAGTTGGGTACTGCGTGGTTACTGCAAGCGGTCGAGCAGTTTACGGAACGGGCTGCTCGTCTGCTGCAGGTCGCTGTTACGTGGGCTCCATTTGAGTGCGGTACGGTCGGTCGTGTCAGCTTGGGTTCTCGCTGTCATCAAATACACCTACTGGCTGGATACATATATACATGTCGGATTTTCTATGTTTTCTCACCGGAAACGGGCAGTAGCGGCGTTCACAGTACCGAAACGCACGGTGGGAGAGGTAACAAGCTGGTAGAATGCGGATAGGAGTATTCAGATTTCACTCTTCGTTCGGAAACCTGCAGTCCGTACTGTTTCGCTCTGGCGAACAGGCTCCGAGAAGCCAACTTAGATGTCAGAGTCAAAGCCTTATCAGCGGAGCTAGCCAATAGCGGCGTATGAGCGACGACCGAGTGCATGCGACCGAAACCTCCATCCGGGTTCTCGAGGGAATCGTCGAACTGGATGGAGAGGCGGGTATCACCGAACTCGCCACCCACCTCTCGGTCGCAAAGAGCACCATCTTCAAGCATCTCAACACCCTCGAACGCAAGGGGATGGTGGTCAGACACGGCGACAGCTATCGGATTGGCCTCAGAACCCTCGAATTCGGTGGATACGCACAGCGCTACGAAGGCGTCTACGATACAGCCCACCCCGAAGTCAGACAGCTTGCAGACGAGTCAGGAGAGCTAGCGAACCTCATGTTCGAAGAACTCGGAAAGGGGGTCTACGTCTATACCGCAGAAGGTGACAAAGCGGTCGATATCAACACACAGACCGGGCGACGCGACTATCTTCACTCGACCGGTATCGGGAAAGCAATTCTGGCAACGTTCCCCGAAGAGCGCGTCAAAGAGATAGTCGAGACTCACGGCCTCCCGCGAGCGACAGAGCATACAATTACCGATGAGGATGAACTGTTTGCGGAACTGGCGGCTATCCGCGAGGATGGAATGGCCTACGACCGTGAGGAATCCACGCTCGGGATGGCCTGTATTGCCCGTCCGCTTTCGATACCGACAGAGCGCCACGCCGCAATCAGCATCACTGGCCCCGTAAGCAGAGTGATGGACGACGAGAAAGAGCAGGAAATCCGGACCCTCCTTGACCGTGCCGGGAACGTTATCGAACTCAACCTGACCGGGTAGTAGTTGACACCCCCACTGCTGAGTACCCGTTCGCAATCGGGAAACAACTGGTGATTTTTGCCACATCATGTGTGATAGTCACGAACAATTATTCGAAAAAAGATATTTCAGCCCGGCTTGGTAAATGCGCTCGGATGAGCGAGCAGACGAAAGCACGATTACACGAGCGGACACTCAGCCAGGATATCCGTGAATTCGGTGCGATACTGGGGGATATTATTCGCGAACACGCATCTGAAACGGAGTTCGAGACTGTCGAAGGAATGCGGACGACGGCAATCGACTACCGCCGAGGTGAAATTGCCTCCCGAGAGCCGTTATACGAGATGCTTGAGACGCTGGGGACTGACGAGATGAACAGCCTTGCGCGGGCGTTTGCCACGTATTTTGAGCTCACGAACATCGCCGAAGAACGTGAACGAGTCCGTGAATTGCGGACCGGGTCACAGGAGGGCAACCTTGCAGACAGTCTGGAGGAAGCAGCGACCGAGCTTGCGACCACCGAGACGGAGACGGCAACACGAATCCTCGACGATGTGTTGATACAGCCGACGTTTACCGCCCACCCGACCGAAGCCCGTCGCAAAACAATCAAAGCCAAACTCCGGAGTATCGCGACGGAGTTACAGGCACTCGACGAGCGACGTCTCACCGAGAAAGAAACCCAGCACCGAGTCCGGGATATCGAAGCGGAAATACTGGGTCTCTGGCAGACCCCACAGGTTCGTAGCCGACCGCCAGAGCCAGAGGATGAAGCACGTAACGTCCAGTGGTATCTCGTCAACACCCTCTTCGATATCGTCCCCGAAGTCTACGACGAACTCGACGATGCGCTCTCCGAGGAGTTCGACGCAGCTATCGAGATTCCACAGCTGCTTGCCTTTCGGTCCTGGGCCGGAAGCGACCGGGATGGAAACCCCTACGTGACCCCGGAAGTGACGACGGCCACCCTCGAAAATCAGCGCGACGCAGCCATTGACGCCTATCTCGACCGACTCGCCGACCTGTCCAGCGCGCTGAGTCTCGACGGGAAGCGAGTGAGCCTTGACGAAACTATCCAGGACCCTCTCGAACAGCGCGAGACTGATCTTCGAGAGGTCCGCGAAGAGGCCGCAAAACGCTATCCAGACGAGCCATACCGTCGTGCACTCGTTTTGTTCCGAGCGAAGCTCAACCGCGTCGGAAGCGTCAGACCCGGTGGCTACGAGAGTGCGACGGAATTTTATGAGGACCTCGCGCTCCTTGCGGACAGCCTCCAAGCGAACGGTTGTGACCGCATCGCCCGGGCAAAGGTCGAACCGCTCATGCGACAGGTCGAGACGTTCGGATTCACGCTGACGAGTTTCGACCTCCGCGACCACCGAAAACAGCACACAAAAGCAGTAGATGAAGCGCTCGCCCGCGAGGGTATCAACTACGAGAGCAAAGACGAAAGCGAGCGCGTTGCGCTGCTGACCGAGGCTATCCTCGACGATGAACCGGTCATTTCGCTTTCGGACCGCGATGGATTGTCCGACACCGCTGCTCGCGTCCTGCGGCGGTTCGAATGTCTCGCAGACTGGCAGCGAGAGTACGGCGAGCAGGCAATCGATACCTACTGTATCTCGATGGCTGACGAACCGAGTCACGTCCTCGAAGTGCTCTTTCTCGCCGACCAGGCAGCTATCGTCGACCTGCCGAGTTACTGTGGGCTGGATATCGTCCCGCTGCTCGAAACCGAACGTGCGCTGTCGGGGGCACGGCGTATCATGGGAACACTGTTCGAAAACGAAGCGTACCAGCAGGCCCTTGCGGCCCGAGGTAACACACAGGAAATCATGCTGGGGTACTCCGATTCGAACAAAGAAAACGGGTTTCTGGCGGCTAACTGGTCGCTCTATCGGAACCAGCGGCGGCTTGCCGAGATTACGGCAGAATACGACGTGGCGTTGCGGCTGTTTCACGGGCGCGGTGGGTCAATCTCCCGCGGTGGCGGCCCGATGAACGACGCGCTCAACGCCCTCCCCAGAAACACCGTGACCGGGGACGTGAAATTTACCGAACAGGGCGAGGCAATTGCCGAAAAATATGGCAACAAACGCATCGGCGAGCGCGAACTCGAGCAGATGCTGAACGCACAGCTGTCGGCACGCAAGCGGGCGCTCGAACAGCCAGCGGCAGAGACAGACGAGGAGTGGGAACAGGCGATGGAACAGATGGCCGATGCGGCCCGTGAGGAGTATCAACGACTGCTCGAAGCGGATGGGTTCGTGACCTACTTCGGGGAGGCAACGCCAGTTGCTGTCATCGAGAATCTGAATCTCGGTTCTCGTCCGGCCTCTCGCACCGGAGAGCGAACGGTGGAGGACCTGCGTGCAATTCCGTGGGTCTTTTCCTGGACACAGGCGCGATGTATTCTTCCAGGCTGGTTCTCGCTTGCATCCGGTATCGACGCCTATCTGGAGAACGGCGGCGAGATGGAAACCCTCCGGGAGATGTACGACGAGTGGCTCTTTTTCCGGACGATGCTGGACAACGCCGGACAGGCGCTCGGACAGACCGATATGACTATCGCAGAGACCTACGCCAACCTTGCGGACCCGGCACTGCGTGCTGAATTTTTCCCCTGGATTCGAGAGGAATACGAACGCGCTGTCGAACTGGTTACCGAGATTGCACAGCGTGACCAGCCAATCCGGCGTGACTGGCTCCTCGATAGTCTCGAACGGCGAAATCCGTATGTCGACCCGCTTAACCTGCTACAGACCCACTTGCTCGCACAGGATGAGCTGACCAAAACCGACGAGCAGACGCTCAGAATCACCGTCAAAGGAATCGCGGCGGGAATGAAAAATACGGGATAACTATCTATCAACAAATATCATTATTAATCCTCAAATACGGTTATGCAGGACTCTCCCTGAAAAAAAGTCGACGTACGAATATATCAGATTAATAGATAAAGAACGGGCAGAGAGCGTGGGCGGTGCAAAGCTTTAATCTGCTCACTTAGTTAGTCATTGTATGGCTTCTAGTCGTTCCGACGGTTGGGATGCGTCGGTCACATCGCTCGGGATGGACCGACCGGATGTCCCCGAGTATAGTGCGTTTGCCGATCAACTGCGCGAGCAGGTCAGCGGAGATGTGCAGTTCGACGAGTACACGCAGATACTCTACGCGACTGATGGGAGTATCTATCAGGCGCGACCTGCCGGCGTCGTGTTACCGAAATCAGTCGAAGATGTCAAAGCAACCATCTCGCTCGCAGCAGAACACGATATCCCGGTACTGCCACGCGGAGCAGGGTCGTCACTCGGCGGTCAGACTGTCGGACGAGGCTGTGTCGTCCTCGATTTTACCAAATATATGGACGACATCGTCGAAATCGACCCCGACGAACAGCTAGCAAAGGTCCAACCAGGGCTGGTGCAGGACCATCTCGATGCAACACTTGCGGAGTACGGCCTCAAATTTGCGCCGGACCCAGCATCATCGAACCGTGCGACGGTCGTCGGCGGTATCGGTAACAACTCGACGGGTGCACACTCCGTTCGCTACGGTATCAGTGATGCCTACACCGAAGAACTGCAAGTCATTCTGCCAAACGGCGAACCTATTCATACCCGAGAGGTTGTTCTCGATTCCGAGGAGTACAACGAGATTATCGAGGCGGATGATTTCGAGGCGAACCTCTATACGACGGTCCGGGAACTCGTTGAGAATAATCAAGACGAAATTGACGACAAATATCCATCGCTGAAACGCTCCGTCTCCGGATACAACCTGCAGAAAGTCATCTACGAAAACGAGGACGGCGAGGAGGTAATCAACCTCTCGAAGCTCTTTGTCGGTGCGGAAGGAACGCTTGGCGTCATCGTCGAAGCCACCGTCTCGCTCGTGACCAAGCCAGACGAGACGGCGCTTGCACTCTACTGTTTCACCGACCTCATCGACGCGTTGAAAGCCGTTCCAGAAGCGCTCGACTATCCGGTTAGTGCGGTCGAGTTGATGGACGACGAAGTGTTCCGGCTTGCCAGAGAGTCGGAAGGGTACGCCAAATTCGCCGAGCCGATTCCGAAAGACGCCGCCGCGGCACTCATGCTCGAATGGGATAACGAACTGGTGCCGCCAGAAGATGGCGAGGATGGACAGCGCGCCGCGTTCAAAAATGCGGTCGCAGATACGAACGCACACTTCGTCGATGAAGGGGATGCGTTCGACGTTATCGAAGCCTATAGCGACGAGGACCAGGCGGACCTCTGGAAGCTCCGCAAAGCCGCAATTCCGCTGTTGATGGGACTACAGGGCGACCCGAAACCGTATCCGTTCATCGAAGACGCGACGGTGCCACCAGAGGAACTCGCCGAGTACGTCCAGAAATTCGAAGACGTACTCGACGACCACGGGACTTCCGCGGCGTATTTCGCACACGCAGGGTCAGGGACGCTGCACATTCGCCCAATTTTGAACCTCAAAGAGGACGAGGGCATCCAGAAGATGCACTCGATTACCGATGACGTCACCGACCTCGTCATCGAACACCACGGAGCGTTCTCGGGTGAACACGGCGACGGGATGGCCCGCACGGAGTTCAACCCGAAGATGTACGGCGACCAGCTCTGGGAGGCGTTCAAGGTGCTCAAAACCACCTTCGACCCGAACTGGCTGATGAACCCCGGAAATGTCGTCTACCGCGACGGCCCGGAGGACCATGGCCCTGACAACGACCGTGGCGTCGGTGCCGATAACCGAGAAAATCTGCGATACGGTGCCGCCTATCAGTCCATCGAGCCAACCGCAGAGCTTGATTTCGAGGATGAAGGCGGCTTCTCGCATCTCGTCGAACTCTGTAACGGCTGTGGAACATGCCGACAGACCGACTCCGACGTGATGTGTCCGACTTACCGGGCCTCAAAAGAAGAGATACAAACGACGCGTGGCCGTGCAAACATGCTCCGTGCGGCAATCAGCGGCGAGATTCCGTACGAAGAGATTCACTCAGACCGCTTCCAGAAGGAAGTGCTTGACCTCTGTGTCGGCTGTAAAGGCTGTAAGAGCGACTGTCCAACCGGCGTCGATATGGCGAAGCTCAAAGCCGAGGTCAAACACGAACACCACCGCGAGGAAGGTTCAAGCCTGCGCTCGAAGATTTTCGGAAACATCGACAAATATTCCGCACTCGGTAGCAAGCTCGCGCCAATTTCGAACATCGGGCCAAAGCTTCCCGGTGCGCGACTTGTGATGGAAAAGACCCTTGGTATCGCCCGCGACCGCCAACTACCGACGTTCAAACGACAGACCCTCGAAAAGTGGTTTGACTCCCGCGGTGGCTCAACCGTTTCCGAAGCGGAAGCCGACGCGAAAGTCATGCTGTTCCCGGATACGTTCACGAATTACAGCTATCCAGAACCCGGCAAAGCCGCAGTGGAAGTGCTCGAAGCCGCAAATATTCACGTCCAGATTCCAGGCGACCTCGCCCCATCCGGTCGGGCGGCGTTCTCCATGGGCTATCTCGACAGCGTCCGTGAACACGCCGAGACCAACGTCGAAAAACTCGCTCCGATGGTCGATGACGGCTGGTCTATCGTCTTTGTCGAACCCTCCGATGCGGTCATGTTCCAGGACGAGTATCTGGATATCCTCGATGGCGAAGATGTCCAAAAAGTCTCGGCAGCCGCCTACGGCGTCCTCGAATATATGGATGCTGGCCGTGTTGACGAGGATATCTCGTTCGACGCACCAGGGGAGACGCTCACCTACCATGGCCACTGTAACCAGAAAGCAACGAACAAAGACCACCACGCAGTTGGCGTCCTCCGACGTGCTGGCTACTCCGTTGACCCGCTCGATTCATCTTGCTGTGGGATGGCCGGTTCCTTCGGCTATGAGGCCGAACATTACGAACTCTCAAAAGCCATCGGCCAGATTCTCTTCGATCAGGTTGAAGAGAGCGATGGAGACGCCGTGACGGCACCGGGAGCCTCCTGTCGCTCACAACTTGGCGACCGACCAGGCGAGGAGAATCCGCCACACCCAATCGAAAAAGTCGCTGAAGCGCTGAACTGAGCGCCACCGCTTTTTCAGCGAGACGTCACCTGATTTTTGAGTTCGCTGCCAGGATTGTCGCGCAATCTCTCGGTATTTTCAGCGAGAATGTCGGCACACCGCGTGAAGTACGCTGGCGTATGGCCGGCGTTGTGTGGCGTGATACGGACGTTTTCGAACCGCCAGAGTGGATGGTCCTCGGGGAGCGGTTCGGGGTCAGTAACATCGAGCGTCGCCCCCGCAATCGCGTTGGATTTGAGCGCATCGACCAGCCCGTCCGTATCGACGACTCGCCCGCGAGCGATGTTCACCAGCAGTGCGTCAGGTCGCATCGTCCGGAAGACCTCCCGGTCGATGAGTTGTTCAGTCGTATCAGTTAACGGGCAGGCGAGCACGACGTATTCGCTCCCAGCGACCGCCTCGTGTATCTCGTCGAACCCGTAGACCTCCGACGTTGGACCTCCCTTCTCCGGCGAATATCGGACGCCAACCGTCTCCATCCCGAAAGCCGCTAATCGGTCGACGATGGCGGAACCAATCGCGCCAAGCCCAACGACCGTCGCCTGCGAGCCAGCGAGTTCGCGCGTCTGGTAGCCTCGCCACTCGTGGCGTTCCTGTTGGCGAAGCCCTCGGCGGAACTGCCGTGCAAAGGCAATCATCGACCCGACGACGTATTCGGAGATATTCGAGGTATGAACCCCTGCTGCGCTGGTGACGGTAACGCCATGGCTTTCGAAGACGTCGAGGTCGAGATGACCGGTGCCGGCGTACATACAGGCAAACAGTTCGAGATTCGTCGCCGTCTCAAGTACATCGTGGTCGATAGTCAGACCCGTTGCGATATCCGCAGTCTGCAGATACTCTCGTCGCTGTGCTGGTGTTCGGGCGTACCGTACGGTTGCGCCGGGAACACGCTCCTCGATTGCGTCGACATACTTCGAGATAGCCATCCCGTGAACGTCTTCCTGCAATACGACAATCTCTGGCTCGTCCATGTCAACACGATACAGAACAGGGACCCTTAGCGATTACGCTGAAACAGGAGGCTCCGCAGTGACCGATTGGTCACTGAGCGGAAAGAAATGGAGACCGCTCTATTTGACGACAGTAACTGGAACCGACGACCGGCGGACAACCTTTTCAGCAACGCTGCCGAGCAGTTTCTGTCCAACACCTTTGCGACCGAACGAACCCATCACGACGACATCCGAGTCGTCGGCGTGTTTGACGATTGCGTTGCCGGGTTTACCGTCTTCAGTTATCGTCTCGATATCCCCGTCGTGTCCAGCGTTCGCTGCGCGGTCTTTTGCTTCCGCAAAGATCTTCTCCCCTCGGTTTTCGGCGGCTTCACGGATTCCTTCATCCATCACGACGACGGCTCCTTCAGCCATCGATGCATCGCCTAAATCGAGTGCGTGCAACACCGTTATCGTCGCACCGGGATGTTCACGAAACGCATACTCAAGCGCATCGTATGCTTTGTCCGACCCATCAAGCGGAACGAGTACAGTATTAGCCATGGCTACAGTTATAATTTGACAGCTTATAATTATTATAGCTATCCCTATGTATCAGAAAGTGAGAATAGCCACAAACAGGCAGAATGCTCTCTGGCAGCTACAGGGTTTCGGCAACCTTCTCGATTGGGTGTGGTGGTTTGCCGTGTTGTTGTTCGTACTCAAGCAGTTGTGAGCGACAGGAGGTCCCCGGTGCAACAACTTCCTCACCAGGAGACTCGTCTACCTGGTCATAGAGCAACTGTCCGACGGCCATGCTCATCGAGTAGTGCTCCGCTTCATACCCAAAGGAACCAGCCATCCCACAGCAAGTCGAATCGAGGTCATCAACCTCGTAGCCCGCCGCTTCAAGCACGGAAACTGCGTGCTGGTCGCGTTTCATTGCCGTCTGCTGGCAGTGCCCGTGATAGGTGAGCGTCTGTCCGTTCGCGTCAACTGGCAATGCTTCAGCGAGGTCAAAGAGGTTCAGATATTCCATGACCTCGTAGGTATTCCCGGCAACGAGTTCAACATCCTCACCGGCAAGCAAGTCCAGATAATCGTTCTGGTACATCACCGAATCCGAGGGTTCGACGCTGACGATATCCCAGCCGTCACGGATTTGTGGAGCCAGTGCATCCACATTTTTCCGTGCCGTCTCCCGAGCGTGATCCAGCATGCTCTTTGACTGTGCTGGCCGACCGCTGTTGGTTACGTCATCTGGAATCTGCACGTGGACGCCAGCGGCCTCAAGCGCTCTCACTGCTGCTTTGCCAACCTCCGGTTGCGTGTAGTTCGTATACGGGTCGGCGATAACCAGTGCCTTCCGGTCGGCATCCGCTTCGGAGACTTGCGGCGTCCGCTTTTTGTCCCACTTTTTGAGGGTTTTGCGCTTGAACGTTGGGAGGTCACGCTCACGGGCGATACCCAGCGTCTTCTCCATAATAATCGACGACCCGGGAACCTTTGTCGCCCAGTTCGAGATAGGTGCGAACGTACTCCCCAGCGAGTACAGCGTTTCGACGTTTGCGAACATGCGGTCACGGAACGGAATCCCTTCGCGCTGGTGGTACTCGTGTTTTACCTCGGATTTCAGCTTCGCCATATCGACGCCGCTCGGACAGTCCCGCTTGCAGCCCTTACAACTAATACAGAGGTCAAGAACCTCGTTGATGAACTCCTCGTCGGTTGGGTCCTCGGGCAGGTCGCCGCTCATCGCCCGGCGGAGCATGTTCGCACGGCCGCGTGTCGAGGTGAGTTCCTCATGTTCCGTGGCCCGGTAGGTCGGACACATCACGCTGCCAGTGGTTTCCTGATGGCCGGTACAGCCACCACAGCCATGACAGAGTTCGACCATCCCCTGAAAACCGTTCTCGTTGTCCCAGTTAAGCGCGGGTTCGAATCCGGCGTCGAACTCGTAGTCAGGGTCATATCGGAGATTCTCGTCAGGCAAAAAATCACCACAGATGTTTCCAGGATTGAGCAAATGTTGCGGGTCCGCAGTGGCTTTAAGGTCCTGGAAAACGTCCCACAGCCGGTCGCCGTAGAGCTTGCGGTTCCATTTGGTCCGGGCACGGCCGTCGCCGTGCTCCCCGGAGACTGACCCCTCGTATTCGATGACCAGCGAGGTGAGCGAATCCGAAATCTGACGCATCTTCTCCATCCCGGATTCGGTTTTGAGGTTGAGCAATGGCCGGATATGCAACACACCCGGGCCGGCGTGAGCGTAGTAGGAGGCGAACGTATCGTGTTTGTCGAACAGTTCCTGAATGTCGGCGACGAACTCGGGGAGGTTCTCCGCTGGGACAGCCGTATCCTCGACGAAGGGCCAGTGTTTTTCGTCGCCGGTTCGGGAGAGCAAAATCGGGAGTCCGGCTTTCCGCATCTTCCAGAACTTTGCCTGCCGGTCGTCGTCGTAGGCTTCGAGCGCGTCGACAGCGTAGACGTCAGCACCGCTTACGTCCGCTGGTCCCTCAGCAGGGGAAAGACCACTTTCCGGTTCGTGACTTGGCAGCCGGTCAGCAAGCAAATCCGCGACTTTCTGTTTGCCCTCCTCAACCGATTCCGCGTAGAACTCCACGAGAAGTGTCGAGTTCGTCCCCTCAGGAAGTGTCCCCACGAGTTCCGAGAATTCTGCCGTATCCCGTGCCAAATCGAGCAACACGTCGTCCATCACCTCGACGGCAGATGGGTCGTGTTCGAGAATCGGCGCAACGTCGCGCATCGCATCCAGCACCTCGTCGTAGGTGAGCAAGACCACGGCAGTCTCGTTCGGAATCGGTTCGAGCGAGACCGTTGCCTCGGTGACGATACCGAGCGTGCCCTCGCTACCAGCCATGAGTCGGCCGAGGTTGACCTTCCCGTGCTCTTCGATATCCTCGACCAGTTTGTTGAGGTTATACCCCGAGACGTTCCGGGTCAGGTCCGGATATTGCGTTTTAATCTCGTCGGTTTCCTCTCTGAGAATCTGTGAAACGTTGGCGTATAGCTGGTCTTCGAGCGGGTCATCCTCATCGACACCCGCTGCCCGGTCGTGGAGTGCATCGATATCCATCCAGCCGAGCGTCGTTACCGTCCCATCGGCAAGGACGACCTTGACTTCCTCTATATACCCATCGGCTTTCTCGTATTTCAGCGAGTGTGCACCGGTCGTGTTGTTGCCGATACAGCCCCCAAGAACGCTTTTATCTCCCCAGGCGGGGTCAGGCGCATATTTCAGCCCGTGCGGTTTGAGGTTGCGGTTGAGTCGGGCAAGCGTGATTCCCGGCTGTGCCCGCACCGTTTGCTCGTCCGGGTCAACGTCAAGAACCGCATGCATCTCCTTTTTGAAATCAAGGACGACGGCCTCGTTGACGGTCTGCCCCGCAAGACTCGTACCGCCCCCGCGCGGGAGCACCGGAATATCGTTTTCCGCGCAGTATTCCATCACGGCCCGGACATCGGCCGTCGAAACCGGTGCAACGACACCGATTGGCAATTGATGATACGCACTCGCATCAGTTGCATAGAGAGTTCGGGTGTACGTATCGAACCGCACGTCGCCGTCAACCAGTGCGTCGAGGTCGGCCATTAGCTCCGGCCGCTCGATATCCTCGTCCCGGTAGTCGTAGTTACTTCGCGAATCCGTCGCCGGATCGATAGGTGGCTGTGCTGTCTTCTCCGTGGTGTTGTCAGTTTTGCTCACAGTGTCTCCTCCGTGGTCTGTGTTGTTTGTGGCGCAAGCAGTTCGATGACGTGGAACGGTTCGTCCCCGAGCAAGTCACCAATCTGTTCCGTACACGAGGTTCCGCTTGCAATGACGTGGTCACAATCGGCAGCGCGAAGCTGTGATTCCAGATTGGAGCCAACGTCCATCGCAAGTTCGTAATACTGCTCTTTGTAGCCAAACGAACCAGCCATCCCACAGCACTCCACGTCGCTTGTCGTAACCTCGTAGCCACAGTCATTCAGGACAGCAAGGCTGTACTCATCCAACCCCATCGTCCGCTGCTGACAGTGGGCGTGATAGGCAACTGTTTCGCTGTCTGCTGCAAGGTTCAACGACTCGGCATCCGCCCCGTTTGCCAGCAGCCCGTAAACGTATTCGAGTATCTCGTAGCTCTGCTCGGCAAGCGGTTCGTACTGCTCTTGTGGAACCAGTCGTGCGTAATCTTCTCGGAACATCGCCAGGTCGCTTGGTTCGATAACGACCACGTCGTATCCTTCCTCGACGTACGGACCTAGCTGATCGACGACTGTCTCTGCTTTCGAGCGCGCCGTATCAATCATCCCCTGTGAAAGTGGTGCGCGGCCTGCACCGGAAACGGGCGGGATGAGGACTTCCACACCGAGCGCTTCGAGCGCTCGAACTGCTGCCTTCCCACGGTCGACCATCATATAATTTGTATAGAGGTCCGGATAGAGGACGACCTTGCGGTCAGGGTCAGCAGGTGGGACAGCGTCACGCGATTCGAACCAGTCGACGAGCGTCGTTCGCTGGAATTTTGGCAGTTCGCGTCGTCGGTCGACACCCGCTATTTCCTCCAGGAGATACGACGATGGCGGCGAGTTCGCCACCCAGTTCGATAGCGGGGCAAACGCGCTCCCGAGCTTTGCCAGCAGTTCGAAGTTACCAAAGAGCCGCTTTTGAATCCCTGGCCCCGACGTTTCCGTATCCGGAGTCAACCCGTCAACCAGCGTTTCGACGGGGACATCCGCCCCGGAGTTGATTCGGTCGCGAACGACCGTGTTTATCCACGGAATGTCAATTTTGACCGGACAGGCCTCGACACACCGTGAACAGCCCGTACAGAGGTCGTTGAACTCCGCCGCCGACTCTTGACCGTGGACGCCAGCCTCCCAGCCGGTAGCAATCCCGCCAGAGTAGGTTTCACCGCCGAAGACGTGCCCGCCGACGGACTGGAAGTTCGCACAGGTATTCGCGCATGCAGAGCAGCGAATACAGTAAAGCGTCTCTTTGAGGTGTTCATCCTCGCGCATGTCCATCCGGCCGTTGTCGATGAGGACGAGATGGAACTCCCTGTCCTCGCCTGCACCGGAAACAGGGGAGTCCGGGTCATCAAAATCCATCGTCGGCGAGTTGAGCGGCGGCGTCAGTAGCGAGATATAACTCGTAATGTCCTGGCCAGTGCCGGAGCGGCCAATCAACTCGATAAACGGCTGGAGGTCCTCGACCGTCGGAATTACTTTCTCGACACCAGCAACCGCAATCTGTGTCTCCGGGACAGTGACCGTCTTTCGGGCGTTCCCCTCGCTTGTCACGAGGGCCATCGTTCCCGAGTCGGCCGTGATGAAGTTCGCACCAGTCATCCCAACATCGGCACCCTTGATGAGTTCGCCAAGTTGCTCGCGGGCGAACATCGTCAGCTCTTCTGCTGTCTCGAGTTCCTCATCGGGTTCGAAATACTCGTTGAACAGCGTCGCAATCTCGGCTCTGGATTTATGCAGTGCTGGTGCGACGATGTGGCTGGGTGCTTCGTCTGCAATCTGTAACACCCACTCGCCAAGGTCGGTTTCGACGACATCCATGCCCTGACTCTCAAGGTGCTCGTTGACCTCGATTTCCTCGCTCGTCATCGACTTGCTTTTGACGAGTCGGTCGGCCTCCTTCTCGGCACAGACTTGCGCGACGTACTCGTTTGCATCGGCCGCATCATCAGCGATGTAGACGGTGCCGCCGTTTTCTTCGACCGTCTCGGTCAGTTCGTCGATAAGTTCCGGCAGCCGTTCGATGGCATCCTCTTTAATCTCTCGGGCTTCGTCTTTCAGTTCGTCGTACGCTTCGAGTTTCGCGACTGAGTCGTACCGACCCTGGTTGAATCCGCGGGTATTCTCGGCAACTGCGTTCCCCTCCGTCTGCATGATATAGCGGATATGTTCCGCCTTGGATTCGCGTGACAGGCTCATGTGACGACGACCACCTTCACCTGTTTTGGGCCGTGGGCTCCCTGCACGAGCGCTCCCATATCTGCGGTGGCAGACGGGCCAGTTGCGAGGATAGCGGAGTCACGGGACTCACGCAACTCGTCGCCAAACCACTCGAACGCAGCAGCCATATCGGGAACGATATCTTCCTCCCGGAGAACGGCGACATGCAAGTCATTAAACAGACTCACCGGTTCGCTCCCATCTTCGTCCATCCGCAAAACGATGCTCCCATACTCCGCAATGGCGAGCGATGCGGCAGTAACGCCGGTAACGGCCTCGTCAACAGCCCCAGTCGTTGGCTCCGTCTGGACAGTATCAGGGAGCGCAACGTCGTCCC
>LKMJ01002775.1_pt1 | contig 16208 bp, 16 predicted proteins | sample 643391 | NCBI WGS metagenome assembly LKMJ01 (sample SAMN04112250, study PRJNA286221) | soda lake metagenome | biome: soda lake; feature: Kulunda Steppe; material: water; isolation source: sample PL-Br10 brine of Picturesque Lake | place: Russia: Kulunda steppe | collected 2010-07
CGTGTTACTCACCCGTCCGCCGCTCGCCAGCGTCCCGAAGGACCTGCTGCCGCTCGACTTGCATGTGTTAGGCATGCCGCCAGCGTTCAATCTGAGCCAGGATCAAACTCTTCAGTTCAAGAGTTGTAGTCAGTTAAGCTGACCAATCTAGGCTCGACACAAGGCATCTCATAATTGAGTTGCTCTGGTCGATATCTCTGCATCTGCAGTGATGCCGACACGAGCACCCACACAAGTTGTCTGATCCATTTTTTTAAAGAGCGCCGCACCTGTTGTGGCCGGCTGGGCGCCGCATTCTACCGTTGCGCCGCCTTTCGTCAAGCCCCGGTTTCGGGGCCTTTCGGTGGAGGACACTCCACCGCGGGCTGCGCATTGTAAACCGCTGCGCTGGCCCGTCAACTTCATCGAAGTGGTGAATGTTGACCCCGCCGAAGCGAGAACGAGAAGTCTACAGGTTCCCCGGTAGCTGTCAACGGTTTGTCATAAACTTTTCTGCAATGTCACCCGGGCAAACCGCCGCTTGCCCACCTGTAGCACGTACGCCATGCCCGCCGGCAACCTGAGGTCGCGGTCTTCTACCCGCTCGCCGTCTACCCGAACCGCGCCCTGCCTGAGCATCCGCAGGGCGTCAGAAGTACTGGGCACCAGGCCGAGATCCTTGAGAAGGTGCACTAGCGCCACCCCCTCGGCCGGCGCGCTGCGCTCATGCTCGGGCATGTCGCTGGGCAGGGCACCACGCTGGAAGCGGGCCACGAACTCCTCATGAGCCGCGCGGGCACTGGCAGCGTCATGGAATCGGGTCACCAACTCATCCGCCAGCTCGAACTTGGCGTCGCGGGGGTTCATCCCCTCCCTGACCCGATGCCGCAGGGACTCGATCTCGGTCAGTGGCCGGAAACTGAGCAGCTCGAAATACCGCCACATCAATTCATCGGAGACCGACATGAGCTTGCCGTACATCTCGCCGGCGGGCTCTCGAATGCCCACGGTGTTCCCCAGGGATTTGGACATTTTCTGCACCCCGTCCAGGCCCTCCAGCACGGGAGTGGTGATCAGCACCTGGGGCGGCTGACCGTATTCCCGCTGCAACTCCCGCCCCACCAGCAGGTTGAATTTCTGGTCGGTGCCACCCAGCTCCACGTCCGCCCGCAGGGCCACCGAGTCATAGCCCTGCACCAACGGATAAAGAAACTCATGAATGGCGATGGGCTGATTGCCCTGATAGCGCTTGTGAAAGTCGTCCCGCTCGAGCATGCGGGCCACCGTGTGCCGTGACGCCAGCTGAATCATGTCGGTGGCGGTCATCTGGCTCATCCAGCTGGAGTTGAACACCACCTCGGTGGCATCCGGATCAAGGATGCGAAAGATCTGATCCCGATAGGTCTCAGCGTTGTGGGCGACATCGTCGGTGGTCAGCGGTTTTCGGGTGGCGCTGCGGCCGGTGGGGTCACCGATCATCCCGGTAAAATCGCCGATCAGAAACAGGACGTGATGCCCCAGCGCCTGGAACTGACGCATCTTATTAATGAGTACGGTGTGCCCCAGGTGCAGATCCGGCGCGGTGGGGTCAAAGCCCGCCTTGATACGCAGTGGCCGGCCAGCGGCCAGTCGCTCGCGAAGCTCGTCTTCGCGAATGATCTCATCAGCGCCGCGCTGCAGTTGCGCCAACGCTTCTTCTACACCGCTCATCCTGATGCTCCCTTAGTCCCAGGTCCGGAAAGGCAATGAGTCTAACGAATTCCGCGGCGCTGCGCGTTGACCCCACACCGCCGCCCGGCTATCTTGGCGGGCCATGAAAAGACGTCATGGCTTTCTGAGCCAGCATCCGGTTCGCAACGGACTTCTGGCCACAGGGGTCCTGCTCATCGTGGCTGGCATCTTCCTCCCTGGCGGCAAGACGTCCTCCCCCACCGAGAACCCGGCCACCGACGTCGCCCTGAGCATCGACCAGGCGCCCATCCAGCCCACCACTTTTGCCACCGCGGCTATCGAAGAAGAGCTCGCTCCACGGCCGGACTGGCGCCATCAGATGGTCAAGCGTGGCGACAATCTGGCGGCGGTGTTCCAACGGGCCGGCCTGACCCCCCGCGACGTCCATGACGTGGTCACCAGCAGTGACGAGGCGGCCGGCCTGACCCGAATCTATCCCGGCGATGAACTCGCCCTGGCCTTCACCGATGACAATGAACTGCTCGCGGTGCGCTACGAAAAAAGCGAAACCGAGACACTGCTGGTGGAAAGGGATGACGCGGACAGTGAATTCCAGTCACGCATCGAAGTGCGGGAGCTCGAGAGCCGAATTGCGGTCACTGACGGTCAAATCAACGTCTCCCTTTACGGGTCCGGCCTGAGGGCTGGCCTGGATGACCGGCTGATCATGGAGCTGGCCAGGATCTTTGGCTGGGATATTGACTTTGCCTTGGACATTCGCCGTAACGACCGCTTTACCGTGGTGTACGAGGAGCTTTATCGGGATGGCGAAAAGGTGCGCACCGGGCGCATTATGGCGGCGGAGTTCATCAACCGGGGGGAGCGTTTCCGCGCTCTGCGCTTCGAGGATGGCGACGGCCGCAGTGATTTTTACACCCCCGACGGCCGGAACATGCGGCGCACCTTCCTGCGCACCCCGACTGACTTCACCCGGGTCAGCTCCGAATTCAACCCCAACCGGGTTCACCCGGTGTATGGCACCGCCCGACCCCACGTGGGCACGGACTATGCCGCACCGCCCGGCACCCCCATCTGGGCTTCCGGTGACGGGCGGATCATCCATCGCGGGCCCAAAGGCGGCTACGGCAACACCGTGGTCCTGCAACACGGCGGCAACATCACCACGCTGTATGCCCACATGCGCAACTTCGCCTCCGGCCAGTCCACCGGCGACCGGGTCCAGCAGGGTGATGTGATTGGCTATGTGGGCAGCACCGGGGTGTCCACCGGCCCCCACCTGCATTACGAATTCCGGGTCGACGGAGTTCACCGCAATCCGCGGACGGTTGAACTGCCGGCGGCCGACCCCATTGATGAACGCTATCTGGCCGAGTTCAAGGCTGGCACCGCCGAATGGGTGGCCATGCTGGACGAGGTCAGCGAGACACGGATTGCCCGGGCCGGCGACTAAGCCTGGCGCTGCCGGTCACCTCTGCGTCGGGTTAATGTCGGGGACCAGCCTGGACGGGGTTGACGCCGTCCTCGTTCGCTTGCCGCCCAATGCCTCCCCGCAGCTTCTCAGTCATCAGCACACCCCCTGGCCGCCGACACTGATCCGGCGACTGCGGGGGATCAGCGGGCATTCGGCATTGGCCGAGGCGCTATCCCTGGATGCGGAGCTCGCCCGGCACTACGCCCAAGCGGTCAACAGCCTGCTGGCCGATCACTCATGCGCCGCCGAATCCGTCGACGCCATTGGACTGCATGGCCAGACCGTCTGGCATGCCCCCGAGGCGGAGCCGCCGGTGACCTGCCAGTTGGGCGACCCGAGCCGGCTGGCGCAGGCCACGGGCATCGCCGTGGTCGCGGATTTTCGCCAGCGGGACCTGGCCGCGGGCGGTCAGGGGGCACCGCTGGCTCCCCTGTTTCACGCGGTGCTGTTTGGCAATGCCGCACCCCGAGCCGTCCTCAATCTGGGGGGCATTGCCAACCTGACGCTGCTGGACGCCGGGGGCGCCATCCTCGGCGGTCATGACTGCGGGCCCGCCAACACCCTGATGGATGCCTGGACACGGCGGCACCTGAATCAGCCCTATGACTCGGCGGGCGCCTGGGCGGCATCGGCAGCGCCGGACCCGGGCCTGCTGGAGAGACTGCTGGCGGATCCCTACTTTCAACGCCCACCCCCCAAAAGCACGGGGCCGGAGCGGTTCAACCTGAATTGGCTGGAGTCCCACGGGCTCGCCTCCCTGGACCGCGCTTCAGTGCAGGCCACCCTGGCCGAGCTGACGGTTGAAAGCGTCGCCGGATCTCTGGAGACCACGCCCCGGGCCGTCGATGACCTGGTGGTCTGCGGTGGGGGGACCGCCAACCGGCACCTCATGAAGCGTCTCGAAGAACGTCTGAACCCCCTACCAGTGGTCACCAGCGACACGCTGGGCTATCCGGCAGAGTGCATCGAGGCCCTGGGCTTTGCCTGGCTCGCGGATGCCGCCATGGCGGGGCGGGAGTTATCGCTGCAAGCAATTACCGGCGCGCGGGAACCCACGCGCCTTGGGGGTATTTACCCGGCCTGAGCGGCGCTCAGACGCCGAAGGATGAGCCGCATCCACAGGTGGTGGACGCATTGGGGTTGCGGATGACGAACTGCGCCCCTTCGATCCCCTCGACATAGTCGATCTCGGCCCCTTCCAGATAGGCGCCGCTCATGGGATCCACCAGCAGGGTGACGCCACCATTCTCGACCACCGCGTCACCGGGTTCCTCGCTCTCGTCGAACATGAACCCGTACTGAAACCCCGAACAGCCGCCACCCGTGATGTATACCCGCAGCTTGAGGTCATGATTGTCCTCTTCATCCAGCAGTTGGCGCACTTTGGTGGCCGCGCTGTCCGTGAAAACCAGCAGGTCTTCCTGTTCGACGGCTGTCATGATGCCTGACTCCAAATAGGACTATTCTGGTTCGCATTCTCACCGCGAGTGGCCAGGGCCGTCAATGCCCTCATGGCAACACCGCGGTGTGGATCAGCCCGGCGGTCTCGTCCAGACCCAACATGAGGTTCATGTTCTGCACGGCCTGACCCGCGGCGCCCTTGACCAGGTTGTCCTCCACCGCGAGAACCAGCGCCATGTCACTGTCGGTGGGGCGGTGCACGGCGATGCGAACCAGGTTGTTGCCGCGGACACTGCGGGTCTCCGGGTGACTGCCGGGCGGCAGGACATCCACAAACGGCTCATCGGCGTAACGCGCCTCATAGAGCGACTGGAGGTCTGTGGCCGGGTCCTTCAGGGGGGCATAGAGCGTTGCATGAATGCCGCGAATCATGGGCACCAGGTGAGGCACGAAGGTCAGACCCACCGGCTGACCCGCGGCCTCTTCCAGCCCCTGGCGGATTTCCGGCAGGTGTCGGTGCCCTCCCGCGCCATACGCATGGAAATTTTCAGTGGCTTCGCACAACAGGGTGTGCTGCTTCGGCTGACGGCCGGCTCCACTGGCGCCGGATTTGGCATCGGCGATCACGTGGCTCAGGTCCACGGCCCGGGTTTCCACCAGGGGCAGCAGACCCAGCTGAACCGCCGTGGGGTAGCAGCCCGGATTGGCCACCAGGCGGGCACTGCGAATGGCCTCACGGTGCCGCTCCGGCAGGCCGTAGATCGCCTCCGCCGCCAGGTCCGGGCAGCTGTGCTCCATGCCATACCATTGCGACCACAACGCCAGGTCGCGAATCCGGAAATCCGCACCGAGATCAATCACCCGGACGCCGCGCTCAATCAGCGCCGGGGCCATCTGCATGGCCGTGCCGTTGGGCGTGGCAAAAAAGACCACGTCACAGGCGGCCAGTGAGGTGTCCTCAGGGTCGGTGAAGCGGAGATCCAGCACACCACGGAGGTTGGGAAACACCGCATCCAGCCGCTGGCCCGCCTGGCCCCGGGAAGTAATGGTGGTCAGTTTTACCTCAGGATGCGCCGCCAGCAGCCGCAGCAGCTCAACCCCGGTGTAGCCTGTGCCTCCGACGATGCCGGCGGTTACCATGTCTTGCTCCTGAATCGCTCATGGGGCGTGTGTGTCGTTATCATGCCAGATCCCGCCGACTCGCTGGAGGTCGTCTCCGCCGAGGCCGGATGCGGTAAAATCCGGGAAGACAGTCACGAGAGAGCACCCCATGGCAAAGAAAGCATTAACCGGCCTGGTGGCGCTGATGGTACTCGGCGCTCTGACATTTGCCTGGCTGGGACCACGCAGCGGCGACCCGGCGCCGGAGGTGGCCCTGCAGCTGCTGGATGGCGAGGCTGTCCCGCTGACGGACTATCGCGGCGGCCCGGTCCTGATTCAGTTCTGGGCGACGGACTGCCCCACCTGCATCAGTGAGATGCCCGAGCTGGTGGAGCTGTATGAGACGCTGGGCCCCCAGGGGCTGACGCTGGTGGGCGTCGCCATGGAATACGACCCGGAGCGCCGGGTCCGCAATCTGGTCGATCGAAAGAGCCTGCCCTACCCCATCGCCCTGGATGAAGGCGCCCGGGTGGCCAATGCCTTTGACAACATTCGGGTCACCCCGACATCGGTGCTGATCGATGCCGAGGGTCGCATTGTCTGGCAGCGCATCGGCTTGTTGAACTTTGATCGGCTGCACAATGAAATCCGCAACCTGCTGCCCGAGGAGCAGTCGGCATGACGTACCTCTGGGTCAAGGCCTTCCATCTGATCAGCATGGTTACCTGGTTCGCCGCGCTGTTCTATCTGCCACGGCTGTTCGTCTATCACGCCATGGCCGAGGACGCGGTCGGTCGGGAGCGATTCAAAGTGATGGAGCGCAAGCTCTATCGGGGCATCATGACGCCCAGCGCCGTGGTGACCATCGGGCTTGGCGTGTGGCTGATTGCCATGCAGCCATTCTGGCTGCAACAGGGATGGCTGCACGTCAAACTTTTGCTGGTGGCGGCGCTGGTGGGCTATCACCTGTACTGCGGGCGATTGCTGAAGGCCTTTGCCGAAGACCGCAATCCCCACGGCCACGTGTGGTACCGCTGGTTCAACGAAGCACCGGTCATTGTGTTGATCAGCGTGATTCTGCTGGCCACACTGAAGCCGTGGATATAAGGGATACCGCTTATGCTGCCGATCATTTTCTGGTACATTAAACCGTACCGAACAAGTCCAGTATGGTCAGGCTCATGAACAACGCTCAACGAACCGTCGCCGACGACGCCTATCTCCGCGATCTGCTCCAGCAGGCCGGGCTGCGTGCGACCCGACAGCGGCTGGGCCTCGCCGAACTGATTTTCGGCCAGGGTGAGCGCCACCTGACCGCCGAGGGGGTTTACGCCGAGGCGCTTGACGCCGGAATGCGTCTATCCCAGACCACGGTGTACAACACCCTGCATCAATTCACCGAGGCGGGCCTGCTGCGCGAGATCCTCGCCGATCCGCGCCGGATCTACTTCGACACCAACGTCGCTCCGCACCATCACTTTCTGGATGAGGACACCGGCGCCATGGAGGACATCCCGGCGGAGACCGTGGCGGTCAGCTCGCTCCCCAATCCGCCGGATGGCAAGTCCATCGAGAGTGTCGATGTCATTGTCCGGGTGCGGAGTGCCTCGCCGGCCTGACAAAGCTCTGGAGTCTCGAGAGGTCGCTCAGTGGCGGCCTGCGCTGACAAGGCCACCCAGTCCATGCGCCTCCAGTGTGCGATGAATTAACCCGCGGACCGCTTCCGGGGTTTCGCACACCAGGGCCTCCGCCAGCAACGCCTGACACCGGGCCAGTGTCAGCGTGCGAATCACCCACTTGACGCGCATCAGCCGACCGCTGCTCATGGACAGGCTGTCCATGCCCATGGCGAGCAACAACGGGGCAATGCCCGGCTCGCCGGCCATGCTGCCGCACAGCGAGACGGGGCAGTTGGCCCGTCGGCCCGCCTGAGCCACCTCGTTCACCGCCCGCAACACCGCCGGATGCAACTCGTCATAAAGCGAGGCCACGCGGCTGTTATTACGATCCACCGCCAGCAGGTACTGGGCCAGATCGTTGCTGCCGATGGACAGGAAATCCAGCCGACGGGCGAGGCTCTCCGCCTGGTACACCGCCGCCGGCACCTCCACCATGGCACCCACGCGGGGTCGGGTGGTGATTACGCCCTCTTCCTCGAGTTCCTCCCGAGCCCGCGCCACCAGGGCGGTGGCCTGCTCCGCTTCCTCAAGGCGCGTGACCATGGGGAACATGATCTGCAGATTGTCGAAACCCACCGAGGCCCGCAGCATGGCCCGTAACTGGGTCAGGAAGATTTCCGGGTGATCCAGGGTCATGCGCACCCCCCGCCAGCCAAGAAAGGGGTTGGCGTCGTTGGTGGGGAAATACGGCAGCGGCTTGTCGCCCCCCACATCCAGTGTGCGCAGTGTCACCGGTTGCGGCGCAAAGGCCCCCAGGACCTCCTGATACAGGGCCGCCTGTTCTTCTTCCCCCGGAAAACGGTCCTGGATCATGAACGGAAACTCGGTTCGATGCAGACCCACCCCGTCGCAGCCAATCTCCAGCGCCGGGTTGATTTCGGCGGCCAGGCCCGTGTTCACGCACAGGCGGATGCTGGCGCCATCGGGGGTTTGAGCGGGCAGGCCGGAGAGATCAGCCAGCTCTGCAGTGAGTGCTTCTTCCTCCTGCTGAAGCCGCGCGTATTCGGCACGCAGCGGCTCGGCGGGATCCACCTCGACCCGCCCCCGGTAGCCATCCAGAATCAGTGACCGCCCCTGCAGATCATGCACCGGCAGGTCCGCCACCCCCATCACCGCCGGCACCCCCAGCGCCCGGGCCAGGATGGCAATGTGCGAGTTCGCCGAGCCGCCGGCGCTGAGGACGCCGGCCAGTCGGTCCGCCGGGATCTCCGCCAGCTGCGAAGCACTGAGCTCCTCACCCACCAGAATCACCCGCTCCGGCAGCTCACCGTGACCCACCTCAATGGCCAGCAGCCGGGCCAGTACACGGCGGCCCATGTCGCGGACGTCGTCGGCCCGCTCCCGCAGATAGGGATCGTCCATGGCCTCGAACCGGCGCACATGCTCACTGATGGTGCGGCGCAGGGCGAAGGGCGCCCAGTGCCCCTGATGGATGCGATCAATCACGCCGCGGGTGAAACTCTCGCCTTCCAGCATTCGCTGATAGACGTCGAACAGCAGTTGCTCGCCCTCGGGCAGCTGATCGCGCATGCGCTCGGACAGCCCCTGCAGATCGCTGATCACGGCGGCCACCGCCTTGTTGAAGTCGGTGATTTCCCGGGCCGGGTCCGTGACCGGGCGGTCCGGGACATTGCTGAGGCGGGCCATGGGCGTGACCACCAGCCCTTCGCCCATGGCGACGCCGCTGGAGCCGCCGATGCCGTCCAGCCCCAGTACCTGACCCGGCGTGGGGTCAACCGCCGCGGAGAGTTCTCCCCGGACCCGGGCGTAGGCAATGACCCCCGCCAGCTGCGAGGCCATGGTCACCAGAAAAGCCACCTCGGCGTCGTTGAACCGGTCGCCCACCTGGCGCTGCACCACCAGCACCCCCAGCCGGGAGCGATAGTGGATGACGGGCACCCCAAGGAAAGAATGGAAACGCTCCTCGCCGGTTTCCGGGAAGTAGCGAAAGCGCGGGTGGCGATCGGCATTGTCCAGATTCACCGACTCTTCCCGCTGGGCGACCAGACCCACCAGGCCCTCATCCAGAGACAGGGTCACCTGGCCCACCGCTTCCGGGTTGAGGCCCCGGGTGGCTACCAGTCTCAGCTGGCCGCCGCCGGCCTCCAGCAGGTAGACGGAGCAGACGTCCGCTCCGGTGGCCTCGGCCACCTGATCGACAATGATTTTGAGGGCCTCACCGAAATCCCCCGCCTCGTTGACTGCCTCGACAACACGATGGAGGGTGGAGAGCACCCGTCAGCCTCGTTGCGACCGCGGCTGGATCACCGGCGGCTGCCCCGGCCCGGGGTTGGCCGGCCGCCGGGGCGGCCCGTCCGGGAAGAGCATGGGCGCCAGCTGTTCCAGGGCCCGCTCGTAGACACTGCGCTTGAAGGACACCACCTGCTCCAGGGGGTCCCAGTAGGAGACCCAGGCCCAATCATCAAACTCCGGCTGACCGGTGGCATCGAGGCGGACGGCGGCGTCATCGGCTTCCAGGCGCAGCAGGAACCAGACCTGTTTCTGACCAATGCAGGTGGGCTTCTGCCGACGCCGGATCAAATGCCGGGGCAGACGGTAGCGCAGCCAGCCCCGGGTGGAGCCCAGTACCGAGACGTGATGCGGCGCCAGCCCCACCTCTTCGTGGAGTTCGCGATACAGGGCGGCCTCGGGACTTTCCGAGCGCTGAATGCCTCCCTGGGGAAACTGCCAGGCCTCCTGGCCGATGCGTCGGCCCCAGAAAACCTGTCCGCCGGCGTTCGCGAGGATAATCCCAACGTTTGGACGAAAACCCTGCGAATCAATCACTTGCAATACCCGGAAGGCGGCCTCATTGCCAGTCATTCTTCCACAGACCACAATCACCCGGCAATCGACTAGCTAACGGAGCCTGCATGCAACTCGCCATATTCGATCTGGATAACACCCTGCTGGGCGGGGACAGCGACTATCTCTGGGGTCAGTACCTGATCCAGCAGGGCGCCGTGGATGCAGCGCACTACCAAGCGGAAAACCGCCGCTTCATGGAAGCCTACGAAGCGGGCGAACTGGACATCGACACCTTTCTGGCGTTTGCGCTACGGCCACTGGCCGAAACCCCTTATGAAGTGCTGACCGCCTGGCGCCGGGCTTTTATCGACTCCCACATCCGGCCGCGGGTGCTGCCAGCCGCCCGGGCGCTGGTGGAGCAACACCGCGAGGCAGCTCACGGTCTGATGATCATCACCGCCACCAACCGATTCATCACCGAACCCATCGCGGAGCTGTTCAACATTCCGGTGCTGCTGGCCACCGAGCCGGAAGTTCACAACGGCGCGTTCACCGGCCGCCACCGGGGTATTCCCACGTTTCGCGACGGCAAGATCACCGCGCTGCAGCAGTGGCTGGATGCTGAAGGGCGGATGACGGACGCGATGCACTTTTACAGTGATTCACGCAATGATCTGCCTCTACTCGAGCATGTCGATCACCCGGTGGCGGTGGATCCGGACCCGGTGCTGGAGGCTGCCGCCCGAGCTCGAGGCTGGCCGGTGATCACCCTGCGCGAGGGGGAGATACCCCAGCCCCTGGACCCTTCAGCCCGTGGCGGCGACCGTGCATAATTAGAGGTCTGCGTTAACGAGGAACCTCGCCATGAATGCCCGCCTGTCCCGCTTGTCCATCGCCGCCATCTGCCTGCTGGCCCCTGCGCTCGCCAGCGCGGAAATCACTGTTGAGGGGGCCTGGTCCCGGGCCACGGCGCCGGGCCTGGAAACCGGTGGCGCGTATTTCCATCTCACCAACACCGGCAGCCGGGGTGACCGCCTGGTGGGGGTCCGCACCGACCGGTCGCCGCGGGTGGAACTGCACCAGACCATCGAAGAAGGCGGCAATGCCCGCATGATCCACACGCCCGAGGTCCGCATCCCCGCCGGCGGCGAGCTGATCTTCGAGCCCGGCGGGCGTCACGTCATGCTCATGGGCCTGGAGACACCGCTGCAGGAAGGCGAGCGCTACGAAATCGTGCTGGAGCTGGAGCGGGGCGGTGACCTGCCCATTGACGTGGAAGTCCGGGCCCCGACGGCCATGGACGCGGGTCACGACCACGGTCATGACCATGATCACGGTCACGGTCACGGTCATGATCATGGTCACGGTCATGATCATGGCGATGGCCATGGCCACGGCCATTAACCGGACGACGCCATGGGCCACTGATCCGGCGGCCGCCGGGGCCGCCGGGCTCAGATGACCCGGGAGAACCGCCGCTGGTTGCGGGCCTCGACCAGATAGGCGTCGAAAGGCATGGCCACATTTCTAAGGAAGAACTGCCCACGCTCGGTGACCGCCAGCCCCCGGGCGTGGATGTCCAGCAGCCCGTCATCCACCAGAGGCGTCAACTCTTCCAGCGCCTCCGCAAAGTACTGACGGAAAATCACGCCGTGACGCTCTTCCACCGTGTCAAAGTCTACCCGGCCCTGACACATCACCGACTGGATCACATCCCGGCGCAGCCGGTCATCCGCTGACAGCTCCACGCCCCGCCAGATCGGCAGTTCCCCCGCGGACACCGCTTCGGCATGACCCTCGGGATCCCGGCGGTTCTGGCTGTAGGCATCACCGATCTGACCAATGGAAGACGCCCCCAGACCGATCAGGTCCAGATCCGGACGGGTGGCGTAGCCCTGAAAATTTCGGTGCAACGTGCCGTCATTGGCGGCCTGTGCCAGCTCGTCCCCGGGCAGCGCGAAGTGATCCATGCCGATGTACTGATAGCCGCCCTCGGCAAGACGCTGCATGGCCTCGATGAGCAGGATGAGCTTGTTCTCGGCGGAGGGCAGACTGGCCTCGGCAATCTGCCGCTGGATGCGGAACATCTGGGGCATGTGCGCATAGTTGTACAGCGCGATGCGATCCGGCCGGATGTCCTGCACAGCGTCCAGGGTTCGATGCAGGCGCTCCGGAGTCTGCAGGGGCAGCCCATACATCAGGTCCAGATTGACCGAATGAAACCCTTGGGCCCGGGCCTCGGCCACCACGTCGGCGGTGTCCTTCACGCCCTGAATGCGATTAATGGCCTTCTGCACGTCCGAATCGAAGTCCTGAACCCCCAGGCTGAGTCGATTGAAACCCAGCTCCGCCAGCCGGGCGACCCGTTCCCGGTCGACGGTGCGGGGATCCACCTCGATGGAGAACTCACGCACCGGCGGGTCCGCCAGCGGAAAACGGTCCCGAATCGCGCCGATGAGCCGCTCCAGATCCGCATCCGTGAAATAGGTGGGGGTGCCACCGCCCAGGTGCAGCTGTTCCACCGGCCGATCGTCATCGAACAGCGCCGCCTGCAGGTCCAGCTCCTGGATCATGCGGTCCAGATAGCGCTCCGCCCGGCGGTAATTGGCGGTGATGACCTTGTTGCAGGCACAGTAGAAACAGACCGTGCGGCAGAACGGTACGTGCACGTACAGCGACAGGGCCCGGGGCATGGGATCGCCGTTGCCGGCGGCCACCCGCTCCCGGTATCGCCTGCCATCAAAGGCTTCGGTAAACTGAGCAGCGGTGGGATAAGACGTATAACGGGGCCCGGTCACGTCGTAACGTCTCAGCAGCTCGCGCTCCAGCGGTAGTCTGTTGGCCATAACAGCCTTCTCCATGATCGATCGTTGGCCTGACGATAGCGGTCATTGGGAATCGAAGTGTTGACCTGAATCATCTGTTCGGGTCACCCCGGCGGGAGAAGACATGAAGCGCGATCCGGCGCGGCAATTCGACAACGGCGACCCCCCCGAGCCCCCGGCCCCCACCACCTGGCGGGGCGCCATCGCCCGCTATGTCTGGCTCAGCCTGGCGCTGTTTTTCGTGGGTCTGGGCAGCATCGGCGTGGTGGTGCCGCTGATGCCCACCACGGTTTTTCTGCTAATGGCCGCCTACTGTGCCTCGCGCAGCTCACCGGCACTGCATGCCTGGCTGTACAGTCACCACCGCTTCGGCCCGCTGTTGCGGGACTGGCGGGATCACCGCGCCATCCGACCCCGGGCCAAAGTCACCGCCATCATCCTCGTGGCCATCAGCGGGATCATCACCTGGATAACCGTGGAAGCCGTGACCCCGCGCCTGATTGCTCTGGGCGTGCTGCTGTGTGTGGTCGTGTTTCTGATTACGCGTCCCCACGGCCCCGATAACCGCAGGAGCAAGCCCAATCCGCCGGAATCAGGCCAGCGCGGCGATGATGAATAGCCCCACCACGCAGGCGAAGGCCGCCATCCAGGCGAGGCTTCGCAGGGTCGGGCGGTCGACGATATAGAAAAGTCCGTAGGCGCCGCGAAAAACCAGAAACAGCACTGCCAGCGTATCCACGGGGCCCTGGGGCGCGCCCAGCTGATGGGCGATGATCACCGCGGCCGCAAACGGCGGAAACGCCTCGAAGGTATTGAGCTGAGCCCAGTGGGCGCGCTGCCGCCACCCCTCCAGGCCGGTCAGCCACTCCCGCGGACGGGCGTTGTCAAAGTCGCCCCGGGACTTGGCCAGCCCCGCGAACACGATGGGCAGAAAAATCGCGGCCAGCACACAGTAATACGCGAGGCTCATGGCGACTCTCCTTCCAGCTCCGCGGCAACGGCGCGATGGCCGATGTCCGAGCGCATGAATCGTCCCGGCCACTCAATGGAGTGAGCCAGATCGTAGGCGGCGGCCTGGGCGGCGGCCGTGTCCCGGCCGAGGGCGCAGGCGCAGAGCACCCGGCCGCCGGCGGTGACCACTTCCCCGGCCTCGTTCAGGGCAGTACCGGCATGAAACACCTGCCGATCCGCTCCCGGGTCAGCGGACAGGCCGGTGATGACGTCACCACGGCGATAATCCCCCGGATAGCCGTCGGCGGCCAGCACCACACCCAGGCAGGGCCGGGGATCCCATTCCACATCGGCGGTGCCCAGCTCGCCGTCGAAGGCCGCCTCCAGCAGATCCACCAGATCCGTGCGCAGGCGCATCAGAATGGGCTGGGTCTCCGGATCACCCAGCCGGACATTGAACTCAAGCACCCGGGGGGCACCGTCGGCATCGATCATCAGCCCGGCATAGAGAAACCCGCGAAACCCTCGCCCCTCGGCGTTCAGGCCCGCCACCGTGGGGCGGATGACCGTGTCCATGATGCGTTGATGCAGCGCCCCGGTGACCACCGGTGCGGGGGAGTAAGCGCCCATGCCACCGGTATTGGGGCCCTGATCACCGGCATCCCGGGCCTTGTGGTCCTGGGAACTGGCCAGGGGCAGCACCGACTCGCCGTCCACCATGGCGATGAAGCTGGCCTCTTCACCCACCAGAAAATCCTCCACCACGATGCGCTCACTGGCGGCGCCAAAGGCCCCACCCAGCATGGCCTCGGCGGCGTCGAGGGCTTCGTCCAGGGTCTGCGCCACAGTGACGCCCTTGCCCGAGGCCAGCCCGTCGGCCTTGATCACCAGCGGCGCGCCGCGCTCGCGGATCCAGGCCCGGGCCGGCTCCAGGGCATCAAAGCTGCGATAGGCCGCGGTGGGGATATCGTGGCGCTCGAGAAACGCTTTGGCGAAGGCCTTGGATGCCTCCAGCTCGGCAGCGGCCTGGCGTGGCCCGAAGCAGCGCAGACCCGCAGCCTCGAAAGCGTCCACAACGCCCGCCGCCAGCGGTGCTTCTGGCCCCACGACGGTCATGGCGGCGTTCAGGCGCCGGGCCAGATCCCGCAGCCCGGCCACATCGGTCGCGGACACCGCCACGTTCTCAACCCCGGGCTCACCGGCGGTGCCGGCGTTACCGGGGGCCACATAGACCCGCTCAACCCGCGGGGAGCGGGCCAGCCGCCAGGCCATGGCGTGTTCACGCCCGCCACCTCCGATGACCAGAATCTTCATCACGCTGCCTCGTTCAATGTCGAAAGTGCCGCATGCCGGTGAACACCATGGCGATGCCGTGCTCGTCGGCGGCGGCGATCACCTCTTCATCGCGCATGGAGCCGCCCGGCTGAATGATGGCCTGCACGCCGGCCCCAGCGGCCTGATCGATGCCGTCCCGAAACGGAAAGAACGCATCCGACGCCAGCACCGCCCCCTGCAGGGACAGTCCGGCGTCCTCGGCCTTGCGGGCACCGATACGGGCACTGTCGACGCGACTCATCTGGCCGGCACCGATGCCGAGGGTGCGACCATGACGGCCATAGACAATGGCATTGGACTTGACGTGGCGGGCCACCCGCCAGACAAAGTCCAGGTCCGCCTCCAGCGCCGCGTCCACCGCCATGCGGGTCACGCAGCGCAGCCCGTCAGGGCCCACCAGCTCCGCGTCCACGTCCTGCACCAGCAGGCCACCATCCAGCGGCTGAAGACGCCAGCCCGCCGCGGGCGCCGGGCCATCGGCAATTTCCAGGATCCGCAGATTGGGTTTGCGCCCGGTCACCGCCAGCGCCGCATCGGTGACGGCGGGCGCCAGGATGACTTCGACAAACTGCTGATCAAGGATGGCTTGGGCGGTGGCCTCATCCAGCGGGCGGTTGAAAGCAATAATGCCGCCAAATGCCGAGGTGGGATCGGTGGCGAATGCCGCCTGGTAGGCCTCGAGCAGCGAGTCGGCGGTGGCCACGCCGCAGGGGTTGGCATGTTTGACGATCACGCAGGCGGGGGGCCCGAAGGCACCCACGCAGCTCCAGGCGGCGTCGGCATCCGCCAGATTGTTGTAGGACAGCGCTTTGCCCTGGCGCTGGATATGGCGGGCAAAGCTGCCAGCCGGCGCATCCGGGGCGCGGTAGAACGCCGCCGCCTGATGCGGATTTTCGCCGTAGCGAAGATCGGCCTGCTTGGCCCAGGCCCGATTGAGCTGGCCGGGAAAGCCGGGCCCGGATTCCGCCTCGCCGCGGGCGGACAGGTAATTGCTGATGGCCGCGTCGTAGCGGGCCACGTGGTTGA
>LKMJ01002776.1_pt1 | contig 16203 bp, 19 predicted proteins | sample 643391 | NCBI WGS metagenome assembly LKMJ01 (sample SAMN04112250, study PRJNA286221) | soda lake metagenome | biome: soda lake; feature: Kulunda Steppe; material: water; isolation source: sample PL-Br10 brine of Picturesque Lake | place: Russia: Kulunda steppe | collected 2010-07
TTAGCGCCCACTTGCCTGCCTTAAGCAGCTGCTCTAGCTCGCACGCCGCCCTGCTGGGTACCGCCCCTTTGTTCAGCAGGCGCGGGTCGTACGCGGTCACCCCCACCACACAATCGTCTGGCCACGCCCACGCCTTGTTCACAACTCGCCCTCGTCCCCTGCTCACAGTCGGAACCTGCTCGCCAATCCCACAACCCCTTCCCTGCTCACCCTCCGCCATTGCCACCCTGGCGCTGGCAGCCACTTCCCCTGGCCCTCCTCCTTCCCCCCACCCCGGTGCTCCTGCTGCAGCCGCTGCCCTTCCGCTGCTGGGCCCAGCACCCTGTGCCCCCCTTCCGGTCACAGCCGCCTCAGCGGCAGTGCCCTGGCGCGCAGCCTGGCTGGCCAACCTGTCAAAGATCCCGCCTGCGCTGCTGCGCAAGGCGCCGCTGTGCATGCCGCCCTGGAGTCCACTACCTTGGGTGCCATCCCCTGTGTGCGCGCTGGCGCTGCCTGCACTCGTACCGCCTTCCCGTTTCCTGCTCTCCTGCCTAAGTGCTACCCCTGCTTCCGCCCCCCCTTGTGCCGCATCTGCATGTCCTCCAACCCTGTTGCAAGCAGGGCCTCCTTGGCCCCCCCACATCAGCTGCCCACTGCGCGCTTCAGCCACCGCCTGCCACAGGCAGTTGCCTTGCGCAAACCCATTAGCAATGTCGCCGCCGCCACTCAAGGCGAAGGCTGCTGCGGGAGGGGGCGCAGAGGTGAGGGCGTGCACGACCTTGTGGATGGCGGCGTCGCAGGCGCCGCCCACGAGCTCCAGCCGCCGCAGCTGGTGCGAGAGGGACTGGATGGCCACGCGACCTGTGGAGCAGGCACGCGAATGCTGTAGGGTGTGTGCGCGCGCTGGGCCGCGGTGCACTGCGTACATGCGTGAGAGCGGGGCGCGTTGGGCGAGGGGCCGGGGCAGCGCGGCAGCGGCCGCATGGCCTGGAAGGGTGGTGAAGCACTGACAAGGCGACGCGCCGGCGGACTTGCGGTTGCTGAGAGGAGTGGATCCAGGTCATCCTGAAAGGAGCAAAACCAAGTCAGCCTGAGAGGAGCAGAACCGGTTCAGCAGGCACTCGCAATGTTTGCCAGTGCCTGTGCTTGGCAGGCCCTTGGTGGACGGTGTGTCTGCTGTCCGCGCACCCCCTGCGTTCAACTGATGTGGGCAACACGTTCACTGGTCGCCACATTGCGCGAGCAAGTCAGCATCAGACTTCACAGGGCGCCAGACGAGCCCCTGATCACACAGAGGGCTTAATAGCCAGAGCGTGCAAGCGCACTGTCTTGAGTGGCACAGAGCGCGCCAAGCCTGCTGCTGAGCGGGTCTGCCAGCCTGCGTGCTCATTGCTGTGAATGCACATGCAGCAGCAATGGCGCGGGGCGTCAGTGCTGGAGCGTGCAAGCGCACTATCTTGGGGGGCACACAGCGCGCTAGGCCTGCTGTTGAGCGGGCCTGCCAGCGTGAAAAATGTTCAGGGGGTGCACCAGCACAGCAACATGCAAGCACGGCAACGTGCAAACACAGCAACATGCAAGCACAGCAACGTGCAGGCATGGCAACATGCAAGCACAGCGACATGCAAGCACAGCAACATGCAAGCACAGCAACGTGCAAGCACAGCAACATGCTGCAAGCACAGCAACGTGCAAGCACAGCAACATGCCCCGCTTGCCCACCTGCACCTCCGCCCTTGCTAGATGCCGCCTCCAGCACCGCCGCACTCACGTCTTGGAATGCAGCCGCGTGCACCCACAGCCACAAACCGCAGTGCCTGTACCACTCCGCGGTGGCTCGCGCACAGCGCCTCCCTGTCTCACCCTGTCGTAAACTCCCCGCGGCTTCCACGTCCCTGTAGCCACTGCCTTGGCATGGTGCAGGTTGCCCTTGCACCCCGCCCCTGCTCTCACTCTCTTCCCCCTGCCTATCCCCACCCCCACTCTCGCCCTTCACCCCCTGCCCGTTCCCAGCCCCCTGCTCATCAGGAACCACCCACAGCGCCCGCACAGGAGCTAGGGCACTCCCAATTTTTGGTGGCATGCGCTGCTGGCCCCCCTGCCCGTTCCCCTGCTGGCCTGCCGCATGGATCACCAGCGTCCACTCAGCAGCACCGCAGATCACCTCCGCCCGTGCAAGCTGCTCCGCAAGGCAGTGCGGGTCACTGCGAGGACGAGCAGTGCAAGCAATCTACTTGGGTGACATGGCTGCGGGCAAACCCGGTCGCTGCGCGGGTGAGCGGGCATGCAGCCGATGTGGGTGGCTTGGCTGCAACAGGCGCGTGAGGGGGGTTAGGTGGCGGGGGCACCGGGCGGCCCAAAGTGCATAAATGCAAGAATACAACAGGAAGACGAAGCCCCCAGGGGTGCCCCTGGATGCATGGATGCAAGCCTTTGGGGGGCATGGCAAGGAGGCAGACAGCCCCCGAGCTTTACCGGGGTGGCTGACACAGCGCAAGGCAAACAAGGCCCCCTCCAGGTCCCACAAAAACAAAGCACACGCCAGGTCCCACAAAAACAAAGCACACTCCCCCGCAGATCTCGCCAGGCGCACGTACACAACAAATGCCCTCCACCTCCCACGCACCATCACTCATACAAGTCATCACTGCACCTGCCTGCCACCATCTGAGCCTGCATGCCCCCAAGCCCTACCTCCTACCTCCAGAAGCCGCAGGCCTGCAAAGCACACACCTGATGCTCTCGAGCACGCCCACGATGTCGCGCTGCTGCCCAGACAGCTGCAAGCAGCCCCAGTAGCTGGCGTCGTGCATCACGCTCTGCGTCCTGCATCGCGCAAAAGGACGGCCTCCGCCGGTCACAGGCTGGCGTCAGGCAGGGAGCTGCGCACATGGGGCATAAGCGGGGCTCACATGCAGGCGCGTGTCCCGGCACTCGTGCACATGCAGCATTGCTCGATCGAAGAAGCCCGCCACAAGTGGGGGTGCGCCTGCCTGGGTGGATGACAGTGAGCACGGCCTAGGGGCTGGCCGCACCTGAGTTGGTGCAAGAAGGACCGGCTGCCCTTGCCCTTGCCGCCTGCGTGCAGCGCAAGTGCGTGGCCCCATAGTCCCGGTTCGCCCCAATCGCCCCCTTTGCTTGGAGCGCCTGGCCCGCCTGCTGTGCAGCCCACCATGCGCATGCGCTTGGCGTGCCAGGCGTGGGTCTCCAGCCGCCGCGCCGACTGCACCTGCGGCTGCCCCGGCTGCTCCGGCTGCAGCTGCAGCTGCGGTAAGCCGGGTACGCAGCTGCCTGGCGGAGGCAGCTCAAAGTGTGCCGAGGGCTGGCTGCAGCTCGCCTGCTGCACAGGTTGCTGCGCCAGGCCGCTGCTGCTGCCATCACCACCACTGCTGCTGCCTCCTTGCTGTGCATTGCCACCCTGGTGTGAAGGGAGCGCCTGCGCGGCGGCAGCCTCAGCGGCGGCCGCCACTGTCCTGGCCCGGGGCAGGTGCAGGCAGCCCGCTGCGCCGTGCACAGTGGTGGATGCCAGCCGGGCGGGGCGCCTACGCATTGCGCGGTTGGTGGGGCGGGGCGGCTGCAGCAGGTGGGCCGCCACGCCCTCGTGGCCAGCTGCCTCCATGCATGCAGCCAGCCCACCCTGCTCAGGCGCTGCAGCGCCTTGCGGGGCGGAGAGGGCACTAGCTTGGGGCAGTGTCTCTGAGGCCAAGATGGGAGGCGAGGCTGTAGGAGGATGCCCCAACACGCCAGGCGCCGTGTGCGCATGTGCATGGGCGGTTCGCGATGGTGCCCCATTCGCAAGCAGGGCGCTGGCAGGCAGCTGCAGTGAATCAAGCCGGAGCCGCTTGCTGCGCTTGCCGCGGGCAAGGAACGGAGCAAACTTGAGGTTGGGCCTCCGGCGGCACACCCGCCTGCTATGCCCGGTAGCGCGCCTACATGCAGGCGTGGGGTAGGGGCGGCTTTTCTTGCACCGCCACAGGAAGTTGAGGTCATTGTACCAGACCAGCTCATCGTGGGGAGATGCACTGCAGGGGGCCCTGTACTAATTTGGCCAGCATGTGGTAAGGGGGGGATGGCAGGCTGTGTGCATGGATGTAGCACACACATGCAAATGTTTGGTTACTTTGTGGATGCTTGTGTGTGTGCAATGTTGCTGACATGCATGCAAGGGATGTGGAAGACTGAGAAGGGATGTTTGACTGCTTGACCAGTGATGAAAGAATAAGGGTGGGCTCTTCTTGCATTGCATTGCAGAATCCTGAGTGCTATGCATTGCTAGCCTTAAGATTTTAAGCCAGAACAGGGAATCTGTGCCTTGAGTTAAAAATCTATGGGTGCACTGTGTGCGCAAGTCTGTTTGATCCTGGCACCGATCAGAAGAGCTTCAAAGCATGGTAGTAGGGGTAAGTCTTGCGCAATAAGCACATTACAATGCAGTTGCTACGCATTATGCTCAGGTGTAGTGTATACCCCTTGCGATGCGAGGTAATGCGAGCTGGCCATGCATGCCATGGTGTTCTCAGGCGCGCATGCTCGCACCTCCTGAGATGCCGTGGAAGTGCTGGATCTCCAAAATTATTGAGCCCTTTGCTATATAGCCATTGCTAGTCTTAAACTTTTAAGCCAGAACAGGGAATCTGTGCCTTGAGTTTAAAATCTATGGGTGCACTGTGTGCGCAAGTCTGTTTGATCCCGACACTGATCAGAAGAGCTTCAAAGCATGGTAGTAGGGGTGAGTCTTGCGCAATAAGCACATTACAATGCAGAGCTACGCATTATGCTCAGGTGTAGTGTATACCCCTTGCGATGCGAGGTAATGCGAGCTGGCCATGCATGCCATGATATTTTCAGGCGCGCATGCTCGCACCTCCTGAGATGCCGTGGAAGTGCTGGATCTCCAAAATTATTGGGCCCTTTCAGCCTTTGGAGACTGTGCAAAAGTGTTGACACCTAGCAACACGCGCAGAAGACAGATGGTCAGCTTACCATGTGAGTGCTTTCTTTGCACTGGAAACATGCTTGATGAAATCACCTCATGTTCTCTAGCATTCACGAAAGTCCTGATGTCAAGAACCCTTGGAAGCTGATCCTGCTGGCTGCGCATCATGGTGGCGGAATGCTACCATGGGACTTTTATGTTACCCGTCATGAAGATGAAGGCATTCGTTGAATTTATAATAAGATCACCATTACACAACACAACGACTTTGATTGACTTTTTGAAATGTAATTTACTATGATTGATTTTTATATTTTTTTAATTTCTGGTGTGGTGAACTAGTGCAGGCCCTGGATGGAGATACCTACTAGGTAGTGTGCACGTTGAACTTAGTATTCACCACGAGGCCTCCTTGTATCCCTGGAGTCCAGTGGGGTCTTTAAAGCTGAATTGTATGATCATCTAGGAATGTTTCAAAGGCTGGGCGAGGGTCATGCCTCGAGGTGATATTTTGTCTGCTTACTCCATAAGCCAGATCCTAGAATCAAGGAAGAAGCATCAGCATTTTTCCAGATGCAAAGCCAACAAATGCAAGCTTAATGATCTGTGATCAAAAAAACCACACATATGGCAATGGAGTCGTCTCCTTGATAATCATATTAGATGCTCCCATACACATTTATATGTTCGAAGCTCACAATGGTGTAGTTGAAAATGAATTGATGCTATAGCCAGACATGCTTCTATCCATAACTTAGGGCGCTCTGGAGCATTCGCATCACTTTCACCAGATGGCAATCCTTTCTCCCACTTACACTGGCTCACAGAAGTGAATAAAAAGGCTACCCTTTTTACCTTCGAACCAACCTTTCTTTTTATAGGCATGAAGGACTAAGTGAAAGCACACACGAGTAAGCATCACAGAAGAATTGGAGATGCTAACGCTGACAGATTACAAACGAATTTGGACAAACTTACCAAAAAATTTGGCAAACTTACTGTCATCAGTCAGTTAGCAACCTTAAATTAAGCAACTGAATGACCAGACTTCTGAATGATATGAGAAAGACGGTATCACATCATTGTCATGAGACAATTAAGAGCGGGCACTCTGCATGCTCAGGAACTTGCCCATCTTTATGGCAAAGCCACACGTTCATCATCAGAATGCCTACTGTGTCATCAGCTTAATAGCCAGATCCATGTTATTTCTGGCTGTCAGCATGCTTCAAAACTATAAATGCTTCCAGGCTGACGGAATAATGTGAACTTAAATTTTCATACATATCATGACAACTTTTCATCCAGGGTGATTTTGGATAAGAACATCAGCTCTACAAATATAGAAAGTGAAGCCTGAATGGTTCGACAAAGCCTAGTTTGCTTACACAAACAGCCAACAAGACTTGCCCCTTGTAGCTTCTACCAAGCCCCTCAGCAGATGACCTTTAATCTTTGTCACGACGAATTGCAGTCAGCGATGAATCGTAGTCAGTGTGCCTGAGTTAGTTGGTGGGGGTTATGTTTGAGGTGTTTTCCTTGTTTCCCTCTCTTTTAAATCCCCCTTGCGCCCTTGGATTTAGCCTTTCCTGTGGCTGGGCAAGAGCACCTCTTCGTTTCCCCATGTACTACGAACCTGGTGATGGTCTGAGTCGGCAGAAGGTGTGCGGCAACTGAGGGGCATGGATGGGTGGCAGCAGCATCATGCAGTACCCTAGCGCCCTGGCAAAGTGAATAGCTGTGGCTGTACCACAGTTTGATGTCCCTTGATGCATGGATTTTGCACTGTGGACAAGCCAAAAGCCTACACTTGGTGCACCATCCGAGAAGCGTGTTTAGCACACACGTTCTCTTACTCAGACCTGGTGCCTGAGCCTTGTGGCTTGTGTATCTGAGATGGTAATTTACTGATGACGGTGATTTGGCGTGATATCTTCTTCTAGACCAGATGGTACTTTTATTTTACCACAGCATCTTGACATTAACATCTTGATGCAATGATAATAGCATTCAGGCTCTACAACCTTTGCACAAGTATGTTCACCTTTGTTGAAATCAGGTACTAAGATGACCCACAACCAAACCATCAATAAACAGGAGCTACTGAACAGCATTGTAGACTTGATTACGTTTCATCACAGTGATGCCAAAGAATTGAACTTGCGTGCTGTCCTAAACGGAGTGCATGGGAACCATCAAAGTGTGTAGACTGTGCTTCCCCTAAGCTTGATCTGGACTGGAAACTTAGTGGGCACGCATTAAAATTTGACTTATGCCAAGACAACTCTTACCAAAAAGTTTTTGTAGGCACACAAAGTCATTTAATCATTTGACTTGTGCTTAATCATTTGACTTAATCGTTTGACTTGTGCTTAAAAATTTAGAATTACAACTAGAATCAATCTCATGGTCTTGGTCTGGAGCAGGGGGCTGCCAGCCACCCTCCCCACTGAATTAGTTTCCTTTCAAAGTTTGAAGGGGCCCTCCCCATTCGCTGCCTAGATACCTACAGCTGGAACTGAGTAGGCACATGATTCGTAACATTGCTCTTTTCACTTGCGTGCCCATACCCTGATAGCTGAGACTGGATGTTGGCAAATCCAAAATAGACACAGTCACGGTGACAAACGTGACTTGCATGATGTCCAGGATGAAAAACATGTTTTTTTTATGCCCTTGCTTGGAAATGTGCAATTTGAAAAGGAATTTTGCAGAACGATTTGCTGATTTTACTGAGGCTGAAAAGGAAAGAATATTTACGTAGGCAGTGAATAGAAGGGGCTGGTAAAATGTATGTTGGAGACACGGGAGCTTTTTACTTTGATGACATCAGTGCTGAGGATGGGAAATTGTTTCTCTTGAAGCAGACATGCAAACCACTTCTTCTTCTCCTTTCTGAGACTATGGATATTTTTCTGCTGGCAGTGCCCAGCAAGCCCGGCAGTCAACCCATCTGGCTGAAAGACTAAACCAGTTGAAAATTAATTTTGAAAAAGGAGACTCACTGCACTACAGGCCAATGCGTCTCCTTTCCCTTACTTGATACTGTATCCCTGTGACAGGGAGTGTTCTCCTGCCTGCGCATTTTTTCTTTTCTTGGATCATTTATGCCTTGCTGAGCTACCCCTCAGTAAGTTTGGCCTTGGACCGGTGTAAACATTTACGCAAGATCTTAAGATACATCAAAACACAGTAAAATGCATGATAACAAGAAGGTGGCTGAAGCAAAATACAGAAAAAGCATGTGGCTCATTTCAGGACCCTTCTGACCCTCACTGACATACCTATTCAAGTTCGATGGTAGGGGTCTGCCTGGTGCTTGCACCAACTGCAAACTTATCGCTTAATACATGCCAACAGGGTTGCTCTGCTAGTGGTTCCTATTCCTACAAGTCTCTTGGCATGAACATGATGGCTCAATCAATTCATCAAATGCACCAGGAAAAGTCTTCCCCTTAGACCAAAATAAATGAACATGCCATGTGTGCTTCAACTGCAGCACAAGCTTACTTACAGAAGCTAGCTAAGAAAAAGCGACTCAGAAACAGTTCCTTAGTTAGTCACTACCTTAGGAAACAAAGCAGTTGCAAAGAGCTTTAATGGTCTTAAATGAAGCACACAATCACTGAACTCTGGTCCCCAGCACCCAGCCGTGCCTACTTACTGGCTCACATCCTCATCCCACTTGTACACCTTTTCTGCAGGTGCTGCACTCATTTTGCTGGTCCTAATTTCTTTTACTGGTGAAGCATTCTTGTTTGTCACAGTCTGATTATTCGCAGCGCCCCCTCGCAGAAAGCATCCCTTTGATGGGAAGGGTTGCACTGGCTTGTACATGAGCACATCATCACTCCTGCGAAGGATTCTGAACCAGGCTGGTTCCCGGATCTTGAATTCTTCAAAGCCATGCCTTTGATACAGCTTAAATGCCGCTGTATTTGAAGGACACACGCGCAGCCAGATTGATTTACGCCCCCAACGTTGAGCTGCAGAAAGGCACATAGTACGACAACAACGCCAGCACTGATTCGTTGTGCAAACGTAGAAGCTGAATTGTATGATTTCATAACCAGCAAGGTATACCTCCGCAATGCAGACTTATGCACATGACCTCATTACGAGCAGTGCCTCTCTTTAATTTGGTAGCCCCTCTTTATAAATTAGCCCTCCCCCACTTCATCTATTTGCATAATTGTGTGTGTTCCAATCTGAACATCTTTGCTCTTATACATGCACACAGCAGGAATACGACTTGCGCATACGCACATCATGTAACGCACAAATCACACACAATACATGCACACCAAACGCGTACAAATACACAAACGGTCCTGCAAGTGCGCACCTAGCTTATCGACCGCCTCCAGCAGGCGTGAGGCGTTTCCGAGCCGCCGATGAGCTTCCCCAACAGCCAATGCATCGATGTACAGCAAAAGTGGTGAAGAGCTAGGAAAGGGGGGGGGGAGGAGCGCCAAGGGCTGCACACACATCCATCAGTTACGGCAACCACGATCATTAACAAGTTCAAGGTATTTTAAGTTGAGGCTTCGCAAGGGTTTTCTTTGTGCTTTATATTCACTTTCTTTTCTTGGTCCCAATGGCCCGCAGCTCAAGCAAATGGAGGCGATTTACGCTTCTGCAGGCCTTTGGTATCTAATCATTACCTGGCTGATTGAGATCAAGCAGTAAGCTGCAAGCTCCCTTTCATGTGAGTCTTCGCCTTGACAAGGTAAGTGTTCTGCCACTAAGCAAGCGAACATGCGCTGCCGTCTGAGGCGTTGTGCCTCCGCGAGTGCTCTGTGGGTGAATGTGAAAAGAGGGGCTACCTTTGTGGCAGATCAGGAATAATGCAACAGTGTACAAGAACACAATCAATTTTAGGGACTTTATACCCATTGTAAGAGGGTGGGTGCAGGCTCTAATGCAAGCACTTTAGTCGAGTGCTTTTCATACTTTGAGCCATTGATTTCAAACATTGGTAGACAGCAAGCATGAAAAAGTGCGCGGTGCGCGCAGATGTATATTACATTTGTATGTTACATACAGTGCATATCACATATCTTAGGCAAAATGTGTGCCCTGCAACTTATTGAAGCTTTATGGCACAAACACATTGCAAAGTTTGGCAAGCAACTTTGCTTAGGAGCGAACACACCTTCCTTGCTCCCGGGGTTTCCCCTCTAATTTGGCTGCCTCTGCCCGGAGCTCCCGAGCTAGCGCCGCTGCTTGCTGCTGACGCAAATAGGACCGCACTAACTTGGAGACAACCCCTGTGCTGGGGTCTGCTTTGATGATTGGAGGGAAAGCAAGACCGTATCTGCCACGAGATCCAAAGCTCTGTGTGAGGCCAGTCTCCAACAGGCTCTGCAAAGGAAAGGCCAATGCTGTCGACCCATTAGAATCCAAGCGCTGGAAGCCACGTGGAAGCCAGGAATTGCATGAAAATTGGGGGAGGTTGTTTGGCATGAGATGGTGTGTTAACAATTGAGATGATCGCGCAAACAGAGCCATTCATTCACCTCTCGCCATAAGCGGGCGATCTCCTGTCCTTCAGCAGCATCTCCTTGCCACCGGCGGATATGGTATCTCCTGGGGTTGTGGGTGCTGACTTGGCTCAGCGTGGAGTGCGTTTGCGCCCACATCAGGCGCCTGCGCTGGCCATGCTCAAAAGGGAGAGGTCGCAGGTTCCCTTCTGCCCGGCATGAAAGGGTCGTAGGAGGCAGTAGCAGCATAATGCCCGTGACTGTCTGTGCATTGCAAGCTACTGCCCTTAAGTACTACGACATGTTGTGGAATGAGCTTCTAGTTTCTGCTCGTAATTGAATTCAAATTATTATCAAAGTTTTGCACAATTTCTACCCAGCGTTTAACAAGCGATATAAAAGCTACTGCACAGTTGTATAGCCCATAGGTTCAGGATGCAGCAGCTCCACAAGCAGCAGATTGGCACCAGCAGGCCCTTCGCTGCCCGCCCCGCCCCTCGCGTCCTCCCGTCTCGCTCCGTGCGCACGCATGCGGCCACGATGGACAAGCAGGCGTCTAGCGCCACAGGCCAGCCACATGGGCGCATCTTCAACTTCAGCGCGGGCCCAGCCAACTTGCCAATTGAAGTGAGGGATCCGTTGCACCCGCTCTTGGGTGCCGCGCTGCAGCAGCTTTCCACGCGCATGAATCGTTTCCAGTGCAGAAAATCACCTTTCCTTTTGGTTGCCGGCATGCCTGAGTGCCAGGCTGATTTCTGTGCCCTCTCCGTGTCCTCACGCCTCCGGTTCCGCTCCGCTCCGGAACACGTGCACGGACACAACACCTCTCCTCCGCAGGTGCTGGAGGAGGCGCAGGCCGACCTCATTAACTACAAGGGTAATGGTATGAGCGTAATGGAGATGAGCCACCGCGGCAAGGAGTTCATGGGCATCGCTGCCAAGGCTGAGGAGGACCTGCGCAAGCTGCTCGGCATCCCTTCCAACTACAAAGTCCTGTTCCTCCAAGGTGAGCTGCCAGTGCTCTTTAAGGCAGCTGAAGCTGAGGGTCAGCCACAGCAGCAGCAGCAGCAGCGTGAGCAGTAGAGCTGTGCGCACCGCGCAGCAGTTCTACCAGGTCTGCGCCCTGAAGTGTCATGGTGCGGTACCATGTATGTGCATGGATCACTCAAACTCTCAAGATATCACTGAGCTTGTCACCAGCCAAGGATTGTGGCCATGGTCTCGCTCGGACGTGCCAAGGAGCAGTGCAGCAGAGTCCGTTGCCTGTTGGCGTCAGGCGAGCAAGCCACATCCGTGCTGCATGCTGACACGATGCTGCGCAGGCGGTGCCTCCACCCAGTTCTCCATGCTGCCCTTGAACTTTGCCGGCCCTGAGGACACGACCGACTATGTGGTGACGGGCTCCTGGTCCAAGAAGACCTTTGATGAGGGCAAGAAGTTCACAAAGGCCAACCTGGTGTGCAAGGGCGACAACAAGTCAATTCCCTCGGCCTGGAACCTCAGGTTGGTCCCATGATGAGGTGGACGTGCCTGCTTTGGAGCGGGGAGGGGGAGAGGGGCGCTAGGCATATCATTGTTCATTAGCCCCAAGAAGTGCACTAGCAGCCTCAGGCACACAAGCTGAAGCAGCTGGCTATCCATCCTCTCTCATGGCAGTCATCTTCTCCAGCTCTTCTATGTGCAGGGCATCCCATGCACAGCTGCTGTCCTTGCGGGCCTTGCAGTGCACTGTGGCCATGTCTGGCAGCCCTGTGCTGCTGGCCACTGGCGCCCGTCGACGCCTGCTGTGTTACAGTGCAAACAGCGCACCCAGCCTTGCTTGCATCTCCACCGCAGTGCAGAGTGTCTAGTGAGCCAGCAGAGCGCACCTGCACCCACAGCGGGTCAGTGCCAGGCAGGCTGCCGACCTTGCACTTGTGCTGAGACCTCATGCACCTGTGCCGGCTGACGCTGTGCAGCCCTGATGCCAAGTACGTGCACTACTGCGACCTTGCACTTGTGCTGAGACCTCATGCACCTGTGCCGGCTGACGCTGTGCAGCCCTGATGCCAAGTACGTGCACTACTGCGACAACGAGACCATCCAGGGCGTGGAGTTCAAGAGCGTGCCCAATGTGGGCGATAAGGTGCGCTGAACTCCCTGCCCATCACTCTAGGCGGCGGCTTTGAGCCGAACCCCATTGCTGGCCCTCCCCCTTTGACTGCTGCGCGCCGCTGTGCCTGCCCGCCCCTCGCTTGCAATACACTGGCAGAAGGCAAATGTGGCGTGCTGGAGGGTGGCGGAGAAGTGCGCAGCTGATAATGGCATCCTGTGCCTACAGCGCGCATGCAGGTCAGGCAGCGCGCCTGATGATGCTGGCAGACAGGCCGAATTGGGGCGGTGCGCACTTCCAGAGCGGGCCACTGCGCTAACCATCACTGCGCCTACAGCATGGTGTGCACACAAGATAGGCAGCGCCCCTGTCCCTGCTTGGACGTGCGCACCCCAGCCCCTGCACGCAAACAAGCGCGCCTGTGCACCTGCAGGTACTCATAGCGGACATGTCCTCCAACTTTGTGTCCAAGCCTGTGGACGTGTCAAAGTACGGCGTCATCTACGCCGGCGCGCAGAAGAACGTTGGCCCCGCCGGCGTGACCATTGCCATCGTCAGGGAGGACCTCATTGGCAAGGCCAGGTGGGCCATGCAGCGCGAATGTGCTGCGGCGCACGTGGCCTGGCATGCGGGCAGTCAGGGTGCTGTAGGGGAAGGTGGTGCCGCACTTGGATTGGATGGGGCACAGTTCATGGAATGGTTCGCGAAGAAAGAGGGGGCGCTACGCAGTGTTTGCTGCATACATGCGCGCAAGCGAAGGTCATGCACCTCAATTCGCCCCTGCCATGCATTCAAGTTGAGTCTCTCAGTGAGGCACAGAGACCTCGGTGCAGCAAGCAAAGTGGATGGTCTTGCTACTTGCTTGTGGCCGGCTCAATGGGAGTCCAAGCTTGTGCTCGCAAGCCTCTGCACGGGCGCTTGTTCTCTTGTTCTACAGGCAGACAGGCTGTCTACCTGGTGGTGGTCAGCCCCACCAGGTGATCATCAGATGAATGTCCGTGGACAGATCTCCTGTGCCCAAGCAAGCGTGCTAGAAGTTGGCGAGGGTGGCTTTGTCGTGTATCGCCAGGACCCTACTTGTCTGGCTCCATCCACTGCCTCCCTTTGAACTAGCACTGTGCGTGCGCAGTCCAGTGGCCTTCAGCATTGCTGGTTCAAAGCACCGAAGTGTATGTGTGTGTGTGAGTGTGTGTGTGTGTGTGTGTGTGTGTGTGTGTGTGTGTGTGTGTGTGTGTGTGTGTGCGCGCGCGCGCTTTGGCAGACTCCTCGAACAGAGCTGGTGGTGGATCCTGAGCTGCTACACGGAACGGGGCCCAATCCATGCTTTCCCCACCGTCATTGTGGGTGTACTATCCATCCATCATGCCTTTATCTTTCAGGCCTGACTGCCCCACAATGCTGGATTACAAGACACATGCTGACAACGAGTCCATGTACAACACCCCCCCCTGCTACTCCATCTATGTGTGCGGCTTGGTGTTTGACTACCTGTTGAAGAAGGGTAGGTGGGAGAAGACGTGCCGCGGGCACTGCTCAGGCGAATCCTATCCTGTGTGCTGAGCATGCAAGCCCCAGATCTCGCCTTCAGACCTGGCTATGGGTCCAGAGCTCTGAACCGTGCTTTGCAAGGTATGAGCATTTTCCTGACGTGGGCTACTATTCTTGAGGCTCTTTTTGTGCCCAATTCAAAATGAGCTACATGTGCACGCACACACAAGGAAAATACGACACTCTTGTGGACCCTGCAGGGGGCCTGTCTGCTGTGCAAGCTGTCAACGAGGAGAAGGCGAAGCTGCTATATGATGCCATCGAAGCGTCAAATGGCTTCTACAACAACCCAGTTGACCCTGCCTGCCGATCGCTCATGAACGTGCCTTTCACCATCCCATCAAGCCCTGATTTGGAAAAGGTACATTCCACGGCAGGAAATGTGGGTCTGGGGCAGGGGTTGGACATGTCAGTATGTGCCTCCTCATCAGCTGTGGGGTCCCTTTGCTGCAGGTGCATGTGTGGGTGTGGGTGTGGGTGTGGGTGTGGGTGTGGGTGTGGGTGTGGGTGTGGGTGCAGGTGCAGGTGCAGCACGCGTGTGCAAGGCAGCAGGGCTTGCGCAACTGGTGCAAACCTGCTATGCGCGCAGGCGTTCATCAAGGAGGCTGAGAAGCTGGACATGGTGCAGCTGAAGGGGCACCGCAGCGTGGGCGGTATGCGCGCCTCGATCTACAACGCTATGCCCATTGATGGCGTTAAGTCCTTGGTAGCATTCATGAAGGTGTGTCACACCCTGCAGCATCCCTGTCTGTGGCGCGGCACGCATGCATGATTGGTGACGGCTCAAATAATCAGAAGCTCCCTACATGCTGCTCTGCGGGATATACGCAGCCCTCTTCACATGCTACTGCACTCTGTGGTGGACCTGCTTGTGAGGCTGTTTATTAAGAGTTCCACGTTGCACCCACAGGGGCATTTTCTTGTCAAGTTCAAGCACATGTCACGCTGATAGACTGCTGCATTGAAACCAGACTCGCAGCATGGCCATAGCACTCTAGTACAATACTCCGCCAACTAACTCAACCAACCTCCGGGTCACAATGCAGCACAAATCTGACACTGCACTAATGTGGCGTGACATGCATGAGTGCTGAGGGAGAATGGGCAGCAGCAGAAAAAGATGCCTGAGCAGAGCAGGTCTCCTCTTGATGGGTGCAAGGAAAGAATGTGTTTCTTTGCTTGCTGACGGTGCAGGAATTCCAAGCAAAGAACGCCTAAGAACCTGCACACACTGAGCGCACGAGAGTGGAGGCAGACGACCACGTATGCTTGTCATCTGTCTGAGGGTTTAAGTTGTTTTGTGTGTGTGTCCTCGCCATCAGTCTTTGTGCTTGGTTCGAGGTTGCAACTGTACTTCAAACGGTTCCCTGTAACTCTAAGCTGAACTTTCCATTTATCCTTTTAACCTCAGGATTTTGTACTATGCATGTAATTATGCACATTTACGGTTAATGGCAATTCCTGCCTCCAGGCTTCAAACGTGTCCTACGTTATCTGATGTGGTTGTAAGCAGGGAGTTGCATGCACTGGGGGCAATTGTGCTACAAGCCATGCTTGTCATGCAGATAGCACAGCTAAAAGGTAGGTTTAAGTTTTTCAAGGCTGTATTTCGAATGAGGGCAGCTTAGCCGGTCGAAAGCCTCCTTTGAGTTTCAAACTCCAAACCAACAGGTTGCGAGGGTGGATAGTCAACTTTCCGAGGCAGGTGCCGCCTGCTCAAGTATCTGGAGCTTGCAGCAAGCGCAACTGCTAGCCTGCTCATAGAAAACTATCAGTGAGTGGAGGAAGAAATAAAGCTTATTGTTTTTCTGGTCCATTAGGTCGAGACATAGGGACGCATAAGTCCTTCGAAGAGAGACTACATGTGGATGGGTGCAGTAAAAAAGGATATGTTGCTCATCATGATCTTGGACACAGATGATCATTTACATTTTACATAGATGACCTTGTACATCATTAGGTTAGGTTACATAGCTGTATCCGCTGAACGAGGGCAGCTTAGCTGAAGCCTGAAAGGCCTGCAACCCCAAACCAAAACTAAAGTTTAAAAGGGTTAACCGCCAGCCAGATCGTTAGGCTGATTGGTTTGTTGCTGGTCTTCGCCAGCCAAAAAATAGTCCATAATGTCCGAAATGAAATGGCAGAGTCTATTGTGCCGTTGAGAA
>LKMJ01002777.1_pt1 | contig 16201 bp, 20 predicted proteins | sample 643391 | NCBI WGS metagenome assembly LKMJ01 (sample SAMN04112250, study PRJNA286221) | soda lake metagenome | biome: soda lake; feature: Kulunda Steppe; material: water; isolation source: sample PL-Br10 brine of Picturesque Lake | place: Russia: Kulunda steppe | collected 2010-07
GGGAGGGAGGGGCAGAGCGGAGGGCAAAGCTACGCGAAGAGGGAGGGGACAGGGTAGGAGTCCGGCGGGTAACACAAGCATGGCAGCAAGTTTACGGAAGGTTGGCAAAAAATTGAGCTAGACAAGTTTGATGACCTGAAATTGGCCTGTAAGGTAAGGTAAGGAACCAGCCATGCTTTGCATCCTCACACTAATTGATGCTGGGCTGTGGGACAACATTCACCCAACAGCTTTCGCTGGTGGATGTGTTAAAAGGGGTTGATGAGCACTTGGACAAGTCACTTGCTATGTAAATTTCTCAATGCTGCTCACAGCGTGAAGTGTTGCAGGGAGAAGGCTAAGTACCAGACTAGAGTTGATTGAAAGCAACATGCCAGCGCACTGTTGAGAAGCGGACCTAATCTGCTAGCAAAAATGTCAGGGCACCCAGACGCAGACGCACAGGCTCGCACCTGTCTAGCCTGGCTTGCTCCATTCGCTTCAGTGCCTCCACATCGGTTGCCTCAAGGGGGGCATCGAAGGTCCATGCACGCGGATGGCTGATGGTGGCGCTGTGGTCTCTATCAGCGCCTTGTCCCTGCAAGTGGCTGGACTGCATGGATGGGCCCTGGCTTGCAGGGTCAAGTCGATCCACATGACTGCTGGGCTGGATCTTGGGAGCACCCTCTTTCCACTGTTCCGTCCCAGGAGGGGCAGCAGTGCTGCACCTGTCGAAGCACGTGGAGTAGGTGGGGGAGATCCGAGGCAGAGCAGACATGGGCAAGCCGCTGCTACTTCCGTAGGACGCGTGGACTGAACCTCCTGTCGCAGCAGCGCTCCAGAGCTGGCCTCTGCTGGTGCTACTGCTCCTGTCTCTGCCGCTGTTGCTGCTGCCGTTGCTTCCCCTTGCGCCTGCTACAGCAGGATTTTGCTTGACATGCGTGCTCCAACCACGCTGACCACTGGTTCGCTCCACGTCCCCTTCTCCTCTTGCTGGGGTTGGCGCACCCTGTACTGGCTGTCCTATTCCCTGGGTGGCTCCCCAAGCTGTCTCATTTTCCCCATGTGCCTGGCAGACGGGCCATTTATATTTGAAGGTGATCTCAGAAAAGCCAGGCCGCCGCCTCCGCTGTGACATTGAGTGCGCTCTGCTGACAAAGACCTGGGAGTTTGAGGGAGGAATGTCCAGCTGGGGTAGCCAGCATGGCTGTGCGGAATGTCTCGGGATCTGTTGGCAGCCAAGGAAGGCTTGTGTACGAGCAGGTGGCAGCAGCACGCCCCCATGCACGACCTGCATCGTGCCACCAGGGTTTTTTTTGCGTTATGTTCTCATGAGCCAAGTCGTGACCAAAAAATTCATAAAATAAAATTCGTAATCTTTTGCAAAAAATGAAGTCGTCGTTGCAGGGCGTGGGGAGCAGGGGGTGCAAGGGGCCCGTGCACAGACCCGGACCTGCCATGGCGCGCCACTCCCGCTTGCCACCTGTAGGTACTTTGAGCCTGGGTTTAAAGCCTTGGCAGATGTGCTTGCGATGTCCAGCCTGTCCACGGGCGCCCAGATGTTGATGTAACCCAGTGCCAATCTGGCGCAATGTGCCCTGCCCCATGCGCAGGTGTGCGCGCAGGCCAAGAGCAGCCAGCAGGCCAGCAGTGGCACCCAGGCGCCCTCACCTGCCTCCTCCATGGCCATGATTCAAGTGATGAAATCGGACTTTGAGGCACTCCAGGAGGCAAACAGGAAGCTGAAAGATGAGGTCACTCAACTCCAGCAGCAACTCAAGGAAAAAGAGCGCGCCCAAAGTCAAGTGAGTAGATTCTCAGTCCAAAGAAACTTACCATCTTGAAACTGACTTAAAGGAAACCGACTGATTTGCGCATGTGATCCTTATCCTGGAAATCCAGCCAGCATCACAGCAAGCAGAGGGCAGGCGGAGACCCCAAACCCGGGCTGTAGCAAGTCCATTGAGAAAAGATCTCGTGCTACATGACGCAGAGGCATAAATGCAACCAACATGATTGCGCTGTGCAGGCTCCTGCCGCTGCCGCTGCTGCGGCTGCTGCTGCTGCTGCCGCCGCCAGCGCCGTCGCCGCGGCAGCGGCACCACCTGCAGCACCGCCTGCGCCGCAAGAGACTTCTACAGGCATTCCAGCCTCCCCGAGTAGCAAAGGGGTGGGTATATGACACACACTGTATGTTGCCTCCACCTGTGGTGTCTCCCTCCCCAGTGCGATGGGTGCACGTGGCAAACCACGCCCCGCAAACGCCTGTCTGTATCCGGGGTAGTCCTCCTGCTTTATATTTTGCCTGCTTTTGGTGTGTTTTCTCTGTTGAACAAGGGTTAATTGCGCCAATAGAGCCTCATAGCAGGGCAAGCGCATGTGTCATGCACGACGCAGAATTGGGGGTGCCCCAAGGGATCAGGGCTCCACACTTGAGCAAGCATACACATGATGTACGCTAGATCCTGCGGCCTCCAGCCGTACATAGCATCCTTTCCCGCATCTGCACACCTCCCTCGCAAAAATGGCAATGAACGGGTGTGCTTGGGTGCGGTTAAACATGCTTGCAGGGTTTGCTGGGGCGGGGCATCCACTGGCCCACCCCAAATGAGCCAAACTTCTGGAACAGGCCTGCAAGGCGTGAGCCGTTTCCTCTGCAATTAGAGGACAGCCTTCAGGTGCGCAAGCATGGCTGAGCAGGCATTCAGTCCACATGCAGGAAGGCCAGTTGGCCCAAACGATTGGTTGGACACACGGTTGGACATGGTTGGACTCAGGGTTGCTGAAAACTGTGTGAATACCCCGCTTTTGGCAAACGGGCACAGTTTTGGGCAAATCTTTTGCGCATTTATACTCTTTTAAGCAACCCTGCTCATCCTGCTTTGCTGAACATCCTGGTTACCAGGACATCCAGAGTTCTGCCTCAAGGGATCACTGCTTGTCGCCAGTTCCTGGTCAGGCTTGGCACATCCATACCTGTTGTGCCTGCCCCCTCGTGTACGCAGATGAACATTGAACGAGACTCCATACCCCTACACATCGTGCACATCTCCGCAGAGCTAGCGCCCATTGGCAAGGTGGGTGGCAACCGTGCCTTGTGCTTGATGCGCAGCACCCCGACTTAAGGCCACCTTCTATGCACACACCCTACAAACAATTGTAGAGAGCTCATGTGCACAGGTGCCTTTAAAACTTGGTAGTCTCCCCTTCAGCGCTTAAAAACCCGGCTGTCTCCCAGTAAGCGGACTTAACCCCCATAGTCTCCCCATAGGCGTTTTCAAGCAGAAACAAGGCAGATTCTTGGCGGGTTTGTGTAGGATCCCATTGCTTGGAGCATGATTGTAGCGCTGCACACGTTGGCGGGCACAAGGAAATATAGTTGAAGTTGTGACTAGACAGCTGGCCGCAAGATGAGGCTGATCCTCGGATGCATGCGCGCACCTTCGATCAGGCACTGAGTGCACCCCAACCTGAGCATGTGCACACATCACATGCACTGCATGCACCATACATGCACCATACATGCACCATACATGCACCATACATGCACCATACATGCACCATACATGCACTGCATGCACCATACAAGGCCAGTGTGTGCGCGTGTCGGTGGGGCCTAGGTGGTGTTTGTGGCAGATGTTTGTTTTGTACCGATACCTTGTGGGACAGGACCCGTGCCTTGCCTGACCCTGTCTGCGCCAAATGGCAGTCTAAGTAGGTTATTGCCCAATAGGAGCATGTAATTCAGCCATTTTGGGGGCTGCTGGATTTGTATGCGGACACATAATTGACATAATTGTGTCAAAAGGCAATGATGGCTGGAACAAGCAGCTCGCGCGCGTCCTGGCGGTGGTTGCGGTGTGGCAAACGGTGCACTTGATGAGGGTTTCTCCTGCGTGCGGCTGCCGCGCTGCATCTCTTCCTGCGCCCCCCTGCATGCGATTTGCTGCTGTAAATGTCTTGAGGTGATAAATTGTGGCACGGGTGGGTGAGGGAGAGGGCGGGCGCGCTGCGCCGATGCATGCTTGCACGAGGCACCTTTGAACTGGCCTGATAGTCCATTCCCACACTGTTATCCACCGGCGCCCGCCCCGCGGCATGGCACACCCTGCATTTTGTGCAACAGGCACAAAATACAGGCACTCAAAACAGCAAGGCTGTGCGGGGGAAGGGGCGAGGCAGTGGCGCTGGCGGACACCCACTTGATGCCCCCCGTCAGGAATAAGTTGGTTGATGTCAGTTGGGAGGCGAGCACTACCATCTGCTGGCGGGGGTGGGCGTGGTCAAGGTACGGGCACCTCCCAATGCAAGCATGCGGTCAGGCAATGCCCCGCGCTTGTATCTCCGGGGAGGGGGTCCATGCCCTTTTCTCTTTTCCCCGGAGGACAAATGTATGGCCATATGTATGGACTGCACGGGCTGATACATCTGCAAGTCTGAGGCTTGAGTGACAGGCTGTCAGACAGGTGAATGAACGCATTTGTGGGCTGCATGCGCTGGTTTGCTTGCAGGTCGGAGGCCTGGGAGACGTGGTGTCGGGGCTGTCCAAGGCATGCATTGCCCGAGGCCACAATGTGTCCGTGATCATGCCGTTTTATGAGTCCTTGGATAACGATCAGGTGACGCCCATGTTGCCAGGTGTTGCGCCAGGGAATGCATGAGCTTTTTGTGCACGCACATGCATTCGCATGCGCGTGGTATGCGCTCACAGTAGCTGTGCATGCATTGCTGGCAGGAATGTGAATCCACGCCGTCTTCAAGAATTCTGGCCGTCTAAACGGTGCGGTGACGTTACGGTTCGCTTACAATCGTAAAAACATGGCCAGGAGAGAGAGACGCTGGCAAATCGACTAGTACAAAGGCACTGTCTGCCAGCTTGGTCCTGCCAGCGTGCTTGCAAGGGCTTGCAGCTTCGATTTTGGGCGCACCCCCCCATCGAATCAAAGGACATCCTGCAAAAAAGTGGAAAACAAGCACGGCAGGCCTTGGCGGGGTCGAGCCTGCCCTCCCGGGAGGGCCCAAAGTAGCCTGCAGGTCAGCTGACAGGCCCTCCCTCATTGGCCACGCCTGAGGGCTCTCCCCACATCAGGCCTCAGCAAAGCCCTGCCCACGCACAAACAAGCAAACAAGGACCTAGAGACAACGCCAGGGTGAAGCAAGGATGAAATAGGGAGGGAGCACGGCGCACATATGCTTATGCCCATGCAAGTGAGGCCACTCCTGCCATTCAGGGACACGCCTTGGCTCCTGCAGCTTGGCATGGCACCATGGACAGGCCACTGGTGCTTGTGCTATGCAAGGTGCAGCAAGGGGGGTTCTATTGCTGGCGAGAGAGGTGTGCGCAGGCTAATTTTGGTACAGGCCTCAAATCCCCGGACCAAACCGTACACCAAACCTTATTTCACTGTCTAGGTGATTCAAAATTTAAAAGACGGTAAAAAAACCAAAAGACGGTGCCGCCCTGTCCTAATCGTACAGCGGAACCGTCTACTGCACTTTCACAACCCTGAGAAGTGGCTGGCTGCCTTGTGTGCCTGCTCAGGTGTTCCCTGAGCCTTGTTGAGCTGCACAGCCAGCCTTGCTGTGCCTTGCATAGCTTCACATGGTCAGCATTGTTTGGCCAGCCTCATGGGCCTCACTGATCTGCGCAGCCAGCCTCTCTGAGCCTCACTTAGCCAACCTTAGCCAGATGTTCTGAGACAGCCCGATTGAGCCAACTTTCCTGAGCTTTGCTGAGCTGCATTGCCAGCCACACAACCATGATGGTGCCCCGTGCCTGCAAGCGCATGCTCTGTACTGATGCAAGCACCAAATGGGCTTCTGCATATGTCGGGGGGGCTTCCAACAGCTGTGCACATCAGGGCATGACTGCACAGCATTTTGAATGGCTGCAGCCTCCTCGCACGCAAGTAATGCCCCAGAGCGCACTCTGTCACCTAACTAAGCCCCAGAGAGCGCACTCTGTCACCTAACTTAGGTGACGCTCCAGACACATGTGACAACCCAGGGCGCACTCTATCACCTTACTTAGCCCCAAAGGGCGCACTCTGTCACCTTAGGTGACCTAAGGCCCCTCGTTTCCTGGCTGAGGTTTGTGGGGGGCCTACCTCACATTGCACAGCCACGCACCAGCTTCAAATGCACAGCCACACACCAGCACCAGCAAGCGGCCACGCCATTTCTTTTAGGCAATTGGTGGCTCACTAGCAAAGCACTGCTCTGCACTGCACTGCACTGCACCCACAGCTGATTGCAAGATTGCAGCGGCACTTTCATTAGCACACGCACACGCACGCACACATACACACCTGTAAACACACGCATACATACGAACGCGCACACACATACACACAAACACAAGTGATCGGTGCGTGGAGCGCACCCACGAAAGTGATTTACCACTCAGGTGAGCCACTCAGTGTGTGTTTTCACCGCACCTCATTAGACCGAGGGGCACGTAGCATCCTGTGAAAGTAACATGCATGCACGCAGTGGAGTGCATGCGCCAGAGTTGACCCACCTAGTGTGCGTCACTCTGCGTGTTTCCCCTGCTGGCTGCGCTCAGATTGAGGGTCTGAAGCACGAGCTTGATTTTGAAGTGCCCAAGGGCTTTGTGTGGGACGGCGAGATGCGCGTGGGTGAGTGTGTAAGCGCCCAGAGGCTGTGTGCGGGATGGCGAGATGTGTACGGGTGAGCGGGTCTAATTGTGCAGCGCACCGGGTGCGGTGCAAAGGGGGGTGGGGAAGAGGGGCACAGACCACGCTTCACGTTCTTCTGGTAGGGCATTTGGTGCATACGCGCTGCCGCTGAGTGTGTGCACCTGTCCCGCGACAGTGATTACATTGCAGTGCTGCCAGCCTTTCCAGCCCCCCAGAGCCAACCTGAAAGCCAACCCTCCTCGCCAGTGGGCAGGGAAAAGACATAGCACAATCATGACTGTAATGGGCAGTAGTGATCCAAGCGTGTGCTTTTAAAATGATGAGCCAAACAGATCCACAATGAAAGCGTGCTGCGGTAGTGATGGGCAGAGGAACCCTGAAGAATGCGCTGTGGCAATGATGTGCAAAGCCTGGTGCCTACAGGCACTGTGTGCCGTGATGATGATGATGATGATGATGATGTTGATGATGATGAGCAAGATAAGCATGATGAGCATGATGAGCATGATGAGCGTGAGAGACAGGCAACCCAGCAAAATGATAGATGACAGGAATACGTGGCTGGCTTGCTGCCTTCTTTGGCATGCTTGGTGCACCTGCCTGCGCTCCTTAATCTCTGTAAAGTGCATGATTTTTGAGACCACATCGTGGTCAACCCCTACTATTGTGCATGTGTTCAAGTTGAAGGTGTTTGATGCTCCAAACCTGAACTCCCGGACTGGGTTTATCACAGGCATGGCTGCCATGAAATGGCGTGAGATCGGCCCCCAACATCCCCATGTCGCCTGCTGTCTATGTGCATGCAGGCATGCTGCGCACCACCATGTTTTCTGGCCGAGTGGGAGGCGTGCCCGTACAGCTCATCAGGCCCGCTGACTGGAACACCTGCCCTCTATTCAGGTGGGGTGAGGCATGCTCGCAACCAGAGGGTCATGGCGTCTCCTGCAAGGTCTAAACACCAAAACCCTTACCAATGGCAAACAGGGTGGTTTACAAGATTACAAACAGGGTGTATCTGCTACAGTTTAAAAGAAATGTGGCCTGTGCTTATCAAATCCCAACGCTTAAATGTACATGCAATATTATGCTCATCTCATGCAGCTTCAATCCTAGCTAACCTTATTCGCTGGTTTGCAAAGTTTTGACATGCCAAAAGCAGGCTATTTCAAGTTGCTGCCAGACACCAATGATTGCTTTCATTTCCCCTTGACGCTGCTCCTGTGGGAGCTCCAGGATCTGCACATACGCACACATACACGCATACATACACAAGCCCAGAAGCATGCGCGAACAAGCGTTCTCAAGCACGCACATGCACACCCACGCGAGCACACGCACGCAGGCACAGCTGTATGTGTGCACATGCCTGCACCCCTGCTTTGCGCTGCTTCTGCAGGGGCTCCAGGATTTACGGTGGCAGCTATGATGACCGCGAGGCGTACCTGTACATGTGCAGGGCAGCCCTGGAGCTGCTGCAGGTCACAGGCCAGCAGCCCCACATCATCCAGGTGTGCATGGCCGATAAGGGATGCCAGCTAGCCTCGTGCGCTGGTAGAAGTGCACTGTAGATCATTTACTGTGTACTGTGCTGATTGCACGTGCGTAGTACCTACATAGTGTGTAGTTTACATGCTGATACATATACATGATTTTATATGTAGACTATGGTATATAACACTGCACGATATACATCTAGTTTTACATGTGTGCTCTACAAACATGACATACACTTTTTGAGGACTACCTGTGCATGAGTATTAGGGCCAATTCCAGGCGACTGAAGAGGTGTAGGCAACCATCAAGGACGGCGCAGCCAGGGTTGCATGCGTGGAACAGGGCTTCACAAAGTCCATGCAGGTTTTGGCAGTCAAGTTCATTTGAGTGATGGCAGTGAAGGCAATCAACAGAACGTGCAGGCTTCAAGGAGTGAAGTCCGGCTGTCTGGATGGCAGCCACACGCCGTCCCAGCATACGCACGCTCGCCCCGTTTACAGCTCCCACGCCCTCGCCTTTCATGCATGGCATTTCATGCCTGAGGGCTAACCTTTTTTGGCACGTCTCTCCCATTGTATTGCTCTAGCTTGCTAAAGGCCAGGCTCCTGACCCCAGCGCTCATATGCTGGGAGCGCTCATATGCCGAGAGCGCGCGCGCTGAGAACGCTCATATGCTGTGCATGTGTGGGTTGGTTTCACAATGGCACACAGGGATGTCCGACACGCCCCTGTCCAACCTGAGGGGGCTTGTTCTTCGATAAGAGGGTGGGCTTGCTCTTCGATAAGAGGGTGGGCTTGCTCTTCGATAAGAGGGTGGGCTGGCTGGATGGACTGGATGAGCAGGCGGAGTAATTCTACTGCCTGCGTGGTACTTTATTTCCTGTTCTTTGGCTGCTCACAGGCTAAGCAAAAAAGACTACATATGCTGAGAACACACTCCTTACATCAATCAAGGAAAAGGGGCGACCTAGGGCCAAGGCACTGTGTGCCCCCTTCACCAGGCTAAGCAGACTAGCAGTTTGCCTGACGCAGCTGGTACTTTGCACGGCTGCAAAGTCTGGAACGTGCTGGCCATGAGGGCATGTAATGGCAATGCACTTACTATCCACATTGTCACTGGCTAATCTGTACAGCACTCTTGCCCTCACTTTTGATCCCCCAGGTGCATGACTGGCACGCGGCGGCTGCGCCCATGCTGTACTGGGAGACGTACAACAAGCATGGCAGCCTCTGGCGGCCGCGGCTTGTCATGACCATACACAACCTTGACAACTCGGGCGAGTGCCGGCAGGACGAGTTCAGCTTCACCGGCATGCCCGGAGAGCCCTTCGCACATGTGCGGGTTGCTTCCTACCCCTGTGCATGCCTGGCACTTGGTGGGCCACCTCCAGAGGTTGCTAGTTGCGTGTGCATGTCTGGATGAAAATCAATTGCGTTGATCACTGTCGTTATCTGCGCTTGCTACTGCTCCAGCCGCTTGGCTTGAAGAACAAGCTGCTTTTTGGTTGTGTGCTGCCTCCTCAGCCTTCTGTGTCCAAGGCAAAGAGCCTCTTCTGTTCGATGTCCTTGTCGGTGCACTTGTCCCCACGGTTGGTTTTTCCAAATGCTGATGCCTTGCAGATCGACAGGGCCTTGGATGAGCGCACAATCGGCCACAATCCTGAGAGACTGAACCTGATGAAGGTGACCTCTCTAGCCATGGGTCATGCCTACCACTCCATGATGCGTCATGCCGTTATGGGTCATGCCTGCCGTTAACAGGTCATGCCTGCCACTCCGTGACTGACAAGTCTGAACTGGAATTGTTTTTAGGATGTTTTGTGAGAGAAGCAAGGACATAAGATGCCATAGTCTAACTGCACGACTCATAAGCAACCTCTTTTGTGGTGGGCACCCATGCTTGGCAAAAGTGATTGAGGTCTTTTTTCTAAAGAAAGGGATGTACACATGCAGCTCAAACAGGAAAGGCTCATGCCATGCGTGTCAAATCGGATGCTGCTGCTGCATAAGTTGGCATCCTACGTGTGTGTGATAGGGGATTGGGCTACTTATATTACAGCTTGCCCTTCGTTGGCCTCGATGGAGGCCTGGTGCAAGGACAATTTTAACAATCCTTGAATGCACTTCCTGGCAATGGTCCTATTTCTACATACAGTGCTTCTTATGTTCTCACTGGAGCGCTAAAAAGAGCTCTCCTTTCTCCACCCCTTTTGCAACCTGCATTTTATCAGCAAACTCCTACTTAAATGCTTGTGTTCCCACTTTCAACCCCCTCGTCTCCCTGCATTTCACAAGTTCTTTCCACTTTTTGCGCAGGGCGGCGTGATCTTCTCCAATGCCGTAGTGACCGTGTCCCCCACTTACGCACATGATATCGTGAACGCGGGCGCTGGGGGCTTCTTGCGCGAAGTGTTCAATCTTCCCCATGTGAGCTCTTTTGAGGGTCGTGGCACATTCCATGCCGAGCCACCTGCTGCTCTTACCCAGCAAAAGCGCATGCAACAGATGAAAAACTACATTCGACAGACACAATGAGGGGCCTGTCACAGCCTCAATCAATGCGGGCACTTCTTAGATGGGAGTATTTAAACTTATGCACGGGTATTGTCTTCATCATGAAGAAGTGTGCCTCTTGCGTTGCGTTTGCGGTCACATGCATGTGCCCATCCTCACAGACATACCACCATGCGCGCTTCCCTTGCCTGCGTGCTTTCTTACGCGTGCATGCTTGAGCACGTGCATAAGCACACCCTCAGGTACAGGCATGGTAATTTGGCTTTGTGCAGGTTGCAAGCAAGTTTTATGGCATCCTCAATGGGGTCGATGTGGAAGATTGGAACCCTGCCAATGACCCAGTGCTGCCCGCAAACTTCAACACCAACAAACTGGAGGGGAAAGCACTATGCAAAGAATATTTGCAGAAGGTGTGTGTTTGCATGTTTGTATTTGTGTGTATGTGTGTTTGCGAGGGCATGCAAGGGGCAAATGTCATGTTATGAGGACAGGAGGACCACAGTATTGCATAGCTCTTTTGTATTCGAGTGAGTGCATGCTGATGGGTGCAACCGAGTGCTTGTGAGCAAGGGCAAGCGCTGAGTTGGGCCTGACAAAGACCGTGACCTAGACTACAAATATATCAGCTGCCAAAATTTTGTAAATTGTTTCGAGGTCATGGGTTTGAACGTGCGCCAGAAACGCTCCTGAACCACTGTTGCATCATTGCTCCTGCTGATTGGGTCAATAAGAGCATGTGTGTATGCACCAACACAAATGATTTAACACTGTTGTCAGTAGTCATCCCCAAGACAAGCTAGTAACAAAAAGGGGAGCGCTTCTGCTCCCTGTTCCTCCTCGCTCTGCTCGTGCTGGTCTTGGTTGGCCGCCAGCCAGCAAGGTTAATGTCAAAATTTGCATTGCTCCTCTGTTCAGGCTTTTTCCCATGCCACACAAGGTTAGCAGGGCTTCATTTCATTTTGTGCCGCAGTATTAGCCCATGGCTCACTTGCCCTGGATGCATCCCTAGCTTCAATGCCATGTCTTTGCTGTGTCACGAGCCACACCTGCACGCGCTGGACATTTTAAGTCCTGTACTTTCTGTTTGGGCTCTATCAGCATGTGGGCTGTCTGTCAATCAGTCGCACACTTCCCAAATGCACGCCGCCAGGAGTCTGGCTTGCGAGCACTTTTGAGCTGTGCATTGGACGCGCACTGCTGAGCCCTGGCACGTGCGACTACGCCCTGTTGAGCTCTGGCACGCACGTCGGCGAGCCCTGGCACGTGCAACTGCGCACTGCTGAGCTTTGACACATGCAACTGCGCATTGGTGAGCTCTGGCATGCGCACTGATGAGCCCTGGCATGCGCGACTTCCCGAGAGGTGCAATACGGCAAAGCCACCTCTGCGCCTGGCACATCCTGCAAGCACCCACTGTGCAAGCGCCCAGACCACCTTGCAAGCGCCCAGACCACTGTGCAAGCACACTGACCGATGTGCATGCGCACTGACCGATGTGCTAGCGCCCAGACCACTTTGCAAGCACACTGACCGATGTGCAAGCGCCCAGACCACTGTGCAAGCACACTGACCACTGTGCAAGCACCCAGACCACTGTGCAAGCACACTGACCATTGTGCAAGCACCCAGACCACTGTGCAAGCACCCAGACCTCTGTGCAAGCACCCAGACCACTGTGCAAGCACCAGACCACTGTGGAAGCACACTGATGTGCAAGCGCACTGAACGATGTGCGATTGGTGCTCTGCAGGGCCTGGGGATGGATGTTGACCCCTCCAAGCCGCTGGTGGCTGTTGTCAGCCGCCTGGTGGGCCAAAAGAACCCAGGGCTCATGCATGTGAGTGCAGCGTGCTCGGGCAATGGGCGTGGAAGCGTGTATGCTGTGGCTTCTGTCAATGTTATTGTTTGTGATGATGATCAGGATGATGATGTTTAGGTGAAGAAGGAGGAGGAGGCAAGCTGGTCTGCTGGATTGACGTCGGCAGAAGAGACCTGGGAAAGGCGTGTGTGTGCGGGAGAGACCCGGGGAAGGCGTGTGTGGTGATGGTTGAGCTGTCAGCTAAAGCAACCTCTTATGACGCGCACATGCTGCTGGGCTTATAGACCTGGCAGGGGGACGAGGCCCTGCCTGTCCTCTACTTGCCACCTGCAGCTGCAGTTGCACTCGGGGCACACAGCTGCACGCGCGCGCACACGCACACACGTACACACACATACACACGTGCGCGCGCATGCACGCAGCCTGTAGCTGCGCAAGCCCCCACGCGCTGCGAGGCAGCAGGCAGCTGAAGCTTCGACCCTCACTCTGTGTGCCATCCACTCTGTGCGCCATGCTTGTTTGAGTATGCAAGAATTTGCACGCGTGCATGCAACCTTCTTCATCGTCCTCTTGATCATGGGAAGTGCTTCCTTGTTTGTGCGTATGTGTGTGTGTGTGCAGGCTGCAGCCTACCGCTGCCGCGACGCGGGTGCGCAGTATGTGCTGCTGGGCAGCGGGGGCCAAGATGGGGGCCTTCGTCAAGCAGCTGAGACGGATTTTAAAAACCACCCGGACATCAGGTGAGGCCTTGGGCGCCTGCATGCACCAGCCTTCTTACATGCACACAGCTGCAGGCATGGGTACTGAGGATGCTGCATCTAACAGCGTGTGATGGCTTTGCTGCTGCAATGGTATGGATGTTAAAATGCATTGAGTGCCTCATGAGCCACTAGACCACACGCATATGAAGGTAAGAACAATTGTAACATGTGGATCGTAGTGGAAAAGGCTGCAGACATGGCACATTTTGAATTGATACGGGCACATGGTCTCACCATCTTGCCATGCCCATCTACCTTGTGCGTTGTGCGTATGCCTGGTTGGGGTGCTGGTGTGAAGCGGATGCCCGAGCATTGTGTACATTTTCACTGGCTTCACGTGTTTGCTTGCTCCAAGGGCACCTGCAGCACCTGCAGCACTCACCTTGGCTCTTTCAAGCCACCTCCGCCCGTATATCAGACTGCCATTGCATTCTTGAGCTCAGCCAATTAAAGGCACACATTTGCATGAATTCAGTGCATTTCTCCAGAAAGTAAAATAGAGTTGAGTTTCCTGGTGGCCCCCTCACACACACACACACACACACACACACACGCGTGCATGAGCTTACACACGCACGGAAACGCGCACATGCTCCAGATCGTGGCCCTGCGGGTGCACAGAAGATCCAACTATGCTTCTTACACACACGCGCGCGCGAGCATGTACACACACACATACACACACACACGTGCGCACAAGGTGCTGAGGCTGCCTGCACCTGTGCACGCAGGATCCTCATCCAGTACAGCGAGCGGCTCAGCCATCTCATCTACGCCGCTGCTGATGTTGTGCTGGTTCCCTCCAACTTTGAGCCGTGTGGATTGACGGTAAGCTGAAGAGCAGGATGCTGCCTGCCTCTGACTGCTTCCTACTTTTTGGCTTGCTGCAGCCAGATACTTGGCCCATTCACAGCACAAGCAGCCAGCAGGGTGGCTGCTGCACTCCTCCCTGCTCAAGATGTCCCGTGGGGCTCCTAGCACAAGCGTGCGCAAGCTGTGCTCTTACTCTGACACAGGGGCACAGGCTTTTGTTGCATACAGCTCTGCAGAAGCGATGCTTTCCCACTATGAGCAGTCCAGCCTGCACCTGAATTTGAATAACACATAACAAGTGACCTTGAAGTCTCAACTTTGCATAGCACGCACCCCAGCCTGGTTTCTTCTCGCCCTCAGTGAAGAAAACATTATTGTGCCTGTGCCCGTGTGTGCACATTGCAACTAGGCCTGGTGTGAGCCTGGGCCCACCTAGCCCACCTCACTCGGAGATGTCCTGCAGCTGCTCTCCCTCAAGCCTCTGCTTATCAGCAGGGCACACCTTAGCACGCGCCAGTCCATCCACTAACCGGCAGCCATGAGAGCAGGGACTGCCTCTGAAGCCGCAGAGTGCTCAGTGCACCAGCTGCGCCTGCCGCCCTGCAGCAACTGGTGGCCATGCGCTACGGCGCGATCCCTGTGGTCAGGAGGACCGGCGGTCTAGCGGACACGGTCAGGGACTTGGACAATTGGGGCGGGCCAGAGGTGTGTGCATTCTTGCATACACTGTCGGAAACTTGGCAAGCTCGGGCAGGACAGAGGTGTGTGCATACTGCAGATACCGTCATTGACTAGGCGTGTAGGAGCGGGCCCGAGGTGCGCACATTCTTGCAGAAACCGTCAGAAACTTGGCAAGTTGGGGCGGGCCAGAGGTTGGGAGGGTGGCAAAGTGCAGTGAGTGCTTGGTTACTGCTGCTTCCAGCAGAATGATAAGGCTAGGGGCTTGTGAGAGTGGGTGGATGGGAGCTGGATGCACAAGACCAGGGCTGCCGACGCGCACAAGGGCAAGGGGGGGAAACGCAACTGGGGTAGACGTTGGGGCACGGCTTTTGGTGGCCTCAGCTTCAGCAATGACACTACAACACGGACTCCCACAGGTCTTTGCCTGGATTGCATGCACGCCTGGGTGTTGCTTTCTGGTCCCAATTGCACACGCCCGCCACGCGTGCTACTTGGTTCCCCCAACCCACAGGTTTACCCCAACACAACGTGTGCGCCTCTGAGCAGTTGTGTGCAAGCCTGCAAGCGCGTGCGTGTCGCCTTACCCTGCAGGAGGAGCGCAATGGGTACACCTTTGACGGCACAGACGCAGGCAGCATGGCTAGCGCACTGGACCGCGCCCTGGCCCTGTTCCGCGACCAGCCGCAGAAGTGGAGGGAGGTCATTTTGAGGAGCATGAAGGTGAAGCGCGCACAGGGTGCACGACAGCATTATGGGGTGTGCCGCCACATGCACCCTGCTGTGGCTGGGGCGGGCTGCCGCACACACCTTCCTGCGGCGAGGGGTGGCAAGCGAGAATTTGGACGAGGTAGCCGACGGCCCTCTACCCCGCTTTCTAGCACAATGCCCTTTTTGACACCTGTGCCAGGCAAAACTGGGGCACCATTGGTGCAAAGAAATGCCTGGGGCACCATTGGTGAAAGATTGGTGCAAAGACAGGGGCACCATTGGTGCAAAGACTGAGGCACCATTGGTGAAAGATTGGTGCAAAGACTGGGGCACCATTGGTGCAAAGACTGAGGCACCATTGGTGCAAAGAGATTGTCTGTCTGTGCCTCTGCGGCCACAGAGAATTCTTTTGCTGGGAAAAGGAGGGCATGCAGGCAGACACGCCAAAGCTGCGCACTTACATGAGCCCACCCTGCCCTCAATGAGTCTGTGCCAAAGCTGTGCCCAGAGCAAAGCTGCACCCTGCATAAATCTGTGCCCTACATGGAGCTCCACCCTCACAAATCTGTGCCAAAGCTGCGCACTGAACAAAGCTGTGCCCTGAACAAAGCTGTGCACTGAACAAAGCTGTGCCCTGAACAAAGCTGTGCCCTGAACAAAGCTGTGCCCTGAGCAAAGCTGTGCCAGAGCTGTGCCCTGAACAAAGCTGTGCACTGAACAAAGCTGTGCCCTGAACAAAGCTGTGCCCTGAACAAAGCTGTGCCCTGAACAAA
>LKMJ01002778.1_pt1 | contig 16197 bp, 19 predicted proteins | sample 643391 | NCBI WGS metagenome assembly LKMJ01 (sample SAMN04112250, study PRJNA286221) | soda lake metagenome | biome: soda lake; feature: Kulunda Steppe; material: water; isolation source: sample PL-Br10 brine of Picturesque Lake | place: Russia: Kulunda steppe | collected 2010-07
GCGCAACTTCTGGCTGACCAAGGCCAACAAGCTGTTCCCCCTGTTGGCAGTGGCTGCCAACAAGCTGCTCTCTGCCCACGCCACGCCTTGCGCAGCTGAGCGCAACTGGAGCGCATGGGGCCGCATTTACACCAGCTTGCGCAACAAGCTTGACCTTGAGACAGCAAAGAAGCTTGTCTATGTGAAGGCTAACATGCCAGAGGAGTGGTACAGCTAGGCAGCTTGTAGTGGGGGCAGCCTAACAGCTTGGGAGCAACTTCTGAACGAGCTTGAACAGCAGCAATTGGTGCAATGGGTCTTGCTGTGCAAGATTGGGTATAACGTTACATTTGGGCTTGAGATCAGACAGCGGACAGCTGAATTATTTTTTTCACTTTGTCTTTTGCATGAGGGTAGTACTCAGCATGCCCCACATACCTTTCGATTCTGATGGTGAAATTCATTACCCTTGGGGGTGCACTGAGATCTATAACAGAAATATATAAACGATTATAACGTTATATGTTATTTAACGTTATATAACGTTAAACACCGGGCCCACATAACGTTATACGCCGATCCCTACACACAACAGTACAGCAGAGACCAATAATGGCACACAACAGTACAGCAGCGACCAATAATGGCACACAACAGTACAGCAGCGACCAATAATGGCACACAACAGAACAGCAGCGACCAATAATGGCACACAACAGTGCAGCAGCTACTTGCAGGCTGCCGTGGTTCCGGCAACCAAGGTTTGCGGCCTCACAGATAGCCTCATCAGATGGGATTCTCAACCCCTCTTGTGCCTGTACGCCCGGGACCATCCCCCCTCAAGGAGCACTTGCCAGAGAGTGGGAGTCAAAAGAGGGCTCTTCCTGCAGCGTGTCCTCTGGAGCCATCTGGCTACTGCTTCTGTCGCGCGTGTGGATGGCCAGCTTCCTTGATGGACCCCTCGACAGCCCTGCTGCAGCATCTCTGCCATCCACGCCAGAAGCGCTGGGGGCCACAGACTTGGCCTGCGCAAAGACAGGGGAGGAGATGGGGCGGTTCTGACATGCAAAGGGTAGGGATGAGTGATGGGGCCCAAGAGCTTGGCCTGCGCAAGGGCAAGGAAGGAGATGGGGCGGTTCTGACATGCGAAGGGTAGGGGTGAGTGCTGGAGTTCCGGGGGCCACAGGCATATGGCCTGCAAAGGGCAAGAGGGGCACCACAGCGTCGGGTGCTGCAGCGCTGAGGCATATGGCCTAAAGCTCCAGCAATGCCATTCCTCTCTCCTTGTGTGTGTGTGTGTGTGTGTGTGTGTGTCATTCCTTTCTCCTTGTGTGTGCCATCCCTCTCTCCGTGTGTGTGCCATCCCTCCCTCCTCGTGTGTACCATTCCTTTCTCCTTGTGTGTGCCATTCCTTTCTCCTTGTGTGTGCCATTCCTTTCTCCTTGTGTGTGCCATTCCTTTCTGCTTGTGTGTGTACCATTCCTTTCTCCTTGTGTGTGCCATTCCTCTCTCCATGTGTGTGCCATTCCTTTCTGCTTGTGTGTGTACCATTCCTTTCTCCTTGTGTGTGCCATTCTTTTCTCCTTGTGTGTACCATTCCTTTCTCCTTGTGCGTGCCATTCCTTTCTCCTTGTGTGTGCCATTCCTTTCTCCTTGTGTCTGCCATTCCTTTCTCCTTGTGTGTACCATTCCTTTCTCCTTGTGCGTGCCATTCCTTTCTCCTTGTGTGTGCCATTCCTTTCTCCTTGTGTGTGCCATTCCTTTCTGCTTGTGTGTACCATTCCTTTCTCCTTGTGTCTGCCATTCCTTTCTCCTTGTGCGTGCCATTTCTTTCTCCTTGTGTCAGCCATTTCTTTCTCCTTGTGTGTGCCGCCGGCAACCGGTGCTGCGAGGGCCTTGGCTCAGTGAAAAGCAAGTGGAAGCAAATGAGCAGCGGGCCAGTCTGCAAGCTTAGAGCCAGCAGAGCGTCAGCCCAGTTTAAGAGCAGCAGCCTTGTCCCTAAAATTGTGGGCCTTGTTGCATGACGGTGCAGCCACTGCCCTTGGGCGTGCGTCACGCACAAAGCTTGCAATGCACCAGAACCTGCTGCTTACTGCATGCCTGTGCAGGCTTACAGGCCTGACGATGCGTTATGGCGTGCACGACAATGCCTGCCACTATGTGGCATGTGGGCAGCAGCAAGGCAGAAGCAAGTGGCTGAATGAGGAGTCCATACAGGCCTGAAGATGCGTTATAGCGTGCACGGCAATGCCTGCCACTATGTGGCATGTGGGCAGCAGCAAGGCAGCAGCAAGGGGCTGAATGAGGAGTCCAGACAGAGCAAACCATAGAAGCAGGGGCACAGGGAAGGAGCAAATGATTCAGGCACAGTTTTTTCTTATCACAGGGGCAAAAGCCGTGCGCACTTGTGATCAAAGCAGGATACTGTACGCTACACAAAACCAAGTTAAGCACACATTGGCACACATACAAGCAACTGCACTCATGCGGGTGCACATTCACATTGCTGTCAAACCCCCAGGACATGCCCCTTGTCAACACCCAAAACAGACCAGCAATCTCAGCGGACATAATTGAGGAGCAAGACTTGCTCACAACAAAACTCCAGAGGGCAGACTGTGTCTGTGGCTGCGCACCTTGTGCAGCTGGATGCTCGTCCTGGCGCGACTGAAGATCTCTTGAAAAGCGTCCTGCATGCTCTTCTCAAACTTCTGCAGGGGCAGTGTGTGCGTGTGTGTGTGTGTGTGTGCAAATCTGGTTGCTGTTCTGGCTGGCTTTGGATACTGGTAACTCAGCAGCTCACGTGCACCACGGCAAGCTTTGCGAAAATTGTGCAGCAGGCGCTCATGCGTGAGTGCTGCCAGCACTTTATGAGTCTGCACATCAAGGAAGGCAGCAGTCACCCAGATTGGATTGTCCCAGTCTCAGAGCTTTAATTTTGATGAGCAGGAATCCTGCAGGATGCTGCCCAACCACTCTGCTGCCTCTCCCTTAGAAATTGAAGCTCTCAACCCAATGGCTACCTGCCATGCATCAAGGCTGCCATGCAATGAGGCTTTTTATCCAGTGGTTGTGCCATACAGGAGTGAGACCCTGCAGGAGCAGGCCCATGCAGGTGGCAGTGCCGTGCAGGAGACGGGGCCAGTGCACCGCAAGTGCGACTAACCAGCAATGTGACGGAATTTGTTTTTAGATGCCATAGGTACACGACCTTGAGTGCCAATCCCAGTAACGCGTCCTGACATGCCATCTCAGCCTGTTGCACGCGCGTTCGCACGCCTCCCAAACTCCATGGGGGGAGTGACTCCATTAACCACCAGCACTCACCTCTGCGACGCCCTCAATCAGGCCGTCCCAGCCCTTCACGCGTGCACTCAGCTCAGTGATGTGCTGCTCCAAGCCCGTTCTGCCTGCCTTGGCAGCCTCCAGCGCTTCCAGCGCCTCCTCCACCACCGTCTCCCACCTGTGTGCAGCGGACCCATGGGCGCCCACATTCCATGACCAAGCGCACTGCTTGAAGCGCACTTCTTCGAGCACACTGCTTCAAGCGCACTGCTCAAGCTCACTGACCCAGTACGCAGGCTGAGCTTAATGGACACAGTCAGCCACAGAATGGGCGCAGCCCTGCTTAAGGTGGAAGAGGAAGGGGAACAGCCTTGCCTAGTGTGGAAGATGAAGGGGTGGGGCCCTGCCTAGGGTGGAAGAGAAAGGAGTGCGGCCCTGCATCGGATGGAAGAGGAAGGGGCACGGCCCTGCCTAGGGGGGAAGAGGAAGGGGTGAGGTCTTGCCTAGGCTGCAAGAGGAAGGGATGCGCTGGGACCCTGCCAGCTGCATTTGTTTTATACTGACGCCTTGTCAGAACCAGATGTTTTGTACATATGAGCTTATCCAAAGCAATTTGGTGGAACCAGATGGTGCGCAGGGTGCTGCGCGCAGTCAGCTGCTCATGCAAACTGCCGTGTGTGTGTGCAACACCAGAGAGCGTGTGCACAGTGCTCAATTGGGCCTGGCCCCCTCACACACGCGTGCAGCACCCGCGCAGCTGCTCCTCTGCTGCAATCACAGCCATGCTTGCACGCACCACTGGGTATTCCGCATGCCGCCCACACCCGCACATACTCCTCACCTCACCTCCCCACCCCCATCTCCTCCTCCATCCCCACACTCAGCCGTGCTGCGCACTCACTGCTGCAGCTCCGACGGGCGCAACTCTGCCTCCTGTGCCCTCAGGCGCATGGACGGTGAGCTGCTGCCGTTGCCCAACAGCGAGGCAGGCAGCCCCAGCTTGCTGGCCGCGCTCATGGTGCTGGGGGACGGGTGCAAGCTGCGCGGTGTGCCCAGCACGCGGGGCGACTGTGCCCCTGAAAACGATGAGCGCAGGGAAGGGGGAGGGGGTGGGTGACTGCCTCTGGGAGTCAAGGGTACAGAGTAGAGGGGGCAAGAAAGGGTAGGCGACTGCACCCCTGAAAGGGATGAGCAAATGGGGGCAGAGGTGATGGGGCAGGAAAGGGTAGGCGGCTGCGTCCCTGGGAAGGGATGAGCAAACGCTTGAGTAGGGCAGAGCACTGCCCTACTAAACGGGATGAGCAACGCCTACCCTGAGGGTGAAAGGGGTGGGGGGAAAGATGGTCGTGGTGATTGAGCTGGTGTGACTGTAGAGGGGGGCAGCTTGCAGACAGCAGCGGGAGCTCCATCCTGCAAACGCTTCACCCTGTTGATGGTGAGCACCTATCCATTGGACCCCGAGGCGCATGCATGAGCAGCATGTGGGTGGGCCCGGGGTCATCTTGCCTGCTTGCCAGCTGACGGGCTGTTTACCACCTCCATTACGCACGCCCAAAAGCAGTGCGACGCCTCTTTGGGGTCGTCAGCAGGTGCGTGGGCACGGTCACACACATGCGTACAAACATGCACACACATGCACACATGGTCACGTAAGCATGCACAATTCATCGGACGCGCATGCACATGCATACAAACACGTGCACACCCATGCAGACATGTGCACATACACGCACATGCATACCACACACACGCATGCGCAGTCGCAGACCTGAGCTTGAGGGCCTCGACCCCCTCTCGGTAGTAGACAGCCTATGCAAGGTGCCATGCCCCCTGGAGAGAGTGCCAAGCGGGCTGAGCGACCTGTGGAGGTGAGAGGGTGCACGCCCAGGGCAGGTGCAGAGGAGCCATCAATTAAACAAGGGTAGGCAAGGTTGTGTGCCCCCTCTTAGTGGTGTGCACCAGTGCAGGCTAACTGAGCAGTCCTGTTGTCAGGAGGCGAGCGTGTGATGCGTGGGCGCCCTTGCGCCTACGCCTTACCTGCCAATGGAGTGTGTACGTGTGTATGTGGATATGAGTGCATGGACACATGTGCACCATGCACAGCTGCCTGCCAAGAGTACTGTATACCCTCAAGGGCCTAGACCATGTGCAGGCCCCAATCTTCCGCGTGCGGGTCCGGCATCTTCAACACACCCTCCCTGCAGCTCTGTGATCCAGCACAGGCAGGCAGGGCAGACTAGTGGTGTTTCGGGGCTGGGGGCTGGGAGCCAAGGTCTGGGGCACAGAGCCGGAGTGCGTGCTGGGTGCTGGTCAGGTGTAAGGTGCTGCGCAAACCACTGGTCTGGCACACTCAACGGACCTGCCCCGCTCTGCTGTTGAGCCTGCTGGCTGTGCGCTGAAGGAGGTGCTCCTCCTCCTAGGTTTAAGGGGGCTGGGGGCGCGCCCTGCGGAGGCGCAGAGAGGAGCAAAAGGGACAAACACTTTCGGTTTTATTAGGAATCTTCTGTACCACACAGAGGCCGCGCAAGGGAGTGCTGCTGCTACGGGTGCTGCTGCTGCTGCTGGTGCTGCTGCTGGTGCTTCTGCTCACCCACATGGAGTGCAGCTTGCTGCCACACACAACATCTCCTGCCACTTAACATGTGCCCACTCTTTGCAGTCAGTCCACTGTCCCCGCTGTGCCTGAGAGCCCTTATGCATGCCCTCAGCTGCACTTGAGGAGCCTGCTGGAACAGGCCACGCGGCTTATGTTACCCCGCCCTCAACCTACACTCACCACCCCATTGCAGCTTAGTCGCCTGTGCCCATTACGTACGCCTGCCACTCTAACGCTGGCAGCTATGCCACCTGCTCAGGCGCACGCTTGGATGCACCTGGGAAGTCTGATTTAGCTGGCGCTCATGGGCTGAGGGTTGCTGATAACAGTACACACACGCAGTATGCTTGCCAATTTGTGTGCTAATTTGCCAAAATATACAGTGCGGTTTTCATGACTCTTGGGAAAGCCTCAACCGTGCCCAAAGCATGGGCCCCCATACGTCTTTTAACGTATCCATAAGATTGTTCCATAGGATGCACCTACTGTGCTCACCCTATTAAATAAGCGCAATTGCATACACCTTGGTATGCATGCAAGCATCCTGCATGTATCCTGCATGCATCCTGCATGTGCTGCAAAAGCACAGGCATGCCAAAAGGCAGGGGCCCAACTTTCCCATGCATGCTCTGACCAAGCAACGCCTCGTGCACAACCCATGGCCCTGTTATACCCATAGGCGCACAGAGGCACCCGGCCCAAGCCACAGCCCATCCCCCACAGCATGCAAGCCCACATGCTAGTGAGCCTGTAGTGCTCGGGCAAGCAGCACGTTCATTTATACTTATACACACGTAGGCACACACGCACACACACGTGCACCTATTTGTGAGCCTATGGTGCTGGGGTGGGCAGCACGATCACACACACGTGCACCTGCTTGTGAGCTTGTGGTGCTGGGGCAGGCAGCACGTTCATGCACACTCACACACTCACATACACACAAGCACTCACACACACACGCACCTGTTCGTGAGCCTGTGGTGCTGGGGCGGGCAGCACGTTCATGCACACTCACACACTCACATGCACACGCACGCACACACACACGCACTTGTTTGTGAGCCTGCGGTGCTGGGGCGGTAGCACCTTCATGCACGCACACATACATACACTCACACACTCACTCACACACTTACATACATACACACGTGCGCACCTGCTAGAGAGCCTGTGGTGCTAAGGCGGGCGCACGTTCATGCACACTTGCACACTTCCATATCACACAAACGCAAATACAGACATACCGACACACACGTGCGCGCGCACACGCACCTGCTAGAGAGCCAGTGGTGCTGGGGCGGACAAAACGTTCAGAAGCCGAATGGGGCATCAAAGATGGACTGGAGACGTTGTCAAAGGAGGTCTGCAGCCTGCAGTACAACATAGAGTGCACGATAAATAGCAGCACACAACAAGCAAAAGGATCAAGTGGTTGGCATGCAATTGCACCAAATTTACGACCATCAAGTGCATAACATGAACATGTGACATGGAGGGCCAATCACTGCTTTTGATCTCAAAGTAGCAAAAGGCAGCTGCCACTGCTTTTAATCTCACACACTGCAGAAGGCATTGAGGGCCCAACTGAGCACGATAGGGGCTGTACTTGCACAGTATTTGATGTATTAAATGCTCAGCAACAAAGAAGGGAGCATGGAACCAACATGTTGTGGGCAGAGGCGCAATTGTCTGCGCCTAGTCTGATGCTGTTTCCATGAAATGAATGCATTGCAGCAGTATGACAACCCTCATAAGCCCATCATAAGCACAAGGCTGAGTGTGTAGCCTTTGCAGTGGGCTAGCTACTTCCTCCTGCACAGCCTCATACCTGGCCACACTCCTCACAGCACAGCCCCAATACTCAAACCCAACAACATTTCACGCATCAAATCACTCCTAGCAATAAAGTGATAGCCGCACCTGAGGATGGCCCCAGGGCTGCTTGAGCGCCTGTCACCCGCTGCTGGCGTCCCTCCTAGCAGGGTGGAGGCCCTCAGACTAGGAGGAGTCTGGAGTGGCGAGTCATCCCGGCTTCCTATGAAGCAAGCAGGATTGCGAAGGCATGGCTTGAGGTTTTATGCGAGCGTTGTGCTTAGGACGCACTTCACAATAACATGACTTCTGTAACAGAACGAACAGCTTTCATGAGCTTAGTTGCTTAAAAAAATGTATACATGCATCGGGTCTACAGCTTCTGCTGCTTTGTTCAGGAGCAATCCACACAGTGGACGTGCACTCCATCCTCCCCCAAGTAAATGGGCTGGTTTTGCTCTTCTAGGTGAGACGCATCTCTGGTGCAGTGCATACCCTTGAATGCAACACCTCTCAATGCTAGTCATTTCAACTCAAAATTCCAGCAGCAGGGTACGGAATAGTTGCGATCCTTGAAGAGCCACACTAAGCCGTCCGCAAGCTGTAAAGAGCAACAGAACCCAAGCTCTGGCCAATCAGCAGCGATGTCAATGATCAGCAGGGCCACCCCTGCTAGAAATATTGGACTACCCAGACTTTGAGGAGGTCTAGAACACCAGGCCTTCAGATCCTGACACCAAAGGCTGCACCTTAGACAGAATGTACCTGCGTAGACTCGCCTGCTTTCATTCCTTGCATTGAACCTGTGAGCTTGAGACTGCTAATCACAGTGCGCATGTCCTGTAGGGTATATGCTAATGGCCCAGATGTTGGCTGCCCTCACCTCCAAACGTGCTGCCTCCCTTGAAATCGAAGGTCATGGATTCTGCAGCGCAGTGTGACATGTGGAGTGTCCTCAGGTGGCCTTAGCAGAGTGGAATGTACTCCGCCTTGCTGACTGCCCTATTAGCAGGCTGCCTCTCCACATGGAAACGCTGACTTCAAGGTTTGCACGCCTAGACATGTGCTACATCACCTTGCAACAAGGCTCCAGAGTGCAGAAACCGGGGGGCAGCCAAGGCTTAGCAATTAATTTTGCAGCAGGATTCATGCAACATCGACCAAAGCCACACAAACCCTGCCAGCAGCTCCAACCTTGAGCGGAGTGGCCTCAGCTTACATTAAGACCCGTGCTTGACTCCGCCAGCCCCAAAGGAGCTCTGCCTGGAAGACCTCAAATGCACAAGCCCTGACATACATAGTGGCATCAAGGGCCATAGCCAGGGGGCAAGCATTCAGGAGGATGCTCTTTAAAGGAAGCACCTATGCTTCCGAAGAGGCGCACAGCTTGGGGGAGGTCCTGACCTTTGGAGGCCCTTGTGAATATGGGAGCAGGCTCTGGTGGGCGGAAGGCCCTTCCATTCTCCACAGGCTCTGTGTCTGAGGGGCGAACAGCCTGCAGGAAGGGGCGGGGGGGTGCACGCAGAGGTCCAGCAGAGCCTGTGGAGAATGGACAGTGTTGAATGTACACTGTCTTCCATTGTAAGAAGAATACCTCTGTCTGAGAAAGAAACGTGGCACATTCATGCAGCTTGGCAAGCGCATGTGCAGCTGCCTTGCAGCAGCGCAGAGAGTAGGGATATGGAGTTCTGCTGACCTTCTGGCTGGCTGAAGCCAAAGGTGACCCAGCCGGGAGAGACGCCACCGAGTTTGTGTCAGAGCCTGCACGAGAGAACCTGCGCGTGCGCACCAAGGTCATATTCCTTGTCACGTTTACCATCGCCAACAATCAGCCAAGCAACCGAAAAGCTAGGGTGAATAGGAAAGAAAACTAGGGTCTGTCCTTATGTGGACAATTCATCGATTCAAGCAAATGTGTGTGGGCTTACGCGCATTATGTACGTGTAAGCACAAGCACGCGCGCACATGCGCATGTGGGCATGTGAGTGCGTGTATGTGTGCGTGTGTGTGTGTGCGTGTTTGTGTGTGTGTGTGCACATGCGTGTGTGTATATTTGCAATGTGTGTATGTTTGTGTGCGTGTGTATGTGTGTGTGTGTGCGCGCGTGCATGCACGTGCGTATGTGTGCGTGTGTGTGTGTGCGTGCGTGCGTGTGTGTGTGTGTGTGTGTGTGTGTGTGTTCAATGCATGCATGCCTGTTATAAGAAACATGAACAACATGCTTGTTCCTCCTCACCTCGGCGACCTGACGGGGGTAGGCAAACTGCTTTTCGATTTCTCTTGCTTCAAAAGAGTGACTGTGGAGCCCAAAAGACGCTCCATCTCCAGATGAAGCTGCAGGACAGAGTTCAGGTTTTTCTGATTGCTCTATCACCTAATCACCTGATCACCTGCATGAGCCACACCTACCTCTTTGTCCTTCTCCATGTCTAGTTGAATTGATGAATCTGCTTAGCCCAGGAGCAAAATCGCCCCAATTGCATTCCACGTTAGCTTTGAGATATCTCACCAGTGTAAGTTTTCCAATTCGATAATTGGCAATTGGCAATTCGATTCTTATTTACATGAGAGCTAAGCTTGCGGTTACATGGGTTTTTCTTTCTTCCCGGGATTATCCATCTTCAGTGCCTCTGACTGGAATTTTGGATGCCCAGAGCGCTGGCAAGTGCCCACGAATGTTGAAGCTGAAGGAAGAGTTTGATGGCTGCCTGCTTTCTTTCCTCCTCTGCCCTGCTGGTGCAGCAGTGCTGCAACTAAGAGCTGAAGCAGCAAAAGCAGCAGCAGAAGCAGCAGTCAGGAAAGGCCAACTTGTCTAAGCACTGCTGCCAGGAGGAAGCCCTGCTGCAGCTGGGCAAACTTGGAAAAGCGGCATCAGTGAACCCAAAATTTAGAGGGCGTGTTGCCCGATGCGCCCACAGCAATTGGTAAATGGCCCGCAGCAATTGGTAAATGGCTACTATGGCTCATGCCTGAAGAGTTAGCCTTAGTTGACTTGCTTTCAATTGGTAAATGGCCCGCAGCAATTGGTAAATGGCTACTATGGCTCATGCCTGAAGAGTTGGCCTTAATTGACTTGCTTTCCTCCAGGTTATGGCCTCCCCAACTTTTCAGCCCTTAGCCGCAGGCCTTTCATTCATTGGTTTTGATAAGCCTTGGCATTATGTTTCTGCATGTTTTAGCTGGCTTTTTGAGGGCTGCGCGCTGATGTCACATCAGTGATGTGCTATTTACGCCTGATCTCAAGCCAGGCTAAGTCTGCCTGCCAGAAATGGTTTTTTGGTGCTGAGAGCACCAGTGTTTCAGCATGCAACATGCAATAGATTATGAACATCAGTGTACGATGATGCAAGTTGCAATAGAAGGATCTGACCCTTGTTTTATTGTGACCAGCACAGGCCTGGCCACGCCTCAAAAGCTGCATTGTAATCTTTAATCTGGACTCCAAACAAGCCGTCAACCAGAATGAAACGTGCGCCAACTTGAGTTGCATACTCCTGCAAAACAATTTTTAGGCAGGAATTGGGTTCCACGGATTGGTCTCACGACACTGCCTGCTAACAATTTGATGCACAGGAGGTGTGGACGTCCATGTCTGACTCCGCCCAGCAAACCATCAGCAGAAAAGCGTTCTGGGAACATATTTGATAAGATCCTTCCTTTCACTGCAGCAGATTCGTGAACATCATGACAAAATGCTTCTGTATTTGAACGACATACAAAACGCCTGGTTGATAGCGGAAAACCGCACTTTTCTGCTGCTGACTGTCAAGAAAATGTCAGTCGATGTAAAATTTGAGAATGAAAGGCAAACAGCTGGGCCACCACACCTCGTTGATGATTTTGTCATCAAACAGAGCCATACAGGCATAACTTGGAATATCGAAGTACTCAGCGATGGCTTGGAGCATCTTGGCTTTGTCAGGATCCCCAGACTGCATTGCGAAAGACGCAATAAATGGAGCATGATGCATCCATACATTATGTTGACTGGAGCACAGGTAAGGACATGGTGGCCATCCATTAGAAATAATTGTTGAAGTACCCTACCTGGAAGGCAGGGCTTTTGAAGAACTCATTTGTAAAGACACCAAGATTGCTGTACTGACTTGCAAGCATGCATTCAAGCTTCTCCCTGCACACATCAAAATAGCAGGTGCTCTTATTAAAATCTGAGGGACCACCATAACCATGTCTAAGGTCCACCCCCTCTGCATAACATCTTGCAAAAGGAGGCCTCCGCTCACTTCAAATGCAATGGCTTTTATATTTACCGAGCGCTATTGGCGGAGGCGATTGCAACCGCACACATTGCGTCCAGACAAGCACGGATAACTTGTGCTGGAACAGCAAGGAGCACACAGAAACATTGCTTTAAGAAGGCGCAAATCGACATGCCAAAGGAAACCTTTTTCAGGGTCATGCTATGCGTGTTGAATGAAAACTTCAAGCATGCAAACGTACAAGCCGTGTTCTGTGAATTGAGCTGTGCTTTGCACGCATTCGAGTCGCACCAGCTTCATGTGGCAATTTATCCTTGCCTCCAGACTTTGGATCAGAAATGCGGAGTGTCTGGGGGTAAATCACGCATGCGGGAAAAAGGCGACCCCGGTTCAACCTTGCGTAGGCAGACGAGCGGGCAGCATTATTGTGCATGACAACCCACATTATTTACGTCGAATACGCAAGCGCAAGGTCTGCATCTCGACGTCGGGAGTGCGAGCAACTGGGCGATGGCGCAGACGAGCAGCATTGATAGACCCATGTTGTAAATTGAACAAATCGAACAATGTCATGGATATCATAAACGTCATTATTCCAAAAAAGATGCCAAATTCGGCACCACAGTCAGATCAAGAGCTTTAGCAATTTCACCGTCGCCAGATCCAGGCCCATGGTTTTTAGGAATCCAACTCCAAGGCATTTGCCTTCAGGCTCATACATTTGTACTAGCACCATTGTGCTAGTACCCCTCTGAGCCAACTAGATCAAGTCTAGGGCCCAGTCGCTCTATTCTATCCTTGCCTACAGGGATAGGAAAGCGCAATTGCTTAGCCTACATATTACTACACTACAGCATAAACTGTCACAAATTTGTAATTGATGGGGTCCTCACGAGACAGCGCGCCTGGTGGCCTGCATGCATCTTCATGCTCTATATGCGCGTGTGGCCTCCAGATCACCAGCAATATCCCAGTGCTTGCGACATAAGCACTGGGATGGGCTTTTTGGTAGGTGGGCTGTAAAGATACATGCCCTATGCATCAAATAGTCAGACTCTGAGAGGATGACAGGCATAGCTGCATTTGCTTGACTATTTGGCTTGCGAGATTGAGTGGGGCCTTACCTTCCCCAGCTCGCCCAAAGCAAAAATGCCATGCGACAGAGGGCACACAACTGCGTAGACCACGAGCTGCAACATTCCTTTTGCTGTATCATGTCTTCAATACTTCACCCTTTTGTTCCCCATTACGCACACAAACAGTTCAGCTGCCACGCCGTTTCCCCCCCCAAGAGCCTCCAAGCTTATGCTGCCATCTTGCAGCACTGACCTTAGTTCTTCGTTAAGGTTATCGAATGCTCCACAATCAAAGCCAGAATATAGGAATTCTCAATAACTGGCCCTCCAATAGTCTGGGCTCAGTAAAATATCTCCAACCAACAACTGTCATCTCAAGCACATTTTTTCGGCACACAGTCTTGAACACCAATTCGGCAAAGACACACTATGGCGTGACAGCTTGCTGCCCATTATTTGAGATACATGTGTTTTCCCATCAATCCCTCAACCCCGAAGGCTGAACAATATTTTGGCCGAACAATGAGTCTGACTTGCGGCATCTAGGTATCTAGGTTCTTTCTTCTCATCTACAATCCTAACTTGTTTCTCCTTTGCTTGCATATTTTGTGCTGGAATCATTAGCACACTACCCAGACCTTGGAAAACTATTCAAAGAATAATCACTGCGTGTAAGGCAGAATTAGAACTGCGTGATAGCTACTCTGCGCTCCAGAGGCGTTGTTAGGTTAATGGTAAGGTCCTGTGAAACACTACAAATGCATCACAGATGCCACAGGTCTGGTCGAGCGCAGGTCAAACTTGGACATCGAGTTGTCCATTGAACATGCTAGATGGTTTCTCAGAGACCAGATGGCTTTCCACCAGGCAAGCACTGATCTGGCCAAGCTTTTAGGGCTGCATTGAAGTCGTGGCTCTGAACTCCAGCAATTGGGTCAACTAAGACAAACTGGGTGCCAGCTTGGTTTGCATAATCCTGCATGGTAATCCCAGCAAAAATGACAGGGAGATGGAGGATGGAAGGACAGGGAAAGAGAGAAAGGACAAGAGGATCTTGGTGTTGAAAATGGATTGACAAGGTATGGTTTGTATCAAAATGTTGAGGTTTATGCCTTACCCCTGTTTCCAAAATGCTTCATGACGGCCACTCACCCCATTGTGGATCTTGTCATCAAGCAGGGTCAAGCACGATAGATCCTTGATGTTGAAGAAGCGGGCAATGGCTATAAGCATGGGGCCTTTGTTGTCATCACCGTACTGTAAGCACATGCAATTATTACAACCCTTGCAATGTGATGCGCGTACAGGCGCGCGCACACACACACACACAAACACACACACACACACACATCGAGGTTGCGGCGATGCTCTTAGGATTCGAGGCTCAAGTTGCATTCAGACATCTGTGTGTGATCACATGTTCCTTGTGGAGGGGTGGGTGCAAGTATATGCACGGGTGATACAGTGTTGGCCCACAGCCCATGCAGCATGATGTCAGAGCGCTTGCAAAGGCATGCAGGCAGGTGCACTTGGGACGGAGGAATGATACCATTTTCTCATCTTTATCAGCTTGCATGAAAACACCAGCGCAATGTGTGTAGGTGTGTGTTAAAGGCAGGCACATAGAAACAGCCATCATCAGCATGGCACAGACACCCAATTTATGCAGCCATTTCATCTACCTGAAAGGCAGGACTGCTGAAGAATTCTGAGGTAAACACGCCTAGGTCACTGTATCGGCTGGACAGCACGCAAATGATCTTATCCCTGCAGGTATGAAAAATTGCGGAGCCTGCATGTAGAGCAATTGATCCTGCAGGCGGCTTGATACCTGAGCTGCGCAACCGTGCCAGCTGCGCAGGAATTTCTGAGGGATTTTGGCAACAGTTCATGCACACAAGCAACGGAGAAGAGATGGAGGATTTCAGGTATGCTGAGTCTCTTTGCAAAACACACACATACACGCACCTATTGTCATTGGCAGATGCGATCGCGATGGCACATGGAGCAGAGAGGCACGCTTGGATGACCTTGGCTGCAGACAGGGAAAGGCATGTATCTGTTAACAAGAACATCAAGCAAGTTGCTGGGCACCTTGCTCTCCTCTTGGAAAGTCAAGAAGATAGCATTGATTTTGTGTGTTTGACCCGAAACTCGCTGCTGTTCCAGTGCAGCTATAAGAAAGCTTACCTGCGTCTTTTGGCACACTGTCCCAGTCATCAGAGTATTGATCATACACACGCAATGTCTGAAAAGAGCACAAGTACACGGATGGGGTGTTTCCACAATCATACAGCTCATGATCTCACAAACACGAACGGTGTTGTACTGACACATGTGCCAATGAGAGCTCACTCACACAATGTCTGCGCGGATGACCAGCACGCCTGATATTTCCCACAAACCTCGTCAAAATCAAAGACGCACACACAGGTTGGGGTGCTTCCCTTTCCTCCGACCGTTGCCTCCCGGGATGCTTCGCCAGAAAACTGCTGCAAGGCCTTTCTCCCTGTTGCACATTGCAAGATGCTCAGAAATACAACCAAGGCAAACAGGGAGAAGAGAAGGGTCCTGCCCGGTCCTACCATCCTTGTTTAAATTTTTGTGGTGTAATTGTTAAAGTTGGGATAAACTGCATGACAGCCGAATAAAAAAATAAATATATTCCACGAATATAACACGATTGCGTCAGGGCCAAATTCGTCACATCACATCCCATCACTGCCATCGAATTAGTCGCGCCGCAAAGATATTCTTATGAATGGAGAGCAACAAGCAGACGCTGAATGCGTTGAAAGAGCTTGTGAGCAAGGTGGGCTGGATGATTGCTCAGTCTAGTATTTAGGGGACATTTTGGCAGTTAGTGGGTAGGAGTTGATGTGCTTAAAAGTTGATGCCTGAACCTGGCCGCAGACATGGGAGATTGAGGAGTCAGTGAGGAATTATGGGCCAGAGACGCAGCCTGCCCTGCAAGAGCGCATGTAGGTGGTGTGTTTACATGTTTTACAACTGCGACACTCTTACTGACAAAGAAGTGTCCACATGAGTGGAGTGGTATGAGGCCTTTTGCACACAGTGTGTACAGTCAAACGAGTGCCAGCATGAACTAGTTTTCTTCTTGAAACGATCGTGGAATCGATTTCACACAAATGCTCGCTTGCACGTGCATGAACACACACGCACACGCACGCGTACGCGCGCACACACACTCACACACACACACACA
>LKMJ01002779.1_pt1 | contig 16197 bp, 17 predicted proteins | sample 643391 | NCBI WGS metagenome assembly LKMJ01 (sample SAMN04112250, study PRJNA286221) | soda lake metagenome | biome: soda lake; feature: Kulunda Steppe; material: water; isolation source: sample PL-Br10 brine of Picturesque Lake | place: Russia: Kulunda steppe | collected 2010-07
AGCAGCGCAATGGGGCAGCAGGAGGGGCACAGCCACAACACAGCAAAGCAGCGCAATGGGGCAGCAGGAGGGGCACAGCCATGACACAGCAAAGCATCGCAATGGGGCAGCAGGAGGGGCACAGCCACGACACAGCAAAGCAGCACAATGGTGTAGCAGGAGGGACACAGCCACGACACAACAAAGCAGCGCAATGGGGCAGCAGGAGGGACACAGCCACGACACAGCAAAGCAGCGCAATGGTGTAGCAGGAGGGACACAGCCACGACACAGCAAAGCAGCGCAATGGTGTAGCAGGAGGGACACAGCCATGACACAGCAAAGCAGCGCAATGGGGCAGCAGGAGGGGCACAGCCACGACACAGCGAAGCAGCGCAATGGTGTAGCAGGATGGGCACAGCCACAACACAGCAAAGCAGCGCAATGGGGCAGCAGGAGGGGCACAGCCACGACACAGCGTAGCAGTGCAATGGGGCAGCAGGAGGGGCACAGCCACGACACAGCAAAGCAGCGCAATGGGGCAGCAGGAGGGGCACAGCCACAACACAGCAAAGCAGCGCAATGGGGCAGCAGGAGGGGCACAGCCATGACACAGCAAAGCATTGCAATGGGGCAGCAGGAGGGGCACAGCCATGACACAGCGTAGCAGTGCAATGGGGCAGCAGGAGGGGCACAGGCACAACACAGGGTAGCAGCGCAATGGGGCAGCAGGAGGGGCACATGCACAACACAGGGTAGCAGTGCAATGGGGCAGCAGGAGGGGCGCAGGAACGGCACAGGGCAGCAGTGCAATGGTGCAGCAGGAGAGACGCAAATACAACCTAGCGCTGCAGCGCAATGATGCAGCTAGAGAGACATAGTCGCAACACAGCGTAGCAGCGCAGCTGAAGAAGAATTGGCGCTTCGTACAGCAGAGGAGGTACAGAGGCAGGACACAGCGTAGCAGCACAGCTGGAGAGGTATAGGCACTTTCCACAGCAGAAGAGGTACAAAGGCACAACATGGAGCAAAGCGGATGAAGGGCACGCCATGAGGCTGCCAGTGCCAAGGGCTGCACCAAAACAAGCTTTCCTGGTCTACGTGAAGGCAGATCCACTTATGCTTTGCTAGTCTGTATCAGATCTACGCTTATTTGCCTAGCTGCTGCGTGACCCAAACTTCCCTTCCCGGTTGCTTCCCCAGCCTGCGCGAGGGCAGATCAACTGGTATCTTGTGCATCCCCATTCAACACCTCCAGGTCATGCCCCAAACCATGGCCACCTTCTAACAAACCTCCGCCTCACACGGCCCCTGGCCACACAAGCCCCTCATTCGCCTTTGAACCCCTCCTGAGAGCTTGTCCTGACAGCATGTCCTGAAAACGTGTCTTGACAGCATATTCTGACAGCATGTCCTGACAACGTGTCCTGACAGCATGTCCTGACAGCAAGTCCTGACAGCGTGTCCTGACAGCATATTCTGACACCATGTACAGCATGTCCTGACAGCATGTCCTGAGCCTGCCATGCATCAGATCACGTGCCTGCACCGCTGGCCCTACCCTCCCAGCACGTATCTAGGTAGCGCTGATCGAGCCCAACTCATGTCCACACAGAGCTAGAGACACAGAGCTTCTGTGTCGCTTGAGTTGGCAGATCCACAGATTCCTTCTGAAGTAGCACCACCTACAACGGCCTTGCCCTCGCACATATCTATGTGCTCAGACGGATCTTGCTTGTGCATCGTACTTCATGTTGCCGGAGGGGGACTTCGCCCCCAAAAATCATGGGTTTAGCATGCTCTTGGGGTCCACTACCCACATCTGGCGACTTTGTTGGCACCTTCACATACAGTTAAAGAGACGCCTGAGCTCACAGCGTGCTGATCATGGGCAGCGCCCCCAAGTGCTTACACCAGAAGCCCATTTCTTAGCAACCAGCGCTGCTGGCCCAGCGGTCAGATGGCCCAGCGGTCAGATTAATTGCGGTCCAGTAGTTACATGGCCCAGCGGTCAGATTTGTTACGGCCCAGCAGTTACATGACCCAGTGGTCAGATTAATCGCAGCCGAGCAGTCAGATGGCCCAGAAACTAGTTGGCCCAGCAGTCAGCTTTAAAGCGGTGTTGGCTCCACCTTTGACAGTCAGTTTGCACACCATGCCACCCTCATTACATACCTATGTTATTGAATGACTTATTGAATCTGACTAAGGGTAAGGGTAAGGTTTCGAGGCTGTATCCGTGAGGTTCGAACCCCGAACCCACAGGTTGCGAGGGTGGATAATCGACTTCCCATCTCAGGTGCCCCGCCGCCTGCTCGACTATCCGGAGCTGTTGAATCTGACTAAGCACCTGTATGCACATTCATACACGTATGCACTTGCACACGCACCTGCAGGTGGGCGTCTCGCCACGAGCTTTCAGGCATAAGCGCTTTTAAGTCAGCCTCTGTCTGCTCCACACTGTGCCCATTTGACAGCCCCCAGCGCTGGGCAAGCCTGCAGACACAACATAAAATGACTGGCAACCATTAATGACTTTTGTTCATTTCTTGACAATTAAAGCAAGCGAGCCTGCAGCAACTGCATTGCAAGCAACTGAACCAGCAAGCCTGCAGCAAGAGTGAGTTTGCAACACCAGGGAGCTTTCTGCACGGAAAGAATCGCCTTGGGATTGCCTATTTCAGCTCTTGGATGTGCCTGATTAGGACTGAGCATGAAGTGTTGCAGACTAAGGCTGTAGGTACAAAATTCAGATCCATGCTGCAGGCTTGAAGCACAGGAAAAGCCTCACAGGTGGATGCTCGACACTGTAGAATAGAAGGTTGTGAATTCTTGCTTTCTGATGAAACTTTGTCATTAAAACGGTCATCAAAACAACAAGTGCAGGTTCAGTTGCAGCATGCAGTGCCGTCTAGTGCTTGCACTTTGCCAACAGGCATGCTTGCAGGACTTGCAGATTGCTCTGTTAGAAGCAACAATAAAAAGGCAGGCCTTTGCATTCATAGGATCCTGGAAGCAGCCATTTAAGTGACATAAAGAACACACCTCCTTCTCTTTGTGTAAGGAGAATTCAAAGAGTAAACAAGGATGGGTCGGTACCCTATCTGGCATACCTAGTATGCACAAACGCAAGCATCAACGAAAAAACGACATTCTCAGTCGCAGCACCGCTTGATTTTATCTCAAACACAGCAGCTGCAGCAGCTCCCCATGAGTAGCAAAGATAAGCAATGCTCACCTATGGATGTGCGTGTCCACAGGGAATGCGCTGTGGTTATAAGCCTGGCTCATGACCACACTTGCCGTCTTATGACCTGCGCAGGTGCAGGTGGAGCTGCGCGAGTGCTTGATCGGACACACACACTCACGCACATCCACACATACATACCCAGTCACCCACAGATGCACACACATACGCACCCACGTGCACATAAACAAAAGTCAAACTGCAAGGGCATGCGCACCTATGCCAGGCAGGGACTCCAGGGCATCAAAGGTGTCTGGCACCTCCCCACCATGCATCTCCACCAGTGCCTGCAGGCAGGTGGATGACCAAGTGATTAGATTGTTCCTTATGGCTCTTCACAAACAAGTTTAAAGCACTGGCTCTTGAGTGTGCACGCACTTTTGGAATGGTGATTTTGGAGCGTCCCTACAGTAAATAGCTACAGAGGAATGCTTGATAGCCAGAGTTGGAGCAGCGGCTTCAAAAATGTAGGTAGAGCACAGTAGCCTGTAACAGATGTGGGTTTGACAACGTAGCCTGTAACAGAGCACATAAGCTAACGAGCCAGTTTTTTGGGTGCCTTATTTGTTGCTTGTCGCAGAGATTTACGTGCCTGCGTGGGCAAGGGGGTGAAACCGAGGACCCTTCTTGCAGCAAAACATTTTAGCTCATAGGGCCAAGGCGCAGCCTATGGATGGCAGTGTGCAACTTTATCAAGCAACCCTGCTAATCTTGTCCAGGCCCACCTTGCTTGTCGCAGAGATATTTTTGGCCTTAGTGGGGGCAAGGCCCAGCACACGGATGACACTCTCAATTTCAGGGATCTGCAAATACAAGCAGCAGCCAAAGCCACGGGAGGGGATTAGATAATGATGCATGCTAAAGGAAACTGGATAATATCATATGATTCATAAGCAAACGCCAGGACTGATGGCCAAAAGAAGTTGAATCATAAGCAAAGGCCAGGCATTGGTGGGCCTGAGGCACAGACGATGCAATCATGCGCTTTCCATCGTGTGGTAAGAATGTGTGGTAAGAACCGCTCAAAGCTGCTGCAGAGACAGACATAAACAAACAACACCACGTGCTTCATGATGCTCCATGCAACCTTGCCAAGCATTGACAATGCAATTATGCACATTCCATTGCACTGTACGTGTGTGTGGGCAAGAGTCATTTGCCTCTTTTCACGTAAGTCCTTGCAGCAAAGGAATGTGTTCATAGGTTAATCATCCCAAATCCTGTCAACGCACTAGCAAAAGTGCATGTGCTTCCAGGTACTAGCAATCCAACCTGCATGGAGAGCTAATCGCAAGGGGCAGGCATTGAGAAGAGTAACACCCAGATGAAGTCCGCGTTACTTTTATTATGAGCCTCAAAGGCGTTGCTCTCATGCATGCAAGCACACCTGCGCCGTGGACATGCCTGCTGCTGTGGGCCACCTCCGGAACAGCTCCGGGGTTACTTCACTGCACAATAAGTAAGGTTGTGCGGTAGGGTAGTCCATGAGAAGTCTCCATGGATGAGAAGGCTGTGAGGCTGAGCAGGCTACAGAACTTTACGGCATGGCTCCATATGTCATCTGGGTATACGTGCTTGAGGGCCATGGTAGAGTTGCAGCTGATGCTCAAAGGCCACACCACACATGACGTCCAATTCTGACAGATTACACGGTCACGGAACAGAAGGCTTGAGGGCACGATAATTACAAAAGAACCATGGACAGACTCAGCACACTGGTCTTGAAACCACAATGTTGCATTTCAGGCCCCCATCTTTATTTCCCTTTGTGATAAATGAATGTGCAGCGGACAAGATATGCAAGCAGACATGCGTTGCGCACTATAAATGTGATTTATCTCGATGCCAAAGTTTTTATGATGCTACACGTTCGCCATGATCCGTAAAGAGTGGATGGCAGTGACCAAAATGTGGCAACTCACTTGACTTTGACATCAGTGCTCTGCAAGTGAAAGAAACGCAAGCTTGCTAATGAAACAAAGGATACCAGTAGTTTGCATGCGTTTGCACACTTTCTCCTCTATTTCTGGGTTAAACTAAGCTGGAATTTGGCAGCACCATCCAAAGCTGGAAATTGTGAACCTGGCTGCGATGCTCAGTTGCGATGTATATGCATGCGTGTACATGCTAATATGTGTAAGTTTGTGCTATTATGTGTAAGTGTGTGTGTGTGTGTGTGTGTGTGTGTGTGTGTGTGTGTGTGACCCCAGTCAATGGAGAGCCATGCTCGCACCTGCGCAGATAGCATACAAGCTACCAGAAGCTGGAAACTGCTTTCGTGTTTTAAAGGAATAGGAGGGTTGGGGTACAACTCCTGTAGGCATCATGTGGTTGACGGCAGAAGGATGTAGCTCCAATTTGCTTGATACTAATGAAACTTTAGCAATGCTACCCAGACTTACTTGGAGCTTTGCGAGGATTCTGGAAGCTTTATTCCCCAGCTCACCATCTGGGTTCACTGAAGGCATTAGAAGTGACTTTGGTTTCTTGGCCTTTTTGCCAGCAGGTGTGGATGCCGTGGTCGCATCAATGACCTTGGATCGCTTCATCTTTTCTGTACCGCTGCAAAGGAGGGTCCTTGCCCTCACAAGACCTGAGCTTGTAAGCATGCAACAAGCATGTGCGCACGTTATGCTACGATTTGTGTCCAATCCATGTTTTAGTTTCGATTTGATAAGTTGTACGCCAAATATTTAGTAAACTGACACCAAAACTGAAGGATTCAACCTCAGAAGCATCTCATCCTACGTCTACACAGGCTTAACCTGCCATCTAATTTCACTGGAAATATATATGATGAATCGATTTTAAATCTCACTTCAAGAGGATGGATCTCAAGGGGCATCAACAAGATGTCCAGTGGGAGAGCCTGCAATGGCCCAATGGTGCAACGTACGTGCCACCTGCACAACCAGATGCTTGTGGGATCTATAGCAAAATCCTTGTGCTTCCTGCGCTTTTTTCTTCAGGCGAGCCATTGCTCTCCCCTGCGTTTTGCCAGCTTTCGGCAGCTAACAAAAGCTTGCTGGCAGTGGCATGACCTCAAAACCACAGATCTTGATAGTTTTAATAAACATGTCTTGCAGGTATGAGGGGTTGACAAAGAGTGGCCGCCTCCACCGCAGCGGCGTGTTCCAGCATGCAAATGCTGACCGGTGCGGCTGAATTTAGTGTCTTTTAGCAGAACTAGAACAAGAGAGGAACCTTGGATTGCTTGACGAGCATCCTTCCAGTCGCAGCCACTGTCGTCGTTTCTTTGTTTCTGGGCAATTCACAGACTTGTGAGCCGCATGCTCTTGAGAATCTGCCTGTTGACATGCCGTGGTGTGGCCTTGAATTGGACATTTCTACAGGAACTCCAACTGAATTTGGAACCCGACTGTTCACAGGTACGAGGGCGAGTTTGCCAACGGACTTCCAGACGGCTACGGCGTGTATGTTTGGCAAAATGGCACGTGAGTGTGTCAATTTAAGAACCGGCACAGTGCAGCTTGGAGTTTGGAGGGTAGATGCACACGCAGTGCTGTACACATAATTTTGGGCAAAGGTGCTAAGTGGCCTCTCTTGTTCCTTGTTGGGCGGGCATGCGGTCTCATCCACGCGCCACGCACATCTCATCCGCATGCCATGCGTCAGACGCCTGTGGTCAGTCTCTGCATGCAAGTGATTTCTGTCCTGGCCAGGGCGGCTCACTCCCCTAGCATCTTGCTTTGCGTACGCACATTCTCTCACCGCTTATGCACTGCTCAAGGGCTATGTGCGCGCGCATATGTGTGCTTGCGAGGATTTAGCCCTGCACTCTGGGGCAACTGAATGCCAGCGCTCTGCTCAGCATGTGCGCTATGCACCAGCAACCAGGCCACTCAACCATGAGAGCATGCCCAAGTGCTTGTGTGCACGTGCGTGTGCACGTGCGTGTGCGTGCTATGTGTATGTGTACGCTCGTGTGTGCGTGAGCGCGCGTGCACGCCTGCACCATGTCTGTGCATGCTGCTACTGTGGGCTACCTCCAGGACAGCTGTGACATGACCGCATGGTATTCAGGGCCTTGTGCCTGTGGGCGGGCCTATAAGGAATGCTATGCAGAAAGGTCTTTAAATGGGCTGGCCGGGGAACGATCCCGGTTTAATGAACTGGCCAATCCCCAGTCCAACCCAAAGCCTGAGCCTGATGATGGTTAGGTAGTTGAAGGTGATCTGGTCATCAAGGAAAGCCTGGTTTTGTTACAGGGCCACAGAGGCTGTAGAGGGTGGGGCGCTTTCCCCTCCCTTCGCTCTGTGGCACAGCTGCTCCTGCTGCCCGCGCCGTGCGCAGCGTTTACCGGGGTGAGTGGCGCGCGGGCCTCATCCATGGGTGTGGGGTGCGACTGAGGCGGGGGCAGCAGCAGGCAGAGTTTGATGTGCAGGAGGGCAAGTTCCTGGCGGACGACTTCTGCGGGCCGGTCATGGCATGCAGGTTGGTGGTGGGCGGGGATTGTGTAGGTGGGTGGCCGGGAGTGGTGCAGGTGAGTGAGCGGGAACGTGCAAGTGGGGAGTCTCTTGGCGGATGGGCAGGGATTTGTAGGTGGGTGGGCAGGAGTTGTGTAGGTGGGTGAGCTGGAATGTGCAGGCGGGGAATCTCTTGGTGGGTGAGCTGGGATATGTAGGCGCTGGGACCTGTAGGCGCTGGAATCTGTAGGGGCTTGGAGGTGCTTGTTGGTGTGCATCTGTGGATGGGTTTGGGTGTGCGTGGCGGCCACAATCCCATACGTGTGCTCTGCTTGCATCTCCACTTGTGTACTCGTGCATGCTGCGTCACTTGTGTACTCGTGCATGCTGCGCCAAAGACGCACCCACGCCTTGCGGCCCCACATGCGCCTGCGCATAGAGCCTCTGAGTGGCCCCCTCCCCTCATGCACCCAGGCACACATACGCCTGCATGCCCCAACCAAGCTTACCCCACACGTGCATGCCCCCGCAGCGTGGAAGCCTCACGGGCCGCCGCCTTGGAGGCGGACGTTGCGGCGCGCATGGCGGCCACTGCATTCTCTACCCCGGAGGGGCAGCAGCGACGCTTGCAGCACACGCGCGCAGTGCGCAGCGGCGGAAATGGCGTTTCTGTGGGGGGCACAGGGGGCATGGGTGTGCAGGGGGTGGGCACAAGCAGTGAGGGCGTAGAGGGGCTGCAAGGCACGAACGGGTTGCAGGGGGGCGCAGGAGCCAGAAAGGGGGGTGGGGGCCTCTTCCAGTGGCCCTTCCCAAAGTTTGGTTGGCCATGGGCGCAGCCCCACAGTGGCAAGGCAGGGCAGCAGCAGCAGCAGCAGCAGCAAGGCGCCACGCCAGTATTGCCGCTGCAGCCTGAGCTCCATCACGCAGCTGACCACCTGCAGCAGCAGCGGCGGCGGCGGCAGCAACAGCAACAGCAGCAGCAGCAGCAGCAGCAGCAGCAGCAGCAGCAGCTGACGCCGCCGCCGCAAAGTGGGGCCGATGTGTCAGTGAAGCTGACCAGCAGGCCCGGCAGACACTTATCGCGCAACCAGCAGCTTGCCCTGTACGGGGAGGGGGGAGCACAAGATGGAGAAATTGGGCACCGCACACGCGGCTTGACCCCACAGGTGAGGGAGGCCGCCCGATGGTGATGATTGTGATGGTGATGAGGGTGCTAATGAGCCTGCGGGTGAGAAAGGCCGCCTGGTGGTGATGGTGATGAGGATGCTGATGAGCCCGCAGGTGAGGAGGGCCGCCCTGCCAAGCCCCATGCGTGGCATCCTGCCCATTTTGTTGTTGGGCACCTGAATAGGCTGCACAGGATTGCAGCAGGCAGGCTTGTCTACGTATGTACAGATACATGCATGCAAGCGTTCACGCACATGCACGCACGCGCAGTATGGGAGTGAGTTGCATTCATCTGGCGAGTAGGTTGTGCAGGTGTTCGTAAGTTGATGGGGATGTGGCGCATACTGTGCTGCACATGCCTTCCCTCAGCCAGGGATATATGCTTGTTAACAAGATGTCATTTCTTGTTGGGGAAAGTGTTACACATGTTCCCCTCCTCTGCCAAGGGCGACACACCCTTTGTTGGGGGTTAAGACTGCAAGTGGTCTCATGCAGGGCTCTGTGTGGCTGCTGTAAGGCGGGGGAAGCTGTGCAAAGTTGGTGCGGGTCACATGTGTGTGTGTATGTGTGTGTATGTGTATGCGTGTGTATGTGTGTATGTGTTTGTATGTGTATGTGTGTGTGCGCGCATGTGTGCGTGCAAGGCTGATGCGCTGCCCACACAGTCACGGGGCGAGGCTGTTGTGTGGTTTGACAGTGTGAGTGTACGCAGACCACTGGCTCAGGCTGCCCGTGCCAGCAGTTAAGAGAACATGCAATTTGCGTGGCATACAAGCATAACACCACATGAAGTGCATTTTTGAAGGCGCAGTATCTTTAATTTAAGGTGCATACCAAGCTGTCAGGATCACACTTGCACAGAGGGTGAAGGATTGGAGCTCATGTAAGGGTGAAGGATTGGAGACACAGGACTGCAGATGCAAGGCACAAATTGACTGGCACAGCCCATAGTTGGCTGCATACAAGGTTTCCATCTCAATGATCCTTGTCACGGGATCATGTGTGTGGTTCACTCGCACGTGGAAATGGTCATTTATGAAGGGATGGAAGTTTGATAGTTGAGGACGTCTAAACCCCCTATGCATGCTACCCTGCCAAACGCCAGCAACATGCGTGCCAGCCGTTTGATGCTCATGTGCCTCTCACACGCCTGCTGCAGGAGCAGCAGCTGATGGGGGGCATCATGGGACAGCTGATGCGGGCAGAAGCTGAGAACTGGCCCAGGGGTGGGGGCAAGAGCTGATGCGGGCAGAAGCTGAGAACTGGCCCAGGGGTGGGGGCAAGAGCTGATGCGGGCAGAAGCAGATGGCTGGCCCAGGGGCATGAGCTGAAGCATGTCGTACATGCTTGACAACAGCCCTCTGGTATGGATTTGGAGTTGTGCATTTGTTCGAGGGACTACCAGTGGCTCTATGGGGGGCTGAACCAAGTCTCCTTGATTTGATTTAGTGTGGAAAAGCGGCGCGCGCTACTTTGGAAACCGTGGTACCATGTCACCAGTGATCTGCCTTTAAGTACTTTCAACCTGGTTTGTGAGCACTGCATGACATGATTTTACCTCACTTAGGGCCAATGAACCTGAATAAGTAAGGCCACCATTGTCTGTGTCCTCCTCAGCAACCAGCACAAGCACTCAGACTGCTCCACCCACACCCAATTGCTCAGATGAGAGTCCCATGTATTCATGGAGAAGATTTGCGCCTGGTGCAAGCATCAGACGGTCCTGCACCATAGCGCAGATCATAGATTAGTCACTGGCTTTGGCCCCTCCTTTCTGCAGCTACCCTTGAAAGGCTGCACTAGCCATCACTCATCTTTCAGCCTTGTCTAATCTCAGATTATCATGTAGATCAAGGCCTGTCAGACTTCAGTTTAGCCGTCTTGTTCATGCTGGATCTTGTCTTGGCCAAATTTATGTCAGAAACTGTGTGTTGAGATCTGATAGCCATTGGTTGGAGACAGTCAACTGAGCCCAAAGTGTCGGAGAGCATCATTGAGAAGAAAATTGGAGTGTGGAGCCTTAGGAAAACTGGTACTGCCCCACACTTGTCTTTGCCCCAGCAAACCCGAAGCACAGAAGCCATGCAAGAGAGGGGACACGGTGGCGTCGACCAAAAGCTGCAAGATGTGTGCTTCAGACAATTCCAGGTCTGGCTGAATAGTAGCTGGTGCGGATGAGGAGCACCTGATGATTTCCGTAGTCAGCCACGCCCCTTGTTGATGCCATGTCAGCCATACAGTGCAATTGTAATCAGTCCTCCCTTAGCTGCAGCAGTCGCTTCTGTGGAGGCATATTTGTTGACCAGACTACCAGTCAATCTTAGTAAGAACAATGAAGTAGCGTAGCACATTAGTTCGTTCAGTACTGTTGCCCAGTGGGACAGCACTAAGTCCCAACAGTTGGGACTACCACTGGTATTGCCATCCTTGGTTAGTTCTGACAAGAGGGGGGGAAGGTGCAAACATAGTGCATTGCAAATGCAATGTGTGCTTACACGTCCTTGACTACACCATTTAGTGCCCCTCACCTGCCAGCACCGGCCCCCCCCCCATCGTGGCCCGTCCCAGCACACCACTGGTGCCAGTCGTAATTGTTCACCACTGTGCGCACAACGCAGGAGGTACTGCCAGTGCGTGGCCAAGGGTGCCTGCATAGCTGGAACGGCCGGGGGATAGGGGGGGGCTGCCTGGATGGTGCAAACACATGTTGAAACGGTACACTTGCCCCTGCCATGTATCACTATCCTCTTTCACGAATTGACGCAGACAAATTCGCTAGAGGTACACTGTGGCAGCTGTGGAGCATGGGAGGCGCGCAAGCAAGGCATGCATTAGCTGATGATATACAGGCCAATATGCACCACTTAGCACGCTGTGTCCACTGCCAGGACTCACACAACTTGCATGCTGTGAAAGTGGCGAGTCAGCTACAATGGTCGTATGATACACTGTCATACTCGGTAATGACATGTGCATCCGCTCATTGGCATCCGATTGACGTAATCACGGCTGCAGATCTTCCCGGCTCCACGCTGGGCGGCCCCATGCCTTGCTGCCAGAGTGCAGCCTGGAAGACCACTTACGACTCAGCCTCAGAGGCTGCATACCACAACACATTTTTGTGCAGGCTACTTAATCTAGTAGATCACCAGCGGTGGTCGTTTGGCAGTTGAAGCTCAAATAAAACTTGTCCTCATGAGGTCCAGGTCAGATTGCAGGCCATAGTTGCAGTTGAAGCTCACAATGTCGTTCTAGAAAAATGAAACTTGCCCTCATGAGGTCCAGGTCAGATTGCAGGCCATAGTTCACGTAAAGCTACCCTTGTCCAGCATGTGCAGCTGTGGAAACCTGATCCCTTCAGAACGCGCCATCTTTTGGCCAGTTTCATCAAGTAGAGCGTGGATTGGGCACTAATTACAGCCTATGATGTTGGATCAGTGCCAGAGTCTGTCAAATGATTCATGTGGTAGACAAGTCAGATGCCCGATACTTAAGTAAGCGCCTGCTCACTCTAAGCCTACAAAGAAATGTCTAAGCTCCAAGCAGACGTTATAACAAGGTCATAAAAATGGATCGTGATCAACCAATTGATTGTCTGAATCTGTGCATAGCATAATAGGTAACGGACAAAAAAATTGCACGCATTCTGATGGCCATAGGTAACTGTTCCTCAACTGTCCATTTCCTGCGCTTGACGCCTCCTTTGCTCCCCCTTACTCGTTAGGCAGGGCTGTGTAATCCTTACCTTACATTTGCTCCCCCAGCCTGGCGGGAGCGAGAAGCCCCACGCAGGCAGTTACAGGGCGACCCAGAAAATGCACAAGTGCCCTCGCTCACTAACCTCCGCTATGCCACACGTCATGAATACGCATGAGCAGCACTCTGCCACAGTTTGTGAGCTGCCTGGGCAGTTGCACCATGTACAATGCTGCTTCATGTCGTTTAAAGCTTCGCGCTGCCTGCCCGCTCCCGTATAGACCAACCGCACTTCCAGTCATTCATCCTTAGCTTTGCCTGCCTGCCTGCCCATGAAACACGTCAACCTGACAGCAGGCTGAGGCGGAAGATTGCCATGCTACCATGTGCCTGCTGGGCTACCATGCTACCATGCTACCATGTGCCTGCTGAGGCGGAAGAGTGCCATGCTACCATGTGCCTGCTGGGCGCCGCACATGCGCAATCCTGGCATTGCATGCATCCGGTTTGTGATCGTGCCGCACTGACGGGCGTGCACGCAAGTATATACAGGGTAAAGGCGCGCGCATCCCCCCACGTAGAAGCACCTGGACCTCGGGCCAGGCCCCCGGTTTAGCAACCCCATCCCTCAGTCTCTTGTGCCCAAGCAAGCAAGCGCTCATGGTAGGCACCCTTGCACCGTCCAAGCCTGCCAAATATAGCGAGCACACAACCGAGGCATTGAAAAGCTAAGAGCGCGGCGTTGCCGCCCAAGCGCTTGGGGACCGTAGCCTAGCCACCCAGGCGCTGGGGGACTCTTGAGGTCGCCGCCCAAGCGCAGCAGGCTGGTTCTAGAGCGCACAGGCCCTTCAGTACCCGTTTGTGCCCGGGTCTTGGCCCGACTCCAGGGAGTACAGCTGCGCCTGCAGGTTGGTCAGCTTGTTGACGACCTGCAAGCGCAATGAGCACGATGCTGGGTTGCTGGGCATGTCCTCTTGTAGGGCAAGCAGACGCTGCTGCAGACACGGGGCGCTGTGTACTCTGTTGGATTGGCTGCATGCGTGGGATGCCACACACAGCGGGGGCCTTTGGGGCTATGCTTCACTGCAGCCCCCCTTGTCACCCACCGCTTCACTGCAGCCCATTTCACCTTCAAGTTGACCTCTTTGCAGCTCATCTCACCTTCAAGTTGACCTCTTTGCAGGTCATCTCACCTTTAGGTTGATCTCTTTGCATCCCGGCTCACCTTCAAGCCGCCTCACTGCAGCTCATCGCTTCACTCAGCCCATCTCACCTTTAAGTTGACCTCCTTGGAGCGGTACAGGTCCCTTCGAAGCATGGCCTGCAAGATGGCAGGGGTTGAGCGAACCATGAGCAGGGGTTGAGCGAGCCATGTGCAGGGGTTGAGGGAGCCATGTGCAGGGGTCGAGTGAGCCATGTGCAGGGATCGAGTGAGCCACGTGCAGGGGTTGAGTGGGTCGAGTGAGCCACGTGCAGGGGTTGAGTGGGTCGAGTGAGCCATGTGCAGGGGTTGAGTGGGTTGAGTGAGCCATGTGCAGGGGTTGAGTGGGTCGAGTGAGCCATGTGCAGGGGTCAAGCTTAAAAGGTTGATACCAGATCTACGCTCGAAGGAGTGCTCTGTGCAATTGGGAAGAGGCCGTGCAAGCCCCATATCCAGAGCAGCAGGGCAGGGCCCATGATCACAAGGTTGAGGGCAGGCCACACTCAGAGAGGGGTGTGTAAGGGCCAAGCTTGAATATGTGTGTATGTGTGCGTGTGTGTGTGTGTGCATGTGTGTGTGTGTGCGCGCGCCTCAGAGAAGAGTGTAGGTGGGTCAAGCTCACAGAGGGGTGTGTGTGGGCCAAGCTCCAAAGGGCGTGTACGAGTCAAACTTCAGAGGGGCGTGTCTGAGCCATGCTTGAAAGAGTGGATTAACATTTCAGGGGAGCACCCTGTTCACACAGGGTTGGGTTCGAGTGGGCCAGGAAGGATGCGAGCGTGCGAGTGCTTGCTTGCTTGGCACGGCTGAGTGCCCCAGGTGCAAGCAAGCACCCCTCATATCACAGTCCACTGAGCGCTTCCTTGGCAGATTGCATTGAGTGCTCATATGGCAGGGTCCACTGAGCACTTTCTTGGCAGAGTGCACTGAGTGCTCATATGGCAGGGTCCACTGAGTGCTTTCACGGCAGAGTGCACTGAGTGCTCATATGGCAGAGGGTCTACTGAGTGCTCTCATGGCAGAGTGCACTGAGTGCTCATATGGCAGAGGGTCCACTGAGCACTTTCATGGCAGGGTCCACTGAGTGCTCATATGGCAGAGGGTCCACTGAGTGCTTTCACGGCAGAGGGTCCACTGAGCACTTTCATGGCAGGGTCCACTGAGTGCTTTCACGGCAGAGTGCACTGAGTGCTCATACGGCAGAGGGTCCACTGAGCACTTTCATGTCAGGGTCCACTGAGTGCTCATATGGCAGAGGGTCCACTGAGTGCTTTCACGGCAGAGTGCACTGAGCACTTTCTTGGCAGGGTCCACTGAGTGCTCATATGGCAGAGGGTCCACTGAGTGCTCTCATGGCAGAGTGCACTGAGTGCTTTCATGTTAGATAGATCGGTGCTTTCACGGCACGGCATGGCCCAGCATGCCCCCATCTGGCACACTCCAGCCTTCCCAACACCCTTACCTAGCACACCAGACTCACCAGCCTTCCCAACTCCCTTACCTAGCACACCAGACTCACCAGCCTTCCCAACACCCTTACCTAGCACACCAGACTCACCAGCCTTCCAACACCCTTACCTTGCACACCAGACTCACCAGCCTCTCCAACACCCTTACCTAGCACACCAGACTCACCAGCCTTTCCCACACCCTTACCTGCCACACCAGCCCCCCCCCTCCCCTCTCCAGCGCCGACCAGCATCTTCCAAAAAAGCACCGTCCCTCTCATGCTTGAAAACCACACCACAACTATCTTATCCCACCCCTCTGCACACCATATATCCAAACACGTCCGCCAGCCCCTGCAGCCTCAATGCCGCCCTCCGACTCCCTCACACTTCAAAACACCAACACCCACACCCTGCCGCCTTCCCTCCATGCACACACTCACCTTCTCCTCCAGCACGCCGGCCAGCTCCATCTGCCTCGACACCAGCTGCTGCACCAGCGCGTCATTCTCGCTGCGCAGCGCCTCTGCCTCCATGCGCAGCGTGTGTGCGTGCGGCGCCGCAATGTACTCCGTGCGCGGCACTGCAGAGGCCTCTCCCGTGACACCCTCGGGCAGTCGCGAGTGCAGCTCGTCCACCTGTGCACGTGCTCACACACACGTGCACGTTCAGCACTGCTGCATGGGTCAGTACTGCCGCATGGGTCAGTACTGCTGCATGCATGGTTTAGTACTGCTGCACGGTTCAGTACTGCTGCATGGGTCAGTACTGCTGTATGGGTCAGTACTGCTGCACGGTTTAGTACTGCTGCATGGGTCAGTACTGCTGCATGGGTCAGTACTGCTGCACGGTTCAGTACTGCTGTATGGGTCAGTACTGCTGCATGGTTCAGTACTGCTGCATGGTTCAGTACTGCTGCATGGTTTAGTACTGCTGCATGGGTCAGTACTGCTGCATGGGTCAGTACTGCTGCACGGTTCAGTACTGCTGTATGGGTCAGTACTGCTGCATGGTTCAGTACTGCTGCATGGTTCA
>LKMJ01002780.1_pt1 | contig 16197 bp, 10 predicted proteins | sample 643391 | NCBI WGS metagenome assembly LKMJ01 (sample SAMN04112250, study PRJNA286221) | soda lake metagenome | biome: soda lake; feature: Kulunda Steppe; material: water; isolation source: sample PL-Br10 brine of Picturesque Lake | place: Russia: Kulunda steppe | collected 2010-07
GCGATCCTCACAGTAGTGTCCGAGACTGAGTCAAATAAAGGATTCATATAATAAACTGGAGAAGTACAAGATCGTTTCCACCTACCTCTATCTAATGCTATCTCGGCAGATAGCGATACATATCGTCCGAGTTGAGCGTGATCTTGATGATTTGGACATTGGTGCAGCTGCATGGGAAGGTGCTGTCGATGCATCAGACGCTGAGTAATGGTTCGATCAAGATGGAGACGTGAACCCGTCGTCGGTCTAATTTTCACGTTATCTCCCACAGAAGACTACTGATTAGAGAATCGAGGACTGTCCTGAAGTTTGTCCATTTTACATTGCACACAGAGATCGTCAGCAAAACACGAGATGCTATCATACGGGCAGTCATATTCCTCTACGGTAACCGATAAGCGCCGTTTCTCGTTTTTCCACACCCGTTCCCACGTCTCAATATCAACGTCTGACGATGAGAACACGACGTCATCATCTCGATCAACTATTTTCGATACCGTAGCCAAGTGCCGCTTCTTTTTTACCACACTGATCGCTTCGGTAAAAGACGAACACGGAATCTCCTCGTTATCCTGCGTATCGCGTAGCAACTGTACCATGATCCTCCCATCATACGTCTCGGTTGGATCTGTTGGATCGGTCATATGAGCTAACGTTTTATGACTAGCAATATAATCCCACTGCAAATTATAGATGCCTGACAGCCACGACATTCTTTGCTAATGACGATAGGCCAGTGGTATATGTCCAACACTACTGCTTGAGGTGTGGCTCATCAGATATGATATTGGCGCAACTAAAATTTATATAAGCCTGTTGAGTAGGTAGATCTATACGCCATTCCGGTTAGCACATGGATCCATTTAAGAACCAAATTGACGAAAGAACCTCCTACAAGAGTCTTGACGAGCAGTTCCATGAGGCGCGGTTAGATAGAAACGGGATCAACCAGAGCGACTGGCCATCACAAATTGATCGGGCAGCAATTGACGTGTGCTATAGCGTCGCCTTAGGAACCACTGATAGTGCCTTTGATCATGGTGGTACGATTGGGAAAAACGATTTCGGCGGTGCCTGTGGGGTACATTATGTAGACGGCCTCCGAGCATTGGCAGGGTCTCAATCAGACCTACCACGCTTGATAGATGAATACGATGCCAGCGATCTTGGTGATCTCGCATTCAGGTTGAACGAGCTACGGGTAGAATTAGAGAAGCTAGAGCTAGGCGATTCCGATATTTCTGATCTCAATCGGACGACTGAGGCACTGGTTGAGAAACTAATTACGCAGGGATCAAGTGGCGACCTGGCCAGGCAACCACTCCAAAAACCAGAGGCAGTTGCTGATCTATTGTATCAATTATTCTCCGACCCGGCAGTCACAACATATGCAAACGTACTCATCGACGGGATCACCGGTGGGACGGGCACATCCATTGGGAGTAGATCTCTGCTTGAACACTTAGATAGACCACAGATGGTCACACCACTTTGGGATCACCAGCAGAAGGGGATCAAAGAGTGGGTCAAAGCAGAGACGCAAGGCTATGTTAATATGGCGACCGCAACAGGCAAAACTGTTCTCGGACTGGCAGCCATTGCTCACAAGTTTGGCGAGCTCCATCCTGTAGATACTGATAGCATACCTCCAATAGAAGATTCAGTAGAGGGGAGAGCTAGAATTCTTATCGTTGCTGGGCAGGACCTACTACTCAAACAGTGGCAAAGTGAGTTTGACGAGCACCTGAATATCCCACGCAGCAGAACAGTCCAGAGCCAAACGGCGGATGCAAACGTGATTGAACTCAAATGGGGCGATATCGAGTTCCGAACCGCCCAAGAGTTGCTCAACAACGAGATTCAGAACACCTACGATTTAGTAATCCTTGATGAGGCTCACCGGTACAGCAGTGGCCGCCGCGGCAGCAGGGGGTGGCGAGATCTGTTCGAAGAGTTGATCGATGCTACAGACAGCATCCTTGCGATGTCGGGATCAATCGATGATGAGTGGCTCGGCGACGACTCAGTCAAGAATGCTCTGGAAGCAAATCTAAAACAGTGCATCGAATTTACTATCGAGGATGCTCGCAAACAAAACGTTATCGCTGACTTCCGATGGGATGTCTGCTATGCTGCCAGCGACACCGGTGAGACTGTTGAGGGCATTGCTACGTCGACAAAACCCCTTGCAGCGGTTTACAATTCGACGCAGCATAAATTCGAGCCACACGAACTCAACGAAGACATTCCAGATACTGTCCCAGACCAATTCGAGACGCTCAGAGATCTCCGATCGTTTGCACACACGAAAGAGGGTAAGCAAGCACGAGACAACAACGATCCGTTCGATAGATTCGCCACTGCGGCGTTCTCTCGCAAACCCAAGCGATGGCAACTCTCTCCGCCTGCTGAGACAATCGGCCAACTGCTCGAAGAGCACCTCCCAGAGCGCAAATGTATTGTGTTAGTCCAAAGCTATGCACAGGCCGAAGCGATAGGCGACTATCTAAAAAAACAGTATGGAGATGACTTGATCACGGTTCCTGAACAAGCGACAGACGCACCATACGATTCGATTACTGAGTTCAAAGACGCTACGCAGGGCGTCTTAGTCGGCCCTGGTGAAGTGCTTGGTGTAGGTGTTGATCTGCCGAATGCAGACGTCGCAATCAATCTGGCAAAAGGTGGCGTGAATGCTTCTCTCATTCAACGCATCGGGCGGATTCTTCGAAACCCAACCGGCGACAAAAAGGCTCACTTCTACCAAGTGGTTGCGATTGCATCTAATCCAGAAGCTCGGCTCCCTGGAGAGGATGGTCGTCGACTGCTCCGTCGAGCGAGTGAGTTCCGAGCACTTGGGTCACGCTTCCGTGAGCATCCTGGCTTTGTGGTCGCGGATAGCACTGCCTCAGAAATCGTTCGCGTGCTCGAAACCCATGGCTCGCAGGCGAAAATCAAAGATGACCGGCCCACCGAAGAAATGGTCGAAGACGATGTCGCTCGCCGATTCTTAGATGAACTCACCACTGAGATCGACTCCCACGTTGGTGAGTCTTTGGCCCATCCAGTGTTGACGACCTACTGGAAGCCAGAATCACTCTCTCCCGGAACGCTCCCTGTCCAGGAGTCCGTGGAACAGCTAGATGCGGATGGACACACAGATACCGAGCCTGAGTCTACCTCCGAATCTAAATTTGTGTCCGAATCAAGCTCTACTGACCAACCCGAATCCGAAGCAGCAGAACAACCAGCCACACTCATTGTCGACGTTCGTGACGACTCTGGAACTCCCGTCCGGGATGCATCCGTTGTGATTGAAAATCCCTCACCAATTTCGGATGCGACCACGGACGCAGATGGTGAAGCTGTCTTTGATCTCCCCGTATTTTCCGACGATGTGTGTCTCTTTGTTTCTGAGGAAGGGTACCAAAACTACTTCACATCTGCAACAATCGATGAAGGAAAACAGAGTCTATCCATTGAGCTCGCTAAACAAACCCATAGCAATTCTATGGATGACTCTTTAGTAGACGAGACTCGGGTGGCAGATTCAAACGGTTCGGAAGGAAGTGTGAACGAGGACGCCCCTCCATCGCGTGAAAAAGTACTCACCGAAATACGTGCGATTGATCCTCAGAGTGGAAATATACCTATGCGGTTAGACTTCGTCGAACAGTCTGATATGGATATTAAACACGTGTATGAATACTTTAGATCATGGAGTAAGGCATACAAAGCCTCTCAGACGGCTGGCAAGAAAGAGATAGAAGATGAAATATCTATAAACTCGACTGAGTCTCATGAAACTGGCAATCAAGACACTCAGTCTCAGATAGATCACGCGAGTAGCGACGAGAAAGGAGATAGCTCAACATTCTCTAGCACCCGCAATAGTCCATCAATAAAAACAGAATCTGACGCTGATAACATAGACCTCTCTAAGCGTGATCTTCTGATTGAACTGGTGTCTTTAACACAACAGATCCAGCGAGTACCCACTCAGGACGAAATAAATGAATATACGGAGTTTACCTACGATGAATATATCTCTAAATTTGGAGACCTGTATGAGGCTGCTCAACAGGCAGGTATTACAGAGGACTCAGTAACACGATCCGAATTCTTTGGGATGGTAACTCAATCTGAGTTCACATCGACAGAGAAAACTAATAACGTTGACTCGGAGCCAATAGACGAATCAAAAGGAGTCAACAAATCAAAAAACAATGAAAAAGAAAATATAAAAAATGAGCGATCCAGGACTTCTGGAGACACTGAATCGTCATCACTTTCAACAAGTGATTTTGCAGAGTTAACCGGCTTCCAACGGGATATTTTGATCATACTTGCTGGCTCAACTGGCAAAAGTGGATCAGATATCAAAGATACACTTGAACAGTACTACGATTCAGAAGTCAATCATGGTCGGTTGTATCCGAATTTGGATTCGTTGATTGAGCTAGGATATGTTGTCAAACAATCTGTCGACGGACGTACAAACTCGTATGCATTAACTGAGCTTGGACATTCACTTATTGACTCGCGAAAAAAATGGGTAACTAATCGCGCACCGGAAGCACAATTAGAGACTACGGAAGCAAATACTCAAGAAAACATTATTGATCTAACTAATCCAAGCTGGCGTGCTGCCGTACGACGAGAAGTGGAAAGATATCAACAAACCCACGACGATAGAACTGTCTCAATTTCTCAAATATATGACTTTTCCGAGAAACGACTCACAACACAGTTCCCGGATAACAACAATATACGAGCTAAGATCCGCCAGCAACTTCAGCGTCTCCGCGATGAGGGCGACGTTGAATCTCTTGATCAAAAAGGGCACTACCGAATTCAAATTAATACAGAAACTGACTCAGATCAAACTGACTCTGATGACTTTACAGATAGGATAATAGACCAACTGGAAGATGAATTTGAGAATTTATAATAAAGCACTCTTTTCTGAATAATTAGATACAAATAAATCTTAATATGGTATCTCGATAGCAACAAAATCAATCAAGACGTGTTGAATGTGTCGTCTTCGAAACTCTGGATAATCGTCTGGAGTTCGTCATCCTCAGTCGTGATTTCTTGCTCATCGACGGTCGATTTGATGTAGTTAGCTAGTGCATCGACTGGATCTCCCGCGATATCACCGAACTCCCGTTCATATACCTGCAACCCGCCCGCTGCATACTGAGCTATAACCTCCGCGTGGACTTCTGGATCTGCCATCGTCGATGGATCGTTTGTTTTCTGAAATGCTAGCGCAGCAACAACCGCGTGATATTGGTTATCTTTGTGTAACATGTTGATATCCATCCGGCCAACTGTTCCAGCATCCTCATTTCCCATGTAGTCCTCTGTCTCAAGATTGTCGTCCCGATACCCGAGCACCGCCATAAACACTAAGACATCTACATAGTACTCAAAGATCTCATATTCCTCTTTGAGCTCGTCGTAGATGTCTGTCTGCTTATATGTTAATTTAAACATTTTATTGGGTGGTGGATGTGTGTTCGCGTTCGATCGTTGTCCGTGGAGACTCACCTGGCCCAGATTCCGGCTGGAAGTTGAGCCAATACTGCTTCCCGATTACCGTCGACATCTCTTCTTCGACCGGACCCTCCCACTGAGAGTCAGTTGCGAATACGACAACCTGCGACGCTAACGTTGGGAGAATGTCACTAATTTCGCGGCGATGCTTGTTATCGAGGGCACCGAACGGCGAATCCATTACCAATGGATAGATACCTCCGGTAAAGTACTCGTTTTCACCACTTGACTCGTATCGGTCGCGGGCGATACTCACCAGACTACCAATGAATGCCAGACTGGCAATTTGGCGCTCGCCGGTCGATTTTTCGACTTCTCCTCGGCCATCTGATTTGCCCTGATAGATTTTCAGTTCGAAGTCATTGGTGATCTCCGCTTTGAAGTCCTTTCGAGCAATCGAACTGAAGGTCTCTTGGACCTTTTCGTTGGATACTTTGCGGACCTTTTGTTTGAGAGTATCGTATTTCCCACTGATATCGTCACGAACTTCTTCTGCAGCCCGCTGTCGTCGACGGGCGGTCACCGCCTCGGCTTTGTCCTCTCTGAGTTCACTAATTTTCTCCTCCAGGGCTTTGATCTCCTCTGTCGTCGTTTTGATTTGCTCATCAATACGTGTCTCCTCTCGGATTGCCTCTTCTTTCTGTTGTTCTTTCGCCTTCCGCTCAGCTTCCCATTCTTTGATCGTCTTTCCGCCAGGAGTTTCCTCGTCGATCTCACCGATTTTATCCGAGATGTCGTCGATCTTGCGCTGGATGCGGGCAGCTTCGTCTTCTTTTTTGCTCCGTAGGTCTACCTGCTCGTCGACCGTTCGAACAAATGTAGACCGGTCTTCGGAGAACTGTCGAAGTTGGCCAATGATTCGGAGGGCAGCCGACTCGACGCCGTCGGCTGGGGCGTCTCCTTTCAACGCAGAAATTTGGTCGTAGGAGCTTGATCCGGGATCGAGATCACGGCCACAGATACAGGTCTCATTTTCAAGTAAGTCGTGCAAGAAGTCGTCGGTCAGGTTCGAGGGGATAACGCCTTGTTCGCGCAAATCGTCGAGTTCCTCTGCAGTCTCGCGTATGAGCGGCATTACAAGGGGAGTATACCCCCGCTCGCCGATTTCAGATCGGATCCGGTCGGTGGCTGCTTCTGCCTCATCCTCGAATTCGTCGCGTTCCTCAATTTTTGCCGCACGCTCTTCCTGCATCGCTCGGCTGTCATCGAATCGCTCTAACCGTGCTTCGATGTCTGCGATCTCCGTCGCCAACTGTTTTTGTTCGCGCTGTTTGTCGCCTCGCTTTTCTTTTAATCGCTTGCGCTTCTTTTGGAGATCCTTTTTTTGGTCGACAAGCTCTCGCAGCTCGTCACTCCCGAAGTCTGCAAACTCGTCCTCAAAAACACCCGCCACATGGTCAAGGTGGCGTGTCGCACGGTCGAGAATCGTGAGTCCCATGATGTTCTCGATGGATTCTTGTATCTTTCCCTGATTGTCGACCCCAGCGAGTTCGTCGATATCCTCCCCGTCGAAAAAGAAGAGTTCGCTTAGACGCTTCGGAATAATTGTGTTGAGGAAGTGATTAGCGTTCTCGATCCGTTCACTGTTGAGACTACTCGTGCGTTCGAGTACGATCTCGCTGTCTTCGATGTGGCCGTCGAAATCGTCTGCCGACTGTTTCTCGAAAAGTGCGTTTCGCGTCGCCGTGTAGTGCTCGTTTTCGTGGGTGAATTTGAGCGTCACTGACACCTCAACTTTGTCACCCGGTGAAGCGGCTGCCATCACACCTTCAGTAACAAGTCGATCAGGGCGTGTATCGAAATCCACCGTATCATACAGCACCCAGGTAAACGCATTCAGAAGCGTCGTCTTACCGGATCCATTAGACCCGTGGATGACGGTAACGTTTTTATCACCAGTTGCGAAATCGATTGTTTCATCCTGAAACTGGCGGAAGTTCCGCATCGAGAGTTGGTCGAGTTCCATTATTCGATCTCTTCGCGGATGATCTGCTCGATGTCGTTGTTAATTCCACGAGGGAGTTTGAGATCAAGTTTCTCCTTTTCAGCAGCGAGCACACGCTTCCGAATGCGTGCTCGCTCCCGCTCGGAGATCTCGATGTCGGTGTCCTTGATACTCTTCATACGCTACCTCTTTACTAGATACAAATAAACCTTCCAGCGTTACCGTACGGAGAGCCGGCGATTAGGAATCTAACAGATCGTACTTACGTTTGAGTTCCTGGAGTGAGCCCGTAGTTGTTGGCACACCCGAGACGTCGGCATTGGGATGGTTCAATGCGCCTTCAGCGAACAACGAGACGCGCTCTAATTCTTTCTTGAGAAGGCGTCGCTCTACTCCAAACGAGTCTCCCGTCATCGCTTCTGTCGGTCGGCTCAATCCAGCCACGACCACGAAATCGTGGATGACCGCGTACTGCTTGTCTTTGTGTTGACGGAGGATACGCCCCCGACGTTGGACGTACTGGCGTGGATTCGAACTACTCGCAAGAATATAAGCAGTCCGCGTCGCTGGCACGTCGACCCCTTCGTCGAGGCATCGAATCGCACTCAAAACATCAATCTCTCCTGTCTCGAATTCACTCAGGAGGCGTTCGCGTTCAGACTGCGATTCTTCAGCGGTAAACGGCTCTACCCGGAGGTTGCATTCCGATCGAAGACGCTCTGTCGTCTCCTCGACGTGACGTCGCCCATCTCCTTCGGGCCCCATCGATCCGTCACTACAGTAAACGAGAGCATGTGAGACCTCACGCTCCCTGTCGATCAGGTCGACGAGTACTTCGAGTTTGTTCTCTGCGGTTCCAATCAAGCGTGCACGCTTGAATAGGAGATTTTGAAGCGCTTGGTTGTCATCGAAGGAAACACCGCCTTCCTCACCGTCGTCGCTGCCACCGATCAACCGGCCTATTTTTTGGCTCAAGTGGAGGTACTGATCGAGTTCTTCGCCGTCCAGTTCGATAATGTGCGGAACGTAGTAGTACTCGCATAACGCACCAGACTCGATCGCATCGGTGAGGTCGTATTCGAAAACGGTCTCCCCGAAGTAGCTTCGTAACTTCTGCGTCCCCTCCTCATCGTAGTACCGCTCTGGCGTTGCCGAAAGACCGAGACGATAGTCGAACTCGTCGAGAAGACCACTCTGCATATGGTCGGAGCCGAGATGATGTACTTCGTCTGCGATGAGCATCGCTGGGCCGTTCGCACGATTGAGAGTGGATTGGGCACCACCCATTGACAGTGTCGTGTGGGTCGTCACTACGGTGCAGATGCCTCGAGACCCTTGGTTGTACTCGAGTATCTGGCGTTCCAATCGCGGTTGCCAGTCTTGGCGTGACTGATAGGCAAACACCGGTTCCACACCGAATTCTCGGACCTCATCTGCCCACTGGTCGACGAGATGCTGATAGGGCGCGGCGACAACAAGCAATAGTCGCCCCTCGAGGGCAGCAGCAGCACGAACGGCCGCAAGCAGTCCGGTAATTGTTTTGCCGGTCCCGGTCGCCATTCGGAGAACACCTCTTCCGCCAGCCTCGGCCCATGAATCGACGGCCTGCTGTTGATACGGGCGGGCTTCGATCCAGTTAGGTGGGGAGAATATATCAGACATCAGTTTTCGGGACCGTCGCTACTGTCTGAATAAGTGGGCATGGAGATAAGTATTAAGCGTTGCATAGGAGTTTAGATCACCAGTTTGTAACATGAAAACTGATACTCTAGATTTTTATATTATAATAAGTAACTGGAATTAGAGACCGAATGCTAACTGATATCGTGTTGCAACCATGACCATCGATGATCTCGTCGACGACCGCACAAACCGTGCGAGTCCTGGCGAACGATTTCGCGAGGAGTGGCTCGTCGACCTGCCCAAAAGTCAATGGCCAACATACATCGATGAGAGTGCCCAACTCGTTGCAGATGGTATCTTTATCGGTGATACAGACCTGACGAGTGCCGACTTTGGAGTCGAAACCGGGATTTATTATCAGCGAGGCCTCGCTAACACGGCCGATATCGATCACCGCGATACTTCGCTGCCGCTCGGTAACTACTCAGCAAAGGCAATCGGGAAAGTTGCATGGACATTCAATCAGCTGCATGAAGAACTCCGGACTGCACACCATACTGACTTCGAGAATCCAAGTCGGGCAATAGAGGCTGCGATAAACAAGGCGCTAGTCGAACGTATCGATACCAACGGAGTCACCTCCAACGATCTCGAGACCATTCGTCTCCCCGAGACAGCTAGCGTCAGTACCATCATTTCGGAAGTGTTCTGCCGTCCGCGGAGCGAGGTGTATATCGATCTTCTCTTCGAGACCATCGAAGATAGCTCAGCGGACGGGCTTCTCAATCGGATCGAAGAACCCCGAATGGTGACGCCGCTCTGGAGCCACCAGCGCGATGCACTCGACAAATGGCTTGCCAACGATCGCCGGGGGTATGTCGACATGGCAACGGCGACCGGCAAAACATTTCTCGGATTGGCTGCCATTGCCCACCACTTCGGTGCGCTCCACCCAACCGATCGGGATCTCACGACAACTCATGAGCAGCCCGACCAAACTGATCGTGCGACGGTCGTCATCGTGGCCCACCGCGAACTGATTCTCGATCAGTGGAAACGCGAGTTCGATACCCACCTCAACATCCCAGAACAGAGTTCAACCAATAGGGGTGAACATACCGCTCACTTCGAGTGGGGAGACGTCCACTTCTGGACGCCAGGCCGCCTGCAGAATGCGGACATCCTCGAGGACGATATCGATCTTGTCGTTCTCGACGAGACCCACCATTACCTCGGTAGCACTGGATTTGGCTCCCTCCTGGACCACCTCGATGGGGATGTCCTGGCACTGTCAGGGTCACTCGATGAGACAAATGCGCGTACCCTCGAACGCCGCAACATTCCGAAACTATTCGAATTCTCGCTTCGGGACGGCCAACGGGCTGGTGTCGTCCCACAGTGTGACTGGGATGTCGTGTTGACTCCCTACGAGAATCAGGCTCAACTCGCGGAGGTTACCGAACGCTGTCGACGTGGGTTATCACGCTACGGGGATGGCATCGACATGCCGGGCGATCTTGATGCCGATGCGGATGTGGCTACGATCGACAATCTTTCTGATGCCCGTTCTGTGACCCAGTCCACTGTTGGACGCGAACTGAAGGAGACCGACGAGGACTTCCGAGAGTTTGCATCTGCCGTGATGGCACGCCAATTGACACAATACAACCTCTCTCCGGAGCTCTCGACGGTCCTCAACCTGGTCCTTGACAACCTCGACCATCATAAATGCGTCGTGCTCCTCGAAACGAAGGCTGAGATCGAGACTGTCACTGATGAATTGAAACGCCACCTTGGTGATGCCTACGAGTCGTTAATCACAGTCCTCGACGACGACACCGATCTCAGAACGGTCGAGAAATTCGACCAAAATCAAGAGTATGGTGCGATCATTGGTATCGCCCAAACCCTTGGAGAGGGCATCGACATCCAGACTGCCGATGTGTGTATCAATCGCGGGCGTGGTCGACTTAGCCGATCGCTCGTCCAGCGGATGGGACGAATCCTACGGAATCCGACTGGCGACAAAAAGGCCCAATTTTACCATATCGCCGCCATCCCAACCCGTGATGAAGCGTTACTCCCCGGTGAGGATGGGGTAAGGCTACTCGAAACTGCGAGCAAACTCTTAGATTGGGGCGAAGGATTCGACGCCCGTCCCATCTTCACTCTCGATGAGGAGACCACGCTGACAGCTGGCAGCCTTGCTGATCTCGAAAGTGCCGGTGCTGAGGCCATCGAGAATTGGGGATCCAACCAATACGAGCCACCCAGCGACGAGGGCGTCCAAGAGACGCTCGAAACACTCCTAACGCAAGTCAGAGAGACTAGTGGTTCAGCACTACTCGACATCGAACGACCCGAAGGTGGCAAAGCTGGAGGGTCTACAGACGAATCACACGAAGAGCTACCCAAACCGGACCTCGATGATGGCGTTCAGTTCGTGGCCGCCGACGGTGGGGGTATCGAACTTACCGATTGGCTCTACAAACTTGCTGTCGCAGCAAGTGACGATGTCGATGCGTTCGTTGAAGACGCTGTCAGAGCGTATGCCCAGGAGACTATCACATACCCGGCCGCCGATGTTATTCCAGACACGACCGAGACACGTACAGTCGAGTTGAACCCTGCTCTCGATGCCTTACTCTCTGCGTACGTCGACGGCGGTTCGAAAGACGCCGCCGTTCACGCCGCTGTGGCGGTACTGCTACCAGACGATCTCGACTCGCTCCGAAACAAGACAGAGCTAACCATGTCGACCGACGAAATTATTCAGAAACTAGATGAGTTATCAAAGAGCCCCAATGCGTAGCCCGACACTACTGGAGCTGGGAGGAGACTATGATTGAGGAACGAATTGTTGGATCGATCGATACGGTCCAAGATCTGAAAAAACTCCGTTGGCTCGGTCCACCTATACTGACTGTCTTTGTACTCTTTGCCATAGCCGTTGATGCGTCAAACGGAGTCCTCACAACCGATGGAGCTGTTATTAGCATTATATTTGGAACTCCGATTGCAGCGTCAATTGTCGAATACTCTCGGAACGTACGTGGCAAGCGGCTCCTCGGACTCGAATTGAACGAGAATTATAATGGGGGACCTCTCGGAACCTGGTTCGTGGTTTTGTTTACGGAGACAATAATGTGCGGTATTCTCGGTTCGATTTTATCTCTCATAGTAGGTATCACGTTGGCAATTGTCAGCAGTGTTGTGACCTCCGTTTTAGGCATCCCGGGTCTCGGTATCGATGCCCTGGGAATCACCTCGATTTTCCTTGTCGGATTATTCTTGACCTTCATTATGTCTGATTTGACTGGCGATGAAGAGGAAGATACCCAACAATCGGCCACTGTTGAACGAGATCAGGATAAGGCTACCCAGTCAACTCAGACAGCCGCAGATGTAGACCAAATCGAAACGAGTAGCTCGGACAAGAAACTAATAGACGAAATCCAGAATGACATCGACATACTCGAAGCCGATCTCGTGCATGATAATTTAAATCGTGCACGGAAATGTCTCGAACGGGCCGATTTGAAACTCGCTGCGGTAGATGACTCTTCAATAACTGAGGACCTCAGTACAAAAAAGACAGAATTGCGAATACGATTGCTGAATTCAGAGGCAGACTCCTATCTACAGGCGGCCCACAATGCAGTCGAAGATGGTAATGTTGAGCTGGCCAAAAAAACGATCGAAGAGCTTCGTGACACGGCGACCGAATTAGAGAGTTTCGAGAACGGAGAGGCCAAACGGTGGTATACCAGTATCGAAGCACTAGAAATTGACCTTACCGCCGTAGAACGGGAACTTGAGCACAGGACGGCGGTCGAATCCAAACTTACTGATGCAGAAACTGCCCTCGACGAAGCGGATTTGGAAGCTGCTGAAGCCGCCCTCAACAGTGTCGACGCCCAGCTTGAGGATCTTGAACGGAATAATTCGGACTTAGCAGCAGAATTACGATCTGAGTACGCCACCCTCAGAAATCGCTTTGAGACCGAACAGACAGCCAAATACGACCGGAGTCTCGTTGGTCTCCTCGGCTCACTTGGGTCCACACGATCCCGTATTGAGAATCTAATTGCCGGTGAACAAGGCGAGCAAGCGATTGAGCGTGTCGAGAGGGCATTCGACATCTATGATGAGGCCGAACAATTGAATGCAGAGCACGATCTCGGTCGGGGCGACCGCCTCGAAGAAATCCAGGACCGACTCAAACAACTTGAGAAAGAGGCCGCATCTATCCTAACTGCAGAAGACAAAAAACAGGCTCAAAATCGCTACGAGGAATTTTGGTCGGGAGCAAAAAGAGATCGATCGACCGCCGAGAGCTTGCTCGACGCAGGTGAATACAATGCTGCCCGCAATGCCACGAACAGTGGCCTCGAGCATTGTCAGGAGATGCTGGATATCCAGGACACGTATAGTGTGGATCCAGTTGATACTGCCAGCTTACAGGCGGGTCTCAAAACGCTCGGCGAGCGCATAGAGGCGATCCAAGAGACACTCGAAACCGCCGACGAACAAAAACAAACTGCTGAGCAGGCAATCAAGTCCAACGATTATGAGAGGGCCTCGTCGGCCGTATCTGAGCTTGAATACAGTATTGGGGTACTCGAAAAACACGATGCCGATCAGTCGACGGTAGATCAGCTACAAGGCACAGTGGCGAATCTTGAAACCGAAATCGAGTGCAGTCGGGCCGACTCCTCTGTCTTAGGCTACCTCGGGTCGGCGGCATCCACACAAAAAGCCGTTGAGGATCTCCTCAAAGATGGTGCGTTCGAGCGAGCTGTCCAACGGCTTGAGGCTAACACAGAGTCCCTCGCCGAGGCCGAACGCCTCAACAGTGAGCATTCGTTGGGCCGAGGTGATGCGATCACAGAGCGTCAAGAGACAATCAATGAACTACTCGAGGAGGCCGCTCACAAGCCCGAAAAAAGTGTTCGTGAACAGGTAGCGGTAGCTGAAGCGGACATCGAGCGTGGAATCGCAGCTCGCGATGCCGACAATATCAAGACAGCCGTTGAGGCCTTCGAGACGGCAGTAGAGACATACGAGGCAGCACTCACGGAGGCGACCGAGTATGACCTCAATCTGCAGTGGGAGATCGGACAGCGAGCCTCGATGGCAACTGAATATCTTGGCACCACACAAGAGAGACTCCAGGAACGCAAGCAGACCGTCAACGACGACCTTGACCAGGTGCTTGATGCGGTAGAGTCGACGGTCGTACGCGCCGAACAGCAGATGGAGGTTGGTGATACTGTCTCGGCCCGAGAGTCTGTCGACGAGGCAGTCGCCGATCTCGACGACGCTGCCAAATTGATCGAAACTGATCTTGCAACGTCGGCACTAATGGAGCACTATGGTGACCTCTGTGAGCGTGTCACATCACTTTCTTCGAACCTACCAGAGGAAACCACGGGCGAACATCGGGACAGCGATCTCATCGACACACTCCAACTCATAACGAGAAAGATTGGAGAATCACCACGGCCAGAATTCGTCGACGCCTACGGAGAATACACGGCTGAAGCTTACATAGACTCCTTCGGGTCGTGGTCTGAAGCACTGGCAGTCGCGAACCTCGATCCGATCGACGCTGATGCCCGTGAGCGAAGACAATACTCTCGTAAAGAAGCCCTCGATGCACTCATTGAACTCGCTGTCGAACTTGGTCATTTGCCGTCACGGACGGAGATGAATACGAGAGGAGCGATGTCATCAACGACGGTCGCGAACCGGTTTACAGACTGGGATACTGCACTCGAACTTGCTAAAGACGTGCGGGCAGAACCAAACGTTGAGACGGATCTCGATGGAAATAACAAGGTTAAGACACCAGCCAATTCTGGCATAAGTAATACACCAAAGACGTCTGACGAGGACGATGAGCCATCTGCAGAGGACGATATTTTGAATCAAATTGAGGACGAATTAGGTGATTGGTAGGACTACCATACAAACTCGGTTTCTGGTCTCTCCGAACGTGAACGATCGCAGTAACTATCGATTCTGAGCGTCTGGATGAACGATGACTTCCCGAAGTCGGTCACGCCACTCTGGAGAGCCGAAATCACGAACTAAGCCGACTAGATCAAGATCCTCCTGTGTAGCGACCCGGTCATCGATATATTTCACGCCCCAATCGGCGTACCGAAGAACGATTGGCCACACGTCTTCGGGTTCTGTGATATCTGCCCTCGACTCGTAGTCTTCCCCCAAGACTTCGAGATAGTCCTTGTCGGCTTCCATCAGTACGAGTTGGTTGATGAGCTCGATGCTGACTCGATGCTCGTGGTTGTTGTCCAGTTGTGAGAGTCTCAGAATCTCTTGACTAAATCCGTCCTCTTCTTCGATTTTAGCTTGTTGTCCTTCTAGATAGCCGACGACGAGACCGAAACTGAACAACTCGTATTGATATTTGAATGTGTACTCTGAGCTATCGACATCCCGTCCTTCTTGCGATGCCGCGTTCTCAACACGGTTGATGTAGATGTCTTGATTCGTCGTTCGTATCGTTCGTCCCATTCAGAGTTCCCCCATATTGGGATCCATAACTAGCTCTGGGAGTTCCTCGATCGTCGACGCGTCGTCGACGTCGTCGCGTACTTCGATCGAGTAGTGCTTCGACATACTGTCTGCGAGCTCCTCTAAGTCCTCTAGTTCCAATTCGTTTGGCTGATACAAGATAATCACTTGTTCGCTGAACTCTGGATAGTGCTGGAGAAGATTGTTTTTGTGCTCACGATCAAGACGGCCGATTGGTGTGTCGATGACAACCGGAGCGTCACGGGTCGTATAACGACTTAATCCCGCGATGAATGAGTAGGCAATGATTTGTTTTTGACCCTCACTGGGTTTTTGTTCTTGTATTGTTCGAGAGGCTCCACCGGAACGAATCCGCAGCTCGTAGTTATCCGTGATTGTGAGCCCATCGTACTGGTCCGGGCGGTTCGTGAGCCTAAGGAACGTTTCAGAGGCGTGCTGTTCAACCTCTTCACGGCGTCGGTCGATGAGTTCGTGTTTAATGTCTTCCATAGCATCACGGCTACGCC
>LKMJ01002781.1_pt1 | contig 16196 bp, 18 predicted proteins | sample 643391 | NCBI WGS metagenome assembly LKMJ01 (sample SAMN04112250, study PRJNA286221) | soda lake metagenome | biome: soda lake; feature: Kulunda Steppe; material: water; isolation source: sample PL-Br10 brine of Picturesque Lake | place: Russia: Kulunda steppe | collected 2010-07
AAGAAAGGCGGGTCGGGGAGGAAGAAAGGCGGGTCGGGGAGGAAGAACGCGACGGCGACGTCCCCGACGACGATTCGGCCGACGCGTTCCGGTGACGGTGTAGTTCGCCGGCACGATTTCGGTGACGTCGCCAGTTGCTGATGGACATCGACACTCGTGGTGAATACAGGAGGCGTCTCCGCGAGTACGGTTTCAACGGAGCCCGTCGTTACGGAAGTGCGAGGAGGACGCCTCGCCCTTCAGGACGAGGGGATGTCACCGTGCCGATTCGATGAAGTTGCGGATGACGTCGTGGCCGACCCCGGTGAGAACGCTCTCGGGATGAAACTGCACCGCCTCGATCGGGTACTCGACGTGGCGAATCCCCATCACGATCGCCTCGCCGTCGTGGTCGGTGGTCGCGGAGACGTCGAGGACGTCCGGAACCTCGGTGGCGACGAGCGAGTGATATCGCCCCGCACGGAACCCCTGGTCGAGACCGGCGAAGACCCCTTGACCGTCGTGGTCGACCGGGAACGCCTTTCCGTGGATCGGCTCCGGCGCGTGTCCCACCGTGCCACCGTACTCGTGGACCGCGGCCTCCAGCCCGAGGCAGACGCCGAGCGTGGGGATCTTCGTCGAGAGATCACGGAGCACGTCCGCGGTCACGCCGACGTCGCGGTCGTTTTTCGGATGGCCCGGCCCGGGACTGATGATCAGCGCGTCCGGCGCCTCCGCCTCGATCGTCGCCAGGCTCGCGGTGTTCTTGTGGACGACGACCTCGATCGGCTCGCCGTCCACCCGTCGTTCGGAGACGTACTCGACGAGGTTGTAGGTGAACGAGTCGAAGTTGTCGATGACGACCACCTTCATTCCGTCACCTCCGTGCCGGCGGCGACGGGGTCGTCCGCGTCGCCCTCGGTGACGTCCGACCCGTGCGATCCGTCCGCGTCGCCCTCGCGGATCCCGTCGATGGCGGCCAACACGCCGTCCATCTTCCGTTCGGTCTCCTCGTACTCCGCGGTCGGGTCCGAATCGGCGACGAGCCCCGCGCCCGCCCGAACCGTGACGACGGACTCGTCGGGATCGGTTTCGGACTCGCGGATCGTCGCGGTCCGGATGACGATGGCGAAGTCGGCGTCGCCGGTCCACGAGTAGTAGCCGACCCCGCCCCCGTACGCCTCCCGCGGCGTCGCCTCCAGGTCGTTGATGATCTCCATCGCGCGGACCTTCGGCGCCCCCGTGAGCGTCCCGGCCGGGAAGGCCGCGCGCGTCGCGTCGAACGCGTCGTACTCGTCCGCGAGAGTACCCGTCACCGTCGACTCGATGTGCTGAACGTGGCTGTATTTGAGGACGTTCATGAATTCCTCGACGCGCACCGAGCCGGGCTCGCTCACCCGTCTGACGTCGTTGCGCGCGAGGTCGACGAGCATCGTGTGTTCCGCACGCTCCTTTCCGTCCGCGAGCATCTCTCCCGCGAGTCGACGGTCCTCCACCGGGCTCTCCCCGCGCGGGCAGGTTCCCGCGATGGGATTCGAGACGATCCTGTCGCCGGTCACCGACACCAGCGTCTCGGGGCTGGCGCCGACGATCGTCCGGTCGTCGTGACGTAGGACGTACATGTATGGCGAGGGATTCACGTCACGGAGGGCGGCGTAGAGGCCCAGGGGATCGATCTCGCCGCGAAGCTCGCGGGAGCGTGAGATCACCCCTTGATAGATGTCGCCGTCGAGGACGTGCCGTTTCGCTCGCCGGACCGCCTCCTCGTATTCGGCCTGCGGACCCGCCGAGGAATCGGTCTCCCGAAACCCGTCCGTCTCGGGTTCGGTGGCGTCCGAGAGCGCCTCTCGGACGCGTTCGGCCTCCTCGACGAGCCCGTCGTAGACCGCGCCCGCGTCGTCGTCGACGTCGATGACGGGGGTGAAGACGAGTTCGACGGTCCCTTCGACCTCGTCGAAGACGACCGTCCGGGTCGTCAGCGCGAACTCCGCGTCGGGGAACTCCGTCTCGGGGCGGTCGACGCCGACCTCCTCCAGCCAGAGGTCGTAGACCGCCTCGTACGCGAGGAAACCGACGAACCCCCCCGAGAGGATCTGCCGCTCCGTCTCCGGGAATCCGCGCAGGCGCACGTCCGGGAAGGCAGCCCGGATCCGATCGATCGTGTCGCCGGCGTCGGGGCCGAGTCCGGCGTCGATCCCGCCGGGCGCTCCCCCTCCGATCAGGTCCGCGGTCGGGCCGAGCCGCTCGATCTCCGTCCGGTCCGGATGCACGGAGACGATCGCCTCCGGGTCGTAGCCGACGAAGGAGTAGCGCGCGTGCCGGTCCGCCTTCGCGCCGGCGGAGAAGGCGCCGTCGGGGTCGCTGGAGGCGACCTTCTCGCCGGATTCGAGCAGGAAGCCGTAGGGGCCGTCGCCGACGAGCGTCGCGTACGCCGAAAGGGGCGTCACGTCCGCGTCGAGGGAGGCGGCCGCACGGACCACGACCGGTCGGTCCGCGTCGGCGACGAGGTCGACGAACGCCTCGCGGGTCCGGTCGAGCACTCAGATCACCTCCATCTCGCGGCCGGCGTTCGCGACGAACCGCGCGACCGCGTTGTGGTCCTTCCGCCCGCCCGCAAGTTCGACGCCGGAGGCGACGTCGACCGCGAACGGGTCCGCGGCCCGCACCGCCTCGGCGACGTTCTCCGGCGTCAGCCCGCCCGCGAGGACGACCGGCGAGGTCAGCCGCGACGCGAGCCGGCCGGTCGCCGCCCAGTCGTGGGTCTCGCCGGTGCCGCCCGCACCGGACTCGGTCGTCGAGTCGACCACAAAGGCGTCGACGGCCTCGTCGAGATCCTCGGCGATCACGTGGTCCGCCGCGTCGACGGTGAGCAACACCTTCGTCTCCGTCTCCGCGCGGACGTAGCCGATCTCGTCGGCGGTCCACTCGCCGTGCAGTTGGATCGCGTCCGGACCGATCATCCGAACGAGTTCGACGGCCCGTTCGGGCGAGTCGGGCATCGTCACGAGCGTTGCGGTCACGAACGGCGGGACGTGCGCGATCAGCTCCGCGGCCGTCGCGGGGTCGACCTCGCGGGGCGTGTCCACGGGGACCTCCGTGATGACGCCGACGGCGTCGGCCCCGGCATCCACCGCCGCCCGCAGATCGGCGCCGCGCGTCAGCCCGCAGATCTTCACCCGCGCCATCAGTCGCCTCCGGCGTCGAGGGCGGGCTCGCCGCCGTCCGTCTCCGATGACGGGGCGGCGCCCTCGCCACGGAGCGCCGCGAGCTTCGCGGCGGCGCCGCCCTCGTCTATCGCCGCGGCGGCGACCTCGACGCCCTCGGCGAGCGTGTCGGCCTCGCCCGCGACGTAGACCGCGGCGCCGGCGTTCGCGAGGATCAGGTCGCGTTTCGGGCCGGTCACCTCGCCGGAGACGATCCCGCGCAGATCCGCGGCGTTCTCCTCGGGGCTTCCGCCCGCGACCTCCTCGATCGGCGCGGCCTCCAGCCCGAGGTCGTCGGGGGTGATCGCGTACTCGGTCACCTCGTCGCCGTCGACCTCCGCGACGACCGTCTCGTCGTGGAGCGCGATCTCGTCCATGCCCGAGCCGTGAACGACCAGCGCGCGCTCGACGGGCATGTGTGCGACCGACCGGGCGATCCGCGGGACCAGATCGGGGTCGTAGACGCCGAGCACCTGCGCGTCCGCCCCGGCGGGGTTGGTGAGGGGACCGAGGACGTTGAAGACGGTTCGCATGCCGAGCTCCTTGCGCGGCCCGATCACGGCCTTCATCGCGGGGTGGAACACCGGCGCGAGCATGAAGCCGATCCCGTCGCGCTCGATCGCCGCCTCGACCGCCGCCGGCTCCGCGTCCACGTCCACGCCCGCGACCTCGAGCACGTCCGCGCTTCCCGACGAGGAGGAGACGGAGTAGTTGCCGTGTTTGGCGATCGCGACCCCCGCACCCGCCGCGACGATCGCCGCCGTCGTCGAGACGTTGATCGTGTCGTGGTCGTCGCCGCCGGTGCCGCAGGTGTCGACGAGCGGCGCCCGGTCGGGGTCGATGGTCCGGGCGGCGTCGCGCATCCCCTGCGCGAATCCCGCGACCTCCGCCTCCGTCTCGCCTTTCGCCCGCAGCGCCGCGAGCAGCGCGCCGATCTGTGCCTCCGTCGCCTCCTCGAAAACGAGCCGCGCCGTCTCCCGTGCCTCCTCGATCGCCAAATTCTCGCCGTCCGTCACCCGCTCGATGGTGTGTTGGATGTTCATTGTGGGCACCAATGTATATCTTCGTCTTGTGATGTACAAACCTGTACATTGATTTAAGGCTGTCGCCGGCGGGGCGGCGGCGATGAACGGGGTACGATTCCCGGACCGTCACCGGCATCGATCGGCGAGCCGCGGTCTCCTGGGTGGCTGGCGACGAGCGACGGAAGGCTGCGGGTGAGCGGTTGTACGCGTGAGTTCGGATCGGGGGTTCGGCTCAGTCGTCACCCACGCCGTCGTCGCCTGCATCACTGCCGGCCGTTCGCTCATCGTCCGCTTCCTCGACGAGGTCGAGTGCCGCTTCGGCGTGTTCCAGCGCGTCGTCAGCGCGATCGAGCGCTTCCTCGGCGTTCTCGCCTGCAACGGCACGTGCGTCAGCGAGGGCCAATTCTGCGGTTTCGAGGCGCTCGCGTGCGTCTTCGAGCGTTGCCTGTGCATCCTCATCGTCGTCGATCCGCCGTTCGACGGCGTCGATCCGCTCGTCTGCGTGGTCGACCTCGTGGGCTGAGCGGTCGATCGACTGATTCACATCTTCCGGTGCGTCACCGGCGCCGCTTCCACCTGCTCCGGGTCGGTCGACGGCGATGTCATCGGCCACGTCGGCCGCGTCACCGCGAAGGTCGCTCGCATTCCGGCGGAGCTGATCGATCGCGTCCGCGCCAAGGCCGCGCTCGTCAAGCATTTCGGCCGGGAGGTCATCGGCCGCCCGTGCGGATTGATCGGTGGTCCGCTCGACCGTTTCGAGCTGAACCGCCACCTTCGCCGTTCTCGCGTGGTACTCGCCCTCAGTCATCTCACCGGCGTCACGCCGTTGTTCGAGTTCCTCGAGGTGCCGTTCGAGGTCGGCCATCCGTTCCCCGTTGTACTCGAGCGTTTCGGCAACGACGTCGGCTTTGGACTCGTTCGTCCCGGCGTTCGCGATCGCCAAATCGTGTGCTCGGCTCTCGATCTCGCCGTCGATCTCGGCCTCCTGCGCGCCAACGACGCCCGAGAGACGCTCTCCCGGCTGCACGTCGTGTTCATCGTCCGCCTGGATGCCGACGTCCGCCATCCCGGCAGCCGCGGCCGGAGCCGCGACGGCCATGGACACGACCGTCACGAACGCCATGACCAGCGATGCAGTTCGGTTCATTTGCGTTCGAATCGACGACCGTGAATTCCATATAACGGCGAGTTCCTCGTCCCGAGTCGGTCTCGATCAAGCCCAGTTAAGCGGCTCGCGTGCCCGATTTCGTCCAGTCGTCCGTCGGACCTCGCTTAAATCCCGATAAAACGATACGACTCGGGTGAATCCGATACGAGGGTCTCCCCGCTTTATTCCGTTACCCCGCCTGTTGTCAAACACGATGTCACCAACGGACAACGCGAACGACACGGCACAGGGCGCAGGAAGCGATGCCGCGAGCCAGGGGCCGCCCGCAGACCTTCCGGACCAGGTCCCTGACTTCGTCGGCGATCTACTCGATGCGATCGGTGCGGGCGCGACGGATCTCGGAGAGACGATAAGCGGGATCGCGTCGAGTGCCGATCCGGCAGAGGCCGCAGCCGTCGCCGCCGACGTCGTCACGGCCATCCCGCTGTAGCACGCTGAACGACTGGTGCGGAACGTCGATTCCGTTTCCAAACCGCGATCATTGCGGATCCTTAACACAGCATGATCAATCCAGCAACGTCAACCGGCTTTTCAACAGATACGGTTCGAACTTTCGATGAATAGACATAACACCTCAACCGAGAGACGAACGCATCCGATCGCGAACGACGCCGTCACCGCCGGAACGGTCCCGCTTGCGGGCCGCCTCGGCGATGATGCCGCCGGCACGCTCGTAACACGCGTCGCCGGCACGCTCGCAACACAGGTCGCCGACCAGCCCGCCGACGGCACCGACCGCACGCCGGTCCGTCGGAGCGGGACCCATGGGTCCCATTCCCAATCCGTTCCCGGGGGAATCGCGGAGAAACAGGAAGGGGATCCGGACCGGTGAATCGTACGCATCTACTCGGCGGCGTCCTCATCGCCGTCATCGTCGTCGCCGTGGGTATCGGCGCGGCCCTCTATACCGGTGCGGGTCCGGCTCCTGGGGGCGACTCGGGCGATGAGATCGAGGAGTTCCCGACCGAAGAGGACACGGATGGCGACGGGTCGGACGCCGATGGATCGGACGCGACCTCGACCGACGACACGGATCCGTTCTCGTTCACGATCGACGAACTCGAGGAGTGCGGTGAGACCTGTCGGGACGTCACCTCGACGCTCACGAATAACCAAGACCAGACCGAGAGCAACGTCACCGTCTACGTCCGTATCTTCGCCGGACAGGACAACACGAATACGGACGACCTCGTCTGGGAGGGGACCGAGGACGTCGGTACCATGGAAGCCGACGAGGACTACACGTCGACCGACCGCGTGGAACTGTCGCTACAGGACGCGCGGAAGATCGATCAGGAGGACGGTTGGATAACCATCCAGACCACCGTCGAATCGGACGACACGACCGTCACGTTCCAGGATAACGAACGGGTGGCATAACTTCACGGAGTCGTCCCGACGTTCAATGGCGGCGTGACGGCCTTCACCGACGCACGTGGAGGTGAGCAGCAGTCCATCGCCAGTGAAGGCAGTCGGTTATCCGCCAGTGAAGGCAGTCGGTTATCCGCCAGCGAAGGCAGTCGGTTATTCACGACACGGGCGCGGAACCCACGACCTCAGTCGTGGGATACGCGCCATGCGGTTGATCTGCCGACCGTCACGCTGTCACATCCGCGTTCAAACGGCCGATTCAGCATCCGTCGAGGTGGGATCTCATACCTCACGGATCGAGGCTCGGAGACGCGAAGGCGCTCACTCGGTGAATCCCTCGACGATGGCGACGCCCGAGGAGGCGCCGATCCGCTCGGCGCCCGCCTCCAGCAGCTCGGCCGCCTCCGCGTAGGAGCCGACGCCGCCGGAGGCCTTGACGGGTAGATACTCGCTCATCAACTCGACGTCCGCGAGGGTCGCCCCCCCGTCGGCGAAGCCCGTCGAGGTCTTCACCATGTCGGCGTCCGCCCCGACCGCGGCCTCACAGGCCCGGCGTTTTTCCTCCTCGGAGAGCAGCGCCGTCTCGATGATCACCTTCACGGGGATCGGGACGGCGGCGACGACCTCGGCGACGTCGGCGGCGACAGCGTCGTCCTCGCCCGCCTGCAGACGACCGACGTTGATGACGAGATCAAGCTCGTCGGCGCCGTCGTTCCAGGCGTTGACGGCCTCGTCGTGTTTGCTGCGCATCGACGACTGCCCGTGCGGAAAGCCGATCACGGTCGCGACCGTGACGGACGCGTAGTCAGTCGCCTCCTCGACGTAACAGGGCGGGATGCAGGCGTTCATGCCGTACTCCTCCGCCTCGTCGAGCACGCGTTTCACGTCGTTCCACGTCGTCTCCGGACCGAGGACGGTGTGATCGATGGCCTCGGCGAACGCCTCACGGTTCATACCCGCCCCTCGGGCGCACGCATAAAAGGCATACTGGCTCCAACGACCATCAGAACGACGGCGACGTCGACCGCGTCGCCGACGAACGGTTGGATTCAAGTCCGCCGCAGGGCAATCGGGAGGCATGCAACCGGGAGATCACGTCCGCGTCGACCGCGGGGACGTCACGAACGAGGGCGTACTCCTGCCCTCGACGACGCACGACCACCTCGTGATCAAGCTCGACGGCGGCTACAACGTCGGGATCGACCGCGACGAGGCCGACGTCGAGGTGCTGGAGTCGGGCGCACGCGACGTCGACGACGGCGCCGACGCCGGGGACGAGGCCGCCTCCGAGATCACCTTCGACGACGACCTGCCGACGATCTCGCTCCTCTCCACCGGCGGCACCATCGCCTCCACCGTCGACTATCGCACCGGGGCGGTTACCGCACAGTTCGACGCCGAGGACGTCCTCCGGGCGGTGCCGGACCTCGCGGGCCGTGCGAACTACCGCGGCCGCGTCGTCGCCAACATCCTCTCGGAGAACATGGACCCCTCCATCTGGCGTGACCTCGCCGCCGCGGTCGCCGAGGAGGTGAAGGCGGGCGCCGACGGCGTCGTGGTCATGCACGGCACCGACACGATGCAGTACTCCGCGTCCGCGCTCTCGTTCATGCTCGACGTCCCCGTCCCGATCGTCTTCACGGGGAGCCAGCGCTCGGCCGACCGACCCTCCTCGGACAACGTGATGAACGCGGTCTGTGCCGTCGAGGCCGCCAAGGCCGACCACGCCGAGACGCTCGTCTGCATGCACGCCACACCCTCGGACGACCTCTGTGCGCTCCACCGCGGGACGCGCGTTCGGAAGAACCACACCTCCCGCCGGGACGCCTTCGAGACGGTGGGTGCGAGGCCGCTCGGCGTCGTTGACTACGAAACCGCCAGCGAGGCGGGCGCCGACGGCGACGTCGCCGAGGCGGCGATCTCCTGGAATCGCGAGCCGACGCCACGTCCGTCCCCCGATACGGGTGGCGAGAGCGCGGCCGACGGTGACGCGGCCACGGTCGACGCCGCCCTCGATCTGGAACACGCCGTCGAGCTCGTCAAGTTCACGCCCGGAATGGATCCGGCCGCCTGGGACTACCTCGACGGGAAGGCCGGCGTGGTGATCGAGGGGACCGGGCTCGGTCACGTCCACACCGACCTCATCCCCCGGATCGAGGAGCTCGTCGCGGACGGCACGGTCGTCGTCATGACGAGCCAGTGTCTGGAGGGCCGGGTTTGTGACCGCGTCTACGACACCGGCCGCGACCTGCTCGACGCGGGCGTGATCGAAGCCGGGGACACGCTGCCCGGCACCGCGAAGGTGAAGCTGATGTGGGCGCTCGCCAGCGTGAGCGACTCGGCCGACGCGATGCGGCGCGACCTCGCCGGCGAGCTCACCGAGGAATCGCGGCCCTGGCGGTGATGACGTCGTCAACCGATCCCGAGGCCGTCGTTCGTGCGGCACGTCCCGACGACGTCGATGCCGTCGCCGCGTTCACTCGGGGGACGTGGGGCGACCGCCACGACGACTACCTCTCACGGACGTTCCCCGAGTGGGTCGAATCCGACGACGCGGACCGCGGGACGTTCGTCGCGACGGCGCCGCCCGACGCGGTCGACGCCGGGGAGCTGGACGGTCGGGCGGACGGCGACACGCACGTCGAGGGCGACGGATCCGGCGCGGTTGCGGCCGGCGAAACCGAGGCCGTCGTCGGCTGCATCCAGGCCGTGTCGCTCTCGGAGTGGGAGGCGTGGGCACAGGGACTTCGGGTCGACCCCGCCGCCCGCGGGCTCGGCGTCAGCACCCTGCTCTCGACGGCCGCGTTCGACTGGGCACGCGACCGCGGCGCGAGCGTCTGCCGGAACATGGTGTACTCGTGGAACGTCGCCGGACTCGGACAGTCGCGTGCGGTCGGCTTCGAGCCGACGACGGAGTTCCGGTTCGTCGAGCCGGAGCCGGCGGACCCATCGGAGCCGACGGACTCGCCGACGGATCTGCCAACCAGCGTAGTTGACGACCCCGACCCGAACGCGGCGTGGGCGTTCTGGACCGACGGCGACGACCGCGCTCACCTCCGGGGGCTCGCGCTCGACGACGACGAGCCGTGGGCGTGTTCGGAGCTCACCCGCGAGCGGCTTCGGGCGGCCGCCGAGGAGGATCGTCTGCTCGCGATCCGCGGCGCCGCCCCCGACGTCGCGGAACGGGACCTCGCGGATCGAGAGAGGCTCGCGGGCTTCGCGGTTCGGACCCGCGTCGTCGAGCGCTCCGGCGACGGTTCCGACCGGATCGCCGTCTACGGAATCGCCACGTGGCGGGATGTCGACGCGGCCGGACGGCTGTACGAGTCGATCGCCACGGACGCGGCCGCCGTGAATGCGGACGCGACCCGCGTGCTGATCCCGGAGACGGTCGAGCGCGTGAGCGACGTCGCGTTGAATCGGGTTTCCGTCGCCGGGGAGCCGGACTTCGTCATGAGCAAGGAGCTCACGGACGACGGGACCGGCACGTCACGTTCGAGCGAGCGCCGATAGATCGAAGTTCTCAATTCCGCGCGGCCGAATCCGCACCCATGTCACTCTTCGGCGTCGAGCTTCCGTGGTCGCTCCCGCTCACGCTCGTCGTCTACGGGATCGTCGTCGCCGCCGCCGTCTGGATCTACAGGGACGCGAGGGCGAGGGGGAGCCGGTACGCGATCGTCTGGGGGGTCTCGACGCTGGTTTTCACCATCGTACCGGTGCTTCTGTACATGTATCTGCATCGTGACGCCGGCCCGGCCCGCCGCGAGTGAGGAACGAAGCGCGGATCCGCGGGAGCTGAGACGACGTGACGCGATCAGCGTTCCGGCAGCACGACGACCGGCACCGCCGGGTCGTCGACGAGCTTCGATCGGACGTTCCCCGAGAGGAACTGGACGATCCGGCCGCCGCCCCGGGAGACGAACGCGACCGCCGTCGCGTCGTGGTCGCGAGCCGCCTCCCGTATCGTCTCGGCGACGTCCGTGCCGTAGCGGATCTCCTCCTCGACGGAAACGCCCTCGGCGGCCGCCAGTCGAGCGAAGGTCTCGAACGCCTCCTCCGCGACCGCCTCGCGTTGCTCGACGCTCGCCTTGTCGATCCCCCCGCCGGCCTTCTCGATGACGTTGACGAGCATCGGCTTCGAGTCGGCGTCGAGGTACGGCGCGATCGCCTCGTAGGTCGTCTCGGCGTCGGAATCGTTCGCGACGGGGATCACCGGCCGGGACAGGATATCGGTCATATCCCGAACGTTTCGGCCGGACAACAAAGGCATTTCTGACGGCGGGTCACCCGACGTACTCGAAGGCGACCGCGACGTCGTCGGCACCCCAGAAGACGAACCGGTAGCGTCCGGGCTCCAGATCCGGACAGACCCGGAACTCGTCCGCGTGCGGCCCGCCGGCGACGAGCCCCTCCTCGCTCGCGGCGAACTCCCAGAAGACGGTCTCGCCCGGCGGATGGATCTGGAGATCGTCGGGGATCGGAAGGGGATGGTCGGCGTCGACGACGCGGACCTCCTCCCAGCCGGCCTCGGCGTACGCTTCGAGGTTGTACTTCCCGTGGTTGCCGGTCCCCAGCGGGACGGTCGAGACGTTCGTCAGCTCGACGCGGAACTCGTCGTCACGCTCGAACCGAAGGGCCTCGTCGGCCGACGCGTCCGGATCGGCGTTCGGGTTGACGACCCGTAACTCGAGACCGGCGTTGCCGTCGACGTCGGTTCCTGACCCCCACGTCACGGCGTCCGGATCGTAGCCGACGGCCTGTCGCTCGACGTTCTCGTCCGGACAGTCGAGCGCTCCCTCGCGCGGCTCGGGGTCCGACTCCGGGCGAACGTGGCCCTCGAGCGAGGCGGGATCGATGAGGTCGTCCCCGGAGCGCACCGTGGCGCGTTCCCCCCGACCGTCCGTCAGCATCAGTCGCGCGCGCTCCGGTACCGGATCCGCGGTCACCCGAACGAACGCCCGGGGGTAGGTGAGCACCGTGCTACAGACCTCGTCGCTCTCGGCGGTGTCGACGACGGTCGCCTCGCCGACGACCGCGTCGTCCTCGCGCGTGAACTCGCCGAACTCGAGGCGGTCGTGGCAGGCGTCGGGACCGATCGACTCGACGTACAAGAGCACCGACGAGTCGAAGTCGGTCTCCTCGACGAAGGTCTCGGTCTCCCGGTCGACGTCCTCGAGCAGCCACGAGACGTCCCGCGGTTCGTCGATGAGCAGACAGACGCCGGACCGTTCCTCGCGGTCCCAGCCGATCCCCGTCGACCACGCGTCCACGTGGTGGACCTCCGTCGTGGGCGACGGCTCCGGCGGATCGTCGTCATCGTCCTCGTCGTCGTGGTCGTCATCCCCGTCGTCGTGGTCGTCGTCCTCCCCGTCGGCCGGTGCGTCCAGACAGGCCGCCAGCGCGAGCACCCCCGACGCGCCGAGCCCCGCGATCGTCCGTCGTCGCGTCAGTCGTCTCATGGGCGGCCCTACGTCGTCCGAACATAAGGGCTTCGTGTAGGGACAAACGCCCGTTTGCCTGACGGTCTCGAAGCGCTTACCCGCGGGCGAACCGCACGGGAGGACATGACCGATGGGACGTACGTCGAGTGGCGCGAGTGGGGGTCGGAGGCGTTCGCCGAGGCGGACGAGCTCGACCGGCCGGTGTTGCTCTCGCTGTCGGCGACGTGGTGTGAGGGTTGTCACGAGATGGACGCGACGACCTACGCGGAGCCGCGGATCGCGGCGAACGTCAACGAGGGGTTCGTTCCCGTCCGCGTCGACGTCGACCGCAACCCGCGGGTCCGCGAGCGGTACAACATGGGCGGGTTCCCGACCACGGCGTTTCTGACGCCGGACGGCGAGCTACTCACGGGGGCCGGCTACCTCGGCGTCGACGGGATGCGGCAGGTACTCGAGTCCGTCCGGGGGATGTGGGCCGAGAAGGGCCGCGATGCGGGACGCGTGCCGCGGGCGCTCGACGCCGGCCTGCCGCCCAGCGGTACGCTGAGCGACGCGATCGAGAGCCATCTGGTCGGCCAGCTCGAGGCGAAATACGACGCGGAGCACGCCGGCTGGGGAACCGACGCGAAGTTCCCCCTCCCTCGGACCGTCGAGTTCGCGCTCAAACGCGACCGCGGCCGCGCGCTCCGGACGCTCGACGCCGTCCGTGACCATCTCGCCGACGACGTCGCCGGCGGATTCTTCCGATTCGCCGGCACCCGCGACTGGGGTGACGTCGCCTACGAGAAGCCCATCGAGACGAACGCGGCCGTGACTCGGGCCTTCGCCAACGCCTACCTCTACACCGGCGAGGCCGCCTACCGCGATCCGGCCGCCGCCGCGATCGACTTTCTCACCGACGATCTCTGGACCGGCTACGGCGTCGGCGGCAGCCTGGGGCCGGGGCTCGGTCGCGCCTACTACGCCGCTCCCGCCGCGGATCGGGCGGAGCTCGACCCGCCACGTCGGGATCTCACGGTCTACGCCGGCGGCAACGCGCTGGCGGCGGACGCGCTGTGCGCGTTCGCGGCCTACACAGACGACGAGCGCGCCCGCGACTACGCGGATCGGATCCTCGACGGCCTCGAGCGCGACCTGATCGATGCGGAGACGGGCGTCGTCACGCGCTATCGCGCCGGCGACGACGTCGGCGAGACGGACCTGCTGGAGGACGCCGCCCGCGTCGTGAGCGCGTACACGCGGGCGGCCGGCGTGCTCGGTGAGGGCATCGACGTCGCCCGTGCGGTGGCCGACCGGGCGATCGACGAGCTTCGCGTCGAGGGATCGTTCGTCGACGGGCCGCGTTCCGGCGCCGGGCTCGTCGACCGACCCTTCCGCCCGCTCGACGGCAACGTGGAGATGGCGACCGCGCTGTGTGACCTGGCGGCGCTGACCGGCGAGGACCGGTACCGGACGGTCGCACGCGAGACGGCGGAGGCGTTCGCCGGCGCGACCGAACGGCTCGGCGTCCAGGTGGCGGGGTACGGGAGCCTCGCCGGCCGGCTGCTCCGCGGAACGACCGCCGTCGCGGTCGGCACCGAACCCGGCAGTGACCTCCATCGTGCCGCCTGGCGGGTCGCGGATCACGAGAAGGTCGTCGCCCCGAACGCACACCGGGAGGACGCGCCGTCGCCCGTCTCGATCGAGGAAGACGTGGCCGTAGTCGTCGCCGGCGGGACCGTCTCCACACCGGCGACAACGCCCGACGAGTTGATGACCCGGGTCGCCGAGACCGTCGAGTAAGGGACGGTATCGATTCGGTATCGTTCCGAGACGATCGCCGTCCTGCGGTGCTTCCACGGATCGAATCGGCCGCCCCGTAACCAGGGCGCCCGGGCCGACGACGCGCCGCTTCGGACACGATCGAACCGGCAAACGAAGTGGATAAACCGTCGGTGCGTTTTTCCCCTCCGGGAGCCCACCGTGAGTCATGGCTTCCCTACGCGACCTCGGCCTCTCGGAGTACGAAACCCGTGCCTATCGCGCGCTGTTGCGGACCGGACCGACGACCGCAAAGGACCTCTCACGGGCGAGCGAGGTGCCGATGGGGCGCATTTACGACGTGCTCAACAGCTTGGAGAGCCACAACCTCGTACGAAGCCAGGCGGCGAGCCGACCGAAGAAGTACGTCGCCGTCGAGCCCGACGCCGCCCTCGACAGGCTGTTAACGGAAAAAAAACGGGAGCTGGAGACGCAAGCGGAGCAGTACGAGGAGGTCGTCGCGGAGCTCTCGACGGAGCTCGAGTCCGGCGAGCCGGTCGAGAGCGGCTTCTGGACCGCGGCGGTCGGCGCGGAGGAGACGACGGACCTCCTCCTGGAGCGGATCGCCGCCGCCGAGCGCCGCATGATCGTCGTCGCCGGCGCTCCGGCGACCGGGTTCGACCTCGGAACCGTCGGCGAGCAGGTGACCGCGGAGCTCGAGAACGCGCTCGACCGCGACGTCGAGATCCGCGTACTGCTTTCCCCGGAGACCGTCGACGAGCTTCCACGGACCGTCGGCCGGCGCTACACGGCGGAGTTGGTGGAGGACGACGGCTTTCAGGTGCGGACCGCGCCGGACGTCACGGGGACGTTCAACGTCTTCGACGGCATCGAGGTCTGCATCGAGGTGCCCCATCCGCTCTCCGACGACGAGCCGTTCGCGATGATCGACCTCAAGGACGCCGAGTTCGCGGCGAACGTCAAAGAGCAGTTCGAGCCGCGCTGGCGCGACGCGGAGCCGCTGCGCTTCGGGTGAGCATCGGCATCCGACCGCTCATCGCTTCGGCGCCTGCAGCGCCCATTCGTTTTCCGAACGATGTAGATTCAACAGACAGCGTCGGGTTCCTTATAAAGAACTCCCGCTGAGCGCGAAAGAGTTCATTCGTTTTCCGAACGGGGGTCGATGCCGTCATGCGATTCGCTAGATACAAACTCTCGACCCACCGACAAAAAACTCCGCTGCGAGGTGAAACTGGTAGTACGGTCACCAGTAATCTGAAATACGTAGATTACATATTGCAGGATATGCCCGTAATCCGGGACCAGACTGCAGCCGACAACGGTTCCACAGAGAGTCAGCAAGCCGTCGAAGAGTACGATGATTTCCTGATTGCCGCTGAGTTGCTCCAACGTCCTCGACTCGCTCGCATCTACGTCTATATCTGCTATACTGGACCAACCACGATCGACGCGATTATCGAGGGGCTGGAACTCAAACGAGCGACTACCTACGAGGACATCGAAGAACTCGAACGACTTGGCGCAATTGAACGCGATGACTCTACCCGGCCACACGAAATTAGTGCCTCGCCGTTCGCCTACGTTGACCCAGACGGAATCACCATCACGCCAACCGTCCTGCATGCGATTGCTCTTCGAGAAATCGACGACGATGTCGACTACATCTACACGCGATACGGACCGGGAACGGTCGCTGCCGCCGTTCAGTTCGTGGCGGAACACTACGCAGGTCGCCTCACGAAGCGAATGGTCGCCAGCGAACTCGACATCAAACCCGTCGAAGGAATGTCGCTCGTGGACGCACTCGAACGTGTAATCGCCGTCGGAGCGAAACACGATCCCTACTTCGATCTTATTGCGGGTGAGGCGACCGACGAGATCGAGACATCTGTCGATCCCACCTTGCCCCATTCTCGATCAGAATCGACGGCTGACGATGAGTGACGAGAAGACGCTGGATTCTGACGAGCGGACGCTCGTTGATAGTAATTTCTTCGTTGCTATTGGAAATCCTGACAACGAGAAATTTCAACGGTTCCATGAGATCGTTACGGAAAATGAGGTCGTGGGCTCTGGTGAATCGCTGTAAGACGGCGGGATAGGTCGTTAAATCAAAGGAAATGAAGCGGGAAATCGGCGATGCCTATGTCGAAGATCTCCCGCTTCACGAGCAAGGCGGTCACGTTAGCTAAAAATGCTGTTGGTGGCCGAGGCGAAGCCGCCGCCCCCGAAGGGGGTGGGGGCTTCG